>ERZ761602.3563-NODE-3563-length-21768-cov-12.514715_pt1 | contig 21768 bp, 19 predicted proteins | sample MGYA00512165_ERZ761602 | MGnify/ENA primary metagenome ERZ761602 (study PRJEB28899, sample SAMN02445085) | bioreactor sludge metagenome | biome: EBPR sludge; isolation source: Thorneside wastewater treatment plant | place: Australia: Brisbane, Thorneside...
GTGGAGGCTGTCGTGCAGCAGGTGATGGTGCAGGACTACTATCGCGTCCGGGTCGGTCCGTATACGAAGATCGATGAACTGAACAAGATTCGCGCCGAACTGGCGAGGAATGGCGTTGAAGCCCAGATGGTCAAGAACAAGGAGTAAGCCATGCAATTTGCCCGTCGCAGTTTTCTCGGTGTGACCGTCGCCGCCGCGCTGGCGATGAGCCTTCCGGCTCTGGCGCAGACCGCCGGCAAGGACTACACGCCGATTTCGCCAGCCCAGCCGACCGACGATCCGGCGAAGATCGAGGTCGTCGAGTTCTTCAGCTACGGCTGCCCCCACTGCAGCGACTTCCATCCGCTGGTTTCCGCCTGGGCGGCCAGGCAGCCGGGCGATGTCGTCTTCAAGCGGGTGCCGATCACCTTTGGCCGTGCTGCCTGGGCAAATCTCGCCAAGCTTTACTATTCGCTGGAAGCGACCGGCGACCTGGCCCGCCTCGACGGCGAGGTGTTCAAGGCGGTCCACAACGATCGCCTCAACCTGTTCGAGGAAAAAGCGATCGTCGAATGGGTCGCCAGGAAGGGCGTCGATCAGAAGAAATTCACCGAGGCGTTCAATTCGTTCGGCGTCATGAGCAAGGTCAAGCGCGGCGACCAGTTGGCCCAGGCCTACAAGATCCAGGGGGTGCCGGCGATGGCTGTCGACGGCAAGTATCTGGTCGGCGACATGGGCTTCAAGGAGAAGCTGGCTGTTGCCGACAAGCTGATCGCCAAGGCGCGCGGCGAGAAGGCCGGCAAGAAATAGTTGGCGCTGAAGGTATTCATCACGGGCGCCTCGTCGGGAATCGGCGAGGCGCTTGCCGTTGATGCGCTTGGAATGCGCTGGGCGGGGGTTTCGACGGCGCGCTAATCTACAGACCGTCGTGACTGCTACAGCGAGAGCCGTTTAGTCCTTGAATTCATCACCGGCGATGACGTTATGCTCCTGGCAGCTTGCTGGTGCTCGACCCACGCCCGGTGACCGGACTTGGCTAATCCAGATCCCAGAGCTGATGCGCGTCCAGCAGCAGGCGGTAGCGCGACTCCAGCGCCTCGAGTTGTGCGAGCTTCGCGGCCAGTTGTCCTTCGTTGGCCAGCCGCCGGGCAGCAAGCAGGTCGTTGAGGCTGCCTTCGCCAAGCTGGTAGGCACGGGCCGTCATGTCGGCGGCGCGCTTCAGTCGTTCAGCGGCGGTGCGGCTCGCCTGCCAGGTGGTCAGCGCGGCAACGGCCGAATGGTAGAGCGCGGCGGCTTCGGCGCTGATCTTCTGGTCGGTTGCAGCTTCGCGGCTCGAGGCGACGCCGGCTTCGGCAAGTGCCGCGCTGGCCAGCGCTTGGCGCCCGCCACCCGGCAGGCTTATCGCGACATAAACGCCGAGGATCTGCTCTTCGCCCCCTCGCTCCCGCGCCACCTGAATGCCCAGCGTCGGGTCAGGCAGCCGGTCGCGTCCAGCGCGGCCGGCGGCAAGTTGCGCCTTCTGCATCTCGCCGCGGGCGATGCCAAGTTCGTGGCTGTGTTCGCGGATCAGGTCCACCCATTCACTCTCGCTCCCGCTGATAGCCTGCGGCTCGGCGATGGCCTCGGTCGCGTTTATCGGCAATCCCGGAAATCGCCGCCTCAAGTCTTCGCTGGCACCATTCCTGCGTGCCGAGGCCTGCGCCAGTTGTGCTTCGGCTTGGGCTAGGGCCGCCTCTGCCTGAATCGCCTCAAGGCGGGCGGCATCCCCCAGTTGCTGGCGGCGCCGGATCGCCACGGACTGTTTTTCAAGCAGCGCGTACTGCTCTGCCCATTGCGTCGCGCTGGCGCTCTCCCTCAGCCAGACGAACCAGTACCTGAGCAGCGCCCGGCTTGCCTCATGCAAGGCGTCGCCTTGCGCGGTTTGGGCGATGGCGACACCGATTGCCCCGAGTTCGGCGTCGGCGGATGCCTTTCCCGGCAGGCGCAGCGGACGTTCCAGTTGGGCATTCCATTCGTTGTAGCGCTCGTCTTGGCCGAAGGAAGGCTGGACCTTTCGCTGATGGGCGGCGAGCCGCAGGTTCCATTCGTAGCTTCCGGCTTCCAGGCGTACCTTGTTTTCCTCCTCGACCAGAATCTTGCCCCGGGCTGCACTGAACGACGGCGTGGCCCGCAGCACTCGGGAGACCACGTCGGCCGGTGGCAGGTTCGGGGTCAGCTCGGCGGCCAACGCATTGCCACAGAGACAGGCGAGGAGTGCTGTCAGAACGATCTTCACAGTCGCCCCATCTCGATGACCGGCGCCAGCCAGAAAAACATGTTCGCCCTCGGAAGCTCCCCCCTGATCAGCGAAAGCACGGTGCGCATCGCGTCTTCGGACCCGACCATCTGAATTCGCGTGCGCGGCGAATGACCGGCGACCAGTTCGCCGGGTTCGACGAGTGCGACGGACGAGCCGTGCCCATCGGCGTGGCTCGATGTAAAGCCCGGAACCAGGTCGGGCCGTGAGAGCAGCAGGTCTTCGACGTGTTGCGCGATATCGTTGGGCATGACCAGCGAGAGCAGGACATCAGCCATGGCTTTCCTCCGTGAAACTGACGGTGCTTTTTACGCCGAAGCGGCGAAACAGGATGGGTAGCAGTACCAGCGTCAATGAAGTCGAGGTCAGCAAGCCGCCAATGACGACGATGGCTAGCGGCCGCTGCACTTCCGAGCCGGGGCCGCTGGCGAAGAGCATCGGCACGAGGCCGAAGGCGGCGATGCTGGCGGTCATCAGCACCGGCCGCAAGCGGCGCTTCGCGCCCTCGACGACCACTTCGCCGACCGGCAGGCCGCGTGCCAGCAGCTGGTTGAAGTAGGTGACCATGACGACGCCGTTGAGCACGGCGATGCCGAGCAGAGCGATGAAGCCGACCGAGGCCGGCACCGACAGGTATTCGCCGGAAATCAGCAGGCCGAAGATGCCGCCGATCATGGCGAACGGGATGTTGGAGAGGACCAGCAGCGCCTGGCGCACCGAACCGAAAGTCGAGAACAGCAGGAAGAAGATCAGCAACAAGGCGACCGGCACCACCACCATCAGGCGTGCCGCCGCCCGCTGCTGGTTTTCGAACTGGCCGCCCCAGGCCAGACGGTAGCCTTCCGGCAGCTTGACGTCGCGGGCGACGGCGGCTTTGGCATCCTCGACGAAGCCGACGAGATCGCGGTCGCGGACGTTCGACTGGATGACGACGTAGCGCTGGGCATTCTCGCGGTCGACCTTTACCGGGCCGTCGAGACGCTCGATTCTGGCGACGCTGGCCAGCGGCACGCTGCCACCGTCGGGCACGCTCAGACGCAGGCCCGCGAAATCAGCCGGCGAATTGAGCAGACTTTGCGGTCCGCGCAGGACCACAGGTACGCGTTGCCCCTGGTCGATGACGATGCCGACGTTGCGGCCTTCGAGCAGGGCCTTCAGGTCGTTCTGGATGTCGTCGACGTTGAGGCCGAGTCTGCCTGCCGCGAGGCGGTCGACCGCAACCTTGAGGTACTGGACGCCGTCGTTTTTCAGCGTGAAGGTGTCTTCGGCGCCGGGCACTTTCTTGACGGTGGCGACGATCTCGCCGGCCAAGCGGTTCAACGTGGCGAGTTCGGGGCCGTAGACCTTGATCGCCAGGTCGCCGCGCACGCCGGTCAGCATTTCCGACACGCGCATGTCGATGGGCTGCGTGAACGAAAAACCGATGCCGGGGAAGTCGGCCATGACCGCACGCATCTGGTCGGCCAGCCAGGCCGGATCGGCGTTGCGCCAGGTATCGCGCGGTTGCAGCACCATGAAAGTGTCGGTCTGGTTGAGGCCCATCGGGTCGAGGCCGAGTTCGTCGGCGCCGGCGCGGGCGACGATGGCCTTCACTTCCGGCACGCTTTCGAGAATGGCTTTTTGCACGCGGCTGTCGATGGTGATGGTCTGGTCGAGGCCGATTGACGGCAGCTTCTCGAGTTGCATGATCAGGTCGCCTTCATCCATCGTCGGCATGAAGCTCTTGCCGAGGAGCAGGAACGCACCGGTAGCGGCGGCCAGCGCAATCAGGGCGCCGATCATGTAAGTCCGGCTTTGGCTCAGGGCCGAGGCAAGCACGCGGTCGTACATGGCGGCCAGCTTTTTCACCAGCCACGGTTCGTGATGCGCGCCGCGCTTGATCAGGTACGAGGCGAGCACCGGCACCACGGTCAGAGACAGCAGCAGCGACGAGGCCAGCGCGAAAACGATGGTAAGTGCGACCGGTCCGAACATCTTGCCTTCCAGCCCCTGCAGGGTGAGCAGCGGCAGGAAGACGATGATGATGATGACGATGCCGGAAGTCACGGGAGAGGCAACCTCGCGGGCTGCACGGTAGATCAGATGCAGCGTCGGCAAGTTCTCTTGGGCCTCCGCTAGCTGGCTTTCGACGTTCTCGACGACGACCACCGCCGCATCGACCAACATGCCGATGGCGATGGCAAGGCCGCCGAGGCTCATCAGGTTGGCCGACAGACCATACAGCCGCATCAGAATGAATGTGGCGAGGGCAGACAGCGGCAGCATCAGCGCGACGACCAGCGCCGCGCGCAGGTTGCCTAGGAAAGCGAGGAGCAGCAGCACGACGAGAACGATGGCTTCGAGCAGCGCTTTCGCCACCGTGCCGACGGCGCGCCCGACCAGGTTGCTGCGGTCGTAGAAGGGTTCGATGGTGACGCCGGCCGGCAGTGTCGGCGCGATTTCGGCCAGCCGCGCCTTGACGCCGGCCACCACGCTTTGCGCATTGGCGCCGCGCAGCCCGAGGACCAGCCCCTGCACCGCCTCACCCTGGCCATTGCGGGTCACCGCGCCGTAGCGGGTGAGGGCGCCGAAGCGAACGTCGGCGACATCGCCGACGCGCACCACCTTGCCGTCTTTCGCTTGCAAAACGATGGCCTTTACGTCGTCGACCGTGCGGATCGCCCCTTCGGCGCGCACCAGCAGCGATTCCTCGCCATCGTTGAGGCGGCCGGCGCCGTCGTTGCGGTTGTTGGCTTCCAGCACCGTTTGCAAATCTTTAAGCGCCAGCCCGCGCGCGGCGAGGCTTTGCGGCTGCGGCACGACTTCGAAGGTACGAACCTCGCCGCCCAGGCTGTTGACGTCGGCGACGCCGGGAATGGTGCGCAGCTGCGGGCGGATCACCCAGTCGAGCAGGGCGCGTTTCTCGGCCAGCGGCAGATCGCCCTCGATGGTGAACATGAACATCTCGCCGAGCGGCGTCGTGATCGGCGCCATGCCGCCGCTGGCGCCCGGCGGCAGGTTGCCCATCGCCGCCGCGAGGCGTTCGCCGACCTGCTGGCGGGCCCAGTAGATGTCGGTGCCGTCCTCGAAGTCGATGGTGATGTCGGTCAGCGCGTATTTCGAGACCGAGCGCAGCAGTCGCTGGTGCGGAATGCCGAGCATTTCCTGCTCGACCGGCACGGCGAGGCGGGTTTCGACCTCTTCCGGCGTCATGCCCGGCGCCTTCAGGATGATCTTGACCTGTGTCGTCGACACGTCGGGAAAGGCGTCGATCGGCAGGCCGAGGAAAGCCTGGATGCCGGCGCCGATGAACATGACGGTCAGCACCAGAATCAGCAGGCGCTGGGTCAGCGAAAAACGGATCAGGGCGTCGAGCATTATTCGCTGCCGACGCCGGCAAGGAGGGCCTTCAGGCCGGAAACGCCTTTGACGGCGACGCGCTCGCCAGCCTGCACGCCTTCGACCAGCACGCTGTCGCCGCCCTCGCTGACGACGCGCACCGGGCGCGCGGTGAAGCGTGTTCCCTGGTCGTCGCTGGAACGCTGCACGAAGGCGTAGGTTTTTCCTTCATGGCGCACCAGTGCCGCCGCCGGCAGCCGTTGCTGCTGCGGGCTGGCCGGGGTGGCGATTTCCACTTCGAGTACCTGGCCGGCATGCAAGGCGGCAGCGCCCTGGTTGACCTCGGCGCGCAGCAAAACCGTCTGGCTGGCGGGGTCGACCGCGCGCCCGATGGCGATCAGCCGGCCGCTGATGTCGCGCTCGGCGAGCTTGATCGGCATGCCTTCCTTGAGCGTGGCGGCCACCGCCAGCGGCACCTGGATTTCCAGCCACAGCGGCGTGAGCTTGGCGATGCGGTAGATCAGCGCCGCCGCTTCGACGCGCTGGCCGAGTTGTCCGCCCTGTTCGAGCACGATGCCGTCGATCGGTGCGGTCAACGCCAGCGAAGCGCCCAATTTGCCCGGCGCGATGCCGGCCAGCGCCAGTCCCTGCTGCCGTTCGCTGGCCTGCGCGGCGGCCTGGCTGGCGGCGGCGCGCGTGGCTTGCAGGCGGGATTCGGCGATCAGGCCTTCGGCGAACAGTTGTTCGTCGCGCTTCAGGCTCTGACGCAGCAGGGCCGACTGGCTGCCGGCCTGCAGGGCGTCGCGTTGCAGTTCCAGCGCCTGCGGGCTGGCCAGGCGGGCGAGCACCTGACCACGCTTGACCGTGGCGCCGGGCGCGACGGCGAGCATTTCGAGCATGCCGGCGACCGGAGCGGCAACGACGCGCATCTGTTCGTTGGGCACCAGTACGCGCGCCGGATAAACGCCCTGGCGCTGCTGGTCGGCCTCGCCGATGATTGCCGTTTCGATGCCCAGTGCCCTGATCTGGGGCTCATGCAGCGACAGCGGGTCGGCGGCATGGGCAGCCCCTATGAACAAAGAGACGAAAAGGGCAGTTAAACGCTGGTTACCGGTCATATCTGGACTCACGAAGACGCTCCCGGCGAGTCTATCTGGCCGAGATTAATGTTTCCTTAACGGCAACCTGCAGGGTCGCCGAATTATGAAAGGTCTGGATCAGCAGCAGTTCGCCGTAGCGGTCGACGGTCAATCCGGGCCGATTTTCTGTGCTACCGTTGAACAGTCAGTATGCTTTCGCCTCCTCAACGGGCCGGCGCTCGATGAGCCGCTGGCGGGTGATGAAGGCGGCTTGCGGGAGGTTGGTCAGGACTTGGTCTTGCATCGGACTCTCTCGGAGAGGTGGTGATGATCGGCAGAGGTGGCGCCTCAGGAAAGCCCCGAGTCCGGCATTTTACCGTAGTGCGGGGTCGCCCGCGAGGCTTGCAACGGTAAGCTTCTCGTCTTACCCTCGCTACCTTGGGGAATCAATTAGAAAAACAGGGGCGGGGTGGCAAAAGGGCGAACTGTTGTGCTGCTTTCGTTGGCGCTTTGCTTGAGCGCCGCCTCCCAGCGCGTCGCGGCTGAGGAAGTGCCCGATTTCGCCGGAGCGACGCTTTCCGGCGACTGGGGCGGCCGGCGCAGCGAAGCTTGGCAGTCCGGCTGGGCCTTCGACGGGACGGTGACCGTCGATGCCCTGCACAATCGCGGTGGCCTGCGCAACGGCGGCGGCGCCAATATCAACATCGATCTGCGGGCCACCGCCGATCTCGAGAAGCTGGCTGGCTGGAACGGGGCCACCGCCTACGTGAATGTCCTCTACAGCGGCGGTAGCCGGATCAATGCCAACTATACCGGCAATCTGATGGGGGTCAGCAGCATCGAGGCCCAGGTGCCGACCGCCCGCCTCTTCCAGGCGTGGATACAACAGAACTTCTTCAACGACCAGTTCTCGCTGCTGGCGGGCATTTACCCGATCGATTCCGAGTTCTCCGTCATGGGCTCGGCCAGTTTGTTGATCCACCCCACGTTCGGCGCGCCGGGTGATCTGGCCCAGACGCACGTTGCGTCGGTCTTTAACGCCGCCGCCCCGGGCCTGCGCGCCAAGTGGCTCTCCGCGGACCAAACGCTGTACGGCATGGCCGCCGTGCTCAACGGGATTGCCGGCGATCCCGACTACACCAAGTCCTACTTCTTCAAGGCAACCAGCGGTGGCGGTGCCTTCGTGATCGGCGAACTGGGCTGGAAGCCGCTCGAGGCCGGCGTCACCTTGCACCCCGCGGAGCCGGTTGACACCGTGCCGACGGAACCGCTCTACGAACACAAGAAATTTACGGGAGAGAGCAAGTACGCAGTCGGCCTCTGGCGCTACAGCAAGCCGCCGCCGGGTCAGTATGCCGTCGATGCCGACGGTGAACCCGCCCAGGGCCATGCGCAAGGGGGCTATGTGCTGGCCGAGAACACCCTGTTCGTCCTGGATGAACAGGGTCGCGATGTCAGCGCGTTCGCCCGCTACAGTTGGTCGAACGGCCTGGCGACGGCCGTCGACCGCACCTGGAACGTTGGCGTGCAGGTGCGCGGGCCGCTGGCCAGTCGGCCGGACGACGTGCTGGTGATCGGAGCCGTGTATGGCGGATTGTCTTCCGGCTATCGCTCGACGCAGGCGGCCAACGGCAACCCGACGGCTGCCAGCGAGAATGTCGTCGAGATTGGCTGGCGCGCGGCACTCACGCGGTATCTCACGGTGCAGCCGGTCGCCCAGTGGACCCGCCATCCCGGCGGGGGTGCCGACGCCCAGCGTGCGACCGTGCTCGGCGTGCGCTTGCAACTTGTCCTATGAGACAGACGTGGTGCCGGCGGCAGGCCTTGCAGCGGTAAGCTTTTCGGCTTACTTTTTATCCCTTGGGGAATCAATAAATAAGAAATAAGAAAGGGGCGGGATGGCAAGAATGCAAACTGCTGTGCTGCTCTCGTTGGCGCTTTGCTCCTGCGCCGCCTTCCAGCGCGTCGCGGCTGAGGAAGTGCCCGATTTCGCCAAAACGACGCTCTCCGGCGACTGGGGCGGCCGGCGCAGCGAAGCCTGGCAGTCCGGCTGGGCCTTCGACGGGACGGTGACCGTCGACGCCCTGCGCAATCGCGGCGGCCAGCGCAACGGCGGCGGCGCCATGACCAACATCGATCTGGGCGTCACGGCCGATCTCGAGAAGCTGGCCGGCTGGAACGGCGCCACCGCCTATGTGAATGTCCTGTACAGCGGGGGCAGCCAGGTCAATGCCAGCTACACCGGCAGCCTGATGGGGGTCAGCAACATCGAGGTCGATGTGCCGACCGCCCGCCTCTTCCAGGCGTGGATACAGCAGAATTTCTTCAACGACCAATTCTCCCTGCTGGCGGGCATTTACCCGATCGATTCCGAGTTTTACGTCATGGACTCCGCCAGCGTCCTGATCCACCCCACGTTCGGCACGCCCGGCGATCTCGCCCTGACCTATGTTCCATCGGAATTCAACCATGCCGCCCCCGCTCTGCGCGCCAAGTGGCTCTCGGCGGACCGGACGCTGTACGGCATGGCCGCCGTGGTCAACGGCGTCGCCGGCGATCCGGACTATACCAAGTCCTACTTCTTCAAGTCCTCCGGCGGCCAGGGCGCCTTCGTGATCGGCGAATTCGGCTGGAAGCCGCGCGAAGCCGGCATCACGCTGAAGCCCGTCGAGCCGGTGCGCACTGTGCCGACCGAGGAACTGTACGATTATGAGCGCTTCAAGCCGGAGGGCAAGTACGCGGTCGGCCTGTGGCGCTACAGCAAGCCGCCACCGGGTCAGTATGCCGTCGATGCCGACGGTCAGCCGGCGCAGGGCCATGCGCAAGGGGGCTACGTGCTCGCCGAGAATACCCTGTTTGGCCTCGGCGAACAGGGCCGCGATGTCAGCGCCTTCGCCCGCTACAGTTGGTCCAACGGCCTGGCGACGGCCATCGACCGCACCTGGAACGTCGGCGTGCGGGTGCGCGGGCCGCTGGCCAGCCGGCCGGACGACGTGCTGGCGATCGGCGCCGTCTATGGCGGCCTCTCATCCGGCTACCGGTCGACGCAGGCCGCCGGCGGAAACCTGACAGCCTCCAGCGAAAATGTCCTGGAGGTCACGTGGCGCGCGGCTCTCACAAGATATTTCGCGGTGCAGCCGGTCGCCCAGTGGATCCGCCATCCAGGCGGGGGTGCCGACGCCGAACGTGCAACCGTGTTCGGTGTGCGCCTGCAACTCGTTCTGTAAGAAAGACGCGGTGCCATTGGCTCGGCAGCCGCCTGCCTTACCGGCTAGAATGTCGACATGCTGAACATCACCATCAACGGCGAGCCCCGGCAATTTTCCGGCGCCCGGAACGTCGCCAGCGTCGTCGAGGCGCTGGGGCTGACGGGCAAGCGTATTGCCGTCGAGCGCAACGGCGAAATCGTGCCGAAAAGCCAGCACGCCGCCACGGAGCTCGAACCGGGCGACCGCCTGGAAATCGTCGTCGCCGTCGGTGGCGGCTAAGGAGAAGATTCATGCATCAACTGACCATCGCCGGTACGGTGTATCACTCCCGTCTGCTCGTCGGCACCGGCAAGTACAAGGATTTCGCCGAAACACGGGCTGCCATCGATGCCTCGGGCGCCGCGATCGTCACGGTGGCGATCCGCCGCACCAATATCGGCCAGGATCCCGGCCAGCCCAACCTGCTCGACGCCCTGCCGCCGTCGCAATTCACCATCCTGCCCAATACGGCGGGCTGCTACACGGCCGACGACGCGGTGCGTACGCTGCGTCTGGCGCGCGAACTGCTCGACGGCCACCCGCTGTGCAAGCTGGAAGTCCTCGGCGACCCGACCAGTCTCTTCCCGAACATGCCGGAAACGCTGAAAGCCGCGCAAACGCTGGTCAGGGACGGCTTCCAGGTCATGGTCTATTGCTCCGACGACCCGATCCAGGCGAGGATGCTCGAAGAAATCGGCTGCGTCGCCGTGATGCCGCTGGCCTCGCTGATCGGCTCCGGCATGGGCATCCTCAATCCGTGGAACCTGCGCCTGATCATCGACAACGCAAAGGTGCCGATCATCGTCGACGCCGGCGTCGGCACCGCTTCGGACGCCGCCATCGCCATGGAACTCGGCTGCGACGGCGTGCTGATGAACACCGCCATCGCCCACGCCAGGAACCCGGTGCTGATGGCGAGCGCCATGAAGAAGGGCATCGAGGCGGGTCGCGAGGCGTATCTGGCCGGGCGCATGCCGCGCAAGCTCTATTCGGCCGACCCGTCATCACCCACTTTCGGGCTGATCGGCTCGTGAGCGAAGGCGTCTACAACGACGGCCGCGCGGGCGCGGAGTACGGTCACATCAGGAGCTACGTCCGGCGCGCCGGCCGCATGTCGCTGGCGCAGGAGCGCTCTTACGCCGAGTGGATGCCCAAGATCGGCATCGTCTATCGGCCGCAAGCCATTGATCTTGCCGTGGTCTACGGCCGGAATGCCCCGAAAATCCTCGAAATCGGCACCGGCATGGGCGAAACCACGGCCAGGATCGCCGATGCCAACCGCGACAACGATTACCTCGGCGTCGAAGTCCATGTGCCGGGCGTCGGCGCGCTGTGCAAGCAGATCGCCGAGCGCGGACTGGACAACCTGCGCATCTGCCGGCACGACGCCGTCGAAGTGGTGCGCGACATGCTGCCGGAAGCCTCGCTCGACGGCGTCCATGTCTTCTTTCCCGACCCCTGGCACAAGGCCCGGCACAACAAGCGCCGGCTGATCCAGCCGCCGTTCGCCGCCCTTCTGGCAACGCGCCTGAAACCGGGCGGGTATCTGCACTGCGCCACCGACTGGGAGGAGTACGCCCAGCAGATGCTGGAGGTACTGTCCGCCGAGCCGTCACTGGTCAATTCGGTGGCCGGCTTCGCCCCACGCCCCGATTACCGGCCGCTGACCAAGTTCGAGCACCGCGGCCTGCGCCTCGGTCACGGCGTCCGGGACGTCATCTTCAAGAAGCGCTGAACGGCGCCTGCAAGGAACAGATCATATGTGGTTCAGGAATCTCCAGCTCTACCGGCTGCCCATGCCGTGGAATGTCGACCTCGCCCGGTTCGAGGAACAACTGGCGCGCGCCCCCTTCTCCAGATGCCCGAGCAATCAGCCGATGAGCCGCGGCTGGGTATCGCCGCGCAAGGACGGCGCCCTGGTCTTCTCGCTCGACCGCCAGTGGCTGCTGGCCCTGTCGGTCGAACAGCGGCTGCTGCCGTCGTCGGTCGTCCTCGAAGAAGTCAGGGAACGCGCCGAGGCGATCGAGGTGCAACAGGGCTATGCGCCGGGGCGCAAGCAACTGAAGGAATTGCGCGAGCGCGTGACCGAGGAACTGATGCCGCGCGCCTTCACCCGCCGCCGCTCGACCTTTGTCTGGATCGATCCGCGAAATGGCTGGTTGTGCGTCGACGCCAGCAGCCCGGCGAGGGCCGAGGAGGTCATCGAGCACCTGCGCCACTGCCTCGACGAATTCCCGCTGTCCCTGCTCCACACGCAGGTTTCGCCGCAGTCGGCGATGGCCGACTGGCTGGCGGGAGGTGACGCCCCGGCGGGTTTCACCATCGATCGCGACTGCGAACTGAAGGCGTCCGGCGACGAGAAGTCCGTCATCCGTTACGTCCGCCACCCGCTGGAAGGCGACGAGATCAAGGCGCATCTGGCCGGCGGCAAGATGCCGACGCGTCTGGCGCTGACCTGGGATGACCGGATCTCGTTCATCCTCGGCGAAAAACTGGAAATCAAGCGCCTCGCCTTCCTCGACCTGCTCAAGGAGCAGGCCGAAAAGAGCGCCGGGCACGCTGACGAGCAGTTCGACGCCGACTTCGCCTTGATGACCGGCGAACTGTCGCGCTTCCTGCCGCAACTGGTGGCGGCGCTGGGCGGCGAGGCCGTAGAGGAAAAGTGAGCGCCTGCTACTGCGGCAGCCGGCAGCCCTATGCCGCCTGTTGCGGTCGACTGCATTCCGGGGCGGAAAATGCCGCGACTGCCGAAGCCTTGATGCGCTCGCGCTACAGCGCCTACGTTCTCGGGCTGGAGCCCTACCTGCTGGCTTCGTGGCATGCCTCGACCAGGCCCGAATCGCTCGATCTGGCGGGCGCCCCCGGCACGAAATGGCTCGGCCTCGAAATCCGGCGTCACCAGCAAGCGGATGACGCCCACGCCACCGTCGAATTCGTCGCCCGCTATCGCGTCGGCGGGCGCGGCCATCGCCTGCACGAGGTGAGCCACTTCATCCGCGAGGATGGCTGCTGGTATTACGTTGCCGGCGAAGAACGGTCGATCCGGTAAGCCGGATCGTCGCCGGGGTCATTGCGGCTGGCGAAACCGGGCGGCAGCGACAAGGGGGAGCGGGAACCGCGTGGCCGGCCGCCGAGACATTCCGCGGGCGGGCCAGCCCAGACGCAGCGAGGGAACGATGCCCCGCACGCTACTCCGGCGCCCGGACATGCCCCTGCTCATCGAGCGGGAAGAACGGATTCCAGCAAACCTCCCAGAGAAAGCCGTCGGGGTCGGCAAAGTAACCGCGGTAGCCGCCCCAGAACACCTTGTCGGCGGGCCTGACCAGTCGTGCGCCGGCGGCGACCGCTTCGGCCAGCAGTGTGTCCACGGCAGCCTCCGAGTCGACGTTGTGAGCGAGCGTGAAGCCGGGAAAGCCGCTGCCGGCAACGGAGACATTGGCATCCTCGGCCAGTGCGGTGCGCTGAAAAAGGCCGAAGACGACGCTGCCGGCATTGAAGAAGGCGATCCCGGGTTGGCTGGCCGACGATTCCTGCCAGCCGAGCGCCGCATAGAAGGCGCGGCTGCGGGCGAGGTCAGTGACCCCGAGGGTGATGAAGCTGATGGTCTGGCGCATGCTTCGACAAATCCGGACAGGAACAGGCTGCAAGTTTAACCCCGGGGCCGTTGGGCGTAACATGCAGTTTCCCGACCGTTCGAGGCTTTGTCATGACACGCCGCTTCCCGCTTCATGTTCATATCTCGACGCTGTTCATCGCCCTGATCCTGCTGGTCGGCGGCGTCATCGGCGCGCTCGGCTATAGGGTCAGCAGCGGGATCCTCGAATCCACGGCCAGCGAATTGAATGCGCGCATCGGTCGTGAAACGGTAGGCGATTTTGCCGGCATCATCGGGCCCGCCGAGATGGCCACCCGACTTCTGAGCTACGACGGGATCACCCAGGCCACTTCACTGGAGGAGCGCCTGCAGAGTGTCGGCTTCATGCGCGAGGCGCTGAACAATTCGGGTGCACTCACCTCGCTCTACGTCGGCTACGGCAATGGCGACTTCTTCATGGTCCGCCGCATTTGGGACGAGACCGACCGTAAGTTCTTCGATGCCCCGGAAAAGACTGCTTTCATGGTTCAGAGCATCGACCGTCAGGGGGAAGATCCGCGTGGCCGCTACATCTTTCTTGACGCGCAGCTGTTGGTCCTGCGCAGCGATGACCGGCCTGTTTACGCGACGTCCTTCGATCCACGCACCCGCGGCTGGTTCAAGGCGGCGATGAGCGCGGAGGGACAGATCAAGACCCCGCCGTATGTGTTCTTCAGCAGCCACAAAGTTGGCACGACAATTGCGAATCGAGCCAACAGGGCCGACGCCGTGGTCGGCGCCGACATTCAGCTCGAAACACTGAGCCATACGCTGGCCAGACAGAAGGTCACCCCGGGCACCGAGATTGTCCTTGTCAACGATGGGGGACGTACCATCGCCTTCGGAGACCCGATGAAGACAGTAAGGCTTGTCGAAGGTAATCCGGTGCTGACCAATGTCAGCGACCTTGGCATTCCCGTGCTCGCCAAACTTGCCCCGAACCTCGGGAACTTCGACGAGAAGGCAGCGCAGAACCTGCTGCTCACTGTCGACGGCAGAGATTGGCACGCGTCGATCAGGCCCGTCAGGCTCGAGGGCGCAGGGGCACTGTTCCTTATCACGGCGATACCCGATGAAGAATTGATGTCCGCCGCGTACCGTTTGATCCGCAACTCGCTGATGGCAACGTTTCTGGTGATCCTGCTTGCCGTACCGGTGACCTGGCTGCTGGCGCGGAACATTTCCGGTCCGCTGCGCCAACTGGCCGGGGAAGCGGAAGCGATTCGCCGCTTCGAGTTCTCGCAGCCGATCAAGGTCAGTTCGCTGGTCCTCGAAGTCAATGACCTGACCGTGATCATGGACAGCATGAAGCGGACGATACGCCGCTTCCTCGAAGTAACACACGCCATCGCCGACGAAAAGGATTTTGACCGCTTGCTGCCACGCCTGCTCAGCGAGACGATGGCTGCGGCCGAAGCCGAGGCCGGCGTGCTCTACCTGGCCGACAACGCCCACCTGCGCCCGGCGGCGGCGCTACGTTCCGACGGCAGCGCACTAACCGCTGGCGATGCCTCGGTGGCCGTTGCCGATTGCGGCCCGCTGCTCGCGTCCGCATTGGCGTCGCGCAGCGCGCTGGGTAGCCGGCTATCGGCCGCCGACATCGCCGCTCTGCGCCTGCCGGTCGGCGACGAGGCGACCGACCACGCGGTCGCCGTCCCACTGGTTAACCGTAGCGGTGTGTTGCTCGGCGTGATGCTGCTGATCCGCGCCGAGCCCTGCGACCCGGCGCAAATCAGTTTCATCGAGGCGCTTTCCGGTTCTGCGGCGGTATCGCTCGAGAGCAAGGAACTGATCCACGCCCAGAAGGTGCTGTTCGAATCCTTCATCCAGCTGATCGCCAGCGCCATCGATGCGAAGAGTCCCTATACCGGCGGCCACTGCGCGCGCGTGCCGGAGTTGACCAAGATGCTGGCGCGCGCCGCCTGCGCCGAAAGCAGCGGCCCCTATGAGGATTTCGATCTGGACGAGGAGGCATGGGAAGCCGTGCACGTCGCCGCCTGGCTGCACGACTGCGGCAAGGTGACGACGCCGGAATACGTGGTCGACAAGGCGACCAAGCTGGAAACGCTCTACGACCGCATCCACGAAGTGCGCATGCGCTTCGAGGTGCTGAAACGCGACGCCGAGATCGCCTGCCTGCAGGCCATTGCGGCAGGCGAACCGGAGACAGCCGCACGTGCTGAGCTGGCCGCAACGCTGGCCGGCCTCGACGACGATTTCGCCTTCATCGCCGAATGCAACGAGGGTGGCGAATTCATGGCTCCGGAAAAGCTCGAACGCCTGCGCAACATTGCCGCCTACACGTGGATGCGCACGCTCGACGACCGCATCGGGATTTCGCACGAAGAGAAAGCGCGCAAGGCGCGCACACCACCCCCCGAACTGCCGGTCGTCGAACCCTTGCTGGCCGACAAGCCCGAACACATTTTCGAACGCCAGGCCCGCGACCGCATGCCGCCCGACAACCAATGGGGATTCCGCATGCCGGTGCCGGAAGTGCTCTACAACAAGGGCGAGCTCTACAACCTGGGCGTCGCGCGCGGCACGCTGTCGGAAGAGGAACGCTACAAGATCAACGAGCACATCGTGCAGACGCTGATCATGCTCACCCAGCTACCTTTCCCCAAGCACCTGCGTAACGTGCCGGAAATCGCCGCCGGCCACCACGAGAAGATGGACGGCACTGGCTACCCGCGCCGCCTGACGCGCGAAGAGATGAGCCCGGTGGCGCGGATGATGGCGATCGCCGACATTTTCGAGGCGCTGACCGCGGTCGACCGCCCCTACAAGAAAGGCAAGACGCTGTCCGAAGCGATCCGGATCATGTCCTTTATGAAGAAAGAGCACCACATCGACCCCGAGCTGTTCGATCTCTTCCTGCGTTCCGGGGTCTATCGCGAGTACGCCGAGCAGTACATGAGGCCGGAGCAGATCGACACGGTCGACATCGCGGCTTACGTCGCCGCACAACCCGCCGCCTGAACCGGAAAGGAATCTCGCGGCGCGGAGGACGGCGGCGCGCTCCACCGGAGGTCGAACGCGCGTGTCGTCACACCCCGCACATCGGCGCCCGGCGGTCAGCGCGATTGCAGTGGCGGCAGTCATCGCCATTTCACCATTGCCAGATATGAACCGTGAAATATTTCATATTGCAGTGCAGCAAGAACTCGTTATACTGCGCGCGCAGGTCAAGAGATATAAGGAAACAGCAATGAACCTCAAGGTTTACTATCGCATCACCCAGGATCGCGCGGGCATTCCGATGGACTACACCGGCGCCCGCCACTTCGTCGTTCACGAGGGCCAGGTTGTCGAGGAACTCGCGAAAGCCCAACTCGCGGCCGACTACCAGGTTCCGCTACGGGCCGTCGAGATCGTGTCGGGATCGGCGGCCGACCAATTGGCGGCCCGTCGTCACTGACAAGCTTCACCCCGCGTCGCCCCCGGCGATTCGGGTTGAACGGGTAGTCGATCCGGAGGGACTCCGCTACGGCGGCCGCGCCCCGCATGCCAGGGATTTCCCGACGGCCAGCGGCATCGGCGCCGACGGAGATCACGGCGACGACGGAAGCAGTACGGCCGGCCCGGCCCACCTGACGCAGGTGGCTTCGAGCCACGGCAGACCAGTCGCCGGCGATACTGGCAATCCATTGTCCCGCAGGTAGGTCGCCGCCAGGGGCGGGAAAAATCCTTGTTGCGCCCGCACAATCGCGCAAGTATCGGTTCCCTGCGGACTTCTCGGCCTTGGCCAAGGCGGAATCCGGCAATCTGCCGCGGCACGGCTGAAATACAGGCTGAAAGGGCAAATTGACAACGCCTGTTGGCCACGGGATACTTCCGCGGCGTGCATTGCCTGCCTTTTCCTCCGCCCGGACGCATTCCCGACCGCAGCGCCGGCCTGCCCGACCAGGTTTGCCTGGCGCGTCGGGCGGCAAGCTTCGGCATCGGGGGCTGGGGCATCGTCGGCGACGCTCCCCGACCTCCGGAGGTTACCGACTCGTCGCCGGGCCGGGATGCGACGGACAACATCCTGCTGACATTCACATCCACCGGAATCCCTCGTGACCCCTGACCCCACCGGACCGCACCTGTCGGTGATCGTCACCGGGCAAGAGCCCCTGGCCCAGCGCCAGGCCTTCGGCGAGCAGCTGCTCGACTTCGCGCGCGGATCGGGGCATTCCGCAGAGTTGATCGTCGTCGCGACCCCGGCGGGAGCAGGGGTCGACGAGGGCATCGTCCACGCCATCGCCAGCGCTCGCGGCCGGCTCATCGCCTTTTGCGACCCGGGGTCCGGTCTCGCGCCGGAGACGTTGCCGGCACTGGTCGATGCCCTTGCCGATGGCATTCACGATCTCGCCATCGCGGTCTGCGACCAGGGACACACCGGCGCAGGACCGGCAACGATCGCGAGCCGGTGCAAGGCGCTGCCGGCACGAGTGTTCCTCTGGATGGTCGCGAAAACGGCCGATCCGTGGTCAAGGTGGTACGCGTTGCGCCGCGATCGACTCGATCGACTTGCGCCGCCGGATCGGGCGTCGGCGGCGACTCTTCACGCGCTGCTGCTCGGAGGACCGGAGATGCGCAGCGTCGACGTCGCCGCCCGGCCCGCCGCGACAGCCTGCGTGCCGCCGGCAATGCCGACGCTGCGCGAGATTCTGGGCAGGCTGCGCCCGGGTGGGTTCGTGCCCGAGGGAGCGGGTCCGATGGGTGCGCAAGCCGCGCTGGCCGGCGCCATCGCCATCGCCATCGCCATCGACCTCATGGCGACGCTGGCGCTCGGCGCCTGGGGCTGGTTGCCCGGCGCGGCGAACCTCGTCGGCTTCGCCATCGGTGTTGCGGTCTTTCTGGGGATCCGCGCGCTGTGGCCGGCATCCCGCCGCCCGCCCGGGGGCTGGCGCCTTCCCGGAGCGGGTGCGACAGGCCGGCATGGAGTCGTCGTCGCGCTGGCCCTGGGCCTGCGCGGTGGCGGGGTGGCGACGGCGCTCGCCTATGGGTTGCCGCCGTGGCTGGCCGCCATTGCCGGCGTCGCCGTTGCCTGGAGTGCCGGCGCGGTCGGCAGCGCGTTCGCCGCCGAGTCCGCGTCGCAGGCGCCGGCTCTTGCGGCACGGCGCTGGAGCGTGGGGGCGGCGGGGATCGTGCTCGCCATCGTGCTGCTGCACCTGCTCTACCTCAAGGTGCTTCCGCTGACCCCGGAAGAAGCCTATTACTGGAACTACTCGATCCGGCTCGACTTCGGCTACCTCGACCACCCGCCGCTGGTGGCCTGGCTGATCGCTACCGTCGAAGGACTTTTCGGGCACGGCGTGGCCGCAATCCGAGTCGCCGCGCTCGCCTGCATCGCGGTGATGACGACCTTTGTCTTCCGTCTGGCGCTCCGCCTCGTGGACCGGCCTGCCGCGCTGGTCGCGGCCGCGTTCGCGCTCCTGACCCCCTACGGCTTCTTTATCGCCGGATTCATGATTTCGCCGGATGCGCCGCTGGCCGCGGCATGGGGCGCCTGCCTCTATTTCCTGCACCGTGCACTGGTCGGGGACGAGCGCCGGGCCTGGTACGGCGTCGGAATCGCGTTGGGGCTGGGCCTGCTTTCGAAGTACACGATTGCCATACTTGGCCCGGCCGCTCTCGTTTTCTGCATCGCCGACCGACAGGCACGCGTCTGGTTCCTGCGCCCGCACCCCTACGTCGCGGTGCTGATTGCCGCCGCCCTGTTCGCACCTGTTGTGTATTGGAACTTCGCCAACGACTGGGCGTCGTTCCGCTTCCAGGGAGGCGAGCGCTTCGGCGAGGAGCGGCAGTTCAGCCTGCACTACATGCTGATAAACATCATGATCGTCGCCACCCCTTTACCACTCATGGTTCTGCCGCTGTTGTTCGCCCGGAAATGGACCAAGGACACCGCCCATTTTCCCGACCCCGCGCATGCCGAAGCGCGCAACCGGCTGTTCGTCGCCTGTTTCGTCGGTGTCCCGTTCGCGGTGTTCGCCTGGAGCGCGCTCAAGCACGTTCCCCGCCTCAACTGGACCGGCCCGATCTGGCTCGCCACGCTGCCAATGCTGGGCTGGGCGATCGTCCGGGCCGGCACGCTACGCTCGCAGGGACTCGGCACCGCGATGCGCCTGGCAGCGGGAAAGGTCATCGGCGCGCTGCTGGTCATCTACGCGGTGATCAGTTACCACCTGGTCCTGGGGATCCCCGGGGTTCCCTATTCGCCGTCATTTGCCAAGGCGATCGGCTGGCCGGTGGCCACCCGGGAGCTGCACATGGTGCATGCGCGGATTGCGCGCGAGACCGGCGCTGCGCCGGTGATCGTCGGGATGGACAAGTACAACACCGCCAGCCAGATAGCCTTTTTTGGCGCCCGACCCTTCGCCCTGCCGGGGCAGGAGCCGCTGACAGCGACATCGATCGAGGCGTTCACCGGGAATTCCCTGATGTTCAATTTCTGGGACCCGCCCGGCAAGTTCCGGGGCCGCACGCTGGTAATGGTCGCGCGCAACCGGGAGGCGCTGGCGACCGATCTGCTGGCGCCCCATTTCGGCGAACTGGATGCGACGATCCATACGCTGCGCCTGGCGAATGCCGGACCCGGTGGTGACGGCCGGCGCATCGCCGATTACTTCTACCGGATCGGTCACGATTACCAGCCGGCGCCGGGCGAGCGCTGAGTGGTCGCGGCAGGGATCGCCGGTCCGCGGCGCGGCATCCGCCATGCATGTGGCAGGACGCCGGGATTTGGGGAACGCCAGCGGATTCCCGAGGTCGGAGGTTGTTACCGCCAATCACGTTCTTGCACTTTTTCGAGTGTTGACCGCAACCATGAGAACCTTCCTCCTCGTCCTGCTCGCCAGCCTCGCGCTGCCCGCGGCCGCCGCCGGGTACGTTGTCGATCCCAGCCATACCTACGCCACCTTCGAGATCGACCACATGGGTTTCTCCACCCAGCGCGGCCAGTTCGAGCGCACGTCGGGGCAGATCAGCTTCGACCAGGCGGCGCGGACCGGCGAGATCGAAATTCGCATCGACGCCGCCTCACTCGATACCGGCTTCAAGCTGCGTGACGACGTGCTGCGCGGCAGCGAATGGTTCAACGTCGAGAGCTTTCCCGACATCATCTTCCGCAGCCAGCGCCTGATGTTCGAAGAGGAACGGCTGACTGCCGTCGAGGGCGTGCTCATGATGCTCGGCGAGGCGCGGCCGATGCGCCTCGACATCGCCCGCTTCAAGTGCGGGCTCAACCTTGCCATGCGCAAGCGCGGTTGCGGCGCCGATGCGCAGGGCGTGCTTCGTCGCTCGGAGTTCGGCATGAACACCGGGCTTCCGTTCATCGGCGACGAAGTGCGCCTGCGCATTCAGGTCGAAGCCTATCTGCCGTAGCCGGCGGCGACCTGCGGTCGCTTCGCCACCGCGCTAAAGTCATGTGCCGCCCGCCGGATTCTGCGAAAATGTTACCCCCGTTTGCGCAGTTCCCGGAATTCCATGCCTCCCCATCCCGCCATCGCCCCTACCGCTGAAATCGTCGCCGAACTGAAGGCTGGCCGAATGGTCGTCCTCGTCGATGAAGAAGAGCGCGAGAACGAAGGCGACCTCGTCATGGCCGCCGAGCACATCACGCCGGAGGCCATCAACTTCATGGCCAGGTACGGACGCGGACTGATCTGCCTGACCTTGACCGAAGAGCGCTGCCGCAAGCTCGGGCTGGTGCAGATGGCGCGCAGCAACCGGACCCAGTACGGCACCGCGTTTACGGTTTCGATCGAGGCCGCCGAAGGCGTCACGACCGGCATTTCCGCCGCCGACCGGGCGCGCACCATACAGGTCGCCGTGGCCAGGACGTCGACGGCGGACGACATCGTCCAGCCTGGCCACGTCTTCCCGATCACCGCGCGTCCCGGCGGCGTGCTGGTGCGCGCCGGCCACACCGAAGCCGGCTGCGACCTGGCCGGCATGGCCGGCCTGGAGCCGGCATCGGTCATCTGCGAAATCATGAACGACGACGGCACGATGGCGCGCCTGCCCGAACTGATCGATTTTGCCCGCGAACACGGCTTCAAGATCGGCACCATCACCGACCTCATCCATTACCGCGCCGCCTCGGAAACGCTGGTCGAGCGCGTCACCAGCAAGACGATCCGGACTGCCCACGGCGAATTCACGCTGCATGCCTATGTCGACCGCGCCGGCGGCGCGACGCACCTGGCGCTGGTCAAGGGCGAG
>ERZ761602.3565-NODE-3565-length-21760-cov-9.232435_pt1 | contig 21760 bp, 17 predicted proteins | sample MGYA00512165_ERZ761602 | MGnify/ENA primary metagenome ERZ761602 (study PRJEB28899, sample SAMN02445085) | bioreactor sludge metagenome | biome: EBPR sludge; isolation source: Thorneside wastewater treatment plant | place: Australia: Brisbane, Thorneside...
CCTCCTGCACCTGCTCGGGAGTGATGTTCTGGAAAAGGTTGTAAACGCGGCTCGTCGCAAAGAGCGAATCGGCGACGGTCGGCGGGTTTCCGTTGCCATCGTGCGTGCGGCGAACGTAGCTGTCAATTACGGCCTCGATCTCCGAAACGATCTGTCCGTAAAAGCTCCGTGCATCGTCGGTCGCACCTCCACAAAGTGTTATCTGAAACAGGAGCTCGAAGGGAACCTGGTGATACGGAACATCGAAGATGAACGGCCGGTTCTTTTGGAGAAACGTCTGCATCAGGTCGAGGTCCTTCCTTAGCCCGCGGTAGTTGCGACGAAGCAACCCGTCGATCCGGGCATTCTCCATGGTAGTGAACACCTTTCGGGCGAGCCGCGGTTCAGGGAAAAGGTTCAACACCGCTCGGTAGTCCGAGTCCTTGGGCAGGCTCTTTCTTCGCTTCCTTATTTCCTCGCGGATCTCGTCATCGGTTAGAGCACGCTCGCCCTTCTGAACCTCGTCAATATAGCCGGCGAGCGAGAATGCGTCTATTTGTTCCGCGGTAGCCGAATAAAGCTCGGCGAGTTCGGCAAAGGCAGCTTTTAGCTCGACGGTATCCTTCGCGAAGGTATCGAACTCGATCTGCCCGGCGCCATAAGCGGCAAGAACTTTATAGAGCCGGAAGTCCATCTCCTCCGTATCGTATTCCGCTATTGCGTTTGGCAGGTAGATCGTCTTTCCGTCGCCGATCCGCGACTCCTGCGGCATTGCCGATTGCGGAGCGATCTCGACCTCGCGGCCTGTTAGAGCCTCAATATAAAGTCTGAGAACATGCTGAACCGCTTCAAGATGAAGGCCGGATCGAGTTTGTTGAAGCTGGTCGTTCGACTGACGTGTTTCGAGAGCAAAATAGCTCCGCCTTGCCTTTACACTTTCGCCTTCCAACTGCTTGAGGCCGGTCTCGATCCACTCCTCAAATTGGTCGAGCGAAACCGACCGAAGAGTAAAAGCCGAGGAGCGAAATGCGGCAAGTGCGCTTTCGGCATCTATCCTAGCGATCTCCCCGATTAGCCGGAGAACCCGTTTCAGGGCGGCGGTCTTGATGCTTCCGTCACCGGCACCTTCCAGGCGGATACCTGCTATTTGCGCAAAGAACTTCGGTGTGGCTCGGAGAAACGCGATGTGTATAGCATTGCCCTGCGGAGCAATTTGTCTAAGCACGGAACACCAATCGTCAAAGACCTTCGTATCTGTTCTTAGCACCGCACTACCGGCTGTCAGGAAATGGAGCGTTACGCTTCCGCCGTGCTCAAGCATCTTGGCAGCTTGTTCTGAAAGCCGAATCGCGGCTTCACGATCCAATCCTTCAAGAGCTTCCGGCAAATGCGCCCAAAGGTCCGCAGCCATTCCGCCCGTTCTTGCAGCAAAGGCCGAGGCAAGATCGATCAAGGCCCTAGTGATATCAGGGTCAAGCGAATCCCTATTATCACCGATGGCAGCCACCGCGTTTGCGACATTGGGAGAGTGTTTTAGAAAATCCGCACTGTGCTTAGCCGATCGGTTTGCGATATCAACTGCGAGCGCAAGAACCGATGCTAGAAATTCGGGGTCCTTTATATGCCCCGCAAGTTCCGGAATTAAGTTAAAGGTTTCCAGAGCAACAGAACTCGAAAGTACCAATTGGCGAGTACAGATCTGGAAAACGTGTTGGCGCGTAGGAGCCGGAACTACGGACAACCGAGCGACACCGTTTTCGAAAAACTTTGACCCAAGGTCCGCATTACCCATCGCGACCCTGCGGCCAAGTTCTCCCCATGCGCGGAGGTCATCGGCCGAAAGTAACTTGGCCGCCTTCGGCACCGCTTCGACAAAATCACGGCTGACGCGAAGGCTGACGCCGGCAAGAGCGGCACTCACCTCGACCGCGGCCCGTCGTTTATCCGCCGGCAGCCGGGAAAGATGCTTCGCCAGGTCGGTCAGCGTCTGCTTATTGTCTTCGCCGGGTTCCGTCACACAATCAGTTTATGAAGCGCATGCGGCATATCAAAATGCTCGATCTTTAGTGGATGTGCTCTTCATCGTCGTGGCCGGTTCGGCGTAGCGAGGTAAGGAGCCCAAAGCTCTCGTAGTCGGTATTGTAAAGGTTCAATGCCCGCGGCGGGTTGCCGTCGTGATAAATGAAGACGTGGAAACAGGCATTTACGCCGTATTCGATCAGGGCATCAAGCTGGCCCGCACGCTCCATCTCGGCAAGCTTCTGCATCAGGAAATTTTGCTCATCGACCGGCATGTGCTTGCGGGCGAGGTCAAAAGCACAGCCGGAGGTATGCGGCGGAAGCGATCCTTCACCGCGGACCTTGAATGAATTAGCATTGTTCGAGTTAAGCAGGATCTGATAATCCATCGAACGCGTGAGCGAAGTCACACGAAGAGGGCGCTTGTACTGTTGAAAGTAAGCATCGGCGAGTTCCTTTAAGATCGGCTTCGCCCGAGGCTGAAACATTCGGAGCAGTCGCCGCCGCATCTGCTTCCGATCCGAAGGGTTGTTCAGGTCGTACTTTTGCCCGGCAAAGTTGTCCGCAAGCCGCTTCAGCGTATCGTATTTAGGATGGCCGGGGACAATGTCCGCCACTCCTTCGCTAAAACTAAAGGACGAAAATTGCTTGTCTTGAGCGGAACCGCCAACATCAAGGTAAAAACTCTCCGCCGCCATCGGCATCTCAAGAAGCTCGCGGCTCATTCGCTTTTCGGCAAGGTCCGCAAAGTCCATTGGCTGGCGGTATCCGCCGGTGTTCATCTCGGCGAGTTTTCGCTTCTGCTTGATGACACCGTCGCCAAAAAGTTCCTTTGGAACGTTCAACCCCGGCGGGCGAATGTTGACCGGCGGGCGGCCTTCGAGGGCAAGCCTTTGCCGGTCGGCTAGGAAAGCCGCCGAAACGTTGAGTTCAGCTTCTTCGGCCTCGGGCGAAGCCACCTTGATATCGGAAACGTCCGAAGCGACGAGTTCGTCTTCCGCGACCTCCCAAGAGGAGATAAGGTCATCGAGGTCGCTTTCGTCCTCGCCGCCAAGGGGATCGATGACCCGCACGGGTATAAGTGCAGATGCTGTGACCCGCGACCCGCCTCCCGGCCCTTTCGGACCCGGCGAGTCCCATTGCGAAACGATCACCAATGCCGCTCCACCGAAGAGCAGAATGACGAACGTGAGTATGCCCGAAGCGACCAGGACCATCGGGACGCCGCTTTTTGCCGGAGGCATCGGTGACACCGGTGTCGATTCCTGGAAAACCGGTTCAGCCGCCTGCGGCTTATGTGCATCGCTCGGCGAGCTTACCGCAGAAACTGCGGCCCCTGCGATCTCGACCCTAACGGTAGTCGAACTTCCAAGGGTTACCTCGTCTCCGCTGCGGACGATCTGCGGCCGCCCGGCGACCTTTTCGCCGTTAATGAACGTACCGTTCGTCGAGCCTTCGTCTGCTACCCAGAGCTCGCCATCGTCAACGAAAAATGTCGTGTTCTTTTTCGAGAGTCCGCTGTCGTCAATGACAACGTCGGCAAGTTCGGTCCGGCCGATCGAGAGTTCGTTCTCGACCGTGACCACCCTGCTTTCGTAGGGGCCGCTGATGTGCAGTTTTACGTCCACAGATCTTCGTTGATACTTAGTGGTGATGTCCTTCGTCTTCGGCTTCGCGAAGCTTTGATGAATCCATCAGCTTTGCGAAATCATCGAAATGGAACATCGAATCGTCCTTGCAGTTCTCGCAGAAAAACGTCGCATCCTCACCAAGGTACATATCCTTGAGGTGAAACGCGATAAAACACCCGTAGCAACGCTGAATGCGTTTGCCGAAATCGTTCAAAAGTTCGTTCTCGCCGCCGGTTTCTGTTGCCATCGTTTTCAGAGCATTTTATCACATTGCAAAAGCGGGCAGGCTTGCGTTTGCAAGGCCGATGCGCTTCTATATAGGTAGTGATGCAGCTTTCGAGCCTTAACATCCAGCTTCACCACCATCATCATGTGCACCATACGCGCGTGATGTGAATCTCGTTTTAGCTCAGTAACGAAACTAAACTTTTCATATCGACGACGCGAAATTCAATTGGAATTTCCGGGGCGTCTTTTTTTATTTTTTGGACATATGAAGTTAAAGATCGCAATACAAAAACAAGGCAAATTGGCTGAGGGCTCGACAGCTCTATTGAAGAAGTGCGGTATCGGCTTTTCGAACGGGCAGGGCAAGCTTCGGGCTGAAGCAGAGGATTTTCCGTTGGAACTGTTCTTTCTGCGGGACGACGACATTCCTGACTATGTGGCCGATGGCGTAGCCGATCTTGGGATAGTCGGCGAAAACATCCTCGCCGAGGAACCGAAGCCGGTCGATGTCGTCGAGAATCTTGGATTCGGACGCTGCCGATTGTCGATAGCCGTTCCGAAATCGTTAGAGTATTCGGAGGCTTCCGATCTCAGCGGCCTGCGGATCGCGACCAGCTACCCGCGGATCTTGAGCGAGTTTCTCACCGCTCGAGCGGTCTCGGCCGAGATACATGAGATAAGCGGGTCGGTCGAAATAGCACCGTCGATCGGCCTGGCCGATGCCGTCTGCGACCTTGTCAGTTCCGGCAGTACGCTATTTTCGAACGGGCTCCGGGAGATCGAGACCGTAATGAGATCCGAGGCGGTGCTGATTGCCAGACGTGACCTTTCAGCCGAAAAAAACAAGCTGCTGGAACAGTTTCTTTTTCGTATTCGCAGTGTTCTGGCTGCGGAACGGAACAAGTACATTCTTCTTAACGCACCGGAAGATAAGGTCACCGAGATCGCATCGCTACTGCCTGGAATCAAGAGCCCTACCATAATGCCGTTGGCAGAGCCGGGCTGGGTTTCGCTCCATTCGGTCATTAGCGAGCACGATTTCTGGGAAGTCGTAGAGAATTTGAAGGAGGCAGGTGCCGAGGGCATCCTTGTACTTTCGATCGATCAGATGATCAGGTAAATGCAATGAAGATCGTTGAATATCCAAAGCGAGATGACTGGGCTGAACTGTTGCGAAGGCCCTCAATGGACACAAAGTTTCTTGAGCGAACCGTCGCAAACATTCTGGACGACGTTCGCCGCGGCGGCGATGAGGCACTGCGGCACTGCTCTCGTCAGTTCGACCTGTATCCGATAACAGATTTCGAAGTGACCGAGAGCGAATTTGAAGAGGCCGAAGCCGCGGTGCCCGATGACCTTAAGAACGCGATAAAAGCGGCCAGAGCGAACATCGAGAAGTTCCACGCGATTCAGCGGCAGGACGCCGAACCGATCGAAACTATACCCGGAGTCCGCTGCTGGAAGCGGACATTGCCGATCGAAAAGGTCGGCCTATACGTACCGGCCGGAAGCGCTCCGCTTTTTTCAACCGCCCTGATGCTCGCCGTTCCGGCCGCGATCGCGGGCTGCCGCGAAGTGATAATGTGCTCGCCTCCGAACGCAACGGGCAAGATCGATCCGGCGACGCTCTTCGCGGCAAGGCTCTGCGGCGTCGGTCGCGTATTCAAGATCGGCGGTGCACAGGCCGTAGGTGCGATGGCGTATGGAACGGCGACCGTGCCGGCCGTTTACAAGATCTTCGGGCCTGGCAATCAGTTCGTAACGGAGGCAAAGCTGCAGGTGATGCGGGCGGGCGTTGCGATCGATATGCCGGCCGGGCCATCTGAGGTCGCCATCCTTGCAGACGACTTGAGCATTCCCGAGTTCGTTGCAGCCGACCTACTTTCGCAGGCGGAGCACGGGCCGGACAGTCAGGTCATTCTCGTCTCAGATTCAAGAAAAGTTATCGAAGATGCCATCGCTGAGGTCAACATCCAACTCGAAAACCTACCGCGAAAGGACGTGGCATCCCGTGCTATCGAGAATTCCAAGGCGATCCTCGTCGAGTCGATCGAGGAAGGCGTCGATATCCTGAACGAATACGCCGCCGAGCACCTCATACTTGCGGTTCGCGAAGCCGAAGATGTTGCGGCAAAGATCACGAACGCCGGCTCGATCTTCATCGGGAACTACTCTTGTGAAAGCGTGGGCGATTACGCTTCGGGGACGAACCATACGCTTCCGACCGGTGGTGCGGCCCGAGCTTTCAGCGGCGTTTCAACATCGAGCTTTACAAAAACGATCACCTATCAGCATCTCGACGCCGAAGGGATCAGGAATCTTGGCCCTGTTGTCGAGGCGATGGCGGCGGGCGAGGGCCTTGAGGCACACCGCTTTGCGGCCGCCGTCAGGCGTAAGAGCGTGGAGGCGAAAGATGTTTGACCTGAACCAGTTAGTTCGTCCGAACATCGCTCGGCTCAAGCCCTATTCGTCGGCTCGGTCTGAGTTTGAGGGCGAGGCGGAGATTTTTCTGGATGCCAACGAGAATGCGTTCGGCTCGCCGGCCGGACCGGGGCTTAACCGCTATCCGGATCCGCTGCAAAGAGAATTGAAGGAGGCGATCGCCGCAATGCGTGGCGTCCGGCCTGAGAATATCTTTATCGGCAACGGCAGCGATGAAGCTATCGATCTTCTTTTTCGAATATTTTGCGAGCCCGGCCGAGACGAGTGCATCATCTGTCCACCGACTTACGGGATGTATCGCGTTTCCGCCGACATCAACGACGTCGCTGTCAAAGAAGTGCCTCTCCGTGAGGACTTTTCGCTTGATGCCGACGGAGTCCTCGGCTCGCTTGCCCGGCAAACGAAGATCGTGTTCATCTGTTCGCCAAATAACCCGACGGGCAACGTGATGGATCGAACGTCGATACTCCGCATCGCCGAGAGCTTCAGCGGAATAGTCGTTGTCGATGAGGCCTACGCCGAGTTCGCGGATGCCGAGTCGCTTGTGGCCTCGATCGCATCGCACCCGAACATCGTCGTTCTGAGGACCTTCTCAAAGGCATGGGCGATGGCGGGGCTGCGGGTCGGGATGGCGTTCGCCGATGACGCGATCATCGAATTGATGAACCGCGTTAAGCCGCCTTATAACGTTAGCGGCATTGCCCAACGGGCGGTGCTCGAAGCCTTAAGGTCGGATAAACAGATCAGTCAATGGATCAACCAGGCGATCTCGGAACGCTGGCGTCTGGCCAAAGAGCTTTCCCGGCTCTCGGTGGTTGAGAAAGTATTTCCGTCCGACGCAAATTTTCTTTTGGTCAAGACGTCGGATGCTGCGGGCATCTACAAAGAGCTGATCCGCACGGGGATCGTGGTCCGCGACCGCAGCCGCGTCCTTTTTTGCGACGGCTGTCTTCGCATAACCGTCGGCACCCCCGAAGAGAATGACCGGCTTCTCGCGAGTCTTCGCTCGATCGAAGCAGCGGTCTCCGCCGACGAGATTCTGCCCGTACTGCTTGGAGGAATATGAAACGAGTTCTTTTCATCGACCGCGACGGGACGATCATCCGCGAGCCCGAGGACTTTCAGGTAGATGTTCTCGATAAGCTCAGGTTCATTCCCGGTGCGCTGACTTATCTTGCAAAGATCGCCCGCGAGACCAATTTCGTTCTGGTCCTTGTTACTAATCAGGACGGAATGGGAACCGAGAGCTTTCCGGAAACGGCCTTCTGGCCCGCCCAGAATTTTATGCTTGAGACGCTGGCCGGCGAAGGAGTCGATTTTGCGGATGTTTATGTTGACCGAACCTTTCCGCACGAGAACGCGCCGACACGAAAGCCGGGCACGGGGATGCTGACCAAATACACCGAAGGCAACTTTGACCTTGCAAATTCCTATGTCATTGGCGACCGGCCGACGGACGTTCAGCTTGCGAAAAATCTCGGGTCGAAGGCCATCTATATCAGGAACGAGAACTTCCCGCTGCCATCGGAACTCGCTGATGATACTGACGCCGTCTCATCGTGGAGCGAGATTTACGACATTCTTCGCTCCCGGCCTCGGCTAACCACGCGAAGGCGGCAAACAAAGGAGACCAATATCACGATAACGCTCGACCTTGACGGTTCGGGCAGGTCCGCGATCGATACCGGCATCGCCTTTTTCGACCACATGCTCGAACAGATAGCGAGGCACGGCTCGGTCGATCTTGAGGTCCGGGCCGAGGGCGACCTACACGTCGATGAACACCACACGATCGAAGATGTTGCGATCACGCTCGGCGAAGCGTTCACCGAATCGCTCGGCGATAAGCGGGGCATTGAGCGATACGGTTTTTGCCTGCCGATGGATGACTGCCTGGCGCAGGTCGCGGTCGATTTCGGCGGCCGCAGTTGGACGGAATGGGACGCCGAGTTCAAGCGCGAGAAGATCGGTGAAATGCCGACCGAGATGTTCTTTCACTTCTTTAAGTCCTTTGCCGATGGTGCCCGCTGCAACCTGAACATCAAGGCCGAAGGGACCATAGAACACCACAAGATCGAATCGATCTTCAAGGCATTCGCTCGTGCGCTAAAAATGGCCGTCAGACGCGAGGGCAGTGAGCTGCCCTCGACCAAAGGAGTGCTGTGAAGGTCGCGATCGTCAGATACAACGCCGGCAATACGGCCTCGGTCGTCAATGCGCTCGGCCGGCTAGGCGTCGAATCGGTTTTGACCGATTCAGCCGAGGAACTTCAAGCCGCGGATAAAGTGATCTTCCCGGGTGTCGGCGAGGCATCATCCGCGATGCGATTTTTGAAAGCACGCGGGCTTGACGAGGCTATCCGGGGGCTTCGCCAGCCGGTCCTAGGCATTTGCCTCGGGATGCAGTTGATGTGTGCCTCCTCTGAAGAGAACGAAGCCGAATGTCTGGGAATCGTGCCGCTTCGCGTTCGCCGGTTTCCCGCCGGCGGATTGAAGGTCCCGCATATGGGCTGGAACACGATCAGCAATTTGAAAGGAAAGCTATTCGCGGGCATCGAGGAAGCGGCGTACGTTTATTTCGTCCATGGATACTATGTCGAGAGCGGCCCGGAGGCCGTCGCCTATTCAACCTATGGCTTGGGCTTTACAACCGCTCTCGAGTACGAAAATTTTCACGCCGTCCAGTTTCACCCGGAAAGGTCAGGAGCGGTGGGCGAGAGAATCTTAAAGAACTTTTTGAAATTATGATCGAAGTAATTCCGGCGATCGATATAATAGGCGGCCGCTGTGTCCGCCTGACCGAGGGCGACTTCAAGTCGATCAAGATCTACGACGCGAGTCCGCTCGACATGGCAAAGCGATTCGAGGACGCCGGACTTGGCCGTTTGCACATCGTTGACCTTGATGGGGCTAAGGTCGGCCATCCGGCAAACCTGACCGTACTTGAACTTATCGCATCTTCGACCGGTCTCACGGTGGACTTCGGCGGCGGCATCAAGACCGACGACGACATCACGGCTGTATTCGAGGCGGGTGCCGCAATGGCAAGCATCGGGAGCGTTGCTGTTCGCTCGCCGGAAGCTCTGGAGCGTTGGCTTGCCAAATATGGCGGCGAACGCATTCTACTCGGCGCTGACGCCCGCGAGGGCAAGGTCGCTATTGACGGTTGGCAGACCGAGACCGAACTTGAGGTCGTTACGTTTCTCCACGGCTGGTTCGACAAGGGCGTCACGCAGGTATTCGTGACGGACATAAGCAAGGACGGCGGGCTCGCCGGGCCGGGGCTCGAGCTTTATGAAGAGATAATCTCCGAGCTCCCTGAGCTCCGGCTGATCGCAAGCGGTGGGGTTTCGGAGACATCAGACATCGAAAGGCTTGATGCGGTCGGTTGCAGCGGGGTGATCGTTGGAAAGGCGATCTATGAAGGCCGGATCGAACTCGAGGAGCTTTCAAAATATGCTGGCTAAACGCATCATTCCGTGCCTTGACGTCAAGGATGGCCGCACCGTTAAGGGCACGAATTTCATTGGCCTCCGCGATGCGGGCGATCCGGTCGAACTCGCCGCCCGTTACAGCGATGAAGGTGCCGACGAGCTTGTCTTTCTCGACATCACGGCAACGAACGATAAGCGCAAAACATTGGCCGAACTGGTCCGCCGCGTTGGGAAGGAGATCAACATTCCTTTCACCGTCGGCGGCGGTATCTCGGAGGTCGATGATATCGCCGCAATGCTCGACGCCGGGGCCGACAAGGTCTCGATCAATACTGCTGCGGTCCGCGACCCGCATCTTCTTACGCGGGCGGCCGAGAACTTCGGCTCGCAATGCGTTGTTCTGGCGATCGATGCAAAGCAGACCGAAGCAGGCTGGCGTGTTTTCCTTAATGGCGGCCGCATCGCGACCGAGCTTGATGCTTCCGAATGGGCGAAGCAGGGCGAGGAGTTCGGGGCCGGCGAGATCCTTCTGACCTCGATGAACGCCGACGGCACAAAGGGCGGTTTTGAGAACGGCCTGACGCGTCAGATATCGACGTCGGCCGGCATCCCGGTGATCGCGTCCGGCGGGGCCGGTTCAATCGATGACTTTGCCGACGTTTTCCTCGCCGGACACGCAGATGCGGCCCTCGCTGCGAGCGTTTTTCACTTTGGCGAGATCGGCATTCCCGACCTTAAGTCGTTTCTTCGGATGCGCGGAATAGCGGTGAGAATATGAACCTCGATTTTCAGAAATCCGCAGATGGGCTCGTTCCGGCGATCATCCAGGACGCCGAGAATGGAAGTGTCCTGATGCTCGGCTTTATGAACGGCGATGCGCTTGCCGCAACCGAAGCGAGTGGCCGGGTCACTTTCTTTTCGCGTGCAAAACAGCGGCTTTGGACCAAGGGGGAAACAAGCGGCAATTACCTCGAAGTGGTTTCGATCTCGGCAGATTGCGACAACGATACGCTGCTTGTTCGAGCAAGACCTCAAGGCCCCGTCTGCCATAAAGGCTCCGCAACATGTTTCGGCGACACCGACGAACCAAATAGGATCGGGTTTCTTTCAGAACTTGAAAGAGTAATTGCGAATCGCCGCTCGGAGCCTGTCGAAGGCTCGTACGTCGCCTCTCTCTTCGCAAAAGGCATCAATCGGATCGCGCAGAAGGTCGGCGAGGAAGCGGTCGAGACGGTTATCGCCGCCAAGGAACCGGACATTGAGGCCTTCAAAAACGAGGCCGCAGATCTTCTGTTTCATTACCTCGTATTGCTGAATGAGAAAGGCGTTTCGCTCAATGAGATAGCAAAAATACTTGCCGAACGTCACAAAAAATAGATCTTAACGAACGGCTGCGGAAATCGGTTGGTCGCCCGGTTGGCCGAACGCGGTGATCGCGACCTGGCTGTCACTGCTGCGGATAGAATACCAAACCCGAGTTGAAGGCCGGAATACTGCGATGTCTGACCGACCGTCGCCGTCAAGGTCTGCGTTAAGCGGAATATCCTCCGCGACCCCGAAAGCCACGGCAGAGAACCCGGCTTGTGAACCTAGAACGTACCAAACTCCTTTCGAGGGACGAAAGACCGCATTGTCCGTTCGACCGTCGCCATCGAAATCGGCAGCGACCGGAATATCGCCATCCTGCCCAAACTGTGTGAAGGTTACTCCGCCGTCGCCTGAACGCAGAATGTACCAGAACCCGTTCGAAGGCCGGAAGACCGCGATATCGGCCCGTCCGTCGCCATCGTACTCACCCGGCGTGGGAATATCACCCATAATGCCGAACTGGACTATCACGACCTGCGCGTCCGAACTCCGCACCGCGTACCAAACACTGGTCGATGGACGAAAGACCGCGATCTCTGCCCGGCCGTCGCCGTCGAGATCTGCCGGAACAGGAATGTCCTCGCTGATCCCAAACTGGCGAATTTCGACGCCTACATCGCTGCTCCTCAGGACGTACCATACTCCTGTCGAGGGCCGGAAGACCGCAATGTCCGCCTTTCCGTCGCCGTCAAAATCTGCCGCGGCTGAACGGTCACCCGGCGAACCAAAATTGATGCTCCGGATCGCTCCGGTTCCGCTTTCAATAAGGCGTATGTCCGCAGCATCGGCAACGTCGGTGAATGCATAAGACGCGAAATCTGTCTTGCCGTCGCCATCGAAATCATAAGGTGCTGAATTCGGAGTTGCGGGCGGACACTCGCAGGTGAATCCGTCGATCACCTTCAGGTCGTCGATGTAAATGCCTTCGCGGAAGGTCCCGATGTCCGTTCCGACCCTCCAGCGAAGCCTAACGCTCTGCCCCGCCGCAGACGCCGGAAGGCGGGCGATGCTATCGATCCATTCCGGGGCTTGGTTAACGCCGCTACGTCCCGACCAGCCGAGCCGGCCGGCAAGAGGATTCTGGCAGCAACCGTCGATCGTCCCATCGTAACCACCGGTCAAGAACGAACCGCCCGCGGCGAGAATGTCCTGCCACTCGCCTCCCGCGATGCTGAGCTCAAGCACGGCGCCATCATACAGGCGGTTGCGGAGAAAGGTGGTCTCCAGTTCATACCAAAGGCGAAAACGAAGCTCCGCGGCCGCGGTATTTACCTGGAACGCCGGCGAGATGATCTCATTAACGCCTCGCTGTATTGGGGCGGGTGAGAAAAGCGCGTTCGGGGCTGACTCGGTTCTCGCCGAAGATGTCCGCCAGAGTTGGTGGTTTTCGGTCGTTGAAGTGGTCCAGCCGGTCGGTAGTTGTGGAGCATTCGCTTCGTCGAAGCTCTCGCTGAATGCGATCAGCTCGGCTCCCGCTCTAAGCGGTACGCTCAATTCGTCGAGAGTTTGTCCACTTTCCGTGAGTGTGATCGTCGGGTTTATGGCTAAACCACAGTTCGCACTTCCCAAGACCGAAAAAGTGAAAACTGCAGTTATGCTCGCGTTCCGTGCCACGACCCCAAGCGTTTGAGGCGGGCCGGGTTGGATGATGATGTCGTCTGCAACAACGGCCGCAGTCACCGGAAGTGAATCCCGGGCACCAATGTTCCTTAGCGTCAGTCGCAACGTGACGCTATCTCCAGGCCGAGGTGACGGCGAGGTCGGGCACGAATCATTGATCAACTCGGCTGATTCGATCTTAAATTCGGCGATGGGCACGAGTGCGAAGTTCCTCGGCTCGGTCTGGCCAGCGGAGAGTGTCACCTGGCCGATCTCGGTTCGGTAACCGACCGCTTCTGCCCTGAGTTCATAGCTGCCCGGCAACACCGTAAGACTCCCGTAGCTGCCGGTTGCGTTCGTAGTCCGTGAATATTCACCTGCTTTCATTAGTGCGTTTCCGATCGGAAGGCCCGTCGCCTTGTCGGTCACGCTGCCCGAGATCGCCGCCCGCGGCGCCGCAGTACATTCATCGAACTTGAAAGCACCGATCCGCGTCAGCCATCCGAGCTCGCTCTGGTCCTGACTCGCTTGTGAGTAGTATTCGCCCGTGAACCAGAAAGTGCAGTCATCGACCGGGTCAGGCGTGATAGAAGCGTAGTCGCCCCATCGGAAGCCGAAGGTCCGCTGAACGCCTGTGCCTTCGACCAACTGTGCCTCTTCACGGAGCGTATTTGGCGGATCAGTCGTTAGCCTGCCGGAGTATAGAATTGACGGCTTCTTCTCGTCGCTGACGAAATTATATTGCACCGCGAGATTGCCCTCGTGATCGAGGGCCGCCGAGCTGATCCACCGCGAACTCGTGCCATTACCGAGCGTTGCCTGTACCGCCGGCGAAAATCCCGCGGATGCTCTTCGAAGTTCTGTAACCCGTACACCCGCCCGATACGTTTGCGACGCGGGCGTCATCCGAACAGTTTTCGCAACAACGAGCGATTCGTGAGTTCCGAAATTTCGATAAGCCAACCGGTTGTTGAGGCGGTCGCTTTGTGAATCGAGGAACTCGCCCGGCGGCGGTTGTGCGATGTCCGTCCGGCCATCAGGGCTCGTCGGGTCGAAAGGCTCTAGGAGGATCGGACTTTCCGTCAGCTCAGCGAAAGTTGAGTTCGCCGGTTCCGCAAAGTTCGGTGCGAACCCAAAAAGGCGGATCGAATCCGCTGAATCGCCGTATTCCGTTGCCGTGTAGCTCGCGAAGATCCCTGGCGAGTTTTCCGGCGGAAGCTGAAGCCCGTCGATATCAGCGGGCAGCATTCCGCGTCGCCGCGGCTGAACCGGAACTGGTGAATTGAAATATATGTATCTCGCAGAGGTGTCACCGGCCAGCAGCTTTGCCCGTTCAAAGGCGAACATCCCCGCACCGACATAATCCGACCCGAGAAATTCATCGGTCGTCATCATATAAGCCGAAGGCCAAAGGCCGAACTTCGGAAAATCATTGATCTTCACGTTCGGCATGACGAACTCGTAAAGGAAATACTCACCTGCCGGGTCTCCCGTACGCGAAACGGCGATCATCTGCCGAAAAGGCGGAAATGCCGAACACACCTGGCTGATCAGCCAGCGGTCAGCAAACTGGTCATAAATGATGTTCGGGAGCCCATCAAAGCGGTTCGAGCAGGTTGACTGCAACGGAGCGAAAAGGGCGTTGAGGCGGACCGGAGCCGTTTGCGCGTTACCTGTCTTGTCATATACGCGGATCAATGCGTTCACGACCTGCACATAATGCTCGGGCCCGACCGCTCCGACCATATCCGGCGGTATAAAGAGCAGATTGTACGCCAGGCCGTTGTCGATGTTGTTGATGCCGTCAAACGAAAGCAAAGTGGACGGCATTTGTCCGAACAAACCGGAACCGGCCGCAACATCGCCGCCAAAATTAGCTTCAAAAGAGTTTGAACTTGGGTACAACCCAAACCGGTCAAAACCCTTGGTGAAAAGGCCCGGTTGGGCGGCAGAATAGGCCGGATCTGCCAAGGCTGCTGAGGTCAAGTTGCCGATGGCAAAACGGTTTACGCCTCGCCAAGCTGGCCCAGTGATCGACTCCGGTGAAGCGGCTCTAGCTTCGGCCGTGCGCCCGATTCCGGTCGCCGAAAAACCCAGCAGAACCAAAAGCAAAGCAACTACCGTCCGGATCAACATCTGTAAACCTAAATTCTAACAAAAAAACCGGCGGGATCTTGCGTGTCTCTCGTAAGGTCAAACTGGGAGTAGGATCGTGATCTCGGCCCTTCGCCGGGCGTCGTCGAGAAATGCTTCTATCTCAGCCGCGACCCGGTCTTCGGTCAGCGAGGATCGAATCTCTTCCCGCTTCTCGTCGAGCGTAGGCATCAGCAACCCCGGAAACCGGCGGCGAAAATCCGGAGTAAAGACCTCTCGGTAATAGACTTCCTCATCTTCCGGTGTAACGACGACGAACGAACGGAAACGAAAATCGAGATATCGTTCGATCGCGAGCCGCTGAAGGATGATCCGTTCGAAGTTATCGTCGCGGATCGAGTTAAATCCGACAGCCCTGAGCCGCGATTCAAACTCTGCCGTCGAGGGAAAATAGCCGAGGATCTCCTGGATCTTTTCAGCGACCTCCCTTTCATTCGGCGGCCGGCTCGGTAATCTCTCGGCCTCCAATGCAAAAAGCCTTTGGTCGATCTGCGTTTGAAGTGCCCGATTTAGGTCCTCAGAGCTAGCCGGCGACAGCGATACACCCGGTTGCAGGGCGAGTTGCCAACGAAGGTCCGAAAGCGTTATCAACTCCGTTCGAATCCCATCGCTCACGGTCGCAACGGTCTTATCAACCAATTGCTGGGCCTGGCCGACCGCACCAAGCATCATTATCGCACATATGGCAGTCCAAAAATATGAAAGATGTGATTTCATTAAGCACTTTTTATTCTTCATCCTTTTGGGTCGTAAGGTCAAGCGATTCACGGCAGGAATAAACAATTGACAAAAATGCAAAAACAGCTTTTAATATCTAGGTGAGGCATAGTTGTACCCCTTTGCCTCGTCGATTCGATCCCGCCTCCTTTCCTTATTCCTGTCGGGCATCTAACAAGCGGTTCTATGGTATAAATGGCTCTTACATCTGCAAGGAAGCGAACTGTACCCAAAGCGGAACAAGTGCGCCGCGGGTCCGAAGCCTCGGATGAGCTTAAATTCATCTCGGAGCTTGGGCGAAGCCTTCTTTTCATGGTCCATCCAAAGAAGGTCGCGGCACGCGTTGCTGTCGCGCTCAGGCAGCGGCTGGATGCCGAAGCTTGTGTCTTTCTTGCCGAGCTCGAGAACATTGGCGTGGTTAGCTTCGGAGTTGACCGACGCGGTGAACTTCTAACCAGTTTTTTCCATCGCCCGAGGTTTGAGCGATGGCTCGAACTCCTTCCGCCGCAGGTCGGTCACCCGGAGAGCGACCGGTCGGAATTCATGATCGATGCCATCGAGCACGAAGTCGAATACGTCTCACCGCTGCACATAAACGGCAAGGTCAAAGGGTTGATTGCCGTCGGCTTTAACGAGACCGCGGATTTTGACGACGTAAAGGCAAACCTAATCGAGGCCGCAACCCGGATGGCCGCGATGAGCATAAACCTCTCAGCCCACTACGAAGCTGCGATCAACAGTTCGATCACTCGCGCCAGGGAAGAGCATCGCCGTTTCACAGAGGCGATCCTCGATTCGCTTCCGGTCTCGATCTATGTCATCGACCGAGATTATCGGATCGTTACATGGAACCGGCAACGCGAGGTCGGGCTTCAGGGTATTCCGCGGGATGAGGCAATCGGTCGAAATGTATTCAACGTTCTCGCTCGCTATCCAGAAGGCCAGGTGCGGCAGGAGTTCGAAGACGTTTTCCGCACCGGCGAGATCCAGCGGATAGAGCAGCAGACGACTGCCGAGGATGGCTCAACTAAGCACTGGATGGTCAGCAAGATCCCAATGCGCGATCCCGAAACCGGCGAGGTCACACACGTTATCACTGTCGGCGAGGATGTAACGATGCGCGTTGAGGCAATTCACGCTGTCGGCCGGGCAGAAAAGCTGGCGGCGGTTGGCCGCCTTGCCGCCGGGGTCGTACATGAAATAAACAATCCGCTTGCTACCATCGCTGCTTGTGCCGAGGCCCTTGTACAGCGGGCCGAAGACGGCTCGTTTGCTGGCAGCGAAGCCCTCGATGATCTTCACGAGTACCTTGAGCTGATCAAGAGCGAAGCGTTTCGCTGCAAATCGATCACAACCGGTTTGCTCGATTTCAGCCGCATGCGGACCGGCGAGCGTTCACCGATCGACCTTGCTGAGATCCTCCGGTCTTCCGTCAATCTCATCTCACACCAACGCCGCGGGGAGAACATAACCATCGACCTCGATATCGAAGACGGCCTTCCGCCTGTCAATGCCGACGGTGGGCAGATCCAGCAAGCAGTTATCGCACTTGCGACGAACGCTATCGACGCAATGCCTGAAGGCGGAACCCTTGCCTTTAAGGCCTTTGCCGGAAACCGTCGCGTGTCGGTCGAAATAAGCGACACCGGTGTCGGTATCCCTACAGAGAATATGTCGAAGATCTTTGAACCGTTCTTCACGACAAAGGACGTCGGCAAAGGAACGGGACTCGGACTCGCCGTTTGCTACGGTATTATTACCGACCACGGCGGAAGGCTTTCGGTCCGCTCTAATGTCGGCAAGGGTACTACCTTCACGATCGCTCTCCCGGTCGTGAAACATCTCGCTTGATCTCTCGCCGGGCCGATCCGGCTGGTAAACAACTCCCGCTCCCTAGGAAAAAAGAAATGGCAAACCTCCTCATCGTTGACGACGAAAAGAACCTGAGAACGGTCATTCAGAAAGAAATGGTCCGTCACGGGCACAAGGCCGAGACCGCCGAAGACGGCGAAGCAGCATGGGAGATGCTTGAGGCCGAAGAGTTTGATGTCGTGCTTTGCGACATCAATATGCCTCGGCTGGACGGCATTGGGTTGCTCAAGCGGATTCGCGAAAAGAGCCCGAACCCGCCGGAGATCATAATGCTCACCGGCCAGGGAACGGTCGAGACCGCCATCACGGCGATGAAACTCGGTGCGTACGACTACCTCACGAAACCTTATCGGATAGCTGAGCTTGCCGCTCTTGTTAAGAAGGCGACCGAGAAGCGCGATCTTCGGACAGACAATCAGCGGCTTCGGGCGCAGATCGAGCACGCTCAGGGGCCGATGCCTGAGATCATCGCCGAATCTCCGCAGATGAAAGAAGTACTTCGTCTCGTTCGGCGCGTAGCCCCGTCGGATACGTCCGTTCTGATCACGGGCGAATCAGGAACGGGTAAGGAACTTGTTGCTCAAGCGATCCATCGTTTGAGCCAACGAGCTGGCAAGCCATTCATCGATCTCAACTGTGCGGCCATCCAGGACACACTTCTCGAATCGGAGCTTTTCGGTTATGAGCCCGGAGCCTTCTCCGGTGCCCGAAGTCGCAAGCTAGGGCTCTTCGAACTCGCACACGGAGGAACACTCTTTCTTGACGAGATCATGGAGATGCCCGCACAGCTTCAGTCAAAGCTTCTCCGGGCGCTTGAAACGCGCAGTTTCTTCCGGGTAGGTGGTGTGAAAAAGGTCGATGTCGATGTCCGTGTCGTAGCCGCGACGAACCGCGATCCTCTCCAGGCGGTTGCTGACGGAGTTTTCCGTTCGGACCTCTTGTACCGAATCAACAGCTTTGAAATATCGATCGCTCCGCTTCGCGAACGCAGCGAAGACGTTGAGCCCCTTGCGGTTCATCTGATGCGGGAGATCGGCGGCGCGAATGCTCCGGTTCTGACAGAACCTGTCCTCGAGGCATTCAAGCGTTTCAATTGGTCTGGTAATGTCCGCCAGCTTCGCAATGCGCTCGAGCGCGCAAATCTGCTTTCAGATAATGGTCGCGTAACTCTCAAGGAACTTCCCCCGGAGGTCGCACACGGCATCGAGAGAGCCAATCTTTCCGTGAACTATAACGGCAACTCGCAGCAGGCGGCGAACGCCTTCACTTACACCAGCCCGGTCAATCTTCGCGACTCCGAGCGGCAGCAGATCTTAAGTGCGCTTGAGCGGACCGGTTGGCACCGCGGCAAAACTGCAGAGATCCTGGGCATTTCGCCCTCTACTCTATATCGTAGGCTGCGCGAGTATGATCTTGAGACCCGCCGCTAGGCTCAAGCAGCGAGAACAGAGTCAAGGAACATCATCAACCCGAACCCGATGAAGAGCGAAAGCGTTGCCCCGTTCTCAAACCCGGGGCGGTGAGTTTCGGGGATGATCTCGTCGCTGACGATAAATAGCATTGCGCCCGCAGAAAAAGCGAGAGCCCAGGGAAGCAAGCCGGCAGAGACGAACACGACCGAAGCTCCCGTCGCGCCACCGAGTACCTCTATTGCACCGGTGAGTGCGGTGGCGACAAACGCATATAGCTTCGAGTAACCTTGCGAATGAAGGGCAACGGCCACCGAAAGTCCCTCCGGCAGATTCTGCAGACCGATACCCATCATCGCCCCGAATCCGGTGCCGACACTATCGGTAGTGTTGGCGACACCGACCGCCATTCCTTCGGGGAAATTATGTATCGCGATCGCGATCACGAATAGCCAGATCTTCTTGAGACGCCCGGCGTCGGAAGGGCCCTCGTGCCCTTTTCCGAAGTGTTCGTGCGGGACAATCTCATTGATCAGCCAAAGAGCGAAGCCGCCGATAAAAAGGAACGCGATAGCTTGGGTAACGGCGCTGGTCGTCTCGGAACCGGCGTTACGCAAACCCTCGATACTCGGCAAGAGCAAAGAGAAGATCGTGGCCGCGAGCATTACGCCCGCAGCAAAGCTCAAAAGATTGTTGTTAAGCCGTTCATTCAACGTTCGGAGAAAGAAGGCAGGCACAGCGCCGAGCGCCGTCGCACCAAGCCCGGCGATAAGGGTCGCGACGATCGCGTTCAGGAATGGGTCCGAGGTGAACTGCATTGTGCTTTCTTCGCTTGCCGGTTCGCACTCGCGTGCTTGTTCGGCTTACCGTTTCAGATATCGCAGCGACGCCATTACCTTTACCGCCTCGCGTAGCGTGATGTCCCCGCGATCCGCAACCAGCGAATACCATTGCTGGAGCGTGTTCTTCGGCTGATAACGCTCGAGCGAACCTATCCACGAAACGAACAAACTCTTCTCTTCGTCCATCGAGTAACCGGCCTGAACTCGTCCATCAAAATATGGATTCCTCCCGTAAATTTGCGGAGTGCTGACATCGCCGATTCCGTCATTTACGGATTGTATCGTGAACGAACGCCCTTTCGAGTTTCTATAGGTCAATGTGTACCCGACGATCTCAGGAGCCGGAGGTTCCTCGATGGCGGCCTCGTGAAGCTTGAACCCAGCCGGCAGGTAGGTCGGAACCGCGATCGCGGCATTGAGTTTCTTCAGATCGCCGATCTGCTTCTGCGAAAGTCCGGCGGCCTTACCGTCAGTAAACGCCGCCTGCGCAAAAATATCGCCTGCCGCAGCCGAAGCTAAGAACATCAATAAAAATAGTGAGGTTAGTGTCGTCTTCATCGTCCTTAGATAATGCCGCCGAGCGTGCAGGCTTGTCGGCGCGCAAAAAATCCTTATCCTTAAATGCAATTATGATGATCAAAAAGATCAAAACCGAAACGGTTCTTCGAGCATTATTCCTTTTACTGCTCGCTTCGGCAAGCGTAAACGCCGACGCGATCGACCGCATCGTTCGCGAGCGGATGGAAGAGAGAAATATCCCCGGGGCAGCGGTCGCCGTTATCCGAAACGGGAAGATCGAAAAGACAAAAGGCTATGGCCTGGCGAGCCTTGAGTTTCAGGTCCCTGTAACGCCCGATACCGTGTTTGAGATTGGTTCCGTCTCAAAGCAAATGACCGCCGCCGGAATTCTATTGCTCGTGCAGGACGGTAAGGTCCGGCTTGATGAGAAGATCTCCGCATACCTGCCCGGCACTCCCGAATCGTGGAGCAATGTAACTGTACGACACCTGCTCACACACACTTCCGGCATCAAGAGTTATACCGGATTGACGGGTTTCGAGCTCTCCCGCCGCCTCTCGATGGAGCAGTTCATCAAGCAGCTCGCGGAGCATCCGCTCGAGTTCGTGCCCGGTGAAAAGAACATATATAGCAACAGCGGATACAACCTGCTCGCGTACATCATCGAAACTCAAAGCGGAAAGAAGTACATGGACTTCATGCGCGAGCGCATATTCCGTCCGCTCGGGATGAACCGGACCGGCGACCGCGACCCGCAGTTCATCATCCCGCTTCGAGCGTCGGGATACGAATGGCGGATCGACCGCTATACCGGCCGCGATGGAAGCCTCACCGATCTGATGGGTGCGGGTTCGATCACCTCGACGATCGAAGACATGATCAAATGGGAGGCTGCACTTCGTGGCGATGCGCTCCTCAAACCCGAGACAAAGCGTGAGATGTGGACGCAGTTCACATTCAACAATGGAACACGTTCGGTGTACGGTCTCGGTTGGAGGATAAGTGACGTTCGCGGCCACAAGTTGATCGGACATACAGGACAGACCGCCGGCTTCGGTGCAGCCATCTTTCGTTATGTAGATCAAGACGTCACTGTGATCGTACTAACGAATCTTGGAGAACTCGGAATGGGAAGTTTGATCGCAACTTCGGTCGTAAAAAAATTTATCCCGACACTTTCGATAAAAAAAATTCGCGAGGTTGATGGCGATGATGTGAGCCGAAATGCCCGCTTGCTCGATGCCCTCCGTGCGAGGATCGCGAACCGGCCCGACGAGTTGTTTCTTACTCCGGAACTTTTTCGTGCTGTTACTTCACTTAGGGCCAAAGCCGTTAACGAGAGCATCGCTCGGTTCGGAGAAGTTCGACGGCTCCGCTTCGTTGGCACGGAAATCATTGAAAATAAACGGGTTTATCGTTATCTTGCTGAGACGGAAAAGCGGCTCATGCTTTGGCGATTTGCAATGGATGCCGACAGCCGGATCAGCGAGATGACGCTTGAGGAAGACGAGTAGCGGACGAGTGTTTCGGTTGATAGCACTTTTCGAT
>ERZ761602.3566-NODE-3566-length-21755-cov-15.561290_pt1 | contig 21755 bp, 15 predicted proteins | sample MGYA00512165_ERZ761602 | MGnify/ENA primary metagenome ERZ761602 (study PRJEB28899, sample SAMN02445085) | bioreactor sludge metagenome | biome: EBPR sludge; isolation source: Thorneside wastewater treatment plant | place: Australia: Brisbane, Thorneside...
TTCGACTCGCGCTCGCTGGCGCTCGCGCTCGCTCAGGATGAGCGGGTTCCCCGTCCCCGTCTCCGTCCCCGTCTCCGTTTCCGTCTCCGTCTCCTCTTGGGTGCGACGTTGCGTTCAATCATCAGGCCTGACGCCTGACGCGCCTGACGCCTGACGCCTTCCTTGCGTGACGGGCGCCTCAGCTCCCCGAGGTCTTCACTCACCCAGCGCGTCTGCGCGAGGACAGCGCCTGTGTCTCCTGGTCCGCTGCCGCCGGGAGTTCGTCTTGTTTCAGGTGGTTGCAGGTGGCATCGCGGTTGCTGAAGAGACCGGACATGCCGAGAATCGCCGCCTCCACCCCGCTGCCTGCCCGCTCCGAGATCCGCCGCAAGGCGAAGAACGCACCGCGCGCCGTTCGCCATCCCGCGATCGCCACGGACCACAGCGCGTTCGCGGCGGCGTGCCTTCCCTACACCAGCGAGCTCACGGGCGCGGCGCTCCGGCTCGCGCGCAACCCCGACGACGCGCGGGATCTGGTCCAGGAGACGCTCATGCGCGCGATGATGGCGTGGGAGCGATTCGAGGAGGGCTCGAACGTCCGCGCGTGGCTGCACCGCATCCTGGTGAACAGCTTCATCAACGGCTACCGCAAGCGTCGCCGTCATCAGCGCTTCGCCGCGGAGCGCCCGGGCGACGCGCGCATGGCGATCTACGGCACCACCGACGACTGCGCGCCGGATCCCGAGGTCGCGCTCACCGACGACATGCTCTCCGACGAGGTCAAGGTGGCGCTCGCCCGTCTCGGCGGGGATTACCGCGAGGTCGTCGCGCGCGCCGACCTGGCCGGAGAGAAGTACAAGGACATCGCCCAGGCGCTGCGGCTCCCGATCGGGACCGTGATGTCGCGCCTCTTCCGCGCGCGCCGCCAGCTCGAGGGCGACCTGAAGGAGTTCGCGGCCCGCGACTGGGGGCTGCGAAAGGCGGCCTGACGGGTCACAGCCGGCTGCGGCCGGCTCTACGATCGCGACTCATGCACGGTGTCGCGATCGAGCTCCGCGTGGGGTGCGCCGGGTGCGGCAAGCCCATCCCGATCAACGCGTTCACGCCCCGCATCACCTGCGGCTCGTGCAACCGGTCGGCCCAGCTGAGCGACGAGCAGTGGCATTCGCTGCTCGAGGACGCGCTCGACGAGGCGCCGGAGCTGGAGGTCGACGAGGGGTCGACGGCGACGATCATGACCGGCAGCGGCACGTACCACCTCATGTACGGCAACCAGCCGCCGCGCTGCGCGAGCTGCAAGACCGCGGTGCCCGAGGCCGCCGGCGAGCTGGCGGCGCAGGGGCGGATCGGGTGTGTCGGTTGTGGCAAGCCGATGTCGATCCGCCAGGCGCCGCCGTCGCTCCAGGCGCTGGGGGTCAAGCTCGTCATCGGTGAGGATGCCGCCCAGCTGGCGAGCGGCGCCGACGGTGGTGGGCCGGGCGGCGCCGTGACGGAGAGCGCGCCGCGCGCGGCCAACCCCGTCGTCCTCTACTGTCCACACTGCAAGGCGCCGCTGTCGGTCGACGGCTCGAACCGCATGGTGCGCTGCCAGTACTGCTCGACGGACGTCTACCTGCCGGACGATCTCTGGACGCGGCTGCACCCGGTCGCGGAGGTGTCGCGGTGGTACCTGGTCTTCGGCGGCGCGGTCGACGTCGCGCGGCGCGCGCTGGCGCGCTTCAAGTGGTCGAGCCTCCGCGACGCCGTGGTCGACGCCCACAAGCACCTCTACTGCGTCGGCGAGGACGACGACCACGACTTCGCGGTGTGGTGCCTCGGGCCCGACCTGCAAGCGCGCTGGGTGCGCAAGGGGCTCGACTTCACCGATCACGATCCGCGGCTCGCGCTCGACCTGCGCGGCCGCCTGATCCTGTGGCAACCGTCGAGGCATTCGCTCGTCCGGCTCTCGGCGGCCGACGGCTCGGACGTCGACCGCCTGGGCGGGCGTCAGCCCGACGACGCGACCACGCACACGCTCGACCTGGAGCACGGCAAGGCGTTCCTCGCCGACGTCGACGGCACCTACCTGGCGCTCCTCCACGAGCGCCTGGTGCGCTTCGCCGAGGACGGCACGCCGCTGGCGACCTGGCCGCCGCGCTCGGGCATCTTCGGCAAGCGCGCCGAGAAGCTCCGCCCCGTGTACGGTCCGGGGCACCAGCTCCTCGACGTCGACGGCAAGTACGTGGAGGACGTCGGCCATCAGCCGCTCGAGCTCGACGACTACACCAAGCTGCACCTCGGCGCCGACGGGCGCCTCTTCCTCGAGCGCAGCGAGCGCGTGGCGTGCTTCGACCGCGCGGGCAAGCGCCTGTGGCGCACCGACAAGCTCCCCATCACCAGCGTCCGCGGCGATCGCATGGGCACCGACGCCGTCGGCAACCTCTACCTCCTGGGACGGCAGGCCGGCAACCCGAGCCCGCGCGTCATCCTCCGCATCTCCCCCGACGGCGACCGCGTCGACCTCGTCGCGACCGACCGCCTCCTGGGCGGCACCGTCGGCGACGAGGACCACCTCTGCGTCGCGCCCGACGGCACCCTCTTCCTCCTCGACTACGGCATGAAGCTCCGCGTCCTCGCCCCCGACGGCCGCCTCCTCCACCTCTCCGATCGCTCGAAGGAAGGCGACGCGGACGAGGACAAGGACCGTGCCCGCCGCGCCTGAAACACGTTCTATTTGGGGACGGTGTCAACTTTGACAACTTTTCTACACGCGTAGGAAAGTTGTCAAAGTTGACACCGTCCCCAGGTTCAGAGGCCGGGTTCGCTGCCGGCGGTGAGGACGAGGGCGTCGCCGGCGGGAAAGTGCTCGGTGGTGATGTGGCCGCGCAGGTCGGTGTAGGTCGCCCAGGCGACGCCGTCGGGGGAGAGGACGACGTAGGGTTCCTCGCGGACCGGCTTGTCGGCGCTGGAGGCGTCGACGACGTAGAAGACGCGCCACTCGTCGCGTGGCGGCTGGGGCGCGGGCGCGGTGAGCGCGGCCCTGGCCTCGAGGCGCACGCGTTCGTCGCGATCGGCGTCGGCGGCGCGGGTCAACGCGGCGGTGGCGGCGGCGGTGGTGCGCGCGCGGACGCGGCCGAGGGCGCGCACGGCCGACATGCGCGCGGTGACGCTCGTGTCCTCGGCCAGCTGACGGGCGAGCGCGTCGGCGACGTCGGGCGCAATGGTGGTGCCGCCGGCCGCCAGCTTCCCGAGCGCCCAGGCGGCGTTCGCGCGTACCAGGGGCGAGCGGTGGAAGATCATCTGGGTGAGATCGGCGACGGCGTCGGGGACGCCGATGAAGCCGACGGCCGCGGTGGCGTCGATCGACGTGGCCCACGAGCCACGGCGCATGAGCCGGCGGAGCGGCGCGCCCGCCGTCGCGACCAGCCTGGGCCGCAACGCCGGATCGTGCGCGAGCTGGCCGAGCGCCCACGCCGCCGTCGCCGAGACGCGATCGTCCTTGCTCGCCAGCGCGCCGACGAGCGGGGTGATCGCCCGCGCGTCGCCGAGCTCACCGAGCGCCCACAAGGCGGCGCGCTGGCGCTCCGGGGTGCCCTCGGCGGCGATCGCGGTGAGCGCCGGCACCGCCGCCTTGTCGCCGAGCGCGGCGAGGGCGCTGATCGCGGCGAGGGCCTCGAGCGCCTTGCCGGTGCGCGCCATCGCCTCGAGGCGCGGACGCGCCGCGGCGTCGGGGTGCTCCCGCAGGACCGCGCCCCAGGCGCGGACCGCGTGATGGCGTCCCGGGCCACGCAGCGTCTCGGCCAGGCGTGCGAGCATGGGCGACGAGCCTGGATCCGCGATCGCGCCGAGCGCGTCCGCTGCAGCCTGCTGCACCGAGAGCGGGCCATCGCGGAGCGCGTTCACCAGCGTGGGCACCGCGGCGGGGTCACCGATCTCGCCGAGCGCGTCGATCGCGGCGCGCCGGAGGCGCTCGGGCTGGGCCTCGCCCGTGAGCGCGACGAGCGGCGTGACGGCGACGCGCGCCTCGATCTGGCCCAGGTACTCGGCGGCGAGCACGCGGAGCTCCTCGTCCTCGTCGCCGAGGCGCTCGACGATCGCGTCGGCGGCGCGCGGATCGCTGCCGAGGAGCGGGCCGACCGCGGTCATGGCGGCCAGCCGGATCGCGGGATCGTCGTCGGCGACGAGGCGCAGCACGGGCACGAGGGCGCGCGGGTCGCGCGTGCGCGCGAGCGCCGAGACGACGTCGGCGACGGCGACCCGCCCGCGCTCGAGCTCGGCGACGAGGGCCTCGGTCGCTCGCGCGTCGCCGAGCTCGGCGAGGAGCGCGACCGCGCTCCGCGGATCGCCGGCCAGGCGACCATCGAGGTGCGCCACCAGCGGCTCGACGGCGATCACGCCGGCGGTGCGGAGCCCCTCGATCGCGCCGGGGCGCTGCGAGGCGTCGGCGAGCGCGGTCACCAGGGCGCGCACCGCCTCGGGCGCAGCCTCGGCGTCGCCGCCGCGCGCGATCTGACCCAGCGCGAACGCCGCGTTGCGCGCGACATCGCCGCCGGTCGCGAGGATCGTGACGAGATCGTCGACCGCCTCCACCGCGCCGAGCTCGCCGAGCGCGCCGATCGCCAGCGCCCTGACCTCGAGCACCGGGTCGGAGAGGAGCCGCATGAGCGCGGGCACCGCGGCCTTGTCACCGAGCCGCCCCACCGCCTGCACCGCCGCCTTGCGGACCTCCTGCGAGTTGTCGCCGAACGCAGCCACCAGCGGCACCACCGCGCGGCGGTCGCCGATCGCGCGGAGCTGCTCGATCGCCGCGCGCCGCACCTCGATCTTGTCGTCGCCGAGCCGCGAGAGCAGGGGGACGACCACCGATCGGTCGCCCTTCTGGCCGATCGTGCCGAGCGCGAGCACCGCCTTGCTGCGCACCGCCGGCTCGAGATCGCCGAGCGTGCGGACCAGCGCCGACGTGCTCTCGGCGCCGCCGATCGGCCCGAGCGCCTCGGCGGCGATCGCGCGCAGCCGCGGATCGGGATCCGCGAGCCACGCGATGAGCGGCTTCGCCGCCTCCTTCACCGCGCCCGCCCCGAGCGCCCGCGCCGCCGCGATGCGCACCTCGGTGGCCTCGTCGTCGAGCGCGCCGAGGAGGAACGACCGGGTCAGCGCCGGATCGTAGCCGCGGAGCGCGTTCACCGCGGCGAGCCGCACGTCGCTGTCATCGGACTGGAGCCCGCGGGCGTCGTGCTCGACGCGGCCGAGCCAGTCGAAGCTCCACGTCGAGTCGGCGGCGGCAGGCGCGGGTGCGAGGCCCGTGGCACCGAGGGCGAGCGCGAACGCGAGCAGGAGGCTGGGCAGACGCCCGCGGAGCATCCGCGGAGTATACGATGCGCAGGGCGGCGGGCCATGCGTCGCCCCCCCGCGCGCGCGTCCGCTAACGCAATGCCTGGTCGAGTCGATCCGACTCGACCAGGCATGGAGTGTCGGGGTGCCGAGTCCGCGAGGCGGGGCCCCCGACGAGGGATGACCAGGTGAGCCCGAAGGGCGAACCTCGCGAACCGGATACCGCTGAGGCTCAGCCGAAGCGGGCTCCGCGTTAGCGCGCGAGCTCGCCGATCGCCCACTCGACCTTCTCGCGCAGCCGCGGCGGCAGGTCGAGCTCGAGGAGCGCCTGGTACTCGCGACGGGCCGCCGGGCGGTCGCCACGCTCCCAGAGCAGCGCGGCGAGCGCGATGCGTGGGCGAGGATCGCCGGGGGCGAGCGTCTTCGCCCGGCCCAGCGCCGTCGCGGCGCCGTCCACGTCGCCGAGCGAGTGGCGCACGATGCCGAGGTCGTGCCACGCGCTCGCGTCGTCGGGACGCAGCGTGGTCACGCGGGCCAGCTCCTCGGCCGCGGGGGCCCGCTCGTCGACCAGGATCAGCATGCCGGCCAGCTCGCGACGCGCGTACGCCTCGCTCGCGGCGTCGGGCGCGCTCGCGATCGCGCGGCCGTACCCGGCGCGTGCGCCGTCGTAGTCGCGCCGCCGCAGCGCCTCCTCGGCGGCCGCCACCTCGCGGCGCGTGAGCTCGCTCGGCTCGGGGTGGCGCGGCCGACCACCACACGCCATCAGCGTCGCGAGGAGCCCGGCGAGCGCCAGCAGTGCTAAGGTGCGGAGGCCATGCAGGCGAAGAACCTTCCCGACATCCTCGGCAAGAACGGCTTCAAGCAGGACGGCGAGGCCTTCCACGCGCCGGCGGGCGTGAGCTGTTCGGTGTACCTCGGCCTCGGCGACGACGCGCTCATCGTCGATCGCGTGACGTCGATCGAGCTGAGCGGCGAGATCGCGACCGTCGTGACCCAGCGTCGCGAGCGCTACGCCGTCGAGGCGACCGAGATCCGCGCGGTGCGCGTGACGCCCGAGTCGAACGGCCCCGGCTACCGCTGACATCAGTCGGGCTTGCGAGCGCGAGGCGGCAGCCCGGAGCTCGCCGGCTTGCGGACCACCGTGGGGCCCTCGTCGCCGTCGAAGCCCGCGTCGCTCGACGTCGTGGACTGTCGCGCGGGGCGCGTCGCGGGCGGCGGACCGACGATGAGGCCCGAGGGCTCGGGGCGCGCGTGGGGTGAGAGCTCGATCGTCGCCTCGACGTCGTCGACCTCGACCTCGTGGGTGGCCAGCCGCCGCGTGGGCGGCGGCGGTGGCGGTTGCTTCTTGGTGGGCTCGGCCGCGAACGCGTCGTCGTCCTGATCGAGCATCGTGTCGAGGCGCGCGGCGAGCGTGCTCGCCCACGTGCTGGGCGCCGCCGCGGGCGCCGGCGCGGGCGTCGAGGGGGACGGCGGCGGCGGCGGCGGCAGCGGGGCGCCCGCGCCGGCCGTGGTCGCGGGACGACGCAACGGCCCGGCGGTGCCGGTGAGCGTGGTCGGCACCGGACCGAGCGGCACGTCGACGCCGGCGAACCCGGCGAGCGTCGCCGTCGTGGTCGGCGCCGACGGGACCGCTGGCATCGGCCCGGTGGTGTCGGCGTGCAGCGTGACCGGCGACATCGCCGGCATCGAGTCGGCCGCCGACGGCGTCACCACCGGCATCGGCCCGGTCACCGCGGGCGCCTGCGCGATCGCCATCGGCTCGGTGACGGTCTCGGCGACCGCGGCCGCCTCGGGGGCGGGCGCCGCCAGCGCCTCGGGGGCGGCCTCGGTCGGCACGGGCGCGACGTACGTCGCGACGTCGGCGCCCACCGGTCGCAGCGACACGGTCTCGTGCACCGGCGCGGGTGCGGGTGCGGGTGCGGGTGCGGGTGTCGCCGCCGGCGACGTCATCGGCACGGTCTCGGCCGAGCCGACGCCCCCGGTGTTCGACGGCGCCGGGGTGGAATGCGTCTTCGGCGCCGGCGCCGGCGGCGGTACCGGCGTGCGCGGCCGCGACGAGTCTTCCCACTGCAGCGGCCGCGGGACGTCGAGCGAGTCGAGCCGTGGCTCCTGCATCAGCCGCTGCGTCGCCGTCGCCGCCCGCAGCCCGACCGTCGGCCCCGTGTCCTGCTCCCCGGCGGCCTCGGCCGCCGCCTCGCGCTGCCACGGATACTCGATCCGTCCGTGGTGCGCGTGCTTGATCGTCTCGCGCAGCGAGTTGTTGATCCGGCGCAGGTCGCCCATCGACAGGCCCGACTCGTCGAGCTGACCGAGGTGCAGCTTGCCGTAGACGATGCGCTGCACGAGGTTCTCGATCGAGCGCTCGTCGGGGCGCTTGAGCGTCCGCGACGCCGCCTCCACCGCGTCGCAGATGGCGAGGATCGCCGTCTCGCGGCTCTGTGGCGGCACGCCCGGGTAGCGGAAGTCCTCGACCGAGAGCCGGCGCGGGTTGCCCTGCTCCTGGCACTTCGCCCAGAAGTACTCGAGCACCCCGTCGCCGTGGTGCATGTGCATGAAGTCGATGATCCGCTCGGGCAGCTTCTGCCGCCGCGCCAGCGCGATGCCCTCGGTGACGTGGGCGAAGATCGCGTCGCACGACACCTCCGGCGCCAGCCGATCGTGCGGGCTCTGCTCGCCGCTCTGCAGGTTCTCGATGAAGTACGGCGGCTGCAGCGACTTGCCGAGATCGTGGAAGTACGCGCCCACGCGCACCAGCCGCCCGTCGGCGCCGATCGCGTTGGCCGCGAGGTCCGCCATGTTCGCCATCGCCAGGCTGTGCTGCCACGTGCCCGGCGCCTTCTCGGCGATCTGCTTGAGCAGCGGGTGCGAGAGATCCTCGTGCTGGACGAGCTGCCCGTGGGTGATCTCGCCGCACGCGACCTGGAAGAGCGAGACGAAGGGCAGGGCGAGGACCGCGGCCATGAGGCCGCCCACCGCCGCCGCCACCCAGCTCGACGACATGGGCTCGGCGAGCTCGTGCGTCGGCACCACCCCGTTCGACAGGTACGAGAACGCGGCGTACGTGAGCACCGCGCCGGCGATCGCCATCGCGCCAGCCAGCAGCGCGATCTTGACGCGCGGGCGCGCGCGCTCGGGGATGACGATCGCCGCGGCGACGGCCTGGACCACGAGCACCGTCGTGATGCCGACATCGAACGGCACGAGCAGGCCCATCACCACCGCGGAGAGCACGCCGCCGGCCAGGCCGACCGTGCGGTCGTACACCAGGGTCGGCACGACGCCGCCCAGCGCGACCGGCACCGCCAGCACCGACAGCGGCCAGAGCAAGAGCAGCGTCTTGGTCACGATCGCGCCGGCGGCGACAGTGCCCAGCAGCACGAGCTGCACGCGCAGGAGCCGGCCGCGGTTGCTGCGCCGCAGATGGTGGGTGACACCCGCCGCGAGCACGAACAGCACCGCGAAGTAGACCCCGAAGCCGGTGAGCCCACGCGGCGCCTCCCGCCGCGCCGCCGCCGCCAGCTCGGCCTGCTCGTGGGTCGCGACCTCGCCGCGCGCGATCACGACCGGGCCGCCGCTCCCGATGACGGCGCCGTCGTCGAAGCTCTCGAACGCGCGGACGCGCACGGTGACCGGCGCCTTCTCCCCGGCGACGACCGCGCCGTCGACGAACCAGCTGTCGGCGAGCACCACCGGCGTCACCAGGAGCGCGAAGGCCAGCGCGAGCACGAGGCCGATGACGAGGTTCACCCGCGGACGCCGGGTGATGACCTCGGCCAGACGCATGCGGCTGGGGACGGGAGGCTGCATCAGATGCCGATGTCGAACTCGGCGCGGGTGCGCGGCCCGTTGATGCTGGGGAACTTCATCGCGCGCATGACGCCGGAGATGCACGCGTGCAGCCCGCCGCTCGACTGACCGTTGACGCGTAACCAGTTCACCTTGCCGCTCGGACCGTCGATGATGATGCTGATGTTGGCGCTCGAGCTGCCGGTCTTCTGCAAGCATCCGCCGAGGCGGTTGCCGTAGCGCGAGTAGACCGAGAACACCGTGCCCATGTCGAGGGTCTCCGAGCCGCCGTCGCTCTCGTCGGAGAGATCGAGCGCCAGGGTGTCGTTGCCGCCGGGCAGACCCTTGCCGAACCCACCACCGCCCGCGCGCTTGCCGCCGCCGGCGCGCGCCTTCTTCTCCGGCGGCTTGGGCTCGCTGACCGTGACGTTCAAGGACGCGCTCGCGAGCGTGTCGACGCCCTCGACGTCCTTCGACTTCGCCGCCGACAACGCCGTGATGACCAGGTAGACGATCACCACCGCGGCGACCACGCCGGCCCCGATGAAGCCGTAGAGCGTCACGCCGCGCTTGCGCTCGGCCGACTGGTGCTTCACCTCCGCCTGCGCGCGGCGCGCGTCGTCGCGCTGCTGGCGCGCGGCCTCGACCAGCGGCCCCAGGAGCGGGTGGTCCTCGACCTTCATGCGCCCGCCCTCGTCCTTGTCGAAGAGCACGTTGCCGTGGTGCACGTGGCCCGACTGGATCTGCTCGACCACGCCCTTCATCGAGAACGGTCCGAAGTCGAACCGCCCCTTGGTCACGAGCCAGCGCTCGTGTTCGTCCTGCATCGCCGCCTCGAGCGCGGGCGGGATGACGAGCTGTGCGCGGGGGGCCTCCGGCATCGCCGGCCCGTCGGCGCCGACGCGCTCCTCCTCCTCCTCGACGCCTCGGCACAGGGTGTCCATGACCAGCTCGCGCAGCGAGTCGACCGAGCCGAAGCGGCGCTCTGGCTTCTCGGCGCAGGCGCGCGCGATGATCTCGTCGACCTCGGGCGGGATGCCGGGCGCGGCCTCGCTCGGCCTCGGTCCGCCACGCGTGAGCGGTTGCCCGACGAGCGCGTCGTAGAGGAGCGCGCCGAGCCCGTAGACGTCGCTCGCCGGTCCCGGAGGATCGCCGCGCTGGACCTCGGGCGCGATCCAGCCGGGCGCCTTCACCGCGCCAGCGGCGACGGCCGCGCAGAGGGCGGGGCCGAGCGCGAAGTCGACGATCGCGATGCGGCCGCCGCGCGAGACCGTGACCGACTCGTCGCCGATCGCGCCGTGGAACAGCCCGCCGGCCGAGACCAGCCCCTGGGCGACCAGCGCGATCACGTTACCGGCGCCGCGCGGCGGCAGGCCGACGCTCGTCGCGGCGTGCTTGCGGTCGAGGACGTCGCGCAGGACGGGGCCGTCCTCGGGCTCCGTGACGACGTACAGGAAGCCGTTCTCGAAGCCCGCGCCGTACGTGGGCGAGATGTTCCGGTGGTCGCTCAGCTGCGACACCTTGGGGGCGCGCATCTGCACGGCCTGCACCACCTGGCGCAGGCGGGCGAGCTCGGGATGGACCACGTGGATCGTCGCCTGCTCCTCGCCGCGGCTCGCGCGGTACACGTCGGCGATGAGGGTGCGCCGGAGCCGCTGGCCCAGGGTCCATCCGCCGATCTCCATGGCGCTCGCGGAGCCGCCCGCGTCGCCGCCAGGCTCGCCCACGGTCGCGACGCTGGCGAGGCCAGCCTCGGGGCTCATCGAGGCGAGATTACACCAGCGAGATCACGGGGAACAACCCGCGGCGTCCGCGCGTGCCCGGGCCGCCGCGATCCGCGAAGCCGATCTCAAGTACTTGCAACCATTAGCGCGGTCGGTGACGATCAGCGCATCACCGAGGAGCCAGCGCGCGCGCTGGCTCCGGGGATCGAGCTCGAGCGCCTGATCGGCATGCGCGATCTGCTTGAGCCGGTTCCCGCTGCGGCGTGCGGCCTCGGCGGCGTCGAGGTGCTGGGCGACGCGCGCCGCCTCGGGGTCGGCGCGCGGATGGTCGCGTCCCCCTGTCCGCGCGTCGCTCGCCGTCGGCGCGGTGGCGGTCGCGTCCACCGCGGCGTCGATCGCCGGGGCGGTGCCGCCGACCCCGGCATCGATGGATGCGGAACCGGATATCGAAGTGCTCATCGAAGCGAGCGTCGCCGCGTCGGGCACGGCCGCCGCGGGCGTCGGACGCGCGCGCGTGAGGGCGATGGCGACCAGGATGGCGGCGGCGCCCAGCGCGATCGCCATGACGATCGCCGGCGCCTTGCTCCGGCGGGGCCCGAGGTCGCCATCGTCCGCGTCGTCGGGAGCCCACGGCCCGGTCACGCTCCCCGACTTCGGGTGAGGCCGCATCGGCGCCGCGTCGTCGGTCGCCGCCGCCGGTATCCGGGCGCTCGCGAGGGCGTCGGCGACGGCCCCGGCGGTCAGGTCGACCGTGTCCACGCTCGCGGCGCGCCGGCCGGGGACCCCGAGCCGCGTCTCGATCGCGCTGATCTCGGCGGCCAGCGCGTCGGCGGTCTGCGGTCGCTGCGCCGGATCCTTGGCGAGGCATCGCGCGACGAGCGACTCGACGTCGGCGGGGATGTCGAGCGACGGCGCGTGCGCGCGCAGCGACGGCGCCGGCGTGCGCACGTGGTCCGCGAGCACCTGCATCGGCGGTCCGACGAACGGCGGCCGCCCGGTGAGCATCTCGTAGAGCGTCGCGCCGAGCGCGTAGATGTCGGCGCGCCCGTCGAGGGGCTGCCCCATCGCCTGCTCGGGCGCCATGTAATCGGGCGTGCCGAACACGATGTCGCCCTGGGTGAGCGCGGCGAGGGAGAGGGCGCGGTTGCCGGCGTGCTCCATCACCTTGGCGAGCCCGAAGTCGAGCACCTTCACGTGATCGGGGTCGCCGCCGCGTCGCACGAGCATGATGTTCTCGGGCTTGAGATCGCGGTGGACGAGGGCGACGCGGTGGGCCGCGGCGAGGGCGTCGCACGCCTGGCGCGTGATGCGGAGCGCGCGGCGAAGGGGCAAGGGGCCGTCGTGGTAGACCTCGGCGGCGACGGTGCGGCCGTCGAGCAGCTCGAGCACCATGTAGAGCAGCCCGTCCTCGGTGATCGCGAAGTCGAGCACCTTGACCGCGTGCTCGCTCTCGACCTTGAGCGTGCCGCGGGCCTCGCGCAGGAAGCGGCGCGCCGCGCTGGGATCGCGCGCGAGGGTCGGGCGCAGGACCTTCACGGCGACGGCCTGGTCCATGAAGAGGTGGCGCGCGCGGAGGACCGCGCCCATGCCGCCCTTGCCGAGGAGATCTTCCAGCCGGTACCGCCCGTCGAGGTCGGTGCCGATGAGCCGCTCGACCTGCCAGGTCAGCTCGCCCGAGCTGTCGGCGGAGGTCTGGGTCTCGCTCACGCGTGCGAGTCTATCCCCCGACGCGCACGCGTCAGAAGCGCAGCCCGTTCTTGATGCGGAACGAGAGCCAGTCGTATCCGAGGTACGCGGCGCCGGCGAGGCCGATCACCCCGATGACGGGATTGACGGCGACGAGGAGAACACCAGCACCCACACCCGCCGCCGCGGCGACGGTGCCCTTGCGCTTGGCGACCGACTTGTTGCGTTGCACCAGCGAGCCCATCTCTCAGCAATCTGCGGCATGGGGCGCGCCCTGTCAAACCGTGTCTGCTCACACGCAGTGAGCGTGTCGCCGAGGACACAGCCCGGCCGTGATCGGCGAAGCGGGACAGATCCGCCCCGGTCCGGCGCGTGCAAAGGCAAGAAACGCGGTCCCCGTGACGTACCATGGTAAAGAGGTCCTGATGGCTGCTCGTCGTCCTGCTCTTCTGCGCAATCGCGGTTCGATCTACCTGGGCCTGGCCGGGGCCCTGTTTGCGGTCTCCGGGGCGATGGTCGGTGTCCACGTGATCTCGTCCGGCGGCGCGACGCCCGCGCCGGCCGCGGCCGCGGCCGCGACCGAAGCGCCGGGCGCCGGCGTGGACGAGCTTCCGGCGAAGGTCGAGGCGAGCCTCGGCAAGACGGTCACGATCAAGGCCAACGGTCAGACGCGCACCGTGCGCTGGAGCGAGCTGGGCGTGGTCGTCGATCCGGGCGAGCTGCCGCATGCCGCGCGCAAGGCGAGCGGCGAGGACGTCGTCGCGTCGCTCGCGCGCAAGGGCGCGCTGCCGGTCCACCTCGATCGCGCCGCGGCGCTCGAGGCGATCGCGCACCTGAAGGCGACCATCGACCGCGCGCCGATCGACGCGCACCTCGACCTCGAGGCGCGGACGATCAAGGACGACCGGCCCGGTCACGCGATCGACGTGTTCGCGTCGCTCGATCGGATCGAGGCCGCGGCGCGCACCGGCGCGACCGAGATCGAGCTGCCCATCGTCGAGATGCCGGCGGCGACGACGCGCGCGCAGCTCGGCATCGACGACATCTCGCACGTGCTCGGGACGTTCGAGACCAGGTTCCCGGTCGGCGACAAGGATCGCAACTTCAACCTCAAGCTCGCGGCCTCGAAGCTGAACGGCGTCGTGCTGCAGCCCGGGGTCGAGTGGTCGTTCAACGACACCGTCGGCGATCGCACCGAGAAGGAAGGCTACAAGATCGCGCACGTCATCACGGCGGGCGAGATGGTCGACGGCCTCGCCGGCGGCACGTGCCAGATCTCGACGACGCTCTTCGGCGCGTCGTTCTTCGCCGGCCTCGACATCGTGAGGACGACGAACCACTCGCGCCCGAGCACGTACGTGCCGATGGGCCTCGACGCGACCGTCGTGTATCCGAACGTCGACCTCAAGATGAGGAACCCGTACGACTTCCCGGTGGTGATCCACTACCGGGTGGCGCGCGGGCAGTCGGTCGTCGAGATCCTCGGCAAGAAGCGCCCGTGGGACAAGGTCGTCTTCGAGCGCGAGATCCTCGAGGAGCAGCCGTTCGAGACGCAGGAGCGGCTCGACGCGGAGCTGGCCTGGGGCGCCGAGGTCCACGACCAGCTCGGCTTCAACGGCTACACGCTCACCCGGTTCCGCCAGTTCTACAAGGGCGACAAGATGGTGAAGCAGGACAAGTGGAAGGTCGTCTACAAGCCGGTCACCGAGTACATCCGCCGCGGCACCAACGAGTCGCCGGACGCCAAGCAGCCCGACGGCAAGGAGCCGCACGGCCCCAAGCCGCCCAAGGACGGCCGCGGCCGCATCGTCCGGTAGCCGGCCGCATCGTCCAGTAGCCGGCCGCTGCGGAGATCTGGGTTGCCCCGGCGGCTGCGGGTGGCCGCGAAGCTGGGGTCCCTTCCGTCGCTCGTTCGGTTCGAACGGGGCCAGCTCGCGACCGGAGTGCCGCACCTCGGCCGACCGGCGCACGCTCCACCCGGCCGTGGAATTCAGAGCTCCTTCAGGGACCCCACCCCCGCGGCCACCCTTGACGCCTCGGTAGCTCGTTCGACCCACGGCTACATCGCCTCTCGCGGCTCGAGCGAGATCTCACCATCTCCGCGCCCCCGAAGCCACGCACGACGCCCAGCCGGAGCCACACAACGGCGATGGGCATCCGATCCGACAACGGTCGCGCTTCGGTTCGGCGGCTCTTCGAGCCGACCGTGGCGAGGTTGTCTCCTCAGATCATTCGGGGCACCGGAGCGCGGCGCGTGGAGGATCTGGGGATGGTGACCGAGGCGGCGAGGGCGGCCAGGGGGCTGGGGTCCCTGCAGGAGCTCTAAATTCCACGGCCGGGTGGAGCGTGCGCCGGTCGGCCGAGGTGCGGCACTCCGGTCGCGGGCTGGCCCCGTTCGAACCGAACGAGCGACGGAAGGGACCCCAGCCTCCTGGCCAGCCCGAAGCCGCCGGAGTCTTCACATTGCTCGTTACTTCAGCGGGTCGGGGATCTCGGAGACGGTGCCCTCGGCCTTGGCCGCCTCGGCGGCGCCGCCCGGGTTGAGCTCGGTCTTCGGGGCGTCGATCTTGAGGGTGCCCGTCGCCTTGATGACGACGTCGGGCGCGGTCAGCTTGAGGCCCTGGGAGCCGACCTTGAACTGGGTGCCCTGCTTCGAGTTGATCTCGATCTCCTTGGCCAGGATGACGACCTCTTCCTTGGCCTGGTAGGTCGTGTCGCCGTCCTTCGCCTCGAAGTTGACCTTGTTGTCCTTCGAGATGGTGACGATGCCCTTGCCGCCGCCGTCCTCGAGCGTGATCGTGCCCTTGTCGTCGTCGAGCGTGACCTTGTTGCCCGACTTCGACTTGAACATGCGGACGTGGTTGTTGCCGTCCGCGTTGTTGTGCGGCGGCTTGTCCTTGCCGTTCCACAGCGCTCCCACGATCACGGGCCGGGCGATGTCGCCGTGCTCGAACATGATCAGCACCTCGTCGTCGACCTCGGGGAGGCTGAACCACCCGCGATCGTTGCCGGCGCCGATCGACACCCAGGTGCACCACCACGTGTTGTCGGTGATGGGCATGCTGGGGATCTTCACCTTCACCCGGCAGAGCTTCTGGTCGTCCTTGATGTCGGTGACGATGCCGATCACCGCCTCGTAGACGTGACCCGCTTCCTCTTCCCGAACGCGGGCCTGCTGGAAGAAGTAGCTCGCGAGATCGGTGATCATGGCGCAATCGTAATACGCGGGGGCGCTCGCAGACATCCCCCCGGGTGTCGGGGCTACGGACGCGCCGGGACCAACGTCGGGAGTTCCGCGGGCTTGGCCGGTACGGTCGGGCTCACACCCGCGACCGCCACGACGCCGAGGAATCCGAGCGAGGTGTCGCCGCCGGGATGCGTCGCTTGCCAGCCGGCGGTGCCGTCGGTGCCGCTGGCGACGAGCCCGACCGCGGCGAACGGGTGCGTCCACGTCGCGGGCATCGTCACCTGCAGCTCCTCGCGGATGATCTCGCCCGGCTTCCAGCGATCGCTGGGGAGGAGACCGTCGAGCGTGACGCGGAGGAGGGAGCGCGCCTGCGCGCCGCCCAGCGGCGTCGTCCCGCTGTCGTCCGACGAATCGACGCCCCACAGGACCGCGCCGAACTTGAGCGCGCGCCGCGGCCGCTTCGCCACCTTCATGAAGACGACGACCGAGGGCTTGCCACCGGGCGTGACCGCGGTCGTGTCGAAGCCGAGCACCTCGATGGCGCCGTCGTCGAGCGTCACGCCTGGCGTGGGGTGCGTCGGCGTGGGCGCCACGTCGAGCAGCACCTTGCCCATGCGCATCGCCGCCTGGCTCATCGACGGATCGCGCGAGAACACCACGCGCTCGAGCCAGGCGTCGAGGATCGGGCGCATGAGCTCCATGCCCGCCTTCTCGCGCGAGGCCACGTTGGTCTTCTCGAGCGGATCCTTGGTCAGATCGTAGAGCTCGTGGAAGTTGCCCTTCATGTTGTAGATGAGCTTCCACTTCGACGTGACCGCGGCGCGCAACGGGTTGGGGTAGTTGGTCTCCGCGAACACGGCGCGGTCGGGCTCTTCCTTGCCGTAGAAGATCTGGGGCACCAGGCTCTTGCCCTCGAACGAGAGGTCCGACACGTCGATGCCGGTCAGGGCCGCGACCGTCGGCAGGGCGTCGAGGTTGCTCACCGCGCCGCCGATCTGCCGCGGCGGATTGTCGGGGATGTAGAAGATGAGGGGCACGTGGATGACCTCCTTGGCCAGCGCCACCGCGTGGCCGAAGAAGCCGTGCTCGCCGAACGCGTCACCGTGGTCGCTGGTGATGACGACGATCGTGCGCTCGCCGCCGGGGAGCCGGACCAGCTCGTCGAGCAGGCGCCCGATCTGCTTGTCGGTGAAGTGCAGCTCGCCGTCGTAGAGGTCTTCCTGGCCGTCACCGAACGACTTCTCGCCCGGGTGCGCGACGTACTGCGCGTGAGGGTCGAGGTAGTGCGTCCACAGGAACCACTTGTTGTGCGGGTTGCGCGCGATCCACGCCAGCGCGCGATCGGTGACGCGGTTGGCGCTGACCCGCCACGGATCGTGAGTCTTGCCGATCTCGTTGTCGTAGTGATCGAAGCCTTGCTGGAGGCCCCAGTCGTTGAAGTACTCGTGGGTCAGGATCGCGGCGGTCGTGTAGCCACCGCGCTTCATGATCTCGGCGAGCGTCGTGTTCTCGCCCTTGAGCCGCGGCGGCATGCCCGGCTTGATGTTCTTCTCGTCGAGGGCGATGCCGGAGTGGAAGAACTTGCTGGTCAGGATCGCCGGGATCGACGCCATCGTCCCGGCGGACGGCGCCTGCGCGAAGGTGAACGACGCGGAGCGCGAGACCAGCTCGGCCAGGCGCGGCGTCGTGTCGCGCTTCTTGGGGCCGGTCTTGCGGCCGCCGAACGACGTGTAGTCGTAGCGCACGGTGTCGATCGTGATGAACAGGACGTTCCACGGCTTCTGGAACGCGACCGGCACCGGCACGGTCGGGCCGGCCGGCTGGATGAGGTCGCGCATGGAGAAATCGCGGCCGTCGCAGTTCTCGTCGATGCCGTTGTCGGGCAGGTCGCGGACGCCGGGACGGATCGACTTCTTGCGCGGCGCGCAGTCGTTCTCGCCGAGCAGCGAGCCGAAGCCGTCGCCGTCGAGGTCGTTGGCCTTGCGCACCAGATCGATCGCCGTGGCGAGGGTGGGCGACGCGGTCACGGCGAGGTACTTGACCTCGGCGTCGCCGCCGCAGCGCACCAGGGTGAGCGGCACGAGCACGAGGGCGGGCAGGGCGGCGGCGAGGCCGACCTTGCGGCTCCGGCGACGCGCCGGCCAGCGCGCGGCGAGCTCGAGCTGGAGCCCCGCGCCCGCGACGAAGGCGACGAGCGTGAGCATGCGGCGCCACGGCCACACCGGGCGCAGGTGTGGGTGGTGCTTGCCGGCGACCACGAGCGCGAGCGCGACGAGCAGGCAGACGACGGCGAACGCGAACCACGGCGAGCCGAGCGGTGTCCACGCGGTCGCCCGGGGCCAGCGACGCGCCAGCCGCGCCCGCGCGCGCTCGAGCAGCGCGGCGGCGACGCGCGCCGCGAGCATCAGCGCCAGGAGGACGGTGAGCGCGAGCACCGCGACGAGGAGCGCGAAGAGGACCGGCTCCTTGTAGCGGACGAAGAGGATGGCGCCGGCCCAGGTGACGACGACGCCGTAGGCGACGAAGGCGAGCCCGAACGCGAGCACCCGGGTCGCCGCGTCGGGCGGCCATCGCGTGGGCGCGCGGGCGGCGCGCGGGCTCGTCGCGGCGGCCGCCCGGCCCAGGGTGAGCACGCCGACGAGGCGCGGGGTCACGGCGGCGAGCGCGCACAGCGGCAAGAGCGCGAGCCAGAGGATCGCGACGAGCGTGGCGTCGAGCAGGAGGAGCCGCGCCGCCGCCTCGGCGTGGACGGGGCCGGTGTGCGCGCGCAGGGTCGCGATCCACTCGACCGCGCCCATGACGATCGCGCCGCCGGCCGAGGCCGCGACGCCGGCGCGCACGTCCTGTCCCAGCGCGCGCCCGAGGCGACTCACGAGGACCCCTTGCGCAGGCGGTGCTTCATCAGCACCCACATCGCCTCGACGCCGTCGGTCCACCGCACCTTCTTGCCCTCGGCGATCGCGCGCGCGGTGTACGAGATGGGCACCTCCGCGATCGGGATCTTGCGGCGGCCGAGCTTGGCGGTCACCTCGGGGCAGAACTCGAACCCCGTGCACTCGAGCTCGAGCTCGCGCAGGAGCTTGGTCTCGAACAGCTTGAAGCAGGTCGCCTCGTCGCTGATCGCGATCCCGTAGAGGAGGTTGGCCGTGACCGTCAGCACGCGGTTGGCGAAGAAGTTGGCCATCCGCATCCCGGTCGGTCGCGGGTTGGCCATGAACCGCGACCCGTAGACGACGCGGGCGCCCTTCTTCACCTCCTCGAGCAGCGCCGGGTAGTCGGAGACCTCGTACTCGAGGTCGGCGTCCTGGACGAGGCAGTACGCGCCGGTGGCGGCGGCGAGCGCGGTGCGGATCGCCGCGCCCTTGCCCTGGTTCTTCTCGTGGCGGACGACCGTGATGCGCGGGTCCTTCGCGGCGGCGGCTTCGGCCAGCTCGGCGGTCCGGTCCGTCGAGCCGTCATCGCAGACGACGATCTGCTTTTCGAACCCGAGCGACTCCGTGTCGACCGCGGCCACGCGCGACAGGATCTCGGTGATCGTCGCCTCTTCCTGGTAGGCGGGGATCAGGATCGACAGCTGCATCAGCCTCGCGCATGTACCATATCCTCGTGGTATCCGGAGCGGATGGAACGCTCCTGGCTCGTCCGCCGATGGTGGGCGATCGCCATCGCGCTGGTGATGGTCTACGCGTTCCCGCACTACCCGAGCATCCGTAGCGCGAACGAGCTGCCGCGGCTCTACCTGGTGATGGCGATGGCGGACGATCAGACGTTCGCCATCGACGAGGGCGTCGCGCGCTGGGGCGCCACCGCGGACGTCTCGCCCGCGGGCGGGCACCAGTACTCGAACAAGGCGCCCGGGAGCTCGATGCTGGCGGTGCCGGCCTACGTCGTCCTTCGGGGCGTGACCCACGTCGTCGCCGATCGCGAGCCGACGCTGGGCGAGATGATGTGGACGTTCCGCATGTGGACCGGCGTCGTCCCGACGCTGCTCTTCCTGTGGCTGCTCTGGGGCTTCCTCGCTCGCTTCACCCCCGACGAGGACGCGCGGCGCGCGACGCTCGCGATCTACGGCATCGGGTCGATGGCCCTCACGTACTCGGTGCTCTTCATCTCGCACCAGCTCTCGGCGGTGTGCATCGGCGCCGCGTGGATCGTCGCGACCCGCGTCGTCGAGGATGATCGCGATCCGAGGTGGATGGTCGCGGCCGGTGCGCTCGCCGGCGCCGCGCCGCTCGTCGACTATCAGGCGCTCTTCGCCGCGGTGCCGATCGCGACCTGGGTGCTGATCGCGCTGGTCCGGCGGCGTCGGGCTGAGTCCGGCGCGGGGGCCGTGGTGCGGCCCGTCGCCTGGGCGGCGGCCGGCGCGGCGGTGCCGATCGCGATCCTGCTCTACTACCACGACGCGTGTTTCGGCTCGCCGTTCACCACCGGCTACGCCGCGTCCGAGACCTTCGCGCACTTCCACCAGAAGGGCTTCCTCGGCATGGACCGCCTGCGCTGGGAGGCGTTCACCGGCTCGACCGTCGCGCCCGACAACGGGCTCCTCGTGTTCTGCCCGGCGCTCCTGCTCGCGCTGCCCGGGTGGGCGCTGATGGCGCGGCGTGGGCGGTACGCGCCCGTCGCGGTGACGGCGTCGATCGCGGTCATCTACTTGCTGTTCATCTCGAGCCTCGTCTTCTGGCGCGGCGGCTGGCAGATGGGGCCCCGCTACATCACCGTGATGCTCCCGTTCCTGCTGCCGGCGATCGCGGTGGCGCTGGCGAGCGCGGCGCGCTGGCCCGCGCTGCGCGGCGCCGCGCTCGGGCTCGGCGGCGTCGGCGTGTTCGTCTACACCGCGAGCATCGTCGAGTTCCCCCACTTCCCGGAGAAGTTCAAGAACCCGCTCTACGAGGTGACGCTGCGGCTCCTCGGCGACGGGCTCGCCGCGCCCAACGCCGGCATGCTCGTCGGCCTGCCCGGGACGTGGAGCCTCGTGCCGTTCGCGCTCGTCGTGCTCGCCGTGTGGGGCGCGGCCGTCGTCGGTGCGCGCGGGCCGTGGCGGCCGCGGCTCGTCGCGGCCGCCGTCGCGCTGGCGGTGACCACCGCGATCATCGTCGCGTACGGCGGCTTCCGCGGCGGCGGGAAGGTCGCGGACCAGGCATACGCGCGCACCGTGGCCCCGGCGGTGAAGAGCCAGATGCGGTAAGAGAGGACACGCATGAAGCCCTGGATCCTGGTCTCGCTGGCGGTGCTCGCGCTGACGCCGGCGTGCAAGAAGAAGTCGGCGACCAAGGCCCAGGACGCCGGCGTGCGCGCGATGCCGACCGCCGAGGAGGCCGCGACGGCGTTCGACGCGGCGTGCGTGAAGGGCGACGCCGAGGCGTGCCGCAACCTCGGGGTGCTCTACGCCGAGGGCACCGGCGTGGCGCGCGATCCGGTGCGCGCGCTCGCGCTCTACGGTCAGGCGTGCGATCGCGGCAACGCGGCGGCGTGCAACAACCTCGGCCTCGTGCTGCTGCAAGGCCACGGCGTGCAGCCCGATCCGGTCGCGGCGCGGCGGTGGTTCGGCAAGGCGTGCGACGAGAAGAGCCTGCTCGGCTGCCGCAACCTCGGGCTGACGCTGGTGCGAGGCGAGGGCGGCGACAAGGATCCGGCGGCCGCGCTCGCCGTCTTCCAGAAGACGTGCGACGACGGGCTCGTGCTCGCTTGCACCAACGCGGCGCAGGTGCACGCGGCGGGCGAGGGCGTCGCGCGCGATCTGGGCGCCGCCGTGAAGCTCTACCAGCAGGCGTGCGAGGGCGGCGATCCGGCCGGGTGTCGGTTGCTGGGCGGCGCGTACCTGCGCGGCGAAGGTGTGCCGGCCGGCGCGGCAGCCGCGGCGATGTGGCTGGGGCGCGCGTGTGATCGCAACGACGCGTACGCGTGCGCGGTGCTGGGCGCGCTCACGCGCGACGGCAAGGGCGTCGCGCAGGACGCGGCGAAGGCGGAGGCGCTCATGAAGAAGGCGTGCTCTCTGGGCGAGGAAGCCGCGTGTCCGGGAGGCGGCGGCGGCGGAGGCGGAGGCGGAGGCGGAGACGGCGGGCGGTAGCGGCGGGCGGTAGCGG
>ERZ761602.3567-NODE-3567-length-21751-cov-6.439113_pt1 | contig 21751 bp, 23 predicted proteins | sample MGYA00512165_ERZ761602 | MGnify/ENA primary metagenome ERZ761602 (study PRJEB28899, sample SAMN02445085) | bioreactor sludge metagenome | biome: EBPR sludge; isolation source: Thorneside wastewater treatment plant | place: Australia: Brisbane, Thorneside...
CGCTCCAGGCGCCCGAGTCAGTCCAGTGCGTCTGGGAGCAGGTGAAGCACCTCTACCCGGCGATAGGGGAGCCGACCGTGGTCCTCGCTATGCGACGCCTTGGGCTCGTGTGGAAGCAGATCTTCGAGGAGGAACAGGAACGCCTCGTGAACCTCCTGATCGAGCGCGTAAATCTGCTCTCCGATGGCATCGACATCGTCTGGCGGGAAACTGGCTGGAAGGAGTTGGTAGGGGAGCTTTCACCGAGCGCAATAGGTGGTGAGATGCTCGAGGTGGAGGGGGCGCGATGATTGTCTACCGGAAGAAAGTGCTTCAAATCGGCGCTCCCCATGAACGCCACCACCCTTTGGAAAACGGGGGGCTCAAGATCACCACGTTTGTGCCCCTCCAATTCAAGCGGCGCGGCGTTAGGAAGGTCGTAGTCGCACCGGCAAACGTTGAACATCCCGTTACGGATCGCAGCCAGAGCCCATCATTGCCACCCAGCCACGACTCCACCCTCTTACGGGCGCTCGGTCGGGGAATGTACTGGCAACACCTCCTGGATACCGGGACGGTAGCCGATACTGCGGAGATCGCGCAGCGCGAAGGGCTTCACAAGACGTTCGTCAGCGACCACTTGAGGCTCGCGATTCTGGCGCCCGCCCTCGTCGAATGCGCCCTGCGGGGCGAGTTACCGCGAAACGTGACGCTTCTTGGGCTGCTCCGGGATGGGGTGCCTATGTGCTGGGCAACTCAGCACAAACAGGTTCACAGGTGATTACCTTCAAGGGAGACCGAGTCCTACGCCGACAGTCCCCATCTGAGCGGACTGCTTCGGGAGTCTCATGCAGCTGCCCCTTTCGGTGGTTCATGAAGAAAACCATCCGCAATCAGGAATTCAATGGAAATGAGTAATGCTCGCTTCTCGCCATCATCTAAGCCGATGCCGTAAAGGTCGACGTGAAGAGAGTCAAGCTCGGCGGCCAAGAGAGCCAGTAATGCGACGTGAAGCGAATACAGGTTGTTCGCCGTTTCCTTTTGGTAGATAGGCTCCATCGCAACGGGAACGGCGTCGCCGATCTGTTTCATTCCCACAATCGCTTGAAGTACCTTGGCTTCAGCGACGTGTGCCGCTTCGTTTAGTGAGCCATACAGTTGACCGAGGCTCCATGGCACAGCACTCACGTTTGGCGTCTTTTGGTCCTGTCTCTTACCCGTGCGTACTTCTGCCAATGCGGCGATTGTCTCGAGTTCTTGCTTGAGCAAGGCGGCTGCTTGGACATAGAAGCCCTCCGAGATCGATGTTTCGACCGTATCGATTCCCTGGACAAACGACGCGATGAGCAACAGGCGCTTGGAGGCAGACTCAGAGGTCTTTCCTGGTTTGCCGTTGTGTCGAAGCAGAGCAGACCGAATGGCGCCCGTCAGGAGCATGTGTCCTTCGAGCGACTTGCCATACCCGAACTTTGCCTGTTCGCGGATGGCCGCCCCCTTCTCCTTTAAATGGGCCAGAAGTTCCACTGCAAGGTGGCAAAGCCGCTCGACAAGTGCCCTTACCTCATCTCGATTGGGTTCCGCCGCATCTGTCATTTGTCCTCCGACAATTGTCGACTTCGCTGAAGCTCGGTAAGGGAGCCTTACTTCATTTGCCGCGATGGCCGTCGCACAGGATTGAGTCCATGTTGTCTCCGACATCTATCGCGTGCTCGCAACACAAACAATCATCTATCACGTTAGCGTATGCCTTGCCTTTCCAAACCCGCGCCGGGATCGGGCAATCATCGACGTGAAGTGCCAAGCCGCGATGCAGGGTCTGCTTACGAGTTCCGGTTGCGAATAGCTCCGCCCGTTTGCGCTCAACGACGGCGTTGAAGAGCCAGCGCTTGTTCGCTATGCCATCGACAAGAAAGGTCGTCAGGGCCTCACGCTCGAAAGAGCGGGGTGCCGCGGACAAATCGACCTCTATGGCAGAGACGCCTAGCGCCTTGATGCGTTCGAGTTTTGAGTCATCAACGGCGTGGGTCACGCGAATCTCGACAATGAGAGGCTTGCCTCCCACAGTTGCCACTACATCGGGAACGATGTTGCCCATGCGCTGTTCAAGCGCGACACGATCGATGGCGTACCTTTTCATGTCGGCAATCGGAATATCCCTTCTACCCCCCTTGAGCACTAGCGCGACAGGTGGAAGGGTGATGTGTTTGTGCTCCTCAAAGATGCTCTTGGCGGCGATGTGCAATGCAGTCTCAAGAGCTACTGCGCATTCGCTTCCACTGGCGTGTGCGAAGTGATGCTGGGTCTTAGGTCCCTTCTTCGCGACCAAGGGCTCCTGGCAGGCCGGGCAGGAGCATTCGCAGGCGAGACCGCGCTCCACGTCGGCAACGTGAAGCAGGGAGCCATTCCGGAGTCCAAAAACAAGGTGCGGCTGCATTGTTGAGAGCGCTTAGAATCTATCTCGTTTGGGCAGAATGAAAAGTCCGTTCAGTTCTTTGCTCTACGCCACTCCCACGGTGGGACGGGCGCCATGTCTTTCCATAGACCAAGTCGTGACCACGGCGCTGATCCTCCATTGACTAGCAAAATCGTGCTCCGCCAAGCATCGAGCCGCAATAGTGTGACAGCGAAGGGCAGAGAGATTTGACGACAGATCAATGGGTTGCTATAATGCACACAGCATTAGGAGTTGGGTCGACACCCACGCCAACCTGCCTACCCGGGCAAGGTGGTTCGCAAAAGCGAATGCGGCCGAAAGGCAACCAAGCGGGCAGTCGACCCTCCCACCGCGGAGGGTTTTTGTTTTTCTACCGTGCACCGCTGTCCTTTGCCCTATCACTGCTCAAGCAGGTGGCAGGGAGGGATGCTTTTGGCTCTTGTGTTCGCGAGTTGTCCCTTGGAAATGAGGGCGGCCGACAATGAAGCTTAAGCGCGCGGAATTGGAGCTTCATTTCTCTCAGGTGCTTTCACCGGGCAGCAATCCGGAGATGACGCTAATGGTTGTTTCTGATGGTGACCTGCTTCGTGTCCTTGTGGGAGAAGGGACGGATGCCAAGGTCGCGATTGGACAGCTTCAGAAGCCTTTGCGAATCACGAAGCTTGCGGAATTGCTTGGAACATATCCGCAGTCCCCCGAGGCTAGCGGTCCAACGATTACGCTAGAGCCCGAGTATGACGATGGATCCCTTCGGAGTTGGGGGCGCGGCTGTACTGACTGGGAGCGCGAGATGTTGCTCGCGTCATGGGCGGCAGACCCTGAAGGGCGATCTATCTATGAGAGGCTCAAAGAGATTTCGCCCACCACCGTTAAACGCATCTACAAGCGTACAGGGCGCGTTTTGTCCGATGAGCTCTCGAAGTCGTTAGGGCGAGCCTTCAATCGTCGTAACCCTCCTGCGCAGAAGCGAATCAGCGAACCAATGGAGGCCGTGACGTGGCTTTTGACCAAGCTCTCCAAAGCGGGCGGGCCTATCAGCGTGCGCGATCTGTCGTACGAGGTCGACGACAGAATCGCCGGAGCATTGTCGACCGTCATCATCCGAGCTGAAACGGTGGCCCCTCACCTCGCAAGACAGGTAGTGGAAGAAATGCTGAGGCTTGAGGCCGCCCGACAAACCTATCCAACGTCGGGTTTACACGCCCCAATGGGCCGTGCTTGGTTCCGAGATGGTCTGGGGTGGCTTCAGCGCACTCTCTTATCCGTGCGGCGGCGCTCACGAACCCTTGGAGTGATCATTCCGGCGCACTTTCCACCAATCGAGTGAAGAAGGCATCGGTGCCTGCGAGGCGCTGAGCATTTGCGCAGATCCCATTTGAAATTGCCGTATTTCGTGGGGTCGCGCAGTAAACAGAGGTGTACGTGGGGGTGAAAGCCCCCGTCGCTGATTTGTCTCTGCTTGCAGGGCGACTCATTAAATGCTGCTAAAACGAGGCCGTCCCCGAATCCCGGCGGGCTACACCTCGCAAATCAACGCCCGGGCGTAAGGAGATTGCAATGCAATATGACGGCCTTTTCACATCCGAGTCTGTGTCCGAGGGTCACCCCGACAAACTTGCGGACCAAATCTCAGATGCCATTGTCGATGCTGTATTGACGGAGGAGCCAACTGGACGCGTGGCCTGCGAGACTCTCGTTGCCGACAATCTTGTCGTGTTGGCAGGGGAGTTCCGCATGCGGGACCAAAATGTGTTCGAGCGGTTGCGCAGCAATGCTTCTGAAATTGCGCGCCAGGTACTTCTCGACGCAGGTTATGCCGACGCAGAGACAGGGATCGATCCCCGTCGCTGTAAGGTTCTTGTCCACTTCAATCGTCAATCCCCACACATCGCGCAGGGCGTTGATCAGACATCCGGCGTAACTGGCGCTGGCGATCAAGGCCTGATGTTCGGATACGCGTGTACAGAGACGGCAGAACTTATGCCCCTTCCAATCTCACTTGCGCATAGGTTGGTGCGAAGGCAAGCAGAGCTGCGAAGGAGCGGGGCACTCGAGTGGTTGCGGCCAGATGCCAAGTCGCAAGTCACAGTCCGCTATCAGCGCGGACGACCTGTAGGTGTTGAGAGTGTTGTCTTGTCGACGCAGCACTCCCCAGGAGTCTCGCAGGACGCGATTCGACGGGCGGTGATTGAACAGATTATCGAACCCGTCATTCCCCAGGAGCTTCGCGCCTCGAACATTCAATACCTTGTAAATCCCACAGGAGCGTTTGAAATAGGTGGACCGAATGGGGACACAGGCGTTACTGGCCGAAAGATCATTGTCGATACTTATGGAGGAGCGTGCCCCCACGGCGGGGGTGCATTCTCGGGCAAGGATCCAAGCAAAGTCGACCGTTCCGGGGCATACGCGGCTCGGTGGGTGGCAAAGCACATTGTTGCAGCCGGCCTAGCGAGAGAGTGCACAGTGCAAATTGCCTACGCGATTGGAGTGGTTGAGCCAGTGTCGGTCCTCGTCAATACTGGCGACACTAGCGGGTTATCGCCGGAGACACTGGTAACCGCGGTGCGCCAGACATTTGACCTAACGCCCCGGGGGATCATCAATGGCCTACGACTGGAACGACCAATCTATCGACGGACAGCGGCTTATGGTCACTTCGGGCGAGAGGACGATGGTTTTGCATGGGAGAGCACTTCCCACCGAGGCGAGCTTGTCGATGCAGTACAACGGCTGAGCGCAGCCCGTCAGGAAGTGCGGAAACATAGCCCGGTTGCATCTAGGTAGGAGTCTGCAATGAATCGGGAGAAGCTGACGCTGACTGTCGACATGGGGCAGGTCGGCCATCGGAGCAGTAAGTGCCCGTTCCGAGTTGAGCTAGATGCAAAGCCGCTGGCGAAGCTAATGGCCGACGTATCAAAGGCGTATCGCGTGTACGAGCTCATGCTCATTGCACGCCCTGGCGACGTATGGCGGTACGTGGAGGTAGTCCCACGTGAGTTGCCACCGACCGTCGTTCGCTTGTTAGAGCGTGCCAGGGAGAACGCGGCCAAGAGGTATCGGACCGACGCACCCTGGCCCACGGATCGAATTCCGCTCTTTGAGTTTGACAGCCTGTTTGGATGGGCGGGAGACGATACAGAACCGGAAGATGAGGCCTGGTTATCGCAGCGCGAGTCGCGGCGATTCTACTTGTACGCACGGCAGCTTCTCGACATGGCGAGGGGTAGGCAAGTACGACTGAACTCGAAGGATCCCCTCATTCGGGGAGAGCTCAAGAGGATTCAGTCGGGAGTACACAAGTTTGATTTTCTGGCCCGAGAGGACGCGATTCAATCGTCCCGGGCGTATCCCCCGGCGCGCGCGAGGAATAAACAGGCCTTCTACGAGAGGCTCGAAGAACTTCTTAGCGACCCCCTACTGGTGTCTGTTGCATACCGAGGCGGCAGCGGCGACTACAAGATACTCAGGATGCTCTGCTCCGAGCAGCGATGCCGCTCCGACCGTACTTGCAAGCAACCCTACCTGGCGTTAGCCATTAACGCCTTGGCGGACAACCGTGTCAACGTAGATGCGTGGGGGGCTGACATACGGTTCTTCGATGAGGGTATTGGGCCTGGGAACCTATTTATCGAAGAGTGGGTAGTAGATGAGAAATTCAAGGATCTACTGGAAAAGCGCCGTCGTCTTTCCCCGGGGCTCTGCATCTTGGCCCGTGGCAGCACGGTAGAACTGGATGGATATTCCCGCGAAGATGGAGACGGGTGGACCATATTTCGAAGGATAGCTCCAACAACACGTCGTCGAGAACTCGAAGAAGTAAACATGTGGGCAAGTCGGGAGGCAATGCTTACTTTTGAGTCGGAGGCCGGCGGGACAGTGTTTGCTTCTGACAAGACATTGATGATAGTTGGGGAAGGAGTCTCGGATGAGGTGCGTGAGACTTTAGGGGAAGTCGTGGCGGAGTGGGAGAAGATGGGCGAGGCCCCGGTGACCATAGTGTCGGGCAATCCTCAGCCGTTCAATAGAAGGCTGTGCAAGAGTGTTCTTTATACCCAGGCCGCGACATTGGAAGCGAGCCCGGCGGCCGCTGGTGAATGGTTCGCCAAAGTACTAAAGGAACGACGCCCATGGATCGACGTTGCCATCCTGCTGGATGTACCCAATGCCTTGCGCTCTGAGTTGAACACTGCGCTTAGCAAACAAGTGAAGCCGTGGTCGCCGTGGATTGTCAGTGGCGGGGAGGGCAGAGTTGAGCGGAGTGACGTCGCCCTTGACCACGACTTAGCAAGTGCGATTCAGAGCGCGCGAAGCAAAGCGCTAGCTGGCCGCCCAGTTGCCCTGTATCGGCGTGAGGATTAATGGCCGTCAATCAATTGAGGGGGCGAGACAGGTGATTGCGATTCCCGAGGGTATGTTCCACACCGTGCCCTACTCTGAACAGCGAACGATCGTGACGGACGGTTCGCTATCTTATGATCTCGCCCCTATCCGTAGCCGGGAGTGCTGGAAGAGTGCCTTTCCCGAAGGGGACGTTGACTGGGACGATGGATGGCGAAAGCTTTGGCAAGCAGCGCAGGAACTTTACGGAACAGGGACGGACTACCACCCGGGTCGAGTGGGAGTTGAAATTGAGGCCTATTTCCCTAGGGACATGGGGGGCGCAGGAATTGCGGTGAACTGTCTCTACGAGAATGAGGATGTATGGGAAAGCAAGGCCCTAGAGCGCTACGAAGCTGTGTGCCGTTCTGAGCAACCGATTGCAGGCTGCATAGGGATCCTGGCGGCTCCTGGAGACGAGCTTGCGCGCCCGGTACTAACGCTGCTAGTAAGCGGACCTAGGGGTGGAGTCGATGCAGCCGAGACCATAAGACTGGCCCTCGCCGACGTTGGACTTAACGCGGGGGTCGCCTTTCGGGCGATAAAGAGTAGGGAAGTGGGTGTGGTGAAGGTTCCTTTTCTTCCAGAACTTTATCTACTCACGGGGCACAACAGCTTTGGAATTAACTGGAAACTGTGGGACAAGTTGGCCTCTCTGGATTCTGAGTCGGAATGGTCATCGGTGCTGTTGCTGTGGTGCGATGCTGTTATTGCAGGCGCGGAACGCGTACGAGAAGATGCACCCTTGATGGTTGATCACATCTACTTTGACTTTATGCGAACCGTGCCCTTAGGGGTACATCCCAAGACAGGCAAGGAATACCTCAGTTGTGGGTCTCTAAGGGAATTGATGCGTCGGAAGCCTAGCAAGTTTCTGTTTGAGCGCTAGAGAGACGTTTCGATGTCGCGGGCCAATGTGACCTCTAGTCTTTGGCCTTTGTCTGGGCCGAGCTACCACTTCCCACCAGTAATCTTGCTCGCGCCTGAGCCTAGAGTGACCACGTTCGTGGGGTTCACGACATCGATCTCGGGTAGCGCATAGAAACCCTGCGATGTTGGTTAAGAATGATGGGGAAAAGGGGTAAGCGGTATCGCAAGTGTTCGAATGATAGGGACGAATGTTTGACCGTTGACCTTGCAGGGCGACTCCCAGCACTGTCTCGGCACAATGCCGTCTCCATGGTCTTTCACCAGGTCTTCCCACTGTTGGTGAGACCGAAAGGGCTTGCCCTTATCCGCCATGTCATCGGCGTCGAGGAATCCAAGATAGATCAGCACTACGGGAATACCCTCAGCGGCCAGCTTCCACGACCAGGCAAATCGGTTGGACATCTGATAGCAGGTGTCCCTCGATATTTGATAGGTGAGGCCTGAAGCGGTTGAGAGCCCAGTCTTTGCCTCGGCGATGGCCTTGCCGATAGTCTTATGGCTTGCCTCTCGTCTTGCCTGGGATTCCGCCTTGTCCGTGGCATGCAATCGTCTACCGGCCGACTCATGAATCAGTTCTTGGTCGTGAGCCTTTGCCTCAATAAGCAGAAGTCCGGGTCGGTCGCCGATGCTGCAAGTGGCGGCAATGTCGATATTCGGCGTCCGATCGTCGGTTTGGCGTTCGGGCAGCCACCACGCGGCAAGCTTCTCGCACAAGACGGAATTGAGAACAGGTGAGCGCTTGTGCAGTTGACACTCCGTGAGCACTTCAAAGCCTTTCGGCATCCATTGATCGGTTGGCGATACCGTGGCAAATGGAGCGCAAAGGCGCGACAGCCTTTCAGCGACGGCTGGCGCAGGCCCATGGGTCAAGAGGTGGCAGCGAGGTTTGCTACCTCGTTGTTCGTTTCTCTTGAGAGAAGGGAAAGGTGCAGGACCTGCGGCCATTCTTTGTACCTCCGGCGACTATCGCGAGAGCCTGCGTGGAGAATGAACTGAAGTCACCACTTGCCATCACTGACATTGCTGATACCGACGCCGAGCTTCACAACGGCCGTCGGGTTCACGGCATCATTGTCGGGGAGAGGCTTCTCGCCGAGCTTCACACCTCTAGCGGCTACGCTGTCGAGCCCAGCTAGCGCCTTGGCGCCTTCGATCGCGACGAGTTTGTCGTCGTAGTAATCGAACCACGGCAGACCAGCTTTTGTGTAGTCCTTTGCTGTTGGAGGCGTGCCTGGCGCTGACTTTCCAGTAGCAGCCTGCCATTGCGCACTATTCAGGATGTGTACGAAACATCTGCTTGAGTGCGCAGTGTCCCAGGCGTCGAAGCCGTACTCATCTTCGAAGATCTCTTGACGCATGAGGCCGCCAGGAGCGAGTCCCATGGAGGGCGCTCGGCTGTAGCAGGCGCTCTGTTCACAACAGAGCATTTCTATGTTGTAGCGATGGCGTTGCTTTGCGAGAGCTTCATAGCGATCGCGCTTCATCGGATACGCAATGAGTTGAAGCCCGCCATGTTCGGCTGCACCGGTGAGTTGCTCCTCGGCTGTGTAACCGGCACCGAGTGGCATCGCAACGAACTGGCGGATCAAACCCTTCTGGACACAAAAGCCATCGAGCCAGGGTTGATCGGGGACCACTAGATAGTCCTGGCGCGCCTTACTGAGTCCGTTGGTCCAGGCCTCGCCCGTAACCGCATTGATCTTTCCGGCCGCGATCTTCAGTGCAAATGGGTAACCGACACTGCGCCAACCACCAAAGTCACCAGAAAAATTGATCCAGAGCGCTTCAGCCTGGTACATGGGAAGGAGCACTCCCCCATGCCCCGACCAATCTTCGGGCAGACGCGAGGCATGGTCTTCAACATGCTCTACCGGAAATTGTCCGAGCCCTGGCGGCAAGGGATATTCCCGGTTGTCATCGGGAATACGCAGCGTTCGCTGAAAGCCGACGCGGCAAACAGCGGCCTCATGGACCTCTGGAAAGCGGAATGCGAGTTCATTGTTTTTGAGTTCGAGCATGACCTGGGCTCCTTCTTTCAGCTACCAACGCCCGTCTTTCACCTCGCGGACCACGTGAAGAATTGCGTGGTCCGGGGCCTCTTTGAGCTCTCGTAGGAGTTCGGCAAACACCTTCGGGCGACGAATGATGATCTGCTGGAGGTCGGTAGAAAGCTTGCCTGCCAGCGCCAACAAGACATCGGGATCCTCGCCAAGGTCCTTCGAGAGTTTGACGATTACGTCCTCCGAGGGGGGCGGGAAGACCCCTCGCTCAATCTTGGAAAGGTAGGCCGGCTCCACGCCAACTCTGGTCGCCACCTGGCGCATGGAGTAAGCCTTGTCGCCGGCCTGACGCGCCTCTCTTGCCTTCCTGACGTATTCACCGAAGTGCAGCATGTGTAATATATACTATACACTACACGAAAATACAAGCCCCACAGCGCTCTGGGCGGCGGGAGTGATGAATTCCATTGCGCGCCGTTGTTCCGGCGTTGTTCCAGAAAATATTGACATCAGGAAGCTTGGCGGGTAGAGTCGCTCCGGAACAACATCGGAACAACGAGGACGCCATGAAAGACCGTAGCTATACCGCAAGCCTCAGTCGGAACCAGGGAAGAAGTACTTGGGCAATCATCTTTCGCCATCCAAAGAGGACCGACCCGGCGACGGGCAAGGACGGCCTGCGGGTGCGGCAAAGCCTGAAAACGGACAACCAGGCCGAAGCCGAGGCGCTTTGCGAGCAAATGAATGCGCTCCTGGCGAGTCCCGAGTATTGGGACCTCGGGGCGCGTGAACAGGCCCTGTCGAAGTTCGACCCGCGGGTGGTCGATATTTTTTTCTACAAGCTCGAAGGGGCCGAAACAGACTTCATGGCCCTGCGCGATGACGCAATCGAGCTTCCGACCTCCAAGACCTCCGACTACCGTCGCGCTCTGTTTCTCGGCACCACTGGGGCCGGAAAGACAACGCTCTTGCGCCAAATCATTGGCACGGACCCCGTCAAGGAGAGGTTCCCATCGACCTCAACGGCCAAGACCACCGTGCACGAGACGGAAGTCGTAATCGACGAGGGTCCGTTCCGCGCAGTCGTGACGTTCTTCCCAATGGAAGATGTGCGCGAACACCTGAAGGAGTGCGTGTCCTCGGCGGTCCTTGCCGCGTATCGGAAGGAGTCAGACGCCGATGTCATGCGCCGCCTCCTTACCCACGTGAACCAGCGCTTTCGCTTTACGTACGTACTGGGTAACGGCCCCATCAGGGATGCCGGCGATTTCGACGAAGGAGACGACGTGCCCGCCGATGAGGCCGCTACAGAGCAGCTGGAGCACACCAACTCCGTCCTGATGAATGCGTTATCGGCAGTCAAGAGCATTGCCAACAAACACGGTGATGCACTTCGCGAAGAGTTGAATGCTTCGGACGAGAAGGATCAGCGTGTAGTTGATGAATTGTTCGAGGAGGAGCTCGACAACCGCACACGTGACGATGAGGCCTTTCAAGAAGTGGTCGACGCCGTGCTAGATGAAATTGAAGCTCGCTTCCATCGACTTACGGAAGGTCAGATTCAGAAGACCAAGGTCGGTTGGCCATTGTCTTGGCGCTGGGAGTCAGACGATCGAGAAGTTTTTATCCGCACGCTTGCGCGCTTCTCATCAAACTACGCCCCCCTGTTCGGGACTCTACTCACGCCACTGGTCAATGGCGTGCGAGTAGCGGGGCCATTTGTCCCGGCGTGGGCCTCAAGCACGCCGAGACTCGTGCTTCTCGACGGTGAGGGTTTGGGCCATACACCGCGCTCCATGTCGTCGATCTCGACGTCGTTAACCAGGCGGATTGAGCTGGCTGATGCAGTAATACTGGTCGATAACGCTACTCAGCCGATGCAGGCGGCGCCCGTGGCTGCAATGAAAGAACTCGTCTCGTCCGGAAATGCGGCCAAATTGGTGTTCGCCTTCACTCACTTTGATCGCGTCGGCGGCGACAACATTCCCACGCCCAATGCCCGCGCCCAACACGTCCTCGCATCAGCCGAGAACGTACTAGCGGCCATCGGTGAGGAATTGGGGCCCTTCGCCGAGCGGGCGCTTCGTGCCCGACTCGCGACGTGGAGAGTGTTCCTTGCGAACCTTGATCAGACGCTAGACACAACGTCTCTCGATGGGAAGCGCACCACAAAGCAGCTCGAAAAGCTTCTAGAGTTAATTGACGGGATCGTTGAAAGACCGACGCCAGCAGAATCCCGGCCGATCTACGGCTTGATGCACCTGGGATATGCGATTCAAGCTGCCGTAATTCTCTTTCACAACGAGTGGCGCGCCCGCTTGGGTCAGCCAAGTGAAGTGGATCTCGATAAGGCACCTTGGCAGAAAGTTAAGGCGCTCAGCCGCCGCTTCGCTACGCAAATTGCCGACGAGTACGACTATCTGAAGCCCGTTAAAGACCTTCAACAAAAGCTGCAGCAGAAGCTTTACGTTCATCTTCAGAATCCTGTTGCCTGGACCGGTCCAGAGCCATCTGATGATGACAAGCAAGTCATCTATGAGCAGATGGCAAATGCCCTGAGCAACAGGTTGCTTGATATTGCGTCCCGGAGGCTCAAGACCGATCGCCTGGGCGAATGGAGGCAAGCATTCGACGTCTCGGGAACAGGCTCCACTTTTCAGCGCGCGAAGCTGATCGCGAGCCAAGTTTACGATCGCGCAGCACCGATTCCTGACATTGCCCCCTCTCCCGAACGCGATGCCTTTCTGGAAGAGGTGGCAGCCGCAATTAAAGGGGCGGCGGAGGCTGTCGGAGCGCAGTTGCGGTAGCCAGACTTTCAAACAGCGCCAGCAACCAGGCAAGCCATGTCTCACTTACTCAGTGAATGCCGCGACGATCTTGCCTTTGTCGCGGCATTCGACGCCGATACGCAGGGGAATCCATGCATTGCACCGCGCTCATGCCTACTCAGTCGAGACATTCGCTTACGCGCGCCAAGCAGCGCGGCGTGCCCCCGGTGATCATTCAATGGCTGAGTGATTACGGCGAAGAGGTCTACGACGGCCACGGTGGGGTAGTGCGCTTTTTCAGTGGCCGGAGCCGCCGAGATCTCGAAAAAGCGATAGGACGCGAAGTTGTCCGGCGAATGTCTGAGTTTCTCCGCTGCTATCTCGTGGAATCTTCCGGGGATGGCACAGTAATTACCGTCGGCAAGCTCTACCGCAACTCACCGACAACGCGCCCTCGCTGAGCGGCCCAGTACATGGCGTACCGAGCCTCAAGTGGCCTCATCCGGGAGCAGGGCACCGCGAGAGTGGCGAAAGAGAGTTGGCCACTCTCGATGAAGCACAGAAGGGAGCAGAGCTCGCGGTAGTCAAAACTTGGAAAAAGTTCCTAGCCAATGGAGCCTGCGATGACTCTCAAGCTCACCCGCAAGGAGTTGTACGACCTCATTTGGGACAAGCCTCGGACCGAAATTGCAAAGGATCTTGAGATCTCGGACGTCCGGTTAGGCAAGTTGTGCCGCGAAATGAACGTCCCCGCCCCGCCTCGAGGCTACTGGGCCAATTTGGCTGGCGTCCGCAGGAAGAGGAAGTTCGTCAAGCCGCCACTCGACTACACGCTCGCGGAGCGCATTGAAGAGGACCATGACGCTATCTGGTCATCCTTCCCGAAGTTCGATCCAAAGGACTTCGATCAGCCGGTACCACCGCCCCCTGTCTTCCGCAACAGCATTGAGGAAACCCTCGAGCGCTACCGGCTACTCGTGGATACGATTCCAATGCCGAAGTCGACACGCGGGCTGCATCCGATCACGCAGAAGTTCTTCGCCGAAGATGAGCGCCTTGCAAAGGTCGCCAAGTCATATAGCTGGCATAAGCCCAAATATCAGTCACCCGAGGGCCAGGAACTCCTGCAGGGGATGAATCAGCTGTTATGGATGTGGGCGGATCTCGGATTCAAGCCGAGCTCGAGCGGGCATCGCCACATAAGACTGTGGGTCGGTCATAAGGGATGGGGTGAATCTTTTGAGGTAACCCGGACTGAAGCCACGCTGGCCCCCAGTCATAGAGTTGCCAAAGGAAAACCAGCTGGCTTCGAATTCAGATTCGGCACTGAGACCTGGGAGCGTCGTTCCAAGAAGCCCGACCTGGTATTTCCTGCGTTTACTCGAACCGTACTTCGGAACATCGCCCTTCTCGCGATCGAAAAGTGGGAGAGAGGATTTCGAGATGCGGTGACGCGGAATTACGACTGGCGATTGCACGACCGCAAGCAAGCCATCGAAGAATACGAAAAGGCCTGCGAAAGCGAGCGCAAGAGAAAGGCCTCCGAACTTCAGGCGCTCCTAGACTCGCGCCAGAAGCTGCTGAATGACGCGATCAGCAACGTAGCCCGATCGGACCAGATTCGAGCTCTTATCGGGGCACTGGAGGTGCGAATCGGGTCGCAGTCGAACGAGGTTCCCGCGTTCAAGCATTGGCGAAATTGGGCACTTTCTCAGGCGGAGACCATTGATCCTCGGGCGCGATCTCTCGCCCACCTGAACGAGTGGTTTGAGAAGTTCCGGTTGAACGGTTGAGCGGCCGAATGCGACGAATTCGGGCGCATGAGTGTGCATCTGGCTACGTTTATTGCGTCTGGCAAGCAATCGCTACATCCAGCCCTAAGCCGCTGATTATTAACCTGATGCTTATGATCTCGGATGGTCGATTATCGGGGCATTCCCGCGTCAAGGTGCGTCGCCGCCCCGCCACCAGAATTCGAAGGGCCGGATTCCGATCCGGCCCTTTTTCATGGGCGCGCCGCCCCGGAAAGGCGGATCACCCCGCCCACGCCGGCGCCCGGAAAGCCTCCACCAGGAAATCCACCAGCGCCCGCACCTTGGGCGTGAGGTGCTTGCGGGAGGGATAGACCGCGTACACGCCCAGCTCCCGCGCGCGGAACTCCGGCATCACCTCCACCAGTGCCCCCGAGGCGAGGTGCGCGCCCACGAGGAACGAGGGCTGCAGCACGAGGCCCTGGTGCGCGATCGCCGCCGCGCAGCAGGTATCGCCGCTGTTGGTGCGCATGCGTGATTCGACCTTCACGCTCGCCGGGCCGTCGGGACCCGTGAACTCCCACTGCTCGCCGGTGGAAAGCAGCGTGTAGGAGATGACCGCGTGCTGCGCGAGCTCCGACGGGTGCGAGGGCGTGCCGTGAAGGCGCAGGTACTCGGGGGAAGCGCACAGGATCATCCGCGTGGAGGCGATCTGCCGGCTCACGAGGGACGAGGCCTGCAGCTTCGCGATGCGCACGGCGAGGTCGTAGCCCTCGTCGACCAGGTCCACGAGCCGGTCCGATAGCGTCACGTCCAGCACCACGCGCGGATGCTTCGCCATGAACGCCGGCCACAGCGGCGCGAGGTGCAGCAGCCCGAAGGTGACGGGCACGTTCACGCGCAGCTGCCCGATCGCCTCGCCCGCGTGAACCGAAACCTCCGCCTCGGCTTCCGCGACGCCGTCGAGGAGCTGCCGGCAGCGCTCGTGGAAGACCTCGCCTTCGGGCGTGAGGGAGAGCCTTCGCGTCGTCCGGTGAAGGAGCCTCGCGTGCAGGCGCGCTTCCAGATCCCCGACCAGCCGCGAGACCGCCGTCTTGGAGAGGTCGAGGGCGTCGGCGGCCCGCACGAAGCTGCCCGCCTCGACCACGGCCGCGAAGGCCCGCATTTCCTGGAAGCGATCCATCGGCAATTGTCCTTTTAATCGGGACAATTTGTCCTCGTCGGGTGTCTTTGTCAACGAAAGGCGGGATCGTAAAGTCCTCTCCATCGCAGCAGCCGCTGCAATCAACCCCCAGGAGAGATCATGAAAGTCACCGTCATCGGCGCCGGCAACATGGGCGCGGCGTTCGTCAAGCAACTCGTCCGTGCCGGCCACCAGGTCAGCGTCACCGCCCGCGATGCCGCCAAGGCCGCGCAGGTTGCCGCCGCGAACCCGGGCGCCAAGGCCGTCCCGGCGGCCGGTGCCGCCAATGGCGCCGACGCCGTCATCCTCGCTACCGGTTACGCCGATGCCGCGGGTGCCCTCGCTTCCGTCGGCGACCTGAATGGCAAGGTCGTCATCGACATCACCAACCCCCTCACCGCCGACTACATGGGCCTCACGCTGGGCCACACCACTTCGGCTGCCGAGGAGATCGCCAAGGCCGTGCCGGGCGCGGAAGTGGTGAAGGGCTTCAATACCGTGTTCGCGCAGGTGCTCGCGGAAGGCGCGGATTTCGGCGGCGGGAAGAAGGTGCCGGTCTTCGTCGCGAGCGACAGCGCCCGCGCCAAGCGCGTGGCGACGGAGCTCGCCGTGAGCCTGGGCTTCGACGCGATCGACGCGGGGGGACTCAAGAACGCGCGCTACCTCGAGCCGGTGGCGGGCCTGAACATCTACCTGGGCTACGGCGCGGGACTCGGCACGGCGATCTCGCCGGCGTGGATCCGCAAGGCCTGAACGACACCGACATCGAAAGGATCGCCATGAACACCACTTTCCAGAACGCGCTGTCCCTCACCGGTCGCCTGCTGCTCGCGGCCCTCTTCATCCCCGCGGGCCTGGGCAAGATCACGGGCTTCGAAGGCACCGTGGGCTACATCGCCTCGGCGGGGCTCCCCTTGCCGGCCCTGGGCGCCGCCGTGGCCATCGCGGTCGAGATCGGTGGCGGTGCCGCGCTGCTCGCCGGCTTCGGCACGCGCCTCGCCGCCCTCGCCCTCGCGCTCTTCACGCTGGTCGCCTCGTTCTTCTTCCACAACTACTGGGGCATGCCGGCCGACCAGCAGTTCGTCCAGCAACTGCTCTTCTTCAAGAACGTCGCGGTGACGGGCGGCCTGCTGGTGCTCGCGGCCGGGGGCGCCGGGGCGTGGAGCGTGGAGGGGTGGCGCGGCGCGCCGCGTTCTCCGGGCCTCGGCCTGCGATATTCCGCCTGAGCGGATCGGGGCTGCCGACAGGTCTCCGCGGGTGACGCGAATCGCCATCCTGATCTATCATGAAATATCAAGACGAATCAGGAAACACGCCGCCATGAGCACGCTCGCCAAGGAAAAATTCTCCTCCCAGGCCGCGCCGGAGGTCCTGGAGGCCCTCCGGGGGATCGCCGAATCGCAGGGGCGCCAGTTCCAGTCGGTGCTGGACGAGGCGCTTCGCGACTACATCGACCGCCAGCAGCGCCAGCGCCCCCGCCAGCACGTGATGACGTCCTTCGCGGCCAGCCTCGACGAGTTCGACACGCTCTATCGCGACCTGGCCAAGTAGCTCGTGGCGCGCGACTACCTGACGGTGGCGGACGTGCTGGGCATGCACGTCGTGCTCGTCCAGCGGCATGGCGGCGCGCAGGGCTTGCGCGATCCCGGCGCCCTGGAGGCCGCGCTCTTCCGGCCCCAGACCGGCTACTACGCGGATATCGTGGCCGAAGCGGCCGCGCTGATGGAAAGCCTGGCCACCAACCATCCTTTCGTCGACGGCAACAAGCGCATCGCCTTCGCCGCCGCGGACGTGTTCCTCCGCATCAACGGATGGCGCCTGCGGCGCGCGCCGGACCGGATCTTCCGCGAGATGATGGCGATGTTCGAGAAGGGCGCCTTCGACATCGCGCACATCGAGCCCTGGCTCCGGAAATTCGCGATCGAGGAAGCGTAGCGGCGGGACCATCGCCGGCTGGGCGCATCCTCAATCCTCCGCGAACAACTCCCTTCCGCGCGAGCGCATCAGCGCGATGAGCTTCATCGCCGCCGGGGAGAGGTAGCCCGAGCGCCGGTACACCACCGCGAAGCGCCGCCGCATCGTGGTCTCGGCGAGGGGCACTTCCCGAAGGTCGGAATCGCCCCCCTGCCGCGCCGTGTGCCGCCGCGAGGTGAAGGTGAGCAGGTCCGTCTCCCGGATGAGCGTGGGCATCATCAGGATCAGGTTCGTCTCGATCTGCACGGCCGGCAGCGGCAGGCCCCGCGTCTCGAAGACCTTGTCGAGCCACTGGCGCGTGCCCACGGAGGGCGGCGCGAGCACCCACGGGTAGGCGAGCAGGTCCTCGAGCTTCGCCTTGCGCTTGCGCAGGACCGGGTGGTTGCGGCTCGCGATCACCACGGCCTCGTCCTCCAGCACGCGATGGCTCTCGTATTCCTCCGACGCGCGGGAGACCGTGGTCAGGATGAAGTCCGCCTCGCCGGACTCGAGCCGCTCGGCGAGCACGTCGTTCTGCGCGATGAGGGTCTGGATGCGAACGCCCGGCGCGTCGGAGAGGAACACGCGGCACAGCGGCGGCATGAGGAATCGCGCGAGCGTGGGCAGCACGCCGATGCGCACCGTGCCCGCGAGGCCCGCGCCCACCTCGCCGATCTCGCGCACGGCGTCGTCCGCGGCCAGGCGCAGCGCGAGCGCGCGCCGCGCGAGGGCCTCGCCCGCGGCCGTGAGGCGGATGCCTCGCCCCACGCGCTCGAAGAGGGCGGTGCCCACCGCGGCCTCCAGCCGGCGCACGCAGCTGGTGAGGGCGGGCTGGCTGCGGTGCAGCTTCGCGGCGGCGCGGCCGAGGTGCCCGGCCTCGGCGATGGCCTCGAAATAGCGCAGGTCCCGCAGGTCCAATTCATTCGCCATATCTATCGATTATAAGAAATTACCAAATGGACTGGATAGGTCCGGACACCCGACCATGGGCGGACAACCGGGACTTCGGGCCAACCGAAGCCCGCCCGACCGCACCCGAACCGGAGGAAATCCCATGACCCGCTGGACCGCCCGCGCGGCCGTCGCCGCCACCGCCGCCCTCGTCGCCGCCTTCGCCGGCCCCGCCCTCGCCCAGGCCTATCCCGACAAGCCCGTGCGCCTCATCGTCCCGTTCCCCCCGGGCGGCGGCACGGACATCCTGAGCCGCATCGTCGCCGACAAGCTCACCGCCACCCAGGGCTACAAGATCGTCGTCGAGAACAAGGCCGGCGCCGGCGGCACCGTGGGCCTGGACGCGGCGGCGAAATCGAAGCCCGACGGCTACACGATCGTGATGGCGCAGACCTCGAACCTTTCCATCGCGCCTTCGCTCATGTCGGCGCTGCCCTACAACCCGGTCAAGGACTTCACGCCCGTCACGCTGGTGAGCGCGGTGCCGCTCGCGATCACGGTGGGCGCCAACTCGCCCATCAAGAACCTCGCGGATCTCGTGGCCGCCGCCAAGGCGAGCCCCGGCAAGCTGCTCTTCGCTTCGCCCGGCAACGCCACGGTCGCGCACCTGGCGGGCGAGTACTTCCAGAAAGTCGCGGGCATCAAGTACACGCACGTGCCGTACAAGGGCACGGCGCAGGCGCTGCCGGACGTGATCAGCGGCCGCGCGACCTTCTTCGTCGCCTCGCTCGAATCGGCCATGCCGCAGGTGAAGGCGGGGCAGCTGCGCGCCATCGCCGTCACGGGCGCCAAGCGCGCCGCGGTCTGGCCCGACGTCCCGACCGTGGCCGAGACCTATGCCGGCTTCGAGGCGGTGACCTGGTTCGGCATCGCGGTGCCGGCCGGCGCCCCGGCCCCCATCGTGGCCAAGCTCAACGCCGACGTCGGCAAGGTCCTCGCGATGCCCGACGTGAAGGAGCGCCTCGGCTCCGACGTGGCCGCCGGCCCCGAGGCCTTCGGCGCGCTCATCAAGAGCGACCACGACAAGTGGGCCGGCGTCATCAAGGACGCGGGCATCAAGACGAACTGACGCGCCGCGCCGGCCCGACCCGCAGCCCGCCATGAAGGCCGGCCTGCTTTCCAACCGCGACGTCCTCGCGGGACTGCTCTTCATCGCCATCGGCGCGGGCAGCCTCGCGGTGTCCTCGTCCTACGCCTTCGGCACCGTGCAGCAGATGGGGCCGGGCTTCTTTCCGCGGGTCCTCGGCGTGATCATCGCGGGCCTGGGCGCGATGACCCTCGCGAAGGGCCTGCGCTCGGGCGAGGCCGTCGAGGGGGCCTGGGGCTGGGCGCCGCTCGCCATCCTCACCGTCGCCCTCGTCGCCTTCGGCTGGCTGATGGAGCACGTGGGCATGCTGCCTTCCGTCGCGGTGCTCACGCTGGTGGGCGCGCGCGCGGGGCGGGAATTCCGCTGGGGCGAGGCGCTCGTTCTCGCGGTCGTCATGATGGCGCTCACCTGGGCCATCTTCGTCGCGGGGCTGGGCCTGCCTTATCCCCTCGTCGCCTTCGCGTTCGGGGGGTAGGCCATGGACGTCCTCGCCAATCTCGCGCTCGGCTTCGGCGTCGCCCTCACGCTCAAGAACCTCGCCTACTGCTTCCTGGGCGTGCTGCTCGGCACCCTCATCGGCGTGCTGCCGGGCGTGGGGCCGCTCGTCACCATCGCGATGCTCCTGCCGATCACCTTCGGGCTGGACCCGGTGAGCTCGCTCATCATGCTGGCGGGCATCTTCTACGGCGCCCAGTACGGCGGCTCCACCACCGCGATCCTCGTGAACATGCCGGGCGAGGTGTCCTCGGCCGTCACGGCGATCGACGGCTACCAGATGGCGCGCCAGGGCCGTGCGGGACCCGCGCTCGCGGCGGCGGCGATCTCCTCGTTCACGGCGGGCATCGTCTCCACGCTCATCGTCGCGTTCTTCGGCCCGCTCGTCGGGAAGTGGGCGCTGGAGTTCGGCGCGGCCGAGTACTTCTCGCTCATGCTGATGGGCCTCGTCTTCTCGGCGGTGCTCGCCCACGGCGACATGGTGAAGAGCCTCGCGATGGTGGCCGTCGGCCTGCTGCTGGGCCTGGTGGGCACGGACGTCACCTCGGGCCTGCCGCGCTTTTCCTTCGGGGTGCCGGAGCTGCTCGACGGCGTGGGCTTCACGGTGGTGGCGGTGGGCCTGTTCGCCGTCGCCGAGATCGTGCAGAACCTCGCGCGCAAGGATGGCGTGGAGGTCTTCGCCAAGGACGTGAAGAACCTCATGCCCACGGCAGCGGACCTGAAGGCCATCGCCGCGCCCACCGCGCGGGGCACGGCCCTGGGCTCCTTCTTCGGCGCGCTGCCGGGCGTGACGGCTTCCGTGGCGGCCTTTTCCGCCTACATGCTCGAGAAGAAGATCGCGAAGGATCCTTCCCGCTTCGGCCATGGCGCCATCGAGGGCGTGGCCGCGCCCGAGGCCGCCAACAACGCCGCCGCACAGACGCACTTCATCCCGACGCTCACCCTCGGCATTCCCGCCACGGCGGTGATGGCGTTGATGCTCGGCGCCCTGTCGATGCAGGGCATCCAGCCCGGCCCGCAGGTGATGACCTCCAAGCCGGAGCTCTTCTGGGGGCTCGTCGCGAGCATGTTCGTGGGCAACGTGCTGCTGCTGCTCCTGAACCTGCCCCTCGTCGGCGTGTGGGCGCGCCTCACGCAGGTGCCCTACCGCTGGCTCTTCCCGGCCATCCTCGTCTTCGCCGCGCTGGGCAACTACAGCCTGAACAACAGCGCGATGGACGTGTACCTGTGCGCGGGCATCGGGCTCCTGGGCTACGTGTTCGCGAAGCTCGAGTGCCCGCCGGCGCCGCTCATCCTGGGCTACGTGCTCGGGCCCCTGCTGGAGGAAAACCTCCGCCGCGCGCTGCTCATGGCCGAGGGCAGCTTCGGCGTGTTCGTCCAGCGGCCCATCAGCCTCGTCTTCCTCGGCGTCACCGCGCTGCTGCTCGTCGCGATGGTCGTGCCGGCGCTGCGGCGCGGGCGCGAACGGGCCGTCGAGGACGCCTGACCGCCTTCCCCCTTCCGCATCCCGCACCGAAAGGAACCGCCATGAGCGACTCTCCCCTCAACGACATCCGCCGCGACTTTCCCCGCGTCGCCTCCGACATCGTGGCGCAGGCCGCGAAGTACCAGGCCGCCATCCTCGCCGACGTGGCGGGCCGCCGCGGCACGCTGCGCGGCGTCGCGCCCGTCCTGCCCGGCATGAAGCTCGCCGGCCCCGCCCTCACGGTCGAAGTGCGGCCCGGCGACAACCTGATGATCCACGCGGCCATGAGCCTCGCGAAGCCGGGCGACATCCTGGTCGTGGACGGCAAGGGCGACACGAGCTGCGCGCTGATGGGCGCGCTCATGATCAACGCGT
>ERZ761602.3568-NODE-3568-length-21738-cov-4.455426_pt1 | contig 21738 bp, 18 predicted proteins | sample MGYA00512165_ERZ761602 | MGnify/ENA primary metagenome ERZ761602 (study PRJEB28899, sample SAMN02445085) | bioreactor sludge metagenome | biome: EBPR sludge; isolation source: Thorneside wastewater treatment plant | place: Australia: Brisbane, Thorneside...
CCCTTGTCGAGCACGATGATCTCGTCGGCGTCGATGATCGTCGACAGGCGGTGCGCGATCACGAGCGTCGTCCGGTCGGCCGACACTTCGCGGAGATTGGACTGGATCTCCTTCTCGGTGTGCGTGTCGAGCGCCGAGGTGGCCTCGTCGAAGATCAGGATGCGCGGCCGTTTCAGGATCGTCCGCGCGATGGCGACGCGCTGCTTCTCGCCGCCCGAAAGCTTCAGGCCGCGCTCGCCGACCATCGCCTCGTAGCCGTCGGGCAGGTTGGCGATGAAATGATGGAGATGCGCGAGCCGCGCCGCCTCCTCCACCTCTTCACGCGTGGCGCCGGGGCGGCCGTAGGCGATGTTGTAGTAGAGCGTGTCGTTGAACAGCACCGTATCCTGCGGAACGATGCCGATCGCGTTGCGCAGGCTCGCCTGCGTCACGTCGCGGATGTCCTGCCCGTCGATGCGGACCGAGCCGCCCTCCACGTCGTAGAAGCGGAACAGGATGCGCGAGATCGTGGACTTGCCGGCGCCGCTCGGCCCAACGATGGCGACCGTCTTGCCGGCCGGCACCCTGAACGTGACCTCGTGCAGGATCGAGCGTCGCTCCTCGTAGCGGAACTTCACCCGGTCGAACGCGACCTCGCCGCCCGCGACCGCGAGCGGCGGCGCGCCCGGCTTGTCCTGGATCTCGCGGTGGACGCGCAGCAGACTGAACATCGATTCCATGTCGACCAGCGCCTGCTTCACCTCGCGATACATGAAGCCGAGCATGTTGAGCGGCTGGTAGAGCTGGAGCAGGTAGGCGTTGACGAGCACGAACTCGCCGACCGTCATCGTGCCGGCGACGACGCCGACGCCGGCGCGGTACATGACGAGCGTGAGGCCCACCGCGATGATGAAGCCCTGGCCGACGTTGAGCAGCGAGAGGCTCTGGTCCGACAGCACGGCCGCGCGCTCGTAGCGGCGCATCGCCTTGTCGAAGCGGTTGGCCTCGTGCTCCTCGTTGCCGAAATACTTGACCGTCTCGTAGTTGAGCAGGCTGTCGATCGCCTTCGTGCTGGCGTCGCTGTCGCTCTCGTTGAGCTGGCGGCGATACTTGATGCGCCACTCGGTGACGGCGACCGTGTAGGCCGCGTAGACCGCGACCGTGACGAGGACGATGAGCGCGAACCAGGCGTCGAGCATCGCCCAGAGGACGACGGTGACGAGCAGAATCTCGACGATCGTCGGGAAGATCGTGAACAGCGTCCACGACAGCAGGTTCTCGATGCCCTTGGTGCCGCGCTCGATCGCGCGCGAGAGCCCGCCAGTCTGCCGCTCGAGGTGATAGCGCAGCGACAGCGCGTGGAGGTGGCGGAACGTGCGCAGCGCGAGCTGGCGCATCGAGCGGTGGGCGACCTTGGCGAAGATCGCGTCGCGCAGCTCGGCGAAGGCGACGCCGAAGACGCGCGCGGCGCCGTAGGCGAGCAGCACCGCGACCGGCACCGCGGCCACGGCGGCCCCGCCGGTGGGCGTCAGCGCGTCGACCGCCTCCTTGAACAGGATCGGGACGTAGACGACCGTGACCTTGGCCAGCACCAGGCAGGCCATCGCCGCCACGACGCGGAAGCGCAGCTCGAGCCAGTCTTCGGCCGGCGCCTTCGGCCAGAGATAAGGCAGCAGCGTCGCGAGCGCGCGGCGGCCATAGCCGGGCTCGGGGCCCTTTTCCTTCTTGGCGCCGGATTTCGGGGGAGGAGGCGTCATGACGGTGGTAACCTAGCGTCGAAAGGCCGCCGAACAAGGGCCGGAGGCACGCTCCGGCGCCGCCGGGCGTAAGATCGCTGGCACACACAAGGCAACGCGATGATGCGAACAACTGCCGCTACCGCCGCCGCCCTGGCGCTTCTGGCCGGGGCCGCACTCGGCGCGGAGCCGGCCTCGGCCGGCAAGCGGCTCGAGGCCGAATACGTCGTCACATGGCTCGGTCTGCCGGTCTATTCCGGCACGGTCGCGATCGCGTGGAACGGCGAGCGCTATCGCGTCCGCTTCCAGGCCGAGGCCCAGGGCATTGCGCGCCTCGCCAACAGCACCACGATCGAATGGGAGACCAACGGGCGCCTCGCGAAAGGCGCGGTCCAGCCCGAGCACTTCGCGCAGGCCAACACGTTCCGCCGCCAGACGCGCCGCATCACGCTGGCCTACGCCGCCAAGGCCCCGCCCGCGGTCTCGGTGATGCCGCCGGAAAGCCCCGGCAAGCGCCCGCCGGTGCCCGACGCGCTCAAGGCGGCGACGCTCGACCCGCTCTCGGCCAGCTTCGCCGCGTTCGCGATGGCGCCCGACGCCAAGGGCTGCGCCTACAAGGCCCAGGTGTTCGAGGGGCTGCGCCGCACCGACGTCCGGCTCGCGCATGCCGGCAGCGAGCGCACCCCCGCCCCGCGCAGCGCCGGCCTCGGCCAGCAGGCCTTCGTGTGCGAACTGCACGCGAAGCGCCTCGCCGGCTACGAGGAGAAGCATTTCCGCCAGTCTCCGGAGCCGCTGCCGCCGGCCACGCTGTGGGTGGCCCGCCACGAGGGCGCCGGATTGTGGCTCCCGGCGCAGCTTCGCTTCGAATCGCAATACGGGCCGATCTACGCGCACCTGACGCGGGTGAAGCTCGGCAGCGGCGAGCCGTAGGGGCCGGTCGCCGGCCCGCCGCTACGAGGGCTTCGTGCCCTGGTGCAGGGCCACGATCCCGAGCGTCATGTTGCGATAGCCGACGTCGCGGAAGCCGAAGCTCTCCATCTCGCCGCAGAACGCCCGCTGGTCCGGGAATTCGTGGATGCCGCGCACGAGGTAGTCGTAGGCGCTGGCATCGCCGCCGGTCGCGACGCGCGCGATGAGCGGCAGGCACCAGCGCATATAGGCGAGATAGAGCGCGTGCAGAGGCGCGAACGGGATGCGCGCCGCCTCGAGACAGAAGAACGTTCCGCCCGGCTTCAGGACGCGGAACGCCTCGGCCAGCACGCGGCGGCGGTCGCAGATCTTCATGCCGAACGAGATCGAGAAGAGATCGACCGACGCGGCGGGAAACGCCGCGAGCGCGTAGACGTCGCCGACCGCGATCTTCACCGCATCCCCGCGGCCGGCAAGCTTGCGTCGCGCGATGGCCAGCATCTCGGGGCAGAGATCGGTGACCCAGATCGTGCGCCCGGCCCCGCCCCTGCCGAGCCGCCGCAGCACGCGCAGCGGGATATCGCCGGTGCCGCTCGCCGCGTCGAGCACGACGGCGCCGGGATGCGCCGCGATCGCGCGCGCCATCGCGGATTTCCACAGGCGATGGATGCGCAGGCTGAACAGGTCGCAGAGCCGGTCGTAGCGCGCGGCAATGCGCGCGAACACGTTGTCGCGCGCCGGATCGAACGAGGCGGCATTGGCGCGCTCGGTGTTGCCGTCGCCGGTCATCGGCCATTCCTCCTCCCGGCACGATAGCATGCTTGCGCCGGGCCGCCGCGGCGGACGATCATGCGCGACCCGACGGGCGAGGAGCGCATGGCCGGACGCATCCCCAGGACGCGCAAGATCGGAACGCGCACCCAGCTCCGCCAGCCGAACCAGCCGGTGGCCGACATCGTCGCCCGCGGCCTGCCGAAGGCGAAGAAAAAACTCCGCGTGATCGTGCTCGGCGCCGGCGTGGCCGGGCTCGCCGCCGCCTACGAATTGCTGCGCGCGGGGCACGACCCGATTTTGCTCGAGGCCCGCCCGCGCGTGGGCGGCCGCATCTACACGCTGCGCGACCCGTTCGCGCACGGCCTCCACGCCGAGGTGGGTGCGATGCGCATTCCGCGCTCGCACGACCTCACCATGGCCTATGTGAACGCGTTCGGGCTCGCGACGATGCCGTTCACGATGGGCAATCCCAAGGCCTATTACCACGTCGGCGGCGTGCGCCGGCGCATCGCCGAGACGGATTTCGGCGCGCTCGGCTTCGAGCTCGCGCCGCCCGAGCGCGGCAAGACCTATGCCGAGCTTTGGACCGCCGCGATCCGGCCCCTGCTCGACCGGCTCGCGAAGGAGGGGCCCGCGTGCTGGAACTGGCTCGTCGAGAGCTACGACAATCTCTCGACGCGCGAATTCCTCGAGCAATGCGGGTGGTCCGAGGGCGCGATCGAGATGTTCGGCCTGTTCGCGAACCAGGAGGCGCTGATGAACGCCTCGTTCCTGGAGCTGTTCCGCGAGGAGGCCGGCCGCTTCTACGAGGACATGGTGCAGATCGTGGGCGGCATGGATCTGCTGCCGCGCGCTTTCATGCAATCGCTCGGCGGGCGCATCCGCTTCGGCGCGCGCGTCGTGGCGCTGGAGCAGGATGCGGCCGGCGTTTCCGTGCACTACCGCACCGCCGCGCGCCGCCAAGCCGAAAGGGGCGACGCCGCGATCGTCACCCTGCCCTTCTCCGTGCTGCGTCACATCGACGCCAGCCCGCACTTCTCGCGCGCCAAGCAGCGCGCGATCCGCCAGCTCCACTACGACGCCTCGGCGAAGATCCTCGTGCAGTGCCGCCGCCGCTTCTGGGAAGCCGACGACGGCATCTTCGGCGGCGGCTCGGTAACCGACCTGCCGATCCGCAACGTCTTCTACCCCGAACAGGGGCGCGAGACCGGGCGCGGCGTTCTGCTCGCCTCCTACACCTGGTCGGAGGACGCGCAGCGCTGGGGCTCGCTGTCGGCCCACGACCGTATCACGGAAGCCGTCGAGCAGCTGTCGCACATCCACCCGCAGATCGAGGCCGAGTTCGAGGCCGGCGCCTCGTGGATGTGGCACGACGACGAGTTTGCCGGCGGCGCTTTCGCGCTGTTCGACCCGAGCCAGCAAACCCTGCTGCACGAGGCGATCGTGGCGCCGGAGGGCCGCTTCCATTTCGCCGGCGAGCACGCCTCGCTCGCGCATGCCTGGATCCAGGGCGCGATCGAATCGGGCCTGCGCGCGGCGAAGGAAGTGGCGGAGCGGGACTCCTGATACCGGCGGGAAACACGTTGAACTCGTCAGTGACTAGGGCCGCCAGCGCGGCAGCCCGCTTCCACGGGCACGACGAGTTGGGGTAATCGTTGGTTCACTTGAGCCCGCCGGAGGAGCGCGTTGCGCCGCCCGATTCTCGCCCTCGCCGCGATCCTCTGCGCGCTCGCCGCCGCGGCGCGCGCCGAGGATTTGCTGCCCCCCTCGGCCGAGCGCGGCGCCGAGCTGTGGGCGAAGTGCAAAGCATGCCACACGATCGAGAAGGGCGGCCGCAACATCGTCGGGCCGAACCTCCACGGCGTGTTCGGCCGCCGCGCCGGCACGGCGCCGGCCTACAACTACTCGCCGGCGATGAGGGCCGCGAACCTCGTGTGGACCGACGAGACGCTCGACAAGTACCTCGCCGAAACGGTCGATTTCCTCCCCGGCACGAAGATGTATGGCGGGCTCGCGATCAAGCAGGACCGGCTCGACCTGATCGCCTGGCTCAAGGACGCGGCGCGGGATTGAGCGCGGCTTCGTTGCGCGCCCGGCCGGGTTTGATTATGATCGGCGCCAATCGGTCGTCAGAACCAGGGAGGATCCGATGAAGGCATTCCTCGCGAGCGTGATCGCGCTCGTCGTCATCGCGGTCGGCGCCAATTTCGTGCTGAAAGGCATGCAGAAGCCGGCCGAAAGCGCCTATACCTCGCCGACCGGCGCGCGCCCGAACTGACGCGCGCACGAAATGCGGGTTCGGGGCCGGCGGCGACGCCGGCCCTTTTCGTTTGCGCTCAGAACGGCCGGTCGCCGGCCAGCGTGACGCGGTGCATGAGCCGGCGATGGCCGTGATAGTCGTTGACCGGAAAGTGCTGCGTCGCGCGATTGTCCCAGAATGCGATGGCGCCCGGCGTCCAGCGGAACCGGCACACGAAGTCGTCGCGCCGCTGGTGCCGGAACAGCTCCTCGAGCAGCGGCCGGCTTTCCGCCTCGCTCTCGCCGGCGAAGCGCACGGTGTGCGCGACGTTGACGTAGAGCGCCTTGCGGCCGGTTTCGGGATGCACGCGCACGGCCGGATGCTCGGCCTCGTAGACCGTCTTCGCACCGGCGGCGGGGCTGTCGCGGATGCGGTCTTCGCGCGTGCGGCTGACATCGGCCTTGGCCGAGCTGTTCACCGCCCGCGCGCCCGCAAGGCGCCGCTGCAGCGCGGGCGGCAGCGCCTCGTAGGCGCGGTACATGTTCGCGAACAGCGTATCGCCGCCCGCGGGCGGTATCTCGCGCGCGATCAGCATCGTGCCCATCGGCGGCGCTCCGAGATAGGCCGTGTCCGAATGCCAGACGCCGCCGAAATTCGCGGTCTCGTGCTCGCGCTTCAGCACTTCGATGATCTCGGGATAGCCCTCGATGCCCTTGACGAACGGATACTCGACCGGCGTCCCGAAGCGGCGCGCGAAAGCGAGGAACGCCGCGCAATCGAGGTCCTGCCCGCGGAAGAACACGACGAGGTGCTCGAGGAACGCGCGGCGGATCTCGGCCGCGGTCGCGTCGTCGAGCGGCCGGCGCAGATCGACGCCGGTGATTTCCGCGCCGAGCGCCGACGAGATCGGTGCCACGCCGATCCGCGCGTAGCCCGCCGCCCCCGCCGCGCTCACGGCTTCGGCACGGTTTGCCCGGTCCCGACGTTCCACACCTTGATCACGGCGTCGAAGCCGCCCGAGACGAGGCGCTTGCCGTCGGGCGCGAACGCGATCGCGAACACGCCCTTTTCGTGCCCCAGGAACCGGCGCGCGAGGGTTCGCGCCGCCGCGTCCCACAGAGCGATCGTGCGGTCGCCGGAGCCGGAGGCGAGATATTTCCCGTCGGGCGAGAAGGCGAGGCTGGCGACGAAGCCGTTGTGCCCGCCCTCGAGCCGCGCGAGAAGCGCGCCGCTGGCGGCGTCCCAGAGGCGGATTTCGCCGTCGACGCTGCCCGAGGCGATCAGCCTGTAATCCGGCGAGACCGCCACCGCGTTGACGCTGCTCTCGTGGCCCTTGAGCACGGCCAATTCGCGCGCGCCCGCCACGTCCCAGAGCCGCAACGTGAGATCGTAGCCGCTCGAGACGAGGCGCCTTCCCTCGGCGTCGAGGAATGCGGTCTGCATCACGTTCTGCGTGTGGCCCGCCAGCGTCGCGATCGCCTTGCCGCTTGCCGTGTCCCAGACGCGCAGCGTGCGGTCCCAGCTCGCCGAGGCGAGGCGCCGGCCGTCTTTCGAGAGCGCCAGGCTGGCGACGCTGTTGACGTGGCCCTCGAGCCGGCGGCGCTCCTTGCCCGCGACGAGGTCCCACTCGATGATCTTCTGGTCCCAGCTGCCGCTGAACGCGGTCTTGCCGTCGGGGGCGAACACCACCGCGTTGACGCTCGCGGCGTGCCCTTCGAGCACCTTGATCTCGGCCTGCCGCGCGAGATCCCAGAGGCGGATCGTGTAATCCCAGCTCGCCGAGAGCAGCCAGGCGCCGTCCGGCGAGACCGCGAGGCCGTTGATCGTGGCGCCGTGCCCGGCGAGATCGGCGCGCGCGGGTGCGCCCGCGAACAGCGCGGCGAACCCGGAGAACAGCGTGAAACGGCGAGTTAGGCGCAAGCGGTTCGCCTCCGGCATCCTCGACGGAACGACGCTACGGCTAATCCCGCCCGCGATGAAGAGACACCAGACCGCCGCCATCAACATGGCGCGATCTGTCGGCGGCTGCGGACCGCGCGCCCCGAGGCGCGCGGTCCCGCAGAGTTACTCGGCCGCTCTTCTTGCCCTGCACCTGTTCGACCCAGCGGCTGTGGTGCTCTTTGGCCCAGTTGAGATCGACTTTGCCGGAGCCCATCGCGTCGAAGGCACCCTGCATGCCGATCGTGCCGATGTAGATGTGCGCGAGGATCACGCCGATCAGGATGATCGCCAGCACCGAGTGCAGGAACGTGGCGAGCTGCATGCCCGACATGCTCGCGAAGTAGAACGGGAACATCATGATGATGCCCGTCACCGCGATGGCGCCGCCCAACAGGATCACGGCCCAGAAGATCAGCTTCTGGCCCGCGTTGAACTTGCCGGCCGGCGGGTGCACGCCCCTCTTGAAGATGCCGCCGCCCGCGCCGATCCAGGCGCCGTCGCCCTTGGCCGGCAGGTTGTGCCCGATCCAGATCAGCAGCATCAGCACGATGCCGGCGATGAACGCGAAGCTGGTGAAATTGTGCAGCAGCTTGCCCAGCGCGGAGACGGACGCGAACGCGTCCTCGCCGATCATCGGCATCAGCACGCCGCGACCGAAGCGGATGTTGAGGCCGGTGAGGCCGAGCACGATGAAGCTCGTGGCCGTGAGCCAGTGCACGAAGCGCTCGAAGCCGGTGAAGCGCTCGATCGTCTGCCCCGAGACGCCGCTGTCGATCTTCACCTTGCCGCGCACCATGTAGAACAGCGCCAGCAGCACGACGACGGCGATGAGGAACCAGCCGCCGTAGCGCTTGACCGGGCCCTCCATGCGCTCCTGCCACATGCGCCCGTCCTGCACGAGCGTCGCCGACTTCGAATCGGGAATGCTGACGCGGCCCTGGCATACCTGCCCGGGCGGGCACTTTTTCAGATATTCGAGCAGTTCCTTCTCGCTCGCGGCGGGCGGCGTGGTCTGCGCCGAAGCGCCGTGCGCCCCGGCGAACGCGAGCACGAGCGCCAGCGCGAGAATGCGGAACAGGTGCGCCAGAGAATTCTTCATCGTCTTCCCTCCCAAGGGATTCGAATTGCGCGGGCGGAAGGCGCCGGGCCCGTGCTTCGCGTCGCGAAGACCTGCCCGGCGCCGGGTTCCGTCCGCATCGAGCGGGGCCTCAGCCCTTCTTCTCAGCCGGGCCCTGGCCGGCCTGCACGCCGGTCTTGTAGGCCGTGGCCCAGCCCCAGGCGCCGGAGCCGTAGCCGCGCTTGGCGACGCGCTCCTGGTAGATCGAGGCGATGATGTCGCCGTCGCCGGCCAGGAGAGCCTTGGTCGAGCACATCTCGGCGCAGAGCGGCAGCTTGCCCTCGGCGAGGCGGTTCGTGCCGTATTTCGCGAACTCCTCGGCCGTGCCGTCGGCCTCGGGGCCGCCGGCGCAGAACGTGCACTTGTCCATCTTGCCGCGGCTGCCGAAATTGCCGGACTGCGGATATTGCGGCGCGCCGAACGGGCACGCGTAGAAGCAGTAGCCGCAGCCGATGCAGAGGTCCTTGGAGTGCAGGACCACGCCGTCGTCGGTCTTGTAGAAGCAGTCGACCGGGCACACCGAGGCGCAGGGTGCGTCGGTGCAGTGCATGCACGCCATCGAGATCGATTTCTCGCCGGGCTTGCCGTCGTTGATCGTGACGACGCGGCGCCGGTTGATGCCCCACGGCACCTCGTGCTCGTTCTTGCACGCGGTGACGCAGGCGTTGCACTCGATGCAGCGGTCCGAATCGCAGAGGAATTTCATGCGGGCCATGGGTTACCTCCTCAGGCCTTGATCGCTTCGATCTGGCACAGCGTGCACTTCGTCTCTTGCATGTGCGTGACCGCGTCGAAGCCGTAGGTGGTGAGCTGGTTGACCGATTCGCCGAGGACCACCGGATCGGCGCCCTTGGGATAGCGGCCGCGCAGGTCTTGCCCCTGCCACCAGCCGGCGAAGTGGAACGGCATCCACGCGACGCCCTTCCCCACCCGCTCGGTGACGAGCGCCTTCATCCGCGCCTTGGAGCCGCTCTCGGCGCCGGTGACCCACACCCACGAGCCGTCGGCGATGCCGCGCGTGCGCGCGTCCTCGACGTTGATCTCGACGAACATGTCCTGCTGCAGCTCGGCGAGCCACTTGTTGGAGCGGGTTTCTTCGCCGCCGCCCTCGTATTCGACGAGGCGGCCCGAGGAGAGGATGATCGGGAACTTCTTGGGGATCCCCTCCTTGATCGCGCGGTCCTGCACGCTCTTGCCGAGATGCGGCAGGCGGTAGGCGCGCCGGTCGGCCAACGCCGGATACTTCGCGACGAGGTCCTCGCGCGGCGTGTAGATCGGCTCGCGGTGGATCGGCACGGCGTCGGGCAGGCCGAACGCGAACACGCGGGCCTTGGAGTTGCCGAACGGCACCGCGCCGTGCTCCATCGCCACGCGGATGATGCCGAACGAGAGATCGGTCGCCCAGCTCACCGCGTCGGCGTTGGCGCCGCCGATCTTCTGGATGGTCTCGACCTCCTTCGCCGTCAGGTCCTTATCCCAGCCCAGCTTCTTCAGGACGCCGTAGGTGAACTCGGGATAGCCGTCCTTCAGCTCGGAGTCCTTCGAATAGGATCCCTCGGCCAGCAGGTTGCGGCCCTGATACGCGACGCCGAAGCGCGCGCGGAACGCGCCGCCGCCTTCCTTCACGTGCAGATTGTTGTTGTAGAGGATCGGGCTGCCCGGGTGCTTCATGTCGGCATGGCCCCAGCAGGGCCACGGCATGCCGTAGAACTCGCCCTTGAGCGGCCCCTTGGTGGCGATCAGCGTCGACTTGTCGAAATCGCCCTGCGCCGCCATGTGGGCCTTCAGGCGCTGGTGCGACTGGCCGGAATAGCCGGTCGAGAGCGCGCCGCGGTTCATCTCGTCGAGCACCGACTCGGCGACCGGGACATTGTCCTTCACCGTGATGTTCTTGAACATCTGGTCGGCGAAGCCGAGCTTCTTGGCGAACAGGTAGGTGATCTCGTAGTCGTTCTTCGACTCGAAGATCGGCTTCACGATCTGCTCGCCCCACTGGATCGAGCGGTTCGACGCGGTGCGCGAGCCCTCCATCTCGTAGGAGGTGCAGGCCGGCAGCAGATACATGCCGTTCTTGCGGTCGTGCACCACCGCGGTGCTGGTGGGATGCGGATCGATCACGACGACGAGCGGCAGCTTCGCTTCGTCGTCCATGGCCTTCTTCATCTCGGGCATGCGCACGACGGTGTTGCCGCCGTGGCCCCAGAAGACCATGGCCTTCACGTTGTCGCGCTGCTCGAGATCCTTCTTGTCGGCCGTGACGAGGTCGAACCACCGGGTCGACGTCGTCCCCGGCACGGTCATCATCGTCTTGCCGTTGTAGGTGTCGAACCGGCTCCGGATGTAGTCGAGCGGCACGTCCCACACGCGGCTCCAATGCGCCCACGAGCCCTCGGCCGCGACGATGTAGTAGTGCGGCAGCGAGGTGTTATCGAGGCCGATGTCGGTCGCACCCTGGACGTTGGTGTGGCCGCGGAAGATGTTGAGGCCGCCGCCCGAGACGCCGACGTTGCCGAGTGCCAACTGGAACGTGGAGAGCGCGCGCACGTTGGCCGTGCCGACCGTGTGCTGCGTCACGCCCATGCACCAGATCAGCGTCGAAGGCTTGTTCTTCGCCATGATCTCGGCGACGCGCTTCATCTGGTCTTCCTTGACGCCGACGACGCTCTCGACCTCGGCCGGCGTCCACTTCTCGACCTCCTTCAGCACTTCCTCGAAGCCGAAGACGCGCTGGCGGATGTATTCTTTGTCTTCCCAGCCGTTCTTGAAGACGTGCCAGAGCAGGCCCCACATGAACGGGATGTCGGTGCCCGGCCGGATGCGCACGTATTCCGTGGCGTGCGCGGCCGTGCGCGTGAAGCGCGGATCGACGACGATGACCGGCGCGCGGTTCATCTCCTTCCCGCGCAGGACGTGCTGCAGCGACACGGGGTGCGCCTCGGCGGCGTTCGACCCCATGAACATGATCGCCTTGGAGTTCGAGATGTCGTTGTAGCTGTTGGTCATCGCGCCGTAGCCGACCGTGTTGGCGACGCCGGCGACGGTGGTGGAATGGCAGATGCGGGCCTGGTGGTCGATGTGGTTCGTGCCCCAGAACGCCGCGAACTTGCGCACGAGGTAGGAAGCCTCGTTCGTGAACTTCGCGGAGCCCAGCCAATAGACCGAATCGGCGCCGGACTTCTGGCGGATCTCGAGCAGCTTGTCGCCGATCTCGTTGACCGCCTGATCCCAGCTGATCTTCTGCCACTGGCCGTTGACGAGCTTCATCGGATAGCGCACGCGGCGGTCGCCGTGCACGAGCTCGCGCGTGGCGGCGCCCTTGGCGCAATGCGTGCCGAGGTTGATCGGGCTTTCCCAGGCCGGCTCCTGGCCGATCCACACGCCGTTCTGCACCTCGGCGTGCAGCGTGCAGCCGACCGAGCAGTGCGTGCAGATGTTCTTCTTGAGCGTGATCGGCCCGGTGCCGCGCGGCGTCGCCGCCTCGGCCTTCTGCACCGTGGCGAAGGGCAGCGCGGTGACGGCCGCGATGCCGCCCACCGCGAGCCCGGAGCGCTTCAGGAAGGCGCGGCGATCCATCGTGGCGCCGGCCAGCGCGGCCAGGCCGCTGCCGAGGCGCGTCTTCGTCGCCTGTCCGTTCGATTTCTTGATCAGCATGGCGTTTCCCTTCCCAGGCTCAGTAGCGGTTCGTCTGGTAGTACCGCTTGACGTGATCGCTTTCCTTGTAGCGCGACTTCTTGCGCTCCTCCTTGGTCTCGGGCTTGGCCCAGGCCTTGCCGGGAGCGGCCGTCGCGATCGCGGCGGCGGCGAGCAGCGTGCCGGTGGCCGTGCCGCGCAGGAAATCGCGGCGGCCCGCCTTGCTCTCTTTCTTCTCGCTCATGGAACCCACCCTTCCTCTCGGTTTCGTTCGATTGCGCGCTACGCAGCCAGCGCGAAAGCTTCCGTCTCGATCTGCATCAGCAGCCGGCCGACCGCGCCGACGTGCCGGTAGAATCGCGCGCCCTCAGCCTTCTCGAGGTCCGCGAAGAAGCGCGGCGCCCACGGCGCGAGATGCGTGTCGAAGAACTGCTTCTGGACGGCGAGCGCCGCCGGCGCCCCGAACTCGCCGCCGATGAGGCCGGCCATCATCTCGGCGATCGCGGCGATGTGGTCTTCGGGATCGGAGGCGTTGTCGGCCGAGGCGATGCCGAAGCGCTCCATGTCGGCGCGCAGCTTGGCCAGCGGCTTGTCGTAGAGAAATCCGGTCCGGTAGTAGGAGGCGAACGGCATGAGCTCGCCGCGCGCGAGGCCGATGAAGAGATCGTGATACTCGCGGTCGACGGCGTCGGCGCCGGTGCCGCGCGCGGCGCGCGCCAGGGCGTCGATGGCGGCGCCGAAATCGCCCTCGCCGCCCAGCATGCGCCCGACTGCCTCGAGCAGCCCCGCCCCGGGCGGCGCCGCGAGCAGCCGGCCGACGAGGCGCCAGCATTCGGCGCGCACGCGGTCTTCCTCGGCGACCGCCGCCGGGACCGGCCGATGGTCCGTGATCGTTTTCGGGTAGAGATCGGGGCGCAGATCGTGGCGGCTGACGCGGCCGCCGGTGGCCGCTTCGATCTTCAACACGTATTCGCCCGGCACGCGCTCGGATTTGTGCAGCCAATGCCAGACATTGGGCTGCGTAACCCCGAGTATGCGTGCCAGCTTCGCTTGGCCGCCGACCAAGTCGACGGCAGCCGCCAGTGCGTCGCCTCCCATGCCGATCACTCTATTAACGCCTTTATTGCCGGTCAATTGGTGAATCGACGGACCGGCCGCTGCGGTACGCGCTAATTCTAAGATATCTTTGAAGTTCTCCGCGGCGCACAATGCGCCCGGGACGCCGTTACTCGGCGGAGTCCGGAAGCGCGCCGCCATGCCGGCGCCGCGGCACGGTTTGCGCGGATACAAGCGCTGGCGCGGGCTCCGGTTCGGACTTCGGCGTCGCCGCCTCGGCGACCGGAGGCTCCGGCGGCAGCGGCGCGGGGCGTGCGGCTTCGGAAGGCAGTTGCGGAATCGGGGTCGGCGCGGCTACTGGCGTTTCAGCCGCATCTTTCGGGAAAATCCGGTCCAGCAGCTTGCCGACGTCGTCGCCCGGCCGCAACGCATAGTCGGGCGTGGTGAAGTCCCAGCCATAGTCGATGGCCGGCGAGCGGAAATCGCGGATCAGCGGATCGCTGGCCCAGGCCTTGCGCAACGCGGCGAGGCGCAGCGCCTCGGGCACGCCCTTCTTGAGGAACACGGTGTAGTCGCTCTCCGGGCCGAGGCTTTCGAGCGGCGGCAGCGTGGCGGGATCGATCGCGTCGTCGTCGGGCCCGTCGCCCGCGCGATCGCCGACCGGCGTATCCCCCGCCCCGGCCGCCGGCTGCGGCGCGAGGGAAGACGGCGCGGCGGAGACTTCCTCCGCCTGCGGGGGAAGACTGGACGAGGGTGCCTGCGGCGGCGCCTGCACGGAGTCCGGCTCGTTCGCGGCGGGCGTTCCCTCTCGTTTGCGCCGCGACCAGCGCTTGAGGAAACCCTCGTCACTCATCGCCGCGCTCCAGCTTCTCGGCGAGCGCCTTGCCCTCCGAGACGTGCCGGCCTCGCTTGCGCTTGAACGACACGGGCGCGCCCGGATGCTCGGCCACGAACGCCGCGACCCATTCCGCGAGTTCGGCCGGAAGCGGCACCGCTTCCACCACCAGCTCGGCGCCGCCGGCCAGGACCTCCGCCTCGCCCGCCGCGACCGTGACGCAATCGAGCTCGACATCGCGGCCGTCCGGCCCCGGCGCGCACGGGCGCAGCACGACCCAGAGCTGCGGCTGCGGGCCGGCGAGGTTGTAGAGATAGGATTCGGCCTCGGACGGAACCAGCGTGATCGTGGCCGGCCCCGCATAGTAGCGCGCGACGCCGCCGCCTTCGGAGAGCTTGGTCCACGGCGCGGTCTCGGGCACCTCGAGCAGCACGCCGCCGGGATGCCAGCGATGCGTGGCCCAGCGGCTCTCGATCGCGTGGCGCTCCACGACGACGCCGATCTCGCGCCGCTCCGCGATACGGTCGGTCCATCCCATGCCGCTTCTCCGCGCCGGCGCGTCAGCGCACGTCGAGTTCGCCGCCGACGGCGATATCGAGCGCCACGCCGGCCACCGTGATGCGCGCCTCGACCTTCAGGCGCTCGATACCCTTGAGCTTACCCTCGGCCTCGGCCTGGCGCACCGCCTTTTCGATCTCGCGCTGCGACGTGACGCCCACGGTCTTGAGGAACTTGCGCACGCTCATGTTGAAATCGTCTTCGTTCATCGCGTCCTCCAATCGGCGCTTCCTTCGCAGGGGCGCATCGCCCGCGCCTACGCGTTCAGCGCCAGCGGCAAGTTGACGAGAAGGTTCTGCGGCTTCAAGCGCAGCCGGTTCGCCGGCGTCATCGCCATTGCGAGATAGACCGGGCGCCCGGCAACGCGCGGCAGCATTTGCGCCGGATCGCGGAATTCGAGGCGGAACAGCGACAGCACGCGATACAGTCGGTCTTCGCCGACCGCGACGCCGTTGTACATGTCGTTGAGCACGGCGCTCGCCTCGCCGTCGAGGCCGACATGCCAAGCCCAACGCTCGTCGCGGATCCGCTGCACCGGCTGGATCGAAACGTCGGCGGCGTGGAAATGGCGCACCCAGTCCTCGAGCACGCGGCAGAGCGCGTCGAGCCCCGGCCGCACGAAGGAAAGATCGAGCACCGTGTCGAAACGGTCGCTGCGCGGCCAGTAGAGCGCGGCGTTCTCGGGCGTGAGGATGTCGAGCTCAACCGAGCGCGGCTTCGTGCCGGCCTCGACGACGAGGCGGCCGAGGCTGCCGAGGCCGCCGGTCTTGGCGTGCAGCTCGACCGTCTCCGCGTCGGCGGCGAGGATCGTGCCGCTGTCGATCGAGATCTGCTGCGCTCGGAAGAAGAGCTCGGCGGCGCGCACGCGCAGCGGATCGTCCGTTCCGTCGAGCATGCCGCACAGTATCACGGCCGCGAGCTGATCGACGAACAGCGCCGGAAACGGCACCGCCTCGGCGCGGAACAGCGCGAGATAGGCGCGCTCGACCGTCTCGTGCCGGGCGAGCCAGTCGCGGAAACGGACGAACACCTGATAGTTCTCGCGCGCGTCGCGATCCTTGATCGCGACGAGATTCACCGCCGTCACCATGCGGCGCGGCTCGGCGAGCAAGGCCGCGTGCAGCGCGCGCTCCGCGCGGCACGATTCGGCGACCGGGGCCATCTCGGGCCGCGCGAGATAGGCGGCGAGGAACGCGTCGGTGACGGCGAGCGCCCCGTCCGCGCGCCGGTCGAGCAGGTCGTAGCCCGAGGAGCGCCAGAATTCAGGCATCGCCGTCGCCGCCGATCGCCCGCGCTCTGGCAGGATCCCCCGCCTCCGCCATCGCCTTGTAGGCGCCGAAGCGGTCGGGCAGCCACCAGGTCCGCCGCTGCATGCCCTGGCCGATCGTGAGGATGCGCTTCCGCCCGTCGCGGCGCAGCGTCACCGTGCCGTCGTCGTCGATCGCGTCGACGCGGAAGAAGACGCGCCGCGCGATCTCCTGCTCGTGATGGCCGAGCGCCCGCTCCATCCATGCGGCGCGCACCGGCGCGAAGCCGTCTTCCTGCCAGCGCACCGTCCAGCGCAGGAAGAAGCGCGCGATCGCCTCGAGCAGATCGGGGATCGCGAACAGCTCGCGGTAGGCGAATTCGTCGCCGACCGTCGTCACGTCGGGATGATGACCCGGCTCGTCCTCGGGATCGGGCTCGATCGCGAGCAGAACGCTCCACACCATCCAGTCGGGCGGCTGGCCGAGCGACGCCGTGGGGGCCGCCGCGAGGCGCGTGCCGCCGATGCAGCCGTCGTTGACGAGGATGCGGTCCGGCCATTCGAACGCCACCGGCGCCTGCTCGGGCAGCAGGCCGCCGAGCGCGTCGCCGACCGCGTTCATGCCGACATAGGCGATGTTTTCGGGGTATCTGGTCGCGCCGTCGGGGCGGAGCACGACCGCCAGGTCGATCGCGTCGGCGCGGTCCGCCCACAGCAGGGTCGCGGCTTCGGCGCCGGCGCGCGCGGCCGCGATCGCGGCGTCGTGCGCGTCGTTCTCGCTTAGGCGCCGGGGATGGTAGATCGGCGGAAACTGCGGCTGGCGGTCCATGGCGGGCTCCGGCCTCGTCGACCGGTCGAGGAAAGACCTATATAGAGGCGCGCCCGAAACAAGACGAGATGGCGCGGAAGCGGCGATGGAGATCGAAGGCAAGCGCGTGCTGGTGTGCGACTGCGAAGGCACGATGCCGCTCGACGGCAACGTGCTCGCGCGCGCGTGCCGGGCCAAGCCCGATGCGCGCGGGCTCGCGACGCAGCTGTGCGGCACCGAGCTCGGCCGCTTCATCCTCGCGCTCGGCGAAGGGAAGCCGCTCGTCGTCGCCTGCACGCAGGAGGCGCCGCGCTTCGAGGAGCAGAAGGAAGAAGCCAAGCGCGACGTGCCGCTTTCCTTCGTCAACATCCGCGAGGCCGCGGGCTGGTCCGAGGAGGCGCCGGACGCCACGCCGAAGATCGCGGCGCTGCTGCGCCATGCGGCGCTCGACGTGACGCCGGCGCCGGTCGTCTCGCTGAAATCCGAAGGCGTGACGCTGATCTACGGCAAGGACCAGGGCGCGATCGACGCGGCCCGCCGGCTGGCCGACCGCCTCAACGTCACGGTGCTGCTGCAGCCCGGCGCCGAGGTGCTGCCGCCGCGGCTGATGGACGTGCCGGTGGTGCAGGGCCGCGTGCGCAGCGCGAAAGGGAATTTGGGCGCGTTCGAGCTGATCGTCGACGACTACGCGACGCCGTCGCCCTCGTCGCGCGTGTCGCTCGCCTACGGCACCGGCAAGACCGGCGCGCGCTCGCGCTGCGACATCATCCTCGACCTCACCGGCGGCACGCCGCTGTTCGCGGCGCACGAGACGCGCGACGGATATCTCCGCCCCGACCCCGGCAGTGCGCGCGCGGTCGAGGACGCGATCGTGAAGGCCGCCGAGCTCGTCGGCGAGTTCGACAAGCCGCGCTACGCCCTGTTCCAGGCGGATCTCTGCGCCCATTCGCGCTCGAAGAAGACCGGCTGCACGCGCTGCCTCGACCTGTGCGTGCCGGGCGCGATCGCGCCGGCCGGCGACCACGTTGCGATCGACCCGTTCGTGTGTGCCGGCTGCGGCGCGTGTTCCGCCGTGTGCCCCACCGGCGCCGTCACCTACAGCCTGCCGCGGCCGGCCGATCTGCTCAACCGTCTGCGCGTGCTGCTCGAGGCCTACCACGCCGCCAACGGCCGCAACGCCGTGCTGCTCGTCCACGATCTCCGCCACGGCGAGACGCTGATCGACCTCGCGGCGCGGCTCGGGCGCGGCTTGCCGGCGCGCGTGATCCCGTTCGCGGTCAACGAGATCACGCAGCTCGGGCTCGAATTCTTCGCGGCCGCGGTCGCGATGGGCGCCGCCGCGATCCGCATCCTGGCGCCGGCCAAGGCCAAGCACGAGCGCGCGGCGCTCGCGCAGCAGATGGGCTACGCCGAAACGGTGCTCGCGGGCCTCGGCTTCGGCGCGGGACGCCTCGGCCTGGTCGAGACCGACGATCCCGACGCGCTGTCGGCGGCGCTCTACGGGCCGCTGCCGCTCGCCGCGGCGAAGGCGCGCGCATTCCTGCCGCTCGGCGACAAGCGCAGCCTCGCGCGGCTCGCGCTATCGAAGCTGCACGAGGCGGCGCCGGCGCCGGTGGACGCGCTCGCGCTGCCGAAAGGCGCGCCGTTCGGAACGCTCGACGTGAACGTCGCCGGCTGCACGCTGTGCCTGGCCTGCGTCTCGGCCTGCCCGACCGGCGCGCTCAAGGACAATCCCGACAAGCCGATGCTGCGCTTCGACGAGAGCGCGTGCATCCAGTGCGGCCTCTGCAAGAGCACCTGCCCGGAGAAGGTCATCGAGCTCGTGCCGCGCATCGACTTCGCGGCGCAGAGCAGCGGCACGGTGACGATCAAGGAAGAAGAGCCGGCGCACTGCGTGCGCTGCGGCAAGGCGTTCGGCACGAAGAGCGCGATCGACGCGGTCGTGAAGAAGCTCGAGGGCCAGCACTGGATGTTCGCCGACAAGGCCATCGTCGAGCGGCTGCGCATGTGCGGCGATTGCCGCATCGTCGTGCAGACCGAATCGAAGCTCGACCCCTACGCCGGGCCGCCCCGCCCCCACCCGCGCACGAGCGACGAATACGAGGCGCTGCACGACCTGCCGCCGGGCGAGAAGAAGAAGCCGAACTGACCGGGCCGCCATGCGCCCGATCTTGGCAATTCCATAACCTTAAGCGCCGCGCGCCTGCGGCCACGAGAAAATTTGCGGCGCCGCATGAGCCGCGCAAATTCCGGATGGAAAATCCGGGCCTTCCCCGCATGCCGCCGCGTTTCGGTCCGCAAGACTACGGGACCCGGCCGGCAAACATTCGCACAGGCCAAGAAATATTTTGCCGAGTGCCGGGCCAGTTGAGCTTGAGATTCTGGCGCGAAAGCTCTTTGATAGGGCCTCGCTTTTACCTGCAACCGGGCGGGCTCCGAGGGCATGAGGGGCAAATGAGACCGTTTGCGAAATCCGTTCTTGCCGCGTGCGCCGCGATCGCCGCGGCGGCCCCCGGCCTGGCACGCGCCGAAACCGATCCGCTGCGCGATCCGGTCGTCCGCGCGGTGCGGCAGGGTTTCACGGTGCAGGGCCTCGCGCTGTTCGACAAGCGCGCGCGCGGCGCCGGCTGCGTCGACAGCGCGGCCTCGGGCTTGGTCTGGTGCGCGGCAGGCCCCGCCTACGAGAGCGCCGACGGCGCCACCTACACGCGGACGTTCGGATACAATCTCGATGCCGAGGGCCGCGTCGTCTACGCGATGCTGACGCGGCGCGAATATCCGCTCGCGCGCGACAAGTTCGAGGACGCGGTCAAGACGCTGGGCGCGCGCCATGGCCGCCCGGCGGCGACGCTGACGTTCCAGGGCAAGACCGCCGACGGCGACGAGATGTTCTCCCTCGTCGCGTATTGGGGAGGCATCAAGCTCGTGCGGCTAACGCCGGCCGAGCTGCGCACGGTGGCGCAGGCCGGGACGCTCGGCCGCGGCCCGCTCGTCGATCACCGGCAGGATCTCAAGCTCTCGGCCGGGCGCGGCGATCCGGTCTACAAGGTCGAAGGGACGGCCGGCTTCATCGCCGAATTCCGCACCGTGACCGACGTGCGCTCCGACGTGGTGCTCCGGGTCGTGTATCAGCCGGCCTTCACCGGCGAGCGGGACGACAAGCCCGCGCCCAAGGTTGCCGCGCCGCCGCCGCCGAAGTTCCGCGAGTTGCCGCTCGACCCGCGCCTCGCCTTCGAGCTCGACAAGGCGCAGGCGGAGCGCGAGCGCCTCGCCGCGATCGCGCGCGCGCGACGTGCCGAAGAAGAGCGCCGGGCGGCCGAAGAGCGCGCGCGGCGCGAAGACGAGGAGCGCAAGGCCGCCGAGGCGCGCCGCATCGCCGAGGAAAAGCGCGCGGCCGAAGAGCGCGCGCGGCGCGCGGAGGAAGAGCGCAAGGCCGCCGAAGCCCGCCGCATCGCCGAAGAGAAGGCGGCCGCCGAGCGCAAGGCCGCCGAAGAGAAGGCGGCGGCCGAGCGCAAGGCCGCGGAAGAGAAGGCCGAGGCCGAGCGCAAGCTCGCCGAAGAGAAAGCCGCAGCCGAGCGCAAAGCCGCCGAAGAGAAAGCCGCAGCCGAGCGCAAAGCTGCCGAAGAGAAAGCCGCGGCCGAGCGCAAGCTCGCCGAGGAAAAGGCCGCCACCGAGCGCCGCATCGCCGAAGAAAAGGCGCGGCGCGAAGCCGCCGAGCGTGCCGCCGCCGAGGAAAAGGCGCGCCGCGAGGAAGCCGAGAGGAAGGCCGCCGAGGCGCGCCGCCTCGCCGAGGAGCGCGCGCGGCGCGAAGAGGCGGAGCGCAAGGCCGCCGAAGCCCGCCGCCTCGCCGAAGAGCGCGCCCGGCTCGAGGAGGCCGAGCGCAAGGCCGCCGCCGAGCGGCGCGCGATCGAGGAGCGCATGCGCAAGGCCGAGGCCGAATACCGCGCCTCGCTCGAGCGCGCGCAGCGCGCCGAGGCCGAGCGCCGCGCCGCCGAAGAGCGCGCGCGCCAGGCCGAGGCCGAACGCAAGGCGGCCGAAGAGCGCGCGCAGCGCGTGGAAGCCGAGCGCAAGGCGGCGGAAGAGCGCCAGGTCGAGGAGCGCCGTGCCGCCGACCGCCGCGCCGCCGAAGAACGCGCCAAGCGCGAGGACGCCGATCGCAAGGCCTCCGAAGAGCGCCGCGTCGAGGAGCAGCGACGGATCGCCGAAGCCCTGAAGGCGGCGGAAGAGCAGCGCCGCGCCTCGCTCCGGGCGGCGGCGGAACGCCGCGCGGCCGAAGAGCGCCGCGCCGCCGAGGAGCGGCGGAGCGCCGAAGAGCGCCGCGCCGAGGAGAAGCTGGCGGCCGCGCCCAAGGAAGCGGAAACGCCGAGACCGGCCGAAGAGAAGCGCGCGGCCGAGCCGCGCCCGCGCGGGGAATCACCCTCCGCCGAAGCGCCGCGGCCGCCGCAGCTTGCCGGCGCCGAACCCGGCGCGGCCGGCCCCGCGGCGCCCTCGCCCGAGGCGAACCGCGAGGAATGGCTGCGCTTCGCGATCGCCCAGAGCCGCAATTCGCCGGCGGCGTGGATTTTCGAGCGCGTGCGCGACCGGATTTCGGACGACGTGCTGCTGCGCACGCGCGCGATCTTCCCCGGCGATGGCCGCGGCGACGGCCGCGGCGACGCGCGCGCCGCGCTCGAGATCGCGTTCGAGTGCAACATCGGCGCCGGCAAGCGCCTCACCGCCTATGTGCGCGCGTTCGACGAGCGCAGCAACGCGGCGCTTCCGCTGCCGGCCGAAGACGGCCGCAGCGGCGTGGTGCGCGGCGGCGTCGCCCTCGACGAGGAGGCGCCGCAGACCGCGTTCCTGTTCCCGGAGCGCGGCGAGCGGCAGGCGAGCATCGTCGAGATTCCGCTCGCGCACGACGACATCCGCAA
>ERZ761602.3569-NODE-3569-length-21725-cov-4.974342_pt1 | contig 21725 bp, 14 predicted proteins | sample MGYA00512165_ERZ761602 | MGnify/ENA primary metagenome ERZ761602 (study PRJEB28899, sample SAMN02445085) | bioreactor sludge metagenome | biome: EBPR sludge; isolation source: Thorneside wastewater treatment plant | place: Australia: Brisbane, Thorneside...
CGGTGGAGGATCCCGTGCGCGTGTGCGTACGCGAGACCCGCGAGCACCGCGTCGGCGATCGCGAGCGCCTCGTCCGGGTCGAGCCGCTCGCGCACCAGCCGCGCCTCGAGCGTCTCGCCGTCCAAGAGCTCCATCGCGAGGAAGAGCCGACCGTCCGCTTCACCGAGCTCCCGCACGCCGATGACGTTCACGTGCGTGACCGCCGCGAGCGCCTGCGCTTCTCGCTCGAAGCGGCGACGCAGGTCCCATCGCTCGAGCACCGCCGGGTGCAGGACCTTCAACGCGACGGGCGTGCCGTCGGCGGCGCGCGCGCGGTACACGAAGCCCATCGCGCCACCGCCGAGGGGAGCCTCGATGCGATGTCCCGCAATGGACGCGCCAGGTGCCAAGGGAGAATCGCTCAAGCGCGCAGAGCGTATCGCGAGCGGGAAGAGTCGGTCGAGGGAGAGAACCCGACACGGCGCGGCTCGCTCCGCCCTCGACGGACGAGCGAGCGGACGACCGCGCGATGCGTCGATCGAACCTCGCGAGCCGCGCTCCTCGACGTCCGCGCAGTCGTGCGCCGCGCGGCGCTCAAACGCTGATCGCGCCCTTGCGGAAGTCGCTCTGTCCGATCTTCACGTTCACGAGCGCGGGCTCCGGACAGTCGAACGCCGCCGCGAGCGCCTTCGGGAGCTCGTCGCAGCTCTCGACCCAGAAGCCCTTGCCACCACACGCTTCGACGACCTTCTCGTAGCGTGTGTAGTCGAGCTTCGTGGCCGGCGTGCGGGCGTCACCGAAGATCTGCCGCTGACCGCGGAGGATCTGGGTCCACGCGGCGTCGTTGCCGATCACGCCGACCACCTTGATGCCCTGGCGGGCCATCGCCTCGAACTCGAGGCCGTGCAGGCCGAAGGATCCGTCGCCGTACACGAGCACGACGCGCGAGCCGGGGCGCGCGAGCTTGGCCGCCATCGCGTAGCCGGGGCCGACTCCGAGGGTGCCGAGGGGGCCGGGATCCATCCACACACCGGGCCACTGAATCGGCAGAGAGTACGCCGCGGTCGCCACGAAATCGCCGCCGTCGCCGACCACGATCGTGTCCTCTTCCACGAACTTCGCGAGCTCGGCGCACACACGAAGCGGATTGGGCGGGTTCCCGTCCTGCGCGGCTTCTTCGTTCATCGCCGCGATGGCGGACGCATCTTCCGCCGCGATTTTCTGCAGCCACTCGCCACCCTTCTTCGCCGGAAGCGCGCGCTCGAGCGCGGCGAGAAAGAGGCCGGTGTCACCAGGAACCGCGAGGTGAACCGAACGATTGTGCATGAGCACGTTCGGATCGAGGTCGACCTGGATCACCTTCGCGGCGTCCGGGATCGCGCGCCCGTAGTTCAAGCGGAAGTCGAACGGCGTACCGAAGACCAGCACGACGTCGGCTTGCTTGAGCGCGGAGCCGCGCACGCGCTTGAAGCTGCACGGGTGCGAGTGCGGGAGCGCGCCGCGCGCCATGCCGTTCACGAAGACCGGCACCTCGAAACGATCGACCAGTCGGCGCAGCGCTTCGCGATCGGGCGACCAACGGAGCTGCGAACCCACCACGAGCACCGGGCGCTCCGCCTTCTCGAGCAGCGCGACCGCCTGCGCGATCGCGTCCGCATCCGGCGCGGCGACGTGCATCGCGCGGTAGGTCTCGGGCGCGGGGGCGTCGACCTCCTTGGCGCCCATCATGAGAATGTCGAGCGGCACCTCGAGGAAGACGGGGCCGGGCACGCCGGTCATCGCCTTGCGAAACGCCATCTGCATGAACTCGCCGAGGCGTCGCGTCTCGGTGACGGTGGCCGACCACTTGGTGATCGGCCGCATCAGCTCGACGTGATCCATGTCCTGCAGCGAGCCCTGGTGCTTGTTCACCGACGGTCCCGCACCACCGAGGATGACCATCGGCACGCCCGCGCGCTGCGCGTTGGCCGCCGCGGTCACGACGTCGGTCACCCCCGGGCCCGCGGTGACGAGCGCGACGCCCGGCTTGCCCGTCACGCGCGCCCAGCCGTCCGCGGCGTGTCCCGCCGTCTGCTCGTGCCGCACGTCGACCACGCGGATGCCCTCGTCGAGGCAGCCGTCGTAGATGTTCTGGATGTGACCGCCGCAGAGCGTGAAGACGTGGTCGACACCTTCCGCCTTGATCGCCTTCGCGACGAGCCTTCCTCCGTGAACCATGCCCATGAGTACACCCCTTCTCTGAGTCTCTCGGAGAGATCCGCCGCTGAGCGAGGCCCAGCACGACACCGATCGCGGCTCGAGCGGCGCCCGAACGCCGCGGCCGCGCGATGAAAGCGCGAAGCGGTGCTCGGGTTCAACCGCGTCCCGTGCGCTCGTACAGGGACCGCTCGCCCACGCAGTCCCCTCCGATGTGCTAGGACGCGGCCCTCGATGCACTTTCGGTTGCACGGACGGCTGGTGGAGACGCGCGTCGCAGGACGGACGCTCGCGGGCAACTTGCTCGGCGATCCGGCGGAGCGCGACCTGCTCGTCTACCTGCCGCCCGACTACGACACGAGCGCGCGTCGCTACCCGGTCGTCACGCTGCTGCCCGGCTTCGCGGCCACGCACCGCTCGATGATCGCGTGGACGCCGTGGAAGCGGTCGACGATCGAGGCCCTCGACGATCAGATCGTGCGCGGCGAGTGCGCGCCCACGATCGTCGTGATGCCGGACTCGACGACGCGTTTCGGCGGCAGCCAGTTCCTCGACTCGCCCGTCACGGGCCGGCACCAGACCTACCTCGCAGAAGAGATCGTCGCGCACGTCGACGGCACGTTCCGCACGATCGCCGATCCGAGCGGCCGCGCAGTCGCCGGACGAAGCAGCGGTGGCTTCGGCGCGCTTCGTCTCGCCACGGATCGACCGGGGGTGTTCTCCGCGATCGGAGCGCACGCCGCCGACGCGAGCTTCGACGTGACGATGCGCCCGATGCTCACGCACGCCGCGATCGCGATCGGGCGCGCGGGCGGCGTCGAGGCCTTCGCGCGACGCGTGACCGACGGTGGCCCGCGCGACGCGATGGAGTTCGACGCGATCTTCACGCTCGCCGCCAGCACCGCCTACACCCCGGAGCCCGACGCGCCCTACCCGCACTGCGCGTGGCCCGTCGATCCGCACACCGGGCGCGTCGACGAGGCAGTCTTCGATCGTTGGCGCGCCCACGATCCGCTGACCCGCATCGCGGCTTCGCACGACGCGCTGCGCGCGCTGCGCTACGCGATCGTCGACGCCGGCGATCGCGACGAGCACGGACTTCAGCTCGCCGCACGCGAGCTCGCGAGCGCGCTCCGTGTCGCCGGCGTCTCCGTCGAGCACGAAGAGTTCGAGGGCGGGCACCGCGGAACGTCGTGGCGCTACTCGTCGACGCTGCCGAAGCTCGTCGCCGCCCTCGCGACCTCCTGAGCCCCCTCCAACGAGCACCCACACCCACGCACGCCGAGGCCGCTCGGACTCCCTCACCTCACGCAGACCGCGGACTCGCGCGGTCACTCGCTAAATCGGCATTTTCGAGTAGGATGCGCCTCGTCGCATCGCCGCCACACCGCAACGGACCGCGCCTCGAAGGCCGGAGATTCCATGGCGACCACGAAGAAGACGACCCGAAAGACCGCCAAGCCCTCCAAGAGCGCGAAGAGCCCGGCGCCCGAAGCGCCGCTCGACGCGACCGAGGTCGCCGACGCCGACGTGGACTCCGACGCGGACGCCAAGGGCTCTGCGAAGGCGGCCGCCGAGCTGCTCGGGGCCCCCGACGCGGCCGCGCGTGTGACGGAGATGGCCGAGCAGCTCCTCGACGAGCGCGCGACGGTGTCGACGAAGGCCGCGCGTGTGCTTCACGAGGTGCTGCAAGCGCAGCCGGAGCTGCTCGGGCCACACGTGGACAAGCTCGCCAAGGGCATCACCGCATCCAACAAGCGCGTCGTGCAGCTCGCGGCGGATGCGCTCCCGTCGGTCGCGAAGATCGCGCCCGCGCGCGTGGCCAAGCACCTCGAGCTGCTCAAGCGCAGCTTCGAGCCCGCGATCGAAGCTGGCCGGGACGGCCTCGTGCGTACCTTCGCGAACCTGTGCATCGCCTCGGTCGCGTATCAGAAGCGGCTCGAGCCTGTGCTCACGCTCGCGCTCCAAGGTGCGGACGGGAAGACGCTGCAGCGCTGGAGCGAGATCGTGCTGCCCGCCCTCAAGGGTGAGCCGCACGCGCGCGCCCGCGCGGTCGTCGAAGATCGCCTGGACCGCATCCCGCGCCGGTACGCGACCGAGATCGCGACGAGCCTCGGGATCCGTCTGCGCGTCCGCTACTGACCGCGTGACTCCTGCCGCGTGACTCCGGCCTCGTGCTTCCGGCCTCGTGCGGAAGGCTCGGTCGCGCCCTCCGCGCGCGTCGTCGACGCGCTCGCCCACGACGTACACGGCGCGCTCGACGCGTGTGGGCATGTCCGCAAGCGCGTGCTCAGGCGCGCGCTTCGGCGACCGCCGCCTCGACGATCCCACGGATCTCTTGCAGGCGCTCCGGCGTCCGCGCCTCGAAGCGCAGCACGAGCACCGGCTGCGTGTTCGAGGCCCGCACGAGCCCCCACGCGGCGTCCCCGAAGAGGATGCGCGCTCCATCGACCGTGACCACCTCGTGGTCCTTCGAGAAACGCTCGCGCACCTTCGCGACGACCGCGAACTTCTCTTCGTCCGGACAGTCGACGCGCAGCTCCGGCGTCACGTGCGTGACCGGCACGTCCGCGAGCAGCTCGTGCAGCGGCTGAGAACGCCGGCTCAAGAGCTCGAGCAGCCGACACGCCGCGTAGGTCGCGTCGTCGAAGCCGAAGAAACGATCGGCGAAGAAGACGTGCCCGCTCATCTCGCCCGCGAGCAGCGCGCCCTCTTCCTTCATCTTCGTCTTGATGAGCGAGTGCCCCGTCTTCCAGAGGATCGGGCGCCCACCGTGCTTGGCGACGTCGTCGTAGAGCGTCTGCGAGCACTTCACCTCGCCGAGCACCGCCGCCCCCGGCCGCTGCGCCAAGAGATCGCGCGCGAGCAGCGTGAGCAGCTTGTCGCCCCAGAGGATCTCGCCGCGCGCATCGATCACGCCGATGCGATCGCCATCGCCATCGAACGCGATGCCGAGATCGAGCCCCTGCTCGAGCACGGTGTTGCGCAGCAGCTCCAACGTGTGGGGCTCGGTCGGATCGGGATGATGGACCGGGAAGGTTCCATCCATCTCACACAGCAGCGCCACCGGCTCGAAGCCGAGCGTGCGCAGCGCCGCGAGCGCGGTGGGACCCGCCGCGCCGTTGCCGGCGTCGATCGCCACGCGGAGCTTCGTGTGCGCGGGCTGCACGTTGCCGCGCAGGAACCCGAGGTACGCGGGGAGCACGTCGATCTTCTCCACCGTACCGCCGCCCGGCAGATCGAAGTCGTTCTCTTCGATCATCTTCCGGAGGGTCACGATGTCCTCGCCGAAGAGCGACCCCTTGCCCTTCATCATCTTGAAGCCGTTCTCGGGCGGCGGGTTGTGGCTCCCGGTGATCTCCACCCCACCGTCGAGGTCGAGGTGGAACACCGCGAAGTACATCAGCGGCGTCGGCACCACCCCGACGTCGACCACGTGACAGCCGGCCTCGAGCAGGCCACGGAGCAGCTCGTCGTGCAGCCGGTCGGAGCTCTGTCGGCAGTCGCGCCCGAGCGCGAGGCGCGTGTGTCCGAGCCGCCGCTGAAACGTGCCGAGCGCACGCCCGAGCGCCCGCGCGAGCTCGTCGGTGAGGTCGCGATCGGCGACGCCGCGGATGTCGTACTCACGAAAGATGTGGAAGTTCATGGGTGGATCCTGGATGCGTAACGACCGACCGGGACGGCGCGTCGAGCTCGTGGACAGGAAGAACTCGGTTGGAGCGATCTTCGGGTCGGGGTGCCGAGCTCGGCGATCAGAAACGTTCGTCCTTGCGCGCCTTGAGCGCTTCGACGACCGCGCGCACGTCCTGAGCGCGCGATCGCGGGAGGATGAGCAGCGCGTCCTCGGTGTCGACCACCACGAGATCGTGCACGCCCACCAGCGCCACCACCTTGCCGGGCGCGACGCTGGCGAAGTTGCCGCGCGCGTCCACCACGACCGCGTCCTTCGGCAACGCGTTGCCGTGCGCGTCGTGCTCGGCGAGCTCCCACGACGTCGTCCAGCTCCCGAGGTCGTTCCACCCGAACGAGCCGGGCACCACGAGCACTTCGTCGACCTTCTCCATCACACCGTGGTCGATCGAGATCGAAGGGAGCGTGTCGTACGTCTTCTCGACGAGCGCCGCCTCGTTGCCGCTCGCGGCCGCGACGTCGTACGCACGGAGCTGCTGTCCGAGCCCCGGCAGATGCGCGGCGATCGCGTCGAGGATCGTGTCCGCGCGGAAGAAGAAGACTCCGCTGTTCCAGAGGAAGTTGCCGGCCGCGAGGAACTGCTCGGCGCGCTGTCGGTTCGGCTTCTCCACGAAGCGTCGAGCCCGATGGATCTGCTCTCCGACCGCTTCCCCGACCTCGAGGTAACCGTAGCCCGTCTCCGGTCGCGTCGGCTCGATGCCCACCGTGACCATCGCGCCGTTCGACGCCGCATCGAGACCGCGACGCAGCACCGCGAGGTACGCCTCGGGGACACCGATGTGGTGATCGGCCGGGAGCACCATGAGCACCCCGCTCGGATCGCGACGCCGTACGTGCGACGCGGCCCACCCGACACACGGCGCGGTGTTTCGCCCGGAGGGCTCCGCGAGCAGGTTCTCGCTCGGCAGCTCCGGGAGCTCGGCTGCCGTCGCCTCTGCGAGCGCGGCGCTCGTCACCACCAGGACGCGCTCGACCGGCACGAGGGGTGCGATGCGTTCGAGCGTCGCACGCAAGAGGCTCCGGTCGTCACCCGGCGCGAGTGGCAGGAGCTGCTTCGGACGCAGGCGACGCGACGCCGGCCAGAAGCGGGTGCCCGAGCCGCCCGCCATGATGACCGCCCAAGCATTCGGAAAGAGGCCTGTTTCTGACATGCTTGTCCTCTCTGGCGCCCGCGCGCGTGCCGCCGGCGCCGGAGGTGTAGTACAGGCGCGACCTCCGTGCAGCGAGCGCTTGGGCTCACGCGTGGAGGGCTCGTCGCGCCGGGTGGCTCGTCACCGCTGGGGCTCGTCGCGCCCGACGTCGTCCAGCTCGGATTCGCACGCTCGAAGATGCGATCGAAGACACGCACGCTCGAAGACACACACGCTCGAAGACACGATCGAAAACGCCCCGCCGGCTTTCGCCTCGGGGCGTTTTCGAGTGCCCGTCCCCGCATGGGAGGAGGCACCGCTCACTTCGATTCGAGCCTCTCGAACGCGTGTTTCCACGTGCTCACGAGGCTCGTTCGGGACCCAGACGTCGGCGAACCGACGCATGCAGTCCGTCGCGAAGACTCACGCGGCGGACGGGGTTCCCGAGCTCAGCCGGCCTTCTTCGCCGCCTTCTTCGCAGCCTTCTTGGCCGGCTTCTTCGCCGCCTTCTTGGCCGCCTTCTTCGCCGGCTTCTTCGCCGCCTTCTTGGCCGCCTTCTTCGCCGGCTTCTTCGCAGCCTTCTTGGCCGCCTTCTTCGCCGGCTTCGCTGCCTTCTTCGCAGCCTTCTTGGCCGGCTTCTTCGCCGCCTTCTTGGCCGCCTTCTTCGCCGGCTTCTTCGCCGCCTTCTTGGCCGCCTTCTTCGCCGGCTTCTTCGCAGCCTTCTTCGGCTCCTCGGCCGTCGTCTCGGTGTTCTTGGTCGTCGCCATGATGAGTGACCTCCTCCGAATGGGGTCTCGGGTTGGCTGGTACCGTATTGTCACGTCACGTCATGTGTCAACCGGAAACGACCATAATTTATAGCTAACTTTGGCATATTTTAGCGAAGTTCGGGCTATTTGACCCATAGCACTCGGAAATCATTCGTTTTTTCGGGTCGAGCGGATCGAGCGTGATCCCTCCCAAAATTCGTTCGGGGGTGCCGATCGAGGCGATCTGCCCCCCGATCGGGGGAAGCGCTCGCGTTCCACTCGCGCGGCGTGGGGCGCCTGGCCCAGCACGACCGGAATCGTCGGCACGGCGGACGAAAACCTCGGTTTTGTCGACAAAAACGACAAGACTCCGCGCGCGGCGTCCGTGGGCACGCATGGACCACCACCCCCGCACCCATTCGGAGGTCCCGTCCAGACGGAAACGACTCCCCGTTCCGCCTCGGTCGCCTTCCTGCTTCGTGGGGTTTCCGAAGGTGCGATCCGCTGGTACTACCCTCGGCCAAGGAGGCTTCCATGAAGGTACGCACCACCCTCGCCGCGCTCGTGGCGCTCGCGATCGCCTGCGGTCCCAGCCAAGAAGAGCTGGACGCGGCCAACGCGCGGATCGCCGAGCTCCAGGGCGAGCTCGGGACGGCGAACGAGCGAAATCAAGAGCTCGAGACGCGGCTGGGCACCGTCGAGTCGCAGAACGGAGAGCTCGCGAACCGACTCCGGGCGCTCGGTCAGACCGTCGAGGGCCTGGAAGGCCAACGCACCCAGCTCCGCGGCGAGCTGGACGAGACCCAGCGCGCCCTGGAAGAGCTGCGGGAGCGCGAGCGCCAGGCGCAGGCTCGCATCGAGACTTTCCGCAATCTTCTCCAACGCTTCCGCTCGATGATCGAGAGCGGTCGTTTGCGGGTTCGCATCGTCCGCAACCGCATGGTCGTCGAGCTGCCGGAGGGCATCCTCTTCGACTCCGGACGGGCGGAGCTCAAGGAGTCGGGCCAGGCGACCCTCACCGAGGTCGCGCAGGTCCTCGCGCAGGTGGGCGAGCGCGAGTTTCAGATCGCCGGCCACACCGACAACGTGCCGCTCGGCCGCCGCGCGCGCTTCGCCGACAACTGGGAGCTGAGCTCGGCTCGCGCGGTGAACGTGTCGCGCTTCCTGGTCACGCAGGGGGTGCCCGCCAATCGCATCTCGGCCGCGGGTTACGCCGACACTCAACCGGTCAGCTCGAACGAATCCGAGGAGGGACGCGCGCAGAACCGGCGAATCGAGATCGTCCTCGTGCCGAGTCTCGACGAGCTTCCCGATTTGTCGTCGCTCAGCGAGTGATCGATAAGCACCGATGAAGAGAGGAGACCCTGCCGCGAGGTGGGGTCTTTCTCTTTCGTGCTGCGAGGATTCAGCTTCGCAAATGAGATGGACCCGCGAAGTCACGACTTCATGGGTTTGTCGAAGCTCCCGTGGACACGCATCTTCGACACCCGGACCTCGACGCTTTGGCGCACGCGACCGTGCGAGAACGCGCCCCACGACCTCCGTCCCGCCACGCCACGCCCGCAGGCGTCGGTGAGGTCGCGTGAAGTCGCGTAAGGCCGTCACCCCACCACGAAGATTCCGTGGAACCTTGGCGTACGTCGTCTTCGAACCTGTTTCCAACCCTGGTTCCGACCCACCGCTGGAGCTCGACATGCGCCTGCTGACCCTCCTCCTCGCGTTGCCTGCTCTCCCCGCCTGCGTCCTCGACTTCGACTTCGACGACTTCGGATCGTCGCGCGAAGCGTTGGCCGTCGACGACGCCTACGTGGAAGGAGACCTCGGGGACGTGAACGGCGTGAGCGCGGAGGCGCGGGTCGTGTCGGCCTACGAGAGCTTCGGCCACGTCGACGTCGAGCTGCGGGCGCAGGGTCGTGGTTGGGCCGTGATGCACGTGCTCGATCTGGAGACCGACCAGCTCCGTGCCGGCGACGTCTACGACAGCGACGACCGCACGAGCTACGTCAGCGTGCTCGGATGCAGTGGCCCCTCGGACGGGCAGTGGACCTACGACGACTTCGCGGACCGCGTCGTGGTTGAGGTCGAGCAGGGCGACGAGCCGACGAAGCTGCGCGTCCACTACTACGCCGAGTACGAGCGCTACGGCGAGCGAACCCAGGTCGTGCGGGGCTCGTTCGACGTTCGGCAGTGATCGGACACGTCACTCAGGGGCAACGCAGCAACACTGCGAAGCTGATGGACGCCTCGTGCGACTCGAGCTGCACGCGTCCGCCCTGATCCTCGACCAGACGGCGCACCACCGCGAGCCCGAGCCCAGACCCACGTGCCTTGGTGGAGAAGAAGGGCTCGAAGACGCGGCTCGCCACGTCGGGGGCGAGGGGCGCGCCATCGTTGCGTACGCGCAGCCGCACGAACGCGCCGTCGCGGCGCGCGCCGCCCTTCTCGGCATGACCGATCGCGTTGTGGAAGAGGGGCGCGAGCGCTTGCCGCAGCAAGACGGCGTCGGCGAGCACCACGTGGTCTTCGAGGTCGAGCTTCATCACGAGCGCCGCGAACGGACCGTCGCCGAGCTCCGCGCGCACCCCGTCGAGCGCGTAGCGCACGATCGGATCGAGGCTCGTCTCGCGGATGCGCGGCGCGAGCGGTGCGGCGAAGTGCACGAGGTCGTTCACCAGACGATCCAGGCGACGCGACTCGTCCTCGATCATCGCGACCAGCTCGCCGATGTCGCGACCGTCGCGCTGCCGATGGCGAATCTGCGCCGTGCATTGGTAGAGCACCGCGAGCGGATTGCGGACCTCGTGGGCGAGCTGCGCGGCCATCTGACCGAGCGCGGCGTGGCGTTCCTGGCGCGCCATCTCCTCGCTCACCGCACCGAGCTGCTCGGCGGCGGAGATCATCGCGGCAAAGAGCTGGATTGCCGCGAAATCACGCTCGGTGATCCGCAGGCCCGTGAACATGAGCACGAACGCGACGCGCTCGTCGACGAACACCGGCGCCATGGCCGCACGCACGAGACCGGCCGAGCGAAGCCGCTCTTCGATCTCCGCGACCGACCTGCCGCTTCGGCCGAGCAGCGTGGCTCCGACCGGCGCGAGATCGTCCACGAAGACGCCGTGACCGTCCTCCACCACCCGCCGAATGTTCGGCAGATTGTCGAGCGGCACCGTGCGGTCTTCGAGCGCGGCGATGACCTCGGAGGTGAGCGACACCTCGGCCTCGCTGCTGCCCGCGACGAACGAGTACGCGAGCCGCGCTCCGAGACCATCGCCTTCGGGGACGATGGCCCAGAGCCCGAGGTTCCATCCGAGACCTTCGAAGATCGGACGGCTCTCCGCGAGCAGCAGATCGACGTCGACCATCGCCGCGCTCTTGCGCGTCACGTAGAGGCGCGAGAGCAGACCGATCGTCTCGTGGAGATCGGTCGCCTCCGTCGCGTCGTGACCGACGAGCACCCAGCCCTCCGCACCTGCGCTCACCACCCGCACGTCGAGCGCGAGGCGGGTGGGCGCATGACGTCCGAGGAACACGAGGCGCGCGCCGTAGGTCTCGTGGGACGACACGAGCTCGCTCGCGTCGCGCTCGAGCCGGCGAAGCACGTCGGCTGGGCAGTCGGGCACGAGCTCGTCCAGGGGAACACCCTCGACGCAGGTCTCTCCGAGCGCGCCGAGGAAGGCACGATTGGCCGCGCGCACGATGCCCCCTCTCACGAGGAGCACCGGATCGGGGAGCGCGTCGTAAATCTGCGCGTGCACGACGCTCCGTGGTTTCACGGTGGCGGGTCAGGGTCAAGCGTCGGGCTCATCCGAACGAGCTAGAAACCGTCCGGGAGTCCCAGAATCGCCAATGTCGGCGGGCGGGCGGAGTCGTTCAGAACTCGACCTTGGCTCCGATCTGAACCGTGAAAGGTCGGATGGGACGCGCACCGAAGGGTCGACGACTGGCGATGGGTTGATCGTTCAAGAGGTTCTCGCCGCGGACGTAGATGCGCAGCCGCTCGATCGCCTGCCACCAGGCCACCGCGTCGACCATCACGTAGTCGTCGGTGCGCTCGCCCGCGTCGCCCTGGCCCGCCTGCTCGCGCATCTCGCTGACGTAGGTCCCGATCACCTGGAAGCCCGCGTGCTCGTGCTCGAGACCACCTTGGAGCTGCCCCTGGTGCGCAGGGACGTACGGCAGCTCGTCCCCCTCGTTCACGTCGCCGAAGGTGGGGTCCTCGCTCTCGAAGGCTTCGCGGAAGCTCGAGCCGGTGTAGGTGTACGAGAGACGGAGCGGAATCGAGAATCGCCCCACGGAGAACCGCCAGCTCCCCGCCGCCTCGAGACCCCAGACGAGCACGGAGCCGCCGTTGAACTGGCGGTCGAGCATGTCTCCCGAGCAGCCCGTCGAGAAACCGCACTGCCCGGTGAGGTTGGAGTAGTCGTTCACGAAGCCGACGAGCTCGATCAAACGACCTTCCTCGGAATCGGCGTAGCGCGCTCCGAGCTCGTAGTTGACGCTGAGCTCGGGCGCGACCTCTTCGGGCTGTCCGGGAGCCACGGGTGAGAAGCCGCGGTGCACGCCGAGGAGGAGTGAGAGGTGATCGATCACTTCGTAGGTCGCGCCGATGCCCGGCAACACGACCGCGTTCACGTTCTCGGTCGTCTCGCCGGAGGCGCGGTCGTCGAGGCGGGTCTTGATCACCTCGGTGCGGAGGCCGGGGGTGATCGTCAGCCCGCCGATCTCCGCGCGGTAGATCGCGTAGCCCGCGAACGCGAAGGCCCATCCGAGGTTGTCGGTGGTGGTCGCCGCCGCCGCGTCGACCGCTTGGAGCCGGCCTCCGGTCATCGCGTAGCGGTACGCGAGGTGCTCACGCTCGATCTCGTCCTGGTGGAAGCGAAGCCCGACCTCGACGTGATGCGCCAGCGAGCCCGTGCGGGCGTCGAGACGCAGGCGTGTCTGTCCGCCTTGCGAGACGAAGCGCCGCTGGTTGTCCGCGAGGATGATCTCCTCCGCAGGTGAGCTCGTGTCCTGCGCGCCGGTGAGCACGTCGTAGTAGATCGCGCGCGCACCGGTGGGCGAGAGCAACACCTGGCGCGGATCGACCGCGGAGTCACCGAAACCGTTGAAGCGGAGCCACGAACGATCGAAATCGTGGCGGTAGACGTCGGTGACGAGCTGCACGTGCTCGCCGAGCTCGGCGCGCCACGTGAGCACCGCGCTGGTGCGCCACCAGCTCATGCGGTCGAGCTCGGACGCGGCGTAGCGGCGGAGGGGATCGGCGACGAAGTCCGCGTCGGTGAGCCCGAGGTAGGTCTCGTCACTGCGCTCGCGCCCGAAGCCGAGTCGGAGGTCGACGCGGTGGAAACGCTCGGCGTCGGGGTTGGTCTGCAAGAAGCCGCGGAGCACGAAGTCGCTGCGCGAGAAGCCGGTCGAAGGGTTGGTGCTCGCGCCGGTCTCGTCGAGCTCCTTGAAGCCACGGCTGCCGACCTCGAGCGCCTCGAAGAGGAAGCCGCCCCAGCGGTTCGAGGTGCCCCAGTGCAGGTGGATCTTGCGCGTGAGGAAGCGGCCGAAGCTGAGATCGAACGCGCCTTCGGAGCGCGTGGGGACCTCGCGGGTGGTGAGGTTGATTGCGCCGCCGATGGTCTGCGGTCCGTAGAGCAGCGACGCGGGGCCCTTGAAGATCTCGACCCCGGTCATGCGCGTCATGAGCGGGAAGTAGTAGGCCGCCGGCGCCGCGTAGGGCGCGGGCCCGAAGAGCACGCCGTCCTCCATGAGCGTGATCTTCTTCGAGCGATCCGAAGAGGTGCCGCGGATGCCGATGTTCGGTCGCAGACCGAAGCCATCCTCCGTGCGCACGTAGACGCCGGGGGCTTGGAGCAAGACCGCGTGCGGGTCGTCGTACTCCATCGTCTCGAGCTGCTCTTGGTCGAGCAGCGTGATGCCGCCGCCGACGCGCAGGACGTCCTCGGGCCGATAGCCGACCGCGAGCACGTCGCGTGTGCGGAGGTCGGAGTCCCGAACGCCTCCCTCGTCGGCGTCGGCGGTGTCGTCGTCCGCGTCAGCGTCCTCGCCGGCGACAACCGCTCCGTCGTCGCCCCCCTCGAGCTCGTCCTCCGTGAGCTCGTAGAGCGAGGGATCGTCCGCGTCTGCCGACGTGTCCACGTCGGAAGCGTCTGCGGCGCCACCGTCCGCACCTTCTTCCGCGGCGGTCTCGCCTTCGCCGCCTTCTCCGCTCTCTGCTTCGACGGCGCCCGCATCACCATCCTCAGTACCGCCAGCATCACCTCCGTCGGCGCCATCGTTCGCGGCACCGCCATCCGACACGTCCGTGCCTCCGTCGACGCCCGCATCCGGGGCGGCGGGCGGTTGAGCCATCGACGAAGCCGCCGACGCGAGCAGCGCGGCGATCGAGATCCAGCGAAGCGAAGTCATCGTTCTCCTCGAGCGAGGTGGACCGGCGCCTCGTGGGGCGCGGGCAAGATCCAAGAAGCGGGCGCGATGCCGTCCTCGACACGCGAGAGATCGACGTCCGGATCGACGAGGCGCGTCGGCGCGCGGCCGTTCAGCGAGACCCACACATCCGCTCGGACCTCGACGTCTTCGTGACCCTGCGCGCGCAGGTCGTCGGCGACGTGGTGGGCGAGCTGCAGGATCAGATCGGGCTGACCGCTCATCTCGCGCTCCTGGTGCGAGGTCAGGTAGCGGCTCGGCGGCACCACGAGCTCGCGCTCGCGCCCCCGCACACGCACACGGAACGCGACGCTGCCGTTCTTCTCGCGACACATCACGCGCCAGCTCCAGCGCATGCCCTGCTCGTGCCAGAGCAGATCGCCGCCGTAGAGGTGCGCGCGCAGCGGCGCGACCACCTGCACGAACGCGAAGAGCGCGAGGCCCGCAGCGAGCGCGAGGTGGAGGGGACGACGCGCGCTCGTGTCGACTGCGGGTCGCGTCCACGCGCGCATCGACACGAGACGACCGCCGAAGAGCGCGCCGAGCCGACGTGGCCACGAGGGGGCGAAGAAGATCGTCGCGGCCGCGCTCATGATCAGCGGGAACATCCCGATCGAGAAGAGCAGGTGCGTCGCGAAGTGGAAGCCGAGGAGAACCACGTACGCCGGCACACGCGTCCGTCTCCACGAGAGCCAGATCGGGATCGTCGTGTCGTAGAGGAAGCCGGCCCACGCGAAGACGTAGGGCACGACGGGGAGATCGAGGAAGGCGCCGAGGAGTGGGACCTCGGTGCGCGCGTGCAGCCAGATGTCGAGCGGCTGCGCGTGGAGCAGCCAGTCGCCCGTGAGCTTCGCGAGGCCCGCGTGCACGTAGACCACCGCGATCTGCAGGCGCAGGGCGCCGAGCATCCACGCGGGCAGCGCGTCACGCGCACCGAAGAGCTTGGCGTCGAGGCCGCCCACACGTCCGAGCGGCATGAAGCACATCCAGAACGCGAGGACGCTGAGCAGGTAGTAGTGGTTGAGGTAGTTCGTGACGTCGACGAGCTCGACGTACGTGAAGAGCAGGAAGAACAGGACGATCGCGACGCGGTAGAAGAGCCCGAGCGCGATGAGCACACCGAGCACCGCGAGCGCGCCGAACGCCACGTGCATCCACGGATGCGGGAGCACGCGGACCCACTCGAAGCCCCAGTACGAGAAGAAGAAGCGCGGCTGCTCGAAGAAACGTTCGACCCAGCCGTAGTAGAGGAAACGCAGCGCGCCGATCGTCGCGAGCAGCCCGAAGAGCACGCGAAACGCGACGAGCGACGCGGGGTCGATCGGCGCCTGCGCCCGGCCCCACAGCCGATCGACGAGTCGATCGGTGGCCGGTCGATCGGTGGCCGGTCGATCGGAAGTGCGCCGCTCGGAGCGTTCGCTCATCGCACGACTCAGTCGTTGTCGCCCTCGGCGCGGTTCGGCACCTCGAGATCGAGGGTCGAGAGGAACTGCGTCTTGAGCAGGTCGGTGATCGCCTTCACCGCGTCGTAGAGCGGCTGAAGCGCGAGCGGGTCTTCGGCGAGGAGCTCGGGCACGTCGGCCTCGTAACCTTCCGCCACCGCGATGGCCGCGTCGATGAGCGAGATCATCTGGGTCGCGAGCGCGCCCGCGCCGACGTCGTTCAAGAGATCGTCGAAGCCGCGCCCCGCACCGTCCATCGCACCCGCGAAGACCAAGCGGAAGCCGCGCAGGTTGTCGGCCACGTTCGCGATGGAGCGCCCGGCGTAGAGCGACTCGCGCAGGTTCGGACAGATGTCCGCGGTGCACGCCATGCTCAGGCCCATCGGCTCGGCGAGCTTCATGTCCTTCACCTCCTTGTCGAGGTAGAAGAGCGCGTCGCTGAGCGCGTTGAGCGCCTCTTGGGCGGTCGCGAAGGTCGTGCTGCCGGCGCCCGCCGTCTGGAGCTCGGCGAGGAAGGCTTCGTCCCAACGCGCGAGGAGCGCCTCGGCGTCGCGCACCACGAGCGTCGCGGCGGTGACGGCGTACGAGGCGCGGCGGGCCGGTAGCTCGGGCACGATCGGCGTCCACTCGCCGTTGAGGTTGATCGACGCGTTCGGCGCGCAGCCGTTCGCTTCCCCCGTGTAGTGGAGCAGGTACTCGAGCGCGGCGAGGCCACGCACGTTCACGTTCTCACGCGCGAAGGCGTCGACGTCGAGGTAGACCTCTTCGACGAGCTCTTGGTCGACGCGGCATTGGTTCGTGATCGGCCAGGAGTAGATGCCGTCTCGGCGATCCTCTCCACCCGCGGTCACCATCATCGCGCCCGCCGGACCGACGAGCGCGAGCTCGGCCTGCTGCCAGAGCCCCATCGCGCGATCCCACGCGGTCACCGCCGCGAGCCGATCCGCGTCCGCTCCGCTGTCGCGCCACGCGGTCGCGCGTGCCTGCAGCTCGCGCGCGGCTTCGAGGAAGGTGCGGTAGGTCGGCACGATCACTTCGCCGCCGATCGCACGCACCGTCTCGGCGCGCGATTCGCCGGTCGGACCCGCGTCGGGGGTCGGCGGGACGTCGTCGTCGCCACACGCCGTGAGGAAGCCGAGGATCAAGAGGAAACGGAGCTTCGACATGGGTTCTCGGTTCGTCGGATCGGTGTCGGATCGGTGTCTGTAGGCTTCGGAGAGTCGCGGCCCGCGTGACGCCGGTGGGCCGGAGGTAGCCCCGCGGAGGCGGGGAGACCAGTCCGTTTGCTCACCGGCGTCGTCGCGCGATCACCAGTTGGCGACGTCTTCCTCCGCGAACTCGTAGGCCTCGCCGAGCAACGCGCGCGCGCTCAGCAGCTCCTCGCGATACGCGGAGATCTCCCCCTCGGTCGCCGTCGCGAGCACCGGCGCGTCGCGCAGGAACGCGTGGAGCTGCTCGAAGAGCGTGCCCTCACCGGCGGACTCGTGCAGCGGCGAGCGCGGGTTGAACTGAAGGCCGAGCGCGAAGCCCTTCATCTCGCCCCAGTGCTTGGCGTGGTCGACGAAGGAGTACGTCTCGGTGCCGAACGCCTCCATGTCGGCGAGCACGTCGTTGATGTAGTGCACGACGGTCGCCGCGTACGCCTTCTCCCACGCCGACACGATCAGGTCGCGGTGGCCGCGGAGCGTGGTGAGCTGCTCCTCCGAGAGCGGCCCCTCGACCGACGCGATGAGGGCGCGGCCGGCCACGAACGCGGAGAACGCGTCGCCCGTGAAGTCGACGTCGGTGGTCGCGCCGCGGTCGCGCTTGGCGGCGTTGCCCGACGCGCCGAAGTTCACCTCGGACTGGAAGTCGATGCGACAGTCGCCGTTGGTGTCGTGGACGAGCTGCCAGTCCGGGCGACCACCCGCGGCCGCGATCTCGTCGTCGGTGTAGAGGTCGTAGTCGCGCGCGGCGCCGAAGTAGCCGAAGCCCTCGTCCCACTGGTGCTCGAGGATGGTCCACGGGTTCTCGCCGTCGCGGGTGTTCGCGGAGAGGAGCCCCTTGTTCTCCACGTCGTCGTCCAGGTAGTCGTCGGCGCCCTGGCTGAAGTTGATCGACATCACGAGGAACTTTTGCAGGAGCTGCTGCAGGTCGAGCCCGTTCGGGAGCACGTAGACGGGCAGCTCTTCGTCGCCGGGACCGCGCGGCTGCTCGCCGTTCGCGCGCGCGACCGCGTTCTGCGCGAGCGCGGTGAACATCGCCTGCACGAGCGTCTCGGGCGAGGTGACCTCCACGCCGCCGAGCTCGCTGCTCCAACCGCGGAAGTCGCCCGCCTCCCACTCGCGGTGGTCGGTCGACGCGTCGTTGCCGGCGACCTTGCCCACGAGATCCTTGCCCGAAGACACTTCGCCCCAGGTCGACTGAAGCGATTCGGGTGTGGTCGAAAAGAGGATCTCTTCTTCTTCGCTCGAGGCGTCGAAGCGGTAATAGAAGTCGAGCGCGGCGATCACTTCTTCTTCGGTGTCGAAGAGGCCCGTGGAGTCGGCATCGACGATGGTGCCGAGGCGACCGACGAAGGTCTTGAGGTCCTCGATGAGGAGCTGGCGGAAGACCTGCCCGTCGTACGCGACACTGCTCGCGCCCTCGACGAAGTTGCTCTCGAAGGCGTAGGTCGGGTCGTTGGGGACCGCCTCGCAGGTGTCACCAGCGTCGGTGCCGGAGTCCGGATCGGGCGTCGTGGCGTCGGTGCCACCATCGACCGGCATACCGCTGTCGACGTTCGGGTTCGTGTCGTCGTCACCGCACCCGACGAGGGCGAGGAGGAGCGAAAAAGCGAGAAAGCTTCGCATGTTCGTGGGATTTCGTAGGTCAGGCGCGCGAGGCGCTCTTGAAAACGATTATCGCTTGCGGCCGAGGATAGCGGGCACAAGCGAAGCTGCAAGTCGTTTTCATTTGCTCCGATCCAGGAAAACCCCTCGATTCTCGTGCGGCTCGTGGGCTCGGGGCCGCCCGTGCGACGGCTCGAGACCCCTCGTTCGGCGAGAAACCGCTCGCCGGGGGCTCCAGACTGGAGCGCGTTCCGGCGCGCTCAGCTCGGGGTGCGCCGCGCCTGCCAGCCGATGTCGCGACGGACCTGTTTGCCTTCGAACCGAATCCGGTCGGCCGCCGCGTAGGCGCGGTCAGCCGCCTCGTCGAGGGTCACGCCGGTGGCCGTGACGGCCAAGACGCGTCCACCCGCGGTCACGAAGCCACCTTCGCCGCGCGCGGTGCCGGCGTGGAAAACGACGACCCCCGCGACCTCGGCCGCGCGCTCGAGCCCCTCGATCGGGCGACCCTTCGGATACGCCCCGGGGTAGCCCTCGCTCGCGAGCACCACGCAGAGCGAAGCCGGCGCGTCCCACGTGGTCTGCACGGCGCTCAAATCGCCTTTCGCCGCACCCTCGAAGAGGGGAATCGCCGATCCGCCCCAACGCGTCATCAGACACTCGGTCTCCGGATCGCCGAAGCGCGTGTTGTACTCGAGCACCATCGGCTCGCCGTCGACGATCATCAATCCGACGAAGAGCGCGCCCCGAAACGGGAAACCCTCCGCGGCACAACCTCGCAACGTCGGCTCGATCACACGCTCGCGGATCTTTCGCTCGACCTCCGCGTCCACCATCGGTGGCGGCGAGTAGGCGCCCATGCCGCCCGTGTTCGGTCCGCGATCGCCGTCGAAGATCCGCTTGTGGTCCTGCGCGGGCGCGAGCGCGACGTAGCGCGTGCCGTCGGCGACCACGTGGTAGCTGACCTCGGGGCCCACCAGCGTCTCTTCGATCACGAGCGTGGCGCCGGCGTCGCCGAGCTCGCGTGCGCGACCGAAGCGCTCGATCGCGTCCGCCGCCTCGTCGGCGTCCTTCGCGACCACCACGCCCTTCCCCGCCGCGAGCCCGTCCGCCTTCACGACGAGCGGTCGCTGCGCCGCGCGGACGAACGCCAGCGCCTCCTCCACGTCCGTGAACGTACGGTGCCCCGCGGTCGGGATGCCGTACCGCACCATGAAGTCCTTCGAGAACGCCTTGCTGCCTTCGAGGCGCGCGGCGGCCTTCGAGGGACCGAACGCCGCGATGCCCAGCGCCGAGAGACGATCCACGAGCCCCGCGACCAGCGGCGCCTCGGGGCCGACGATCACGAGATCGACCTTCAGGCGCTGCGCGAGCGCGACCTGCGCGTCGAGATCGTCCGCCGCCACCGCGTGCACGGCTCCGATCTCCGCGATGCCCGCGTTGCCCGGCGCGGCGTGGACCTCGGCGCCGTCTCTCGTCAGACGCCACACGAGCGCGTGCTCGCGCGCACCGGAGCCGACCACCAGGATTCGCTTCATCGCTCGCTCTCCACGCTGCACAGCTCTCCACGCTGCACGGCTCTCCACGCTGCGCCGCTCTTTGCGCGGCACGGTGTCGCTGTACTGGCTCTGCCGCGTCCGATCCAGCGTCGCGATCGGCCATCGGACCGCGCGACGCCGCGCCGCTCAATGCCGGAAGTGACGGACCCCGGTGAAGATCATCGCGAGGCCCGCGCGATCGCACGCCGCGATCACGTCCTCGTCCTTCTTGCTGCCCCCGGGCTGCGCCACCGCGGTGATGCCCGCCTTCGCGGCCGCCTCGACGCCGTCGGGGAACGGGAAGAACGCGTCCGACGCCATCACGGCGCCCTTCGCGGCCGCGCCCGCCTTCTGCGCCGCGAGCTCCACCGCGACGACGCGCGACATCTGCCCCGCGCCGACGCCCACCGTCACGTCGCCCTTCGCGAAGACGATCGCGTTCGACTTCACGTGCTTGCAGACGCGCCACGCGAGCTCGAGGCCACGAAGCTCCTCCTCGGTCGGTCGGCGCTGCGTCACCACGCGGCCCTGGGAAACCTCGCCCTTCGCGCTCGCGTCGCGATCCTGCACCACGAGTCCGCCGGACACGCGCTTGTACGTGAGCATCGGCGCGTCGGGCGCCTCCAGCGTGCCGAGCGAGAGCAGCCGCAGCGCGCTCTTCTTGCGGAGCTTCTCGAGCGCGTCCTGCGCGAAGCCGGGCGCGATCACCGCCTCGAGGAAGGTCTCCGCGAGCAGCTCCGCCGTCGCGAGATCGACCTCGCGGTTGAGCGCCACGATGCCACCGAACGCGCTGAGCGCGTCGGCCTCGCGCGCCGCGAGGTACGCCTGCGCGAGCGTCTCGCCGACCGCCACGCCGCAGGGGTTCGTGTGCTTCACCACCACCGCGCCGGGGCGTTCGAGCTCGCGCACGCACTCGAGCGCGGCGTCGACGTCGACGAGGTTGTTGAAGGAGAGCTCCTTGCCACCCGCGCCGACGGATTCGGCGCGCGCGAGGCTGCCGGGGCGCGCGTCGCGATCGACGTAGAAGGCGCCCTTCTGGTGCGGGTTCTCGCCGTAGCGCACGTCGTAGGCCTTCTCGAGCTGCATCGTCAGCGTGCGCGGGAAGACCTCGCGCGTGCCGTCCTCGCGGAGGCTCGTGAGGTAGCCCGCGATCGCGCCGTCGTACACGGCGGTGTGGCCGAAGGCCTTCGCGGCGAGGCGCGCTCGGAGCGCGAGGCTCGTGCCGGCATCGCTCGTGGCGGCCGCGAGGACCTCGGCGTAGTCGGCGGGATCGGTGACGACCGTGACGCGCGCGTGGTTCTTCGCCGCGCTGCGCACCATCGAGGGCCCGCCGATGTCGATGTTCTCCACGACCTCGTCGTGCTCGGCGCCGCGCGCGACCGTCTGCTCGAAGGGGTAGAGGTTCACGACCACGAGATCGATCGGCTTGCCGCCGAGGCTCGCGAGCTCGGCGCGATCGGAGTCGAGCTCGCGCATCAACAAGCCGCCGTGGACCCGCGGGTGCAGCGTCTTCACGCGGCCATCCATCACCTCCGGCGACTCCGTGTACTCGCTGACGTCGATCACCTTCACGCCCGCGTCGCGCATCGCCTTCGCGGTGCCGCCGGTGGAGAGGATCTCGACGCCCGCGGCCGCGAGGCCCTTCGCGAGGTCGACGATGCCGGTCTTGTCCGAGACCGAGATGAGCGCCCGCTGAACCTTGGCCACGCGATCCTCCTTCGGCGGCGAGCCGGTCGCGACCGGGGGGGCGCGACGGAAACGG
>ERZ761602.3570-NODE-3570-length-21723-cov-12.251846_pt1 | contig 21723 bp, 18 predicted proteins | sample MGYA00512165_ERZ761602 | MGnify/ENA primary metagenome ERZ761602 (study PRJEB28899, sample SAMN02445085) | bioreactor sludge metagenome | biome: EBPR sludge; isolation source: Thorneside wastewater treatment plant | place: Australia: Brisbane, Thorneside...
CCGATCGATGGTGTCATTGCTGGAACCTCAGGTCTGTTGTGATGCTAATGGTTTATTAAAAGCCCCCTTATCAGGACTCAAATCGGGAACGGTTATCCGCCCTTTTTCATAAAAATCGACCTTGATTACATGTTACGTTTTTTTATTTAATCATGAAAATGATGATATAAAAACAAACTTAGGCGCATGTCAGCTCCGGCTTAACCGCTACCGAGAAAGAAAAATACGGTTAAACGACTACCGTCGGCCCGCATGATTCTGGTTTAACCGCTTCCCGATTTCGATTAAACTGTTTCCTCCAATAAAAATATTGTGTGGTGACTCTTCTCCGCGAAGCCTTTCATTCACGGGCAAGCGCTTGCGATGCCCTGCGGATTCAATACCGATTCCCACAAGGGCCACGCGATAGCGCAGGCATGTTCTCGCAGCGCGGCCAGATTCAGCGCACACCAAACCGGGTAGGACGGCCAAGGCGTCAGGGGCGGTGTGAGAAGCTCGGGATGAAACAGTAATCGCCCAAAGTGATCAGGCCACGCTGACAATAACCAACCGAGGCTGGCCATCACGCTATGATGCTGTGTGGCAGTCAGTCCCTGACGGCAACGCCAAACCCACGATTCACGCGCGGTCTGGCTCATCGATGGATCAGCCAACGCCTGCGCCGCACGAGCGGCTATGTCGATCAGTCGTACCGGAAGTGTGCAGTGTGCGCAATGGGCCAGGCTTGAGTCCGGTTCGTCGATGGATTCATACCCGACCGCCTTGGCCTCATCGCAGAGATATTCAGCGAGCGTCGCAAGCGTTATCAAGAGCAGAGATACCGGTAACACGAGGGATCGCTGATCCACCGGCCAAGGCAATTGAACCCAGCCGTTACCGTGAAGGATCGCCTCGTGCAGCACACCCTCAAGCTGAACCGCATAGCGCGAAGGCGCCTGATTTTGGGTGTTGAGCACGACGCCGTGATCAAAACAAATGCTGGTCCAACCGGCCCGCCACATACGTCGCTCATGGTCTTCGCCACAGGCGGAGAGACAGTGCCTACAGCGGCGCGCGCCCTCGGCGCCCAATACGTTCCATAAGACGTTGGAGGGTATCCAGCGCGCATAATCATCCTGCCGCAGGGCATGAATGCGCCAGCGGGGTAGCCGCGCCGCATCCGCCAGCCGATCGATTACCCAACGCGGGGTGACCCCCTCGTGTTCGCAAGCTTCCAGCGAAGAAAAACCGTGGGCTTCGAATCCGTTTCCATGCGGACGCAGGGCGTTGACTAGATCGGTACCACGCATACCGTACCAAGCGCCCACTCGATCCGCCCAAGAGCGCAGTGTTTCATCTGGATAAGGCCGGGGCGCGACCGGCAACGGCGCCAGCGTCATGGCAGCGGCAACCATTGAAAGCGCGGGCGGCCTGTGGAGCGTACTTCGCGTTCGGTCAAGAGCACCCAGGGTCGCTGGGTTTGGCGTTCCACCGCAGCGCGTAACTGGTTCAATCGATCAACCCGCTGCGCGGCCTCACGCGCGTACTTGACCTCGATATAGGTTTCGGTGCCGAACCCGCATGCGCGCAATGCGCTGGGCAGTGGGTCGAAGACCACGAAAAGATCCGGGGTGTAATGCGCGAGGCAGCCGTCGGCATGCCGATATTCAAGGGTCACCGGCTGCGTCGCCAGCCAGCAAAACCCTGGCCATTGACTCACCCAAGTGATGGTATCGCGTTCCAAGGCGCTTTCGAAAGGCACCGCCCCATGGCCGGGACGCACGGGATGCCAGCCGGTAAGATGCGCGCCATGCGAGAGCGGTATGCGACGGGTCATCGAGGGGGGGTCTGTTAGAGCATCGAGTGCTTCCGCTCTATGGACGGCGGCTGTAACCCGCGCTCCAAAGCAGTCGCTTCAATACGCTCTTGCCCATTGAGAATCGCCTCGACGGCAGCACGGGTCAGGAGGCGCACGACGTTGCCGGTAATGCCACGGCTGTGGCCGAGAATACACTCAACCATGGATTTTTGCTCCAGATTGGAGGGCTTGCGCAGAGGTAGCACGGTTTCCAGCGTGGCCAGAAGGCTGCGAAAAGCGACATCCGCGCGCCAGCGAGGTAAGTGGAAAGGTTCAAAGCGCGAGGCGATTTGCGGGTCGCTTTGCATCGCGCGTAACGCGTCGTCAGTACCCAAGCATACCAGTGGAATACGCAGCTGATTAGCAAGAAACTTCAAGAGGTTCAGAGTGCGACGTTGTTCCCGAGGCGTGCCCGCCACAAGATTATGCACTTCGTCGATGATCAACATCCGCGGATTGATCGCGTGTAGCAACCGCAGGGCGATTTGCTCCAACACATCCAGGCGTTCGTAGCCGTGTTGGGGGGCATTGAGTACGGCAAGCATTTGCCGGTAGAAGCGTTGCTCGCTCGGCCCAGGCGGCATTTCCATGATCAACACCGGCCGCTGCGCACGGCCCGCCTGGATATCGAAATCATCAGGGAAATCGCGCCGGAACCGTTCGACGATTTTGGTCTTGCCCATACCGCTATCGCCATGAATCAGCAAGCAAGGCATCCGCGCGCAGGACGGATGGTCGATCAGACCGCGCAAGAGGTTCACACCCAACTCGGCTCGTGGGAACCCGATCCAGCGATCGGCGCGGATAAAGCGAATCCGCTCGGCGGCCGGCTGTGCCGCGAGGCCCCCGACTTCAGAGTCGAGGTGGGCGAAAGCCGGTGTGGCGTTCACCAGACCTCGACCTCGAACAGGGGCGCGGGCCGATCGTCATCGACCGCCGTCGGGGCGGTCGGCCTCTGCGAGCCTCCCGTGGGGGCGACTCCGCCTACCGTGCGGCGAATTTCCGCTTGCTCAGCCGCAAACCGACGCGCTTGACGGGTGGCGGCGCGGGCCTCGTGGAGGAGGGCGCGCTGACTTTCGACCACGCGAAAGACCGCATCGGGGTCGGCGGCAGCGAGTCCTTGGGCGCGGAGCACCCGCTGGGCGGCGCGGAGTTCCCACAAGGTAATCCGCGGCCAGCGCAGGTCCGCATAGTGCGTCGCGAGCGTACTCCCATCCGGCAAGCTTACCCAGACAGTGGTTAGATCACGTGGATCGAAGCGCACCGGACACGGCGCGGTCAGACGTCCGAGCCACAGGCCAAACGTGTCGTCCCAGTAGCGCAGGCCATGGAGATGCAGGCCATCGCGGCGGAGCCGACGGTGCGCGAAGGGCAAGAAATCCAGCATAAATCGCCCAGGATCAGCCACGGCGCGGGGTACGCCCTGCTGTGCAACGCCCGCACGCCATGCCGCCCTGGGCGTGGTGCCGAGGCTGCGGTGGAGGGTGTCGTGGTAGCGGGCAATCTCCAGGGCGAGCCACCGTTCCAACTCGGGCAGCGTGAGGGTGGCCTGTTGCGCCGAGTCGTACTGCCCTTTCGCGCTGACATTGGCAAAGGTGGTGCCGGGCAACAGATGCACCTCACCCATGACCGTACCGATGAGGCGTTCGATGTGGCCACCGTAATGGGGGGTCGCTACTGGACGGTAGTTGATGAGGATGCCCTGTTCCTCGCAGCCTCTGATCAGCGCGTGTGAGTGGAACTCGCGAGCGTTGTCAAGATGCAAGGCATCGGGCATGCCCGCTCCGGGCCAGTCAATCTCGAGGTTCCGTTCCTTGAGCCAACCGCTTTTATCCAGACAGGCTTGGGCGAGGCAGAGGGCGACACTGGTCACCGATGGCGCCTCAAAAGCCAGGTAAAAACCCAACACGACCCGTGAACAAACATCCAGCGCCAGCGTCAGCCAAGGTCGGCCGAGCGGCTCGCGGTGCAACCGATCAATCGCAATAAGATCGACGCGCGTATGATCGATTTGCACCAGTTCCAGCGGACGCTGCGCTTCAAAGTGTTCGCACACCGGCCCGCATTGATTATGGGCGCGTTGCGCGCCCTCGCGGGCCTTGATCAGCCGTAAGGGATCGTAGGTATGCAATCGGCTGATGAAGGTTTCGTAATGCGGGGGACGCAGTTCGCGTTGACGGCAGCGATGACACAGTTCTCGGTAGCTGGCGGTCTTACGCGGTTTCTGACCGGTGGCATGATAGGTTTCGATGACTTCGGCAATGAGTCCTTCCCGTACTTCATCAAGGCATAACCGGCCAACGGGCCGACCGCCTGGCCGCCTCAGGAGCGCCGATGTATGGGGATCGGCGCGAAACCGCGCCAACAAGCTTCTGACCTGCCGTGGCGATAAGCCAAGCTGGTCAGCGGCCTCGGTAAGCCTCGTGCGGGGTATGACACGTAAACTGAGGAGTGGCTCTAAGACTCGCCGCCGGTGCAGCGCTTCTTGCCAACGTCGATGGTCTTCTTCCATCATCCCGGCCCCCATCCCATTTGGCCTTGCAGGTGCGGAACAGGTTAAACCGGATTTTTTCGATAGGGAAGAGGTTAAACCGGAATCGGAAGAAATTTAACCAGAAAATTACTTTTTGTATTCGTTAGAAATCCTGGAAAAGCCGATGCAGTAATTAAACCAGAGCTGACATTTATTTAGTGGGCTCATAGTATGATGATATAAAAATGATCGTATAGAAGCTGTCGCCAAAACGGCGCTTCTCATCCCCTAACGAAAAGCGGCTTCCCGTTAGGGGGGGTGAACTTCTGAACCCTCGGTAGACGCTGACATGATCAACTTCAACTCCGCGCTCCGCCATCTTCTCTTCCCGGTTCCGATCGCTCAAGGGGTACGCGAGGGACCCACGGACACTGGCCAGAATGATATTTCTTTCGAAACAAGGACCTTTGCAGTCCATCATGCGAGCTCTCCAGTGAGGGATGTGGGCCGTGCCGCTTACCGAAACTGGAATTCCTTTTGCTAATGCAACGGGGCCCGTTTTTAGGCTGGTCATCCGTCAGGGTATCCGCCACCCACGCACTAAAAGCGTTAACCCCCGGCGGGGTTAGGTTCGCCAGGCGTCCAGCGGAACGCCGCCCGCAGATTATGCGTCTGGCATCTCGGATGCCAGAATTAGGACACTCTCCTTGCACAACGTTGATCCAGAGCCTGATGATGCGCTGCGCCACCGGCACCTCCGCCGCCGGATACATCAAGGCCAATGGCGCTCACACTCTATGATCGATGCCCCGGTCTGGATCGTACTGGGGGTCTCTGCAAAGCCCAAACCCTGCCTTACCAATGTCAGTCACCGGTCGCTGCCCGTCACCTGTGGACTTTGTCTGGAAAAAAACTCAGTCTGCTTATTAGAGCGATGTATTATTTGGTGACAACTCACAAAGTGAGAGTCACTATGTGGACTTTTCTGAATAACGCTTTCCTCAGCATCGTCGCTGACCCCACGAACAAAACTACACTTCTCGTCCGCACCCGTATTAGTAGCGTGAACGATACGAATCGCCACGACGCTTATTCCGACGTGTGGGATACAATACTGGCTTACTAACACCGAGTGAATGTCTGTTAGCTATTCGTTCTCATCTTTGCAGGGTGGAATGATTAGGTGCGATTCTCACTTGCGTTCAGTATCGCAGGACTGCTCGCTTCCCACGCAGGGCAATTCTTAAGTCAAGACAACAACTCTAAAAAATAACCATGGCCGAGCCAATTCACGACCAGATAAAACGATCCCTCCAGGCCGCCGAAGGTCTGTATCACCGCTTGGTGCTTCTGGTAGGTGAGAGTGGCTCTGGCAAGACCGGCGTTCTTTGGGGTGTTGCCAAAGAGTTCGGGGCATCCGTCATCAACGTCAATCTGGTGCTTTCAAGCGAACTGCTTGCGCTGACGGCAAAGCAGCGGTCACTGCGGTTGCCGGTCATCCTCGATCAGATTGCGGACCAAGCTCAGTCACCCGTGGTGCTGGATAATCTCGAGATCCTTTTTGACAAGAACCTCAAGCAGGATCCTTTGCGCCTGCTACAGGGCATTTCGAGAAATCGGGCTGTCGTGGCTTCGTGGAACGGAATCATGAATGCTGGGAGGCTTTTGTACGCTGAAACCGGCCATCCCGAGTACCGCCGCTATGAGTCGGTCGATGCGCTGATCGTGAACATGGAGGCAAAATGAAATACGGAGACCTGATCCAGTTCGATCCGATTGAGTCGGTCGTTCAGTTGCGCGACGCGGACCAATCGAACGCTGCGCATCACCTGGTAAACACCTATGTCATTTCCAATGAAATGGCGGAACGGCTCACCCAGCTTGTCATCCCGCAAATGCAGTTCGATCAGCCGGTCGATAACAAAGGACTGCTGGTGGTGGGTAACTACGGTACCGGTAAATCACACTTAATGTCGATGCTCTCCAGTCTTGCCGCAGACGCCTCCCTGCTGGAAGGGCTGAAGAACGAAGATGTCCGTGACGCCACCTCCCGGATTGCCGGTCGGTTTAAAGTTATCCGTACCGAAATTGGAGCCACCACCATGTCCCTGCGTGACATCCTGGTGGCCGAACTGGAAGAGCACCTCGAAAAACTCGGCGTGGAGTATGTGTTCCCGGAAGCCGGGACCATCACCAGCCACAAGCGGGCCTTCGAAGATATGATGGCCAAGTTCGGCGAGGTGTTCCCCGAGCATGGCCTACTGCTGGTGGTCGATGAGCTGCTTGACTACCTGCGCACCCGCAAAGACCAGGAGCTGATTCTCGACCTCAACTTCCTCCGCGAGGTCGGCGAGGTCTGCAAGGATCTGCGCTTCCGCTTCATGGCCGGTGTCCAGGAAGCGATTTTCGACAGCCCGCGTTTCGCCTTTGTCGCCGACAGCATCCGCCGGGTCAAGGACCGCTTCGAGCAGATTCTCATCGCCCGCAACGATGTGAAATTTGTTGTAGCCGAGCGCCTGCTCAAGAAAACAGCCGAACAGCAGGCCAAGATCCGCGACTACCTGATGCCCTTTGCCAAATACTATGGCAGCCTCAACGAACGCATGGATGAGTTCGTCCGACTTTTTCCGGTACATCCCGATTACATCGACACCTTCGAGCGGGTCACCGTGGTGGAAAAACGCGAGGTGCTCAAGACCTTATCCCTGGGTATGAAGAGCATTCTCGGCAAGGCTGTGCCGCAGGACGGACCCGGTCTGATTGCCTTTGACAGCTACTGGAACACACTCAAGCAGAACGCGGCGTTCCGCGCCATTCCCGAGATCCGGGCGGTCATCGATTGCAGCCAGGTGCTGGAATCCCGCATCGAGAATGCCATCACCCGCAAGCACTACAAGCCGATGGCGCTGCGCCTGATTCATGCGCTGTCCGTCCACCGCCTCACCACCGGCGACCTCTATGCCCCTATCGGCGCCTCCGCTGAGGAGCTGCGCGACCGTCTCTGCCTGTTCGATCCGCTGATCGCCGAACTGGGCAGCGACGAGCCCGACAAGGATCTCCAGACCCATGTGGAAACGGTCCTGCGCGAGATCCATAAAACGGTCAGTGGCCAGTTCATCTCCTTCAATGCCGACAATTGCCAGTTCTATCTCGACCTGAAAAAAACCGACGACTTCGACGCTCTGATCGACAAACGGGCCGAAAGTCTGGGCCAGACTCAGCTTGACCGCTTTTATTACGAGGCGCTCAAGCGGGTTATGGAATGTCAGGACGCCACCTACGTGACCGGCTACAAGATCTGGCAGCATGAACTGATTTGGCAGGCGCACAAGGCCGCTCGCACCGGCTACCTCTTTTTCGGCGCTCCCAATGAGCGCTCGACCGCTGTGCCGCAGCGGGACTTTTACCTCTACTTCATCCAGCCCAACGATCCACCGCGCTTCAAGGACGACAAGGTCAACGACGAGGTCTTCTTCCGCCTGAAGGGCAGCGACGAGGAATTTCAGACGGCGCTGAAGCGCTACGCAGCGGCGCTGGACCTTGCGGCCACCTCCTCGGGCCACGCCAAGGCCACTTATGAATCGAAGGCCAACGGCTTCCTGAAGAAGCTAGTTCAGTGGCTGCAGAAACACATGACCGAGGCCTTCGAGGTCACCTATCAGGGCCGTGCCAAGTCCATGACTGAATGGGCCAAGGGTAAATCGATTCGCGATCTGTCCGGTCTGTCGCCCCACGAGACCATCAACTTCCGCGACCTGGTCAACACCATTGCCGGTCTTTGTCTGGCTCCCAGCTTCGAGAACCAGGCCCCGGACTATCCCTTCTTCTCGGTCCTGATCACCAGCAACAATCGCGCCCAGGCCGCGCAGGATGCCCTGCGAGCCATCGCCGGACAGAACCGCACCAAGCAGGCCACCGCCGTGCTGGACGCCCTGGAGCTGCTCGACGGCGAGAAGATCGACCCCTACAAGTCAAAGCACACCAAGTTCATCCTCGATGTCGTCAAGGCCAAGGGGCACGGCCAAGTGGTCAACCGCAGCGAGATCATCCAGGACGACCACGGGCTTGAATACATGAACCCGGGCGGTTCACGGCTGGAACCCGAATGGATCACCGTCCTGGTGGCAGCGTTGGTCTACTCCGGCGACATCGTACTCGCCATTCCAGGCAAGAAATTCGACGCCACCGGCCTCCAGCCGCTTGCCGCGACCGGCATGGACGAGCTGGTCCGTTTCAAGCACCTGGAGCAACCCAAGGAATGGAACCTGCCCGCGCTCAAGGCGCTGTTCGAACTGCTCGGCATGACGCCGGGCATGGCCCAGCTTGTCACCCAGGGCAAGGACGAACCGGTGCAGAACCTGCAGCAGGCGGTGGGCAAGATCGTCAAGCGCATCGTCATGACCCAACAGACCTTGCGCGAAGGGCTTTCCTTCTGGGGTCTGGACTTGCTCGCGGGTACCGGTCTGGCTGGCCCGGCCAACGGGCTGGGTGAGGCCAAGGGCTTCTTTGAATCGCTGCAAGCCTATTCCTCGCCGGGCAAGCTGAAAAACTTCCGTTACAGCGCTCCAGAAGTGCTGGCCCATGAAAAGGCCGTGAGGGCTCTGGATGAGCTGGACGCCCTGCGCGAGTTCATCATGGACCACAGCCCGACGGCGTCCTGGCTCTCCACCGCCGAGGCGGTGTTGCCCGCTGAGCATGATTGGGTGGATCGCATGAAGGCCACCCGGCAGGATGTACTGGATGCCCTCAAGCAGGCCGACCTGACCGAGCTGGCCAGCCAGTCCCAGAGCATCGGGGCCAAACTGCAAAAGCTGAAGAAGGATTACACCGTCACCTACATCGGCCTGCACACTAAGGCTCGGCTGGGGGTGAACGACGACCAGCGCAAGGCCGGACTGCTTAACGATCAGCGTTTGCAAACCCTGCTCAAGCTGGCCGGTATCGATCTGATGCCCCGGCAGCAGCTCACCGATTACCAGAACCGTTTGGCCGGACTGAAGAGCTGCTTCGCCCTGACCGAGCAAAATCTCGACGCCTCGCCCATCTGCCCGCATTGTAGGTTCCGGCCGTCGATGGAAACCGATGCGCCGACCGGCCCGCAAATGATCGACTCCATGGACGCCCAGCTCGACGCCATGACGGCGGCCTGGACCTCCACCCTCCTCAGCAACCTGGAGGACCCGATCACTCAGGCCAACATGGACCTACTGAAGATCGACGATCGCGAGCCGCTGGAGGCCTTCATCCAATCGAAGGAACTGCCTGTACCGCTGGACAGCAATTTTGTCCACGCACTGAAGGAGGTACTTTCCGGTCTGGTCAAGGTCACCGTCAAAGCGCAGGAGCTACAACACGCCCTGCAAGTCACCGACGGACCGGCGACCCCGGCGGAGATGAAGAAACGCTTTGAGGAGTACATCGATCAGCTCACCAAGGGCAAGGACCCGGCCAAGGTACGGATCGTGCTGGAGTAAGCCCGTGACCAAGGATGAATTGATTGCCCGCCTGAAAGGCTATGAATGGACGGATTTCGAGTGCAAGAAAGCGCGCGCAAATGTGCCCAAAGATGCCTACTTAACCGTGAGCGCCTTTGCCAATACAACTGGTGGCTGGTTACTGTTTGGGGTGTCTGAAAGCGATGGTCAACTTGAAGTGACAGGGGTCGATCCCAAAGCTTTCGATCGCGTGCAGAATGATTTTCTTTCGGCATTGAGGGGTGGCCAAAAGCTAAACCACATCATTAGTGTTGAGCCTAAAGTATTTGATCTCGACGGCCACCGAATACTGGCTTTTTACGTGCCCGAAGCGCCGCGCCAACACAAACCGATTTATCTGAACGGTAATCTGCGCGACACCTATGTTCGGCGCGCTGCCAGTGACGAACGAGTAACCGATGCCGAGTTGCAACGATTTTTACGTGACAATTCTCTACGCCCCTGGGATTCTGAAGTTGTCACAGATTTCGACGTCACCCGATGTTTTGATGAAGAAACTGTTCGCTGGTATCGCGAACAATTTTATCGCAGGGAGCCTGAACAAAGGCACATCGATAATATTGTCGACTTTCTCAGGGAATGGAATTTCATTGTTGAGCATGATGGCCCGTTGCGGCCAACAAGAGCCGCGATTCTGCTGTTTGGTACAGACCACGCTGTGCGCCAGTTGTTGCCTCGCCCCGTACTCGATTACCAGCGGATCGATACCCGGTTTGAGAACTGGTCGAGTGATGATCGATGGCATGATCGGCTGGTCTTTGAAGAGAACATATTCAAGGCTTGGCGCGGCCTCGTTGCGAAATACATGCGTCTTGCCGAGCATCCGTTTTCACTAGACCCGGCAACCTTACGTAGAAACGATGATCCTCCCGACTATATTTCCTTTCGCGAGGCGGCTATCAACCTCTTGATCCACCAGGATTACGGTGATCATTTCCGCAAGGCCGCCATTAAATTTTTTACCGATAGAACCCTTTTCTGGAACCCAGGTGATGCCTTCTATACCGAGTCAGAACTCCTCGATCCGAGTGAAAAGGAAGTTCGCAATCCTTCTATTGTGAAAGCATTTCGCCGTATAGGCATGAGCGATCAGGCCGGCTCAGGCATTCGGGCTATATTCCGAAACTGGCGCGATTTGGGTCATGTGCCGCCCGAGATCACCAATGACCGATCCAGAAAATCCTTTGAAATCGCGCTGATAAAACAGACGCTGATTACTGAAAAGCAAAAAAAGTTTCTACAAACGGTAGGAGTGAAGCTGAGTGCGGAAGAAGCTGACGCTTTTGCCTTTGCGGCTGAACACGGAGAGGTAGACATTACGGACATCCGTGGTTTGGTGAATGTGACAGCATCCAAGGCCAAGTCGCTGGCTGATGGCTTGGTCAGGCAACAACTGCTGGAGGTCGTCTCTGACACGCGCTTCCAACTGGCCCCGGCCATGAGGGCTCGATATAACCACGATCAATCGATCAGAACTGCAGCGGACGTCACCCCCGAAGTCACCCCCGAAGTTACCCCCGAAGTTCGGCGCATGCTGTCTGCTCTCACCGGCGAGATGAGCAGAGCTGAAATCATGGCTGCTATGGGCTTGAAAGACGAAAAGCACTTTAGGGAACATTACCAGCAGAGCGCAATCCACGCCGGGCTCATCGAGATGACCATCCCTGATAAACCCCGCAGCAAAAGCCAAAAATACCGTCTGACCGCTCTGGGCAAAACCCTTATGGAGAATCAACAATGACCGAGACAGGCATGTTTAGTGAGGCGCCAGAACAAACAGCGGAGCCCTTCGGCCCGGTGACCTGTCTCGGCATGACCTTCGAGAATGACGAAGCTCGCCGCGCCCATTTCACCGAGGAGCTGCGCAAGAAGCTGCAGGCCCCGGAGTTCCGCAAGATTGAAGGCTTTCCCATCGGTAGCGACGAGGACATCCTGAACCTGAGCGATCCACCGTACTACACCGCCTGCCCGAACCCGTGGATCGCCGACTTCATCGCCGAGTGGGAGGCGCAGAAGCCGGAACAGCCCGAAGGCTATCACTACCACCGCGAACCCTTTGCGGCCGATGTGAGCGAGGGGAAAAACGACCCGATCTACAACGCGCACTCCTACCATACCAAGGTGCCGCACAAGGCCATCATGCGTTACATCCTCCATTACACGCAGCCGGGGGATATTGTTTTTGACGGCTTCTGTGGAACAGGGATGACCGGTGTGGCCGCGCAGATATGTGGCGACCGCAAAGTAGTCATGTCTCTTGGCTACCAGGTGAAACCGGACGGGACCATTTTGCAGGAAGAGACTGATGAAGATGGCAAAAAGGTTTGGCGGCCATTTTCGAAGCTGGGCGTGCGCAGAGCAGTATTGAACGACCTTTCGCCAGCGGCAACCTTCATTGCGTACAACTACAACACACCGATGGATGTGGCGGCGTTCGAGAAAGAGGCCAAGCGCATTCTCAAAGAGGTCGAGAAGGAATGCGGGTGGATGTATGAGACGCTCCATACGGATGGAAAGACGAAAGGGCGCGTTGACTATGTCGTATGGAGCGAAATTTTTTCCTGTCCGGAATGCGCTGGAGAGGTAGTTTTTCTCGAAGAAGCCATGGACATGGAAACAAAAAAGGTAATGAAGGAGTATCCATGTCCTCACTGTAACGCGGTCATTACGAAGCAAAAAATGAGCCGCACTTTTGAGTCATATTATGATTCGCTTTTGAATGAGACGAAGGAGAGGCCTAAACGCAAACCGATACAAATTGTTTACCGTATTGGTAAAACCAAACACAGCAAGACGCCAGACGCGAACGATGCCGAGATACTATCAAGAGTCTCCGAATTAGCCTTGCCAGCGCCTATTCCAGCAAACAGTTATCCCTATGATGACATGTGGGAAGCACCTCGAATGCTCTCACGCGGAATTACGCATGTGCACCATTTGTTTTTACCAAGGCAACTGCAGGCAGTATCGGCACTGTGGGGAAAGGTCAGTAAGGTGCGGGATTTTGGGACTAGATCAATGCTCTATTTTTGGCTTGATCAATCCATCGCTGGTCTTTCCTTGCTAAACCGTTTCGGCCCAACGCACTTTTCACAAGTTAACAGGCAAATGTCTGGTGTTTACTATGTGCCTTCACAGATTTCCGAGTGTAGTCCATGGTACAACCTTTCCGGAAAGCTTTCTCGCTTAATAAAGGCATTCAATAATTCATCGTCATTACTCGGTGGTTGCCACATCGGCACAGGTTCAAGTGCTCGTCTCAACATAGAGCCAGACTCTCTTGACTATGTCTTTATTGACCCACCTTTTGGTGACAACTTTGCTTACGCAGAACTGAACTTCTTGGTTGAGTCCTGGCTGGGTGTAATAACTGATATGAAGCCGGAGGCTATTGTCGACCGTTCAAAAAAGAATCGAGAGTCTCAGAAAGGACTGAGCGAATACCGCCAACTCATGACGGCTTGTTTTCAGGAAGCTTACAGAATCCTCAAACCAGGTCGCTGGATGACAGTTGAGTTTTCTAATACCAAGGCTTCGGTGTGGAACAGCATTCAGGTCGCTCTTACTGAAGCCGGTTTCATAGTGGCCAATGTATCCGCCCTCGATAAAAAGCAGGGGAGCTTCAAGGCTGTAACCACCCCTACAGCCGTTAAACAAGACCTCGTCATCTCGGCATACAAACCCAACGGCGGTTTTGAAGCTCGATTCCAAAAGGAAGCGCAAACCGAAGAGGGGGTTTGGGATTTTGTGCGCACGCATTTGAAATATCTGAATCCATTCAAGCCGCAAGGAATACCAGAGCGTGACCCGCGCATCCTGTTCGACCAGATGGTTGCCTACTACGTTCGTAAAGGTTTCCCCGTGCCGATCTCCAGCCAGGAATTCCAGCTCGGGCTATCGCAACGATTCAGCGAGCGTGATGGCATGTATTTCCTGCCGGATCAGGTGGCCGAATACGGCCGCAAAAAGATGACATCAGGTGGTCTGACGCAGATGACCCTATTCGTCTCCGACGAGGCATCCGCCATCCAATGGCTGCGCCAGCTCATCAAGGAAAAGCCGCAGACCTTTTCCGACATCAACCCGCAGTTCATGCAGCAGCTCGGCGGCTGGAGCAAGAACGAGGCCCAGCTCGACCTGCGCGAACTGCTGAACCAGAACTTCCTCTGCTACGACGGCAAAGGCCCGGTGCCCGAGCAGATCCACGCCTACCTCTCCACCAACTGGAAAGAGCTGCGCAACCTGCCCAAGGACGACCCGACCCTGGTCGCCAAGGCCCGTGACCGCTGGTACGTGCCCGATCCCAACAAGGCGGGCGACCTGGAGAAACTGCGCGAGAAGGCGCTGCTCAAGGAGTTCGAGGAGTACAAAGAGGGCAGAAAGAAACTCAAGGTCTTCCGCCTGGAAGCAGTCCGCGCTGGGTTCAAGAAAGCCTGGCAAGAGCGCGACTACGCCGTCATCGTCGCCGTGGCCGACAAGATCCCCAACAACGCCCTGGAAGAAGACCCCAAGCTGCTCATGTGGTACGACCAGGCAGTGACACGGATGGGAGGGGAATAAGATGCTCAAAAACCTGCGAATACAAAACTTCAAGGGTTGGAAGGATACCGGCCATATTCGCATGGCTCCCATCTCCCTGTTCTTTGGCGCCAACAGCTCGGGTAAGTCCAGCATCGGCCAGTTCCTGATGATGCTGAAACAGACCGTTGAGTCACCGGATCGGAAAGCCGTATTTTACCCGGGCGGAAAAAATTCCGCTGTTCAGCTTGGCTCCTATCAAGAAATGGTCTTTCACCGCAATCCGGAAAACAAAATTGCCTTCGACTACCGGTGGTCGTTGCCAGAAATGCTGAAGTTCAAAGATCCGCTGTCCAGCCAAACATTTACCGGCGACAACATCTCTTTTCATGCCGAGATCGGCTTGGGGGACAAGGATCAGCACACTCTGGTTCTCGATCACCTAAAATATGAATTGCTGGAGAAAGATGAATCCAGGCTGTCCGTTGGCATGGAACGTAAATCTGACACTAAATCGGAGTACAAAGTCAATGCGACTGATTATCCGTTGAAGCGGAAGCAGGGGCGCGCCTGGTCCCCCGGCGCTCCGGTTCGCTTCTATGGCTTTCCTGATGAGGTGGTTGCCTATCACCAGAACGCGGATTTCGTTCAGGCGCTGAACCTGCGGCATGAAAAGCTGTTCCGATCACTCTGTTATCTTGGACCGCTGCGCACCAAGGCAGAGCGTTTGTATTCCTGGACCGGCATCGAGCCTGAGAGTGTTGGCTATGCGGGTGAAAATACCGTCGCCGCAATTCTTGCGGCGCGAAGCCGGAAAATCAGTTTGGGCTACAAACGGCCAGCCAAACCTTTTGAGGAGATCATTGCCCTCAAGCTCAAGGAAATGGGACTGATCGAAGATTTCAGGGTCAACCCCATCTCCGAACAGCGGCAGGAATACGAGGTCAAGGTTCGAACCAAAGGGTCAAAGGATTGGGTGGATCTCCCGGACGTCGGCTTCGGCATTTCGCAGGTGCTGCCGGTTCTGGTGCAGTGTTTCTACGCCCCGGCAGGGTCGATCATTCTCATGGAGCAACCGGAGATTCACCTGCATCCGAACGCGCAGTCGGCGCTGGCTGATGTCATGATCGATGTCATCAACTCTCGGGAAAACGGGATAGACAGGGACATCCAATTGGTTATCGAAACCCATTCGGAACATTTCCTGCGCCGCCTGCAGCGCCGTATCGCCGAAGATGCGGTTTCTCAAGAAAAAGTGTCGGCCTATTTTGCGAACATTGCCAAAACCCCCGCAACCCTGGAGCCGTTGCAAATCGATATGTTCGGCAACATCCAGAACTGGCCGGAGAACTTCTTCGGCGATGAAATGGGCGACATTACTGAGCAGGCGAAGGCCGCCATGAAGAAGCGGATGCAGAAAACCGAAAAGCCGGAGGCGTCCGCATGAGCCTGCCGAAAAAATGCCTGGTGGATACCAATGTGCCGAAGACGGCCAATCTCGCCACCCAGCCAGACCTGGACTCTGATATAGCCGATGCCTGCGTGCTGGCATGCATCGAGGCGGTTGAGCATGTCATCAAAAAGCGCGGCCTGATCATCGACGCGGGAGACGAAATTTTTGATGAATACCGGCAGCAGCTCTCCATGAAGGGACAGCCCGGCATGGGCGATGCTTTCATGAAGTGGGTGAACGACCACCGGTATAACCCAGAATATTGCGACAGAGTGACCATCACTAGAAATGGCGATTCATACGACGAATTTCCTACGCATGACGGGCTGAATGATTTCGACAAATCAGACCGTAAGTTTGTCGCCGTAGCCAATACCCACGCGGACAAGCCGCCGATATTGCAGGCTACCGACAGCAAGTGGTGGGGATGGAAGGATGCCCTGGCTGACGTTGGGATTACCGTTCAGTTTCTTTGTCCGGAGTATGTCGAAGTCAAATATGCTGAGAAGATGGGGACGTGAAAGCGGATTTCTTCAAATTTCCCTCAACGTCTCATCTATCGACCATGCCGGGTGTAGACATCAGGGGTGATAAGGTTCTGACAGAATCCGAACGTGATGCATTCCTGCGGCATGAGCTGACTGTAGAAGAAAAAGTGGACGGAGCAAACCTGGGTCTCTCATTTGATGCAGACGGGAATATCCGCGCCCAGAACAGAGGCGCTTATTTGCATTTGCCTGGCTCGGGGCCATGGAAAAAACTCGGCGAGTGGTTGGCGCTCCACACCGATGCGCTTTTCCAGCATCTCTCTGACCAGTACATCCTTTTTGGCGAATGGTGCTACGCCCAGCACTCGATTTTCTATGACCGTCTGCCCGACTGGTTTCTTGCCTTTGATATTTATGACCGAGAGTCACGACGCTTTCTGGCATCGGAGCGCCGGGACCGGCTGATAGAAAAAATGCGAATTTCCAAGGTGCCAGGCCTTGCACGCGGGCGGTTTTCTTACCCAGAGATTGAAAAGCTCTTGCTGCAATCAAAGCTGGCTGATCAACCTGCCGAAGGCATTTACCTTCGAATCGATCACGGTGACTGGCTTAAGCAACGGGCCAAACTGGTTCGTCCAGCGTTCATTCAGGCAGTGGAAAAGCATTGGTCACGCTCCGCCATCAAGCCAAATCGGTTAGGCGCGGAGGTTCATGGATGAGAGCTTGCAGCATCAGCGAGGAGTGGCAATACAGCACCATTATAGAGGAACGTGGAATCGTTTCCTTTGCCTCGCGCCGCAAGGCCATCGAACGGGTTGGGCTGCCGGAGGTGCGGCAATTCAGGCTCTCCCGTTGCGATGCGGACGAATCCGAATGGCGGCATGAACGACAATCGGCAAGGCAGATCGTGCCGGAAATCCGGCCGCTGCCGATGCTGCGGATTATCAAAGAAGGCGCTCGATGATTAGTTGGCGAGACGTCATCCTGAACGACTTTGTACCTAACGTCAGCAAGCTGACCTTGGTCGCGGACCCGGATTGCTTATTGACTGAAGAAAAACTGGCGCTTGAATTACGTGGGCGCGGCTTTGACCTGATCGAGTTCAGTGACCCGGTCGAATTCAGATATGCCTACGAGTCCAAGTACCGTTCGATCTGGGATCGGGGTGAGCACACCGATCTGGTGGTGGTCCTCCGCTTGCAGGATGCGGAGCTGGAATCGCTGCCTTACGACCTGCTCCAGGCGGGCCGGAAACTGTCGTTCAACCTGGGGGATCTCTTTCCCAATCTGAGCTACCCGGTCATCGAGAAGCTCGACCGGAGCCTGCTGGACGCGCTTTTTGAGGCTCAGCGCAAGTCGCCGCCGGATCGCATGGGTGATAACGCCACCCAGGATTTCATTCTCCGCCATGTGTTCGGCATTGCGGCAGAACTGATTGACAGCGAGGTGGAGCTGCTTCGCGCTTTGCTTCGTCTGCACTACGGCCCGCTCCCGCTCCCGCTCATGCTGGCCGAACGGCTTATCCAGGTTCTCAAAGGCTATGCTGAGTTCAAATCTTGGCCGCTCTCAGAAATCGTTCCGGACGACAAGACCTTCTTCGCCTTTTTGCAGGAACGCTGGCCGGTGTTCCTTTCCAAACTTAGTAGCGCCAATCAGCTACAAGAAGACTCGATGGAATATGGCCTCCAGTATCCTGGCCCAAATCACCTGCCGTTCGACCATCAGGACATCAAGATCTACCTCGACAACCTGTTCCTGGAGGGGAAACTCATCCCTGTCGAGGCCAAAGGCATTGAAGTAGAGGCCGGATCCTGGGTGCGAAGCGGCATCGCTACATCCGGGGTGGACGATGAGGAACAACGGATCACTCGTCTGTTTAGTCTTGTTGAAAAAGAGTGGCCTACTGCGGAAGCGCGTTACTCGGACTGGACCGCCTTTGCATTGAAATGGGCCGAGCTGTCTTCGCGGGTTCATTGCGGCAACAGCACCGAGCATCAGACCCGGCTCAGAGCCATCGGCGATGCACTGAACACGACCTTTGCCGGTTGGCTGGCCGATCATTATTCCAGCCTGATCAACCTGCCGCCGACCCATCCGGCCCTGCTGCACCATGTGCCGCGCCGTCTGGCTCGGGATATCGAGGATTCCGGCAATAGCCGTGCGGCGTTGATTGTGGTCGATGGTCTAGCCCTGGATCAATGGGTGACCATCCGCCCGCTTCTGCAAAAGCAGGATGCCCATCTGATCATGCGCGAATCCGCGACCTTCGCCTGGATTCCGACGCTGACCTCGGTATCGCGGCAATCGATTTTCTCGGGCAAGCCGCCGCTCTATTTCCCGTCGTCCATCCACTCGACCCACAGCGAAGAGAAACTCTGGAAGCAGTTTTGGGAAGGCCATGGCCTGTCCCGGCTGGATGTCGCTTACCAGCGCGGCCTCGGCGACGGCGATGCATCTCGTGTCCTCGACGCCGCAATCCACCCCGGCAAGACCCAGGTGGTGGGACTGGTCGTGGACAAGGTCGACAAGATCATGCACGGCATGCAACTCGGCTCGGCTGGGATGCACAACCAGATTAAGCAATGGTGCCAGGGAGGGTTCCTGGCCGCGCTGGTCGGCCAACTACTGGAATACGGCTATGCGGTCTGGCTGACGTCGGATCACGGCAATATCCAATGCAGCGGCCAAGGTCGCCCATCTGAAGGCGTGATTGCCGAAACTCGCGGCGAACGGGTCCGTGTGTACCCTACATCGGAGCTTCGCGCTCAGGTGGCTGGGTCCTTTCCGTTTGCCCACGAGTGGCCGCCGGTCGGATTGCCCGCCGACTATTTCCCTCTGGTGGCCAGTGGCCACGACGCATTCATAAAGATGGGAGAGACCATCGTTGGTCATGGCGGCATCGCCATTGAAGAAGTCATCGTGCCCCTGGTGAAGTTTGCAAGGAGGACACGGTGATGGGCAAAAGACATGAAAAATTAGGCATAAAACAAACCATCCAAAAGGTTTGGATGGACAAAACCGTACAAATGCTGCTGGCGGGTTTTTCCGAAAAAGAGATCAGGGCTGAGCTCGACGCGTATTTATCCACACAAAAGCAGAGTGGTGGGATAGGTGAAAGAGGAAAGAAAACGTATGGAATGGCGGTTGCTCTTTTAGCAGCCTGGTTTGCGCCAGAAGAAGAACTGATTTCATTTCGTGATGATGCCCTGGGTTTAGCAAGAACCCTTCGACCTGAAGACTGGGTTCCTCTGCACTGGGCGTTAATTTCTGCATCCTATCCTTTTTGGTTTCATGTCGCTCGACAGACGGGGCGGCTACTCAACCTTCAAGATCAAATAAATCAGGCACAGATATTCGGGCGGCTCAAGGAACAGTACGGTGATCGTGAATCCGTATCGCGTAATGCCCGCTACACGGTGAGATCATTTATCGCATGGGGTGCGTTGAAAGATTCCGAGGCCAAGGGTTGCTACGAGAGAGCCGCTCCGGTAAGCATTGCCGACGCCAACCTGGCCATCCTGCTGTTCGAGTCCGCACTCCTGGCCACCCCGGAGGCCACCGGTGCATTGGGGCTACTCCAGAACAATCCGGCATTTTTCCCATTTCAGCTTCCTGTGATGACCGGTGACTTTGTATCCCAACACAGCGAACGGATCGACGTGGTTCGCTATGGGCTGGACGATGAGTTGTTAAAGTTGAATGCGATAACCGTTGGTTGAAAATGGTGGTTGCTGTGCTTAAACAAAGTTATTGCCATCGTCGCCTCATCACCCGCAACACGTTATAGCAACCCCCATTCTAGTGAGGACTACTGATTGAAGGCGTCACAGACGGCCATAAAAAAGGAAGGAGCATGGGGAATGTTTTTGCGGATGCGATTTTTGAGCGAGGCCCAGTGGTGTTCGATGGGATTGAAGTCTGGGGAGTCAGGCGGCCGATAGCGTACGGAGCCGCCCACGCGAGCCAAGAGAGGGGTCATCGTGGGCGCTTGATGGAAACGGGCGTTATCGAGAAAGACGATCTGGCCGGGTTGAAGGGCAGGGCGTAGAAAGCGCTCCAGCCAGGCGGTGAAAACAGCGCTATCGCAAGGGCCGGTGAAGATCATCGGCGCCAACAACTGGCCTTGACGGAGCGCAGCCACGAAACGGATCCGCGCTCGGCGATGGCCCGGTTTCAGGGCAAAACACCGTCGACCTTTCGGGCGCCAACCCCAGGGATCATCTTCGCAATCGTCGATCCCGGCTTCATCAACATCAATCAGCGGGGTGGGATCGCGTATTGCTAGGTCCTCATGAAACGTTTGCCGTTGCCCCTCGTCGTGTTCGCGATCGCCGTAGGTCTTTTTTTACGCGTGAAACCGATCTTCTTCAGACCGCGTTCAAGGGTTGTCCGGCCGGCCCCGCGCAAGACGGCCATCGCCGCCACTGTCTTGCCGCAATGAAGTGCCGCAAACCGCCGGAATTCGTCCCCGTCGGTGATCTTGGCGCCGTGCCCCTTTTGATAACCGCGCTTCGCGCTACAGCTACCCGTCGTCGCCTGCCGTCGTCGCCACGGGTGTGGAGTGTATTACGGCTGATCCGCAACAGCCGCGCCACCTCACCCGGCTTCTCTCCACACGCAAGAGCTTCTAACGCCTTCCGCCGGAGATCGTCGCGGTATTTGGCTAACGCAACAAAACCTTTTTGAGTCAGGTCGGATCATCAGAGCGAGTGACGGGTTGCGCTGAGCCGGGACTGACCAGGCCGATCAAGCCGCTAGCTAGAAACGCCTTCTGTGAAAAGTCGCAATGCCTTCTGGAGATGACAGCCGCCGCTTGTGGTAAAGTCCCCGACCGTGTCACATCCCACGGAAAACCCTTCCATGCGCAATGTTCCCCTCGATCTCCTACAGATCAGCCCGCTGCGGCCTGCTGCCCCGTTACCTTGGCCTCCGGCTGCTGCGGTGGCGCTGGCCCGAAGCGTGGGCTTTGTCGATTCAGTTACGGTGCGCCCGATCGCGGCGACCGGACCGCAACGCTATGAGATTCTCACCGGCCTCAAACACTGGTTGCTCGCCCAGCGCGCGCAATTGCCGACCATCGCCATTCAGGTGCGGGAACCGCTCAGCGATGCGCAAGCCCATCAACTCATCCTCCTGGATTCTGGCGATGCGGTGGCCAATCCGATCGCCGAAGCCCAGATGATTCAGGCCGAGGTCGCCCAAGGGAAAAGTATTACGGCCGCTGGCCGGGCACTCGGTCTGTCGCGCACGGAGGCTTCCCATCGCCTGCGGTTGTTGCAGTTGGCGCCGAGTGTCCAGGCGCGGATCACCGCTGGCCAACTGGAGATGGGGAAAGCCCGCCCCTTGGTCGGATTGCCGGCGTCGGTGCAATGGGAATTGGTGCAACGCCTGGTGTGGGAAAAATTCAGGGCTGTTCAATGCTTCTCAATTAATTCATTCTATGGGCTTTTCCGATGATA
>ERZ761602.3572-NODE-3572-length-21708-cov-4.518450_pt1 | contig 21708 bp, 18 predicted proteins | sample MGYA00512165_ERZ761602 | MGnify/ENA primary metagenome ERZ761602 (study PRJEB28899, sample SAMN02445085) | bioreactor sludge metagenome | biome: EBPR sludge; isolation source: Thorneside wastewater treatment plant | place: Australia: Brisbane, Thorneside...
GTGTAGACCTGGTCCGTGAGATTGGCGAGCACGGCCGCCTGGTAGCCCGAGCCCGTGCCGATCTCGAGCACCTTCTCGCCCGGCTTCACCTTCAGCTCGGTCGTCATCTTCGCGACCATGCCCGGGCCCGAAATCGTGACGCCGCAGCCGATGGTCAGGAAGCTCGTCTTGTAGGCTTCGGCGGGGGCGCGGGCGCGGGAGAATTCCTCGCGCGCGGTGAGCAGGAACGCACGCAGCACGTCGTCGCCCTTGATCGTGCCGTTCTTGACGTAGTTCTGCATCAGGTCCCATTTGCGCGCGAGCTGGGCGCGGTCGTCGCCGCGCGCCTTCACCATGTATTCGATGAAGGCTTCCTTGTCCTTGAGCGGCGGATTGAGCTTGCGGGCGTCGACCTGACCCTGCTGCGGCTTGGCGCCGGGCGCCAGGATCGTGTCGGCAACTTTGGCGCAGCCCCAGTCCTGGGCGTAGGCCGGGACGGCGAACGTCGTCGTCGCCGCCAGAATGGCGGCGGAAAGTGCGCGCATCGTTATCCTCTCGTGTGGCTGGAACACTGTTCTCTGAGACCGGTCTCGTTCCGGCGTCCTGTTGGACCCTGGCCGGGCGGCTCACGCGCGGGTTCTAACCCGCGGAGTCTGCACTTGCACCTGTTTTCTCACCGGAGATTACGTCGGAACTGCGGCGGACGTGCCGCGGCTGCGCGAACATGCTTCGGCTCCTTCAGGCGGCGGCCGGGGCGGCGCCGAAGACGCGGGCCGCGAACTTCGGATAGGGGTCGGCGATCTCGCGCGCCACCCGACCGCGGAGCAGCGCCAGCCACTCATTCTGCGGCGGAATCGTTTCGGGAACATTGCCGGGGGCGTCGAAATCGAAGCCGGTTTCGTCGCGCACCCGCTCCAGCGTCACGCCGGGATGGAGGCTGTCCAGCGCGAAGCGGCGCCGTGCCTTATCGAAGGTGAAGAGGCACAGCGGCGTCACCAGCGCGACCGGGCCGCCCGGGCGGTAGACGCCGGCGGGGCTCCAGCCTGGCGCGCTCACGAAATCGACCTTCGGCACCAGCACGCGCCGACTGTGCTCCTCGCGGAACAGGATGACGCGGGGCACGACGAAGTAGAGGTAGGCCGAGCCGAACGAGCCGCCCCAGCGGGCCTTCTGGCGAGGATAGTCGCCGACGCCGACGAGGTTGATGTTGGCCTCGCCGTCGATCTGGCCGCCGGACAGGAAGAAGGCGTCGACCCGCCCCTGCCCGGCGCAGTCGAACATGTCGACGCCGCCGTCGGTGCGGAATTCGGGGCTCTCGGCGCCGATCACCGACACCTTCGGGCGATTCCCCTCCAGCGCCCGGCGCAGCAGCGCCGCCGAACCGGGGATCGGCGACGACACCCCCACCGCGATGTGCCGGCACCCCTCGAGCAGCCGGCAGACGACGGCGATCAGCAGCTCTTCGGTGCGATAATCGCGCGACGTCATGGTTACGCTGTCCAAAGAGAAAAGCCACAGAGGGCGCAGAGAACACAGAGAATTCCCGGTGCGCCTTTGGCGCGCAATCTTCTTCCGCTGTGTTCTCTGTGCCCTCTGTGGTTCAACGCTTCACTCCGCCGCGCGGCGGGCCGGAATATCGCCGGCCAGGAAGGCGTCGAGCCAGGCGCGGAAGCCTTCGGGCGTGGCGGCGGCCTGGACATAGGCCGCGATCGCGGCGCCGTCCGCCTCGTAAAGGCCGGCCATGCCGCAGGGCAGCGCGCCGCGCGGCGCCAGCGCCACCGCGTCGACGTAGAGCGCCGAGATCACGCCCGCCGACCGCAGCGGATCGGCGTTGAGGTTGCCCGCGGAGATCTGCTCGACCGTGGCGACGGTGTGCCGCGCGGCATGCGCCAGGATGCGCAGCTCATGGTCGCGCCCGACCCAGAGATTGCCGTCGCGGTCGGCCATCGGCGCGTGGATCAGGGCCAGATCCGGGCGGAGCGCCGGGATCAGGATGATCGGATCACGGATCCCGTCCGGCGCCAGCGGGTTGTCGACGACCTTGTAGTCGGAGCGATGGGTGAGGATGTCGGAGCCGATCAGGCCGCGCAGCGGCATGAACGGGATGCCCTTCTCGCCCGCCTGCAGCGCCGCGTAGACCGCCGGGCAGGTCGTATCGAGCGGGCGCACCGCGCCGGATTTCACCGCCCGCACGAAGCACGGCGCCTGCCCGTATTCGCCGAGGCTCACGCCCCCGCCCTCGACCGTGACCACGCAGCCGGCGCCGATCAGCACGTCGGCGAACAGACCGCCGGTCGGCATGTTGACGAGATGGAGGCCGCGCACGCCGCGGCGGATCAGCGCCCGCGCCAGCGCCATCGGCGCTCCGCTCGTATCCTTCATCGCGGCGACGACGGCGCCGTCGGCGAGGTCGGCCACGAGCGCGTCGATGCCGGCAAGCTGCTGGGTCATGACAGGAGAATATCGCCGCCCTCGCCCCGGCGCGAGGGGGATCAGACCAGCGGGACGAACGCCACGGGCAGGATCGTCTTCTCGGTGACGCGGCCGGCCTCGTCCTTGGTGACGAGCACGAGATTCTGCGCGAACCGCCCGCGGCCGACCGGTACGACCATGCGGCCGCCCGGCCTGAGCTGGGCCACGAGATCGGGCGGCACGCCCTCGCCCGCCGCCGCCGTGACGATGATCGCGTCGAACGGGGCCTTCTCGGGCCAGCCCTTGGCGCCGTCGCCGGCCTTCACCGTGACGTTGCGGTAGCCGAGCCGCGCCAGCTTGGCCCCGGCCTCGAACGCAAGTTCCGGCACGACCTCGATGCTGAACACCTCGCGCGCAAGCCCGGAGAGGATCGCGGCCTGGTAGCCCGATCCGGTGCCGACCTCGAGCACGCGCTCGCCGCCCGCGAGATCGAGCAGGTCGGTCATCAGCGCGACGATGTAGGGCTGCGAGATCGTCTGCCCGTAGCCGATCGGCAGCGGCATGTTGAGATAGGCCGCCTCCGCCTCGCCGGCGCGTACGAATTTCTCGCGCGGCACCCGGGCCATCGCCGCCATCGTGCGCGCCGAGAATTGCTTGCGGCCGGTATACGCCGCCGTGGCCTCGGCCTCGGCCGCGATCTCGTCGAGCAGCGCACGGTGTGCGCCCGAGAGCGTCGTCCAAACTTCGAGCGGCGGCGCGCGCAGCGGCCAGCGGTCGAGCGCGATGCTGCCGTCGATCAGCGCGTCGGCGATGCCGCCGATGCGCGCCAGCTCGTCCGCGACGATGCGCTCGATCTCGCCGGCATGGCGCGCGAGGCCGCGCGCCCGTTTCGGCGTCGCCAGCACCGTCGCCGTCAGCGGCTCGCCGATCGGCCGCCCGATCCGGCTGGCGAGATAGCAGTGCACGGCGCCGAGCTCCGGCAGCGCCTCGGCGAGGCGCGCCGCGATCAGGCCGGCCGCGATGTTGTAGAGCTTGCCGACATGCGAGACCGGGTTCTTGCCGGCGACCGATTCCATCGTCATCGGGCGGTAGGGCGTGATCAGGCCGTTCGCGCGATTGCCGCGCCCGGCCTGGCCGTCGTCGCCGGCTTCGGCCGAAAGCCCGGTCACGGTGAGATAGAGGCTGCCCGCCGCCGGATCGTCGGCGGCGTTGACGGCGATCGCCGGATCGGCGAAGCCGCACGCGATCGCGGTCTCGCGCGCCAGCGCCGCTACCGTCTCGATCGCCGCGCGATAGGCGGCGGCGTCGGCGAGCGCGCCGCCGACCATCGCGGCGGCGATCGTGAACTGCGCCCGCTCTCCCTCGCGCAGGCCGAGCACCTTCACGTCGGCGCCGATGGCCGGGTGGGCCTTGCGCGTCGCGGCGGCGGTGAGCTTCCGCTCGATGGCGCCGACCGCGTTTTCGAGCCGGCTCAGCGGCGCGAAGCCGACGCCGATCGAGCTGTCGTTCGCGAGCACCGCGCCGGCCCTTCTCTGCCGGTCGAACAATTCGACGAGATCGGCCGAGCCGGGCCGCACGAGGCTGTGCACGCGCACGTGCCGCTCGACGTCGAGCGCGGGGAGATTGGCGCGCAGCCACGCCTTCGCGGCGCCGGCGACGATCTCGCCCACCGGAATGGTCTTGCCGTCGAAACCGGCCGCCGCGCGGCCGGCGAGGAACAGCTCCATCGGCTGCGTCACGCGCCCGCCGCCGAACGCCGGCTCCGCGGCACCGCCGGCAAGCAGCACCTTGTCGACGTTGTGGTGCAGGATGCGGCCGCACTCGGCGCGGTAGCGGCGCGACAGCGCCACGCTCGCCGCTTCGGCGACGGCGTCGGCGATCGTGTCGGGATGGCCGAGCCCCTTGCGCTCGACGGCTTCGGCCGGCAGCGCGTCGCCCTGCGGCGCGGTCAGTGCTTCGATCTTGAGATTCAACGGCACGCGAACCGCCTCCGCTGCGGCATCGCTCATGCCTAGGCCGGCGGCCGCGCCGCATCATTGATTCAGCGCAAGCAGCGCCCGTGGTGCCTGTGATCGCCGTCACACCGCCCTCACGCTTCAGTTCAGGCTCGCGTCACGTTGCCGCTGTTATGTTGCGCGCGTTCCGAATTCACCGCCCCCAACGCTCTGACAGGAGTACCGCCATGTCCCGCATCGCAACGATTGCCGGCCTCGCCCTCATGTCCCTCGCCGGCGCCGCCGCGCTCGCCAGCCCCGCCGCCGCCAAAGCGTGCACGAACGGCATCTGCGCCGAGAGCCGCGACGACGGCCGGATGGTCAACGTCTATCTGAGCTTCCGCGGCAACAATTGGACGCATTTCAACGTGCGCCGCAACGGCGGCCAGCTCGAGGTGAAGCCGGGCCAAGTGTATCTGTTCACGTACCGCAAGGGTTACAACCAGCACTATTCGGTGCAGGTGTGCAATCGCGGCGGCCTGTTCCAGAAGTCGAGCTGCACCGGCTGGGTGCGCTTCCACCACTCGTCGTAACGCGCCGCAAGACCGGGGCCCCGTGCTTCGCGCGAGCGAAGTACGGGGCTTCGTCATTTGCGGAGACTCGCGAGACACGCGGTGGTGCGCGCGCTTCGCGGCAGCCGCATCGCGCGCGGCGCGGAGCGCCTTCGAACACGGGAGAAGATCGACAACGCCTTTGACATTTGCCAACTTCCGCAGGGGATTCGGGAGGGTGCACGTGACTATTCGCAAGTCTCGCCGTTCGGCCATCTTGGGAGCACTCGCGCTGTGTGCTGTTCTCTTGCCGCTGGACCCGGCGCATTCGCAAGGCGGGCCGCAGTCAACTTGGGAGCCGGATGTACAGATCAGCAGCTCGGCAAGTGATGGCAGGGCGGTGCAGACCTTCAGCACCACTGAGAGCGCCGATGAGTGCCGCAAGTTTTGCATCGCGGCGACAGAGTGCGTTGCGTGGCAATGGCGCACGCCCAATGCCCCCGGAGCAAAGTTGTGCTTTCTGATTCGGAATCCGAACCTTCAGCGCATGAGTGCCCCGCCCGGAACGGTGATCAGCGGCGTCGTTACGCGTCCATCCGGCACACCGTCGAGGGCAGTTCCGGCCAGCCTGTTCCCGCAGCCGAAGCCGGGGTCGCGGGTTTTGTACAGCCTCGGCTCGTCGCCGCAGCGATATGTCGAGTACCGGTTTCTCGGCAACGAAGGCAACACGACGCTGGTGGACCGCTACGCCTGGCAGGGCACCGTCACCGATCGCGACCGCGCCCAACCCGACAATGCGCGGATGATCTTCGACGAAGTCGTCGGCGGCTGCACGGTGACCGCGTCGCCCGCCGCCCTGCGCACACTCACGATTGGTTCCACCATTTCGTACACGCGGCGCTGCGCGACGACGCGAGCCGCTCGTCACGCGGCGGACACGTCAACCTCAACGTCAGTTGCGCAAGTTCAACGCATCGTAAAAGGCCGTGAAATCGTGACGATGGGGCAAGGCACATTCGAGGGAGTCTTGGTCGAAAAGCGGTCAAGGACGACATATCGAGCCCACGTGCCAGGCCGGCCCGAATTGTCGATAGAAGAAGTCTCAGAGTTCTCGAGCGCGACGGTTTGGGTCGAATCCTGCGGCTGCTTTCTCCGGCAATCCACGCAAAGCCGCCTCGTCTCCAGAAACGTATCGGCCACGCTGTTGAAGGCGCTCGATGATTCGGGTCCAGACGGCGCGCTCAATGCGAACGTGTTGCGCCAAAAGCTAGGACCGGCTTTCGAGTGGCGCACACAGATTTGGGTTCCGATCCAATTCTACTGAGTTTGCGCGGAGCCTACCGCTTCAAACTCTCGAAATACGCCGCAACGTCCTTGCGCTCTTGCTCGTCGCCGAGCCGGAACGGCATCGCAGCGCCCGGCACGAAGGCCTGGGGGTTGGCGAGCCATTTCTCGAGCTTCCCGGCATCCCAGGTATGGCCCGCGGCCTTGAGCGCCGCCGAATAGCCGAAGCCGGGATGCGTCCCCGCCTTGCGCCCGACGACGGTACCGAGCGCGGGGCCGATGCGGTTCGTCGCCAGCGAGTGGCAGCCGACGCAGCGGCTTTCGAACACGGTCTTGCCCTTGCCGGCATCCTGCGCCAGTGCGGGCAATGCGCCGACGGCCGCCAGGGCGGCGGCGAGAACGATCTGCTTCATGGGGGTTCCTCGGGCGAAAGGTGCCCGCGGGCGCCGGTGCGGGGAGTGCCGGTGCGGCGCCCGCGGGTCGGGCTGCGCCGGCAGCGAGGGGGCACGGCCGGCGCGAGAGCGAGAAGGCCCCCGCGCCGCCGGCAGATGGAGGGACGGCGCGGCCGGCGCGGGGGCAGTTCCGGCAGCGCCGTGAGGAGCGCCGCCGGATGGACGGACGCGACTCAGGCGCCGAACGACAGCGCCTTCTGCGGCAGCGCTTCCTTCGTCGCCTGGGCGAGCACGGTCCAGTGCATCGTCTCGTCGGCGGCGAGGCGGCCGGCGACCTTGGCGAGATCGCCGTTGCTGAACGCGGGGATCACGCCGAGATAGGCGTTGGCCGCGCCCTTCTCGAGCCGCGCCGCGAGCACGAGGATGTCGCCCGCCGACTTGATCATCTTCACGTTGAGCGCGTCGGCATATTCCTGCATCGACTTGGCCGCGACCGGCTTGCCGCCCATCTTCTGGATCGTCGCGATCAGCGCGTCGCGATGCTCCTTGTGGTGGCTCTGGAACTGAACCGCGACGCCGAGCACCGGCTGCTTCAAGAGCTTGCTCTCGGCGCCGATCTGGTAGGCGGCGATCGCCTCGTGCTCGAGGCCGAGCGCCACGTTGAGGATCGCGACGTCCTTGCCGGCGTCGCCCTTCATGCCCTGCGCGAGGGCTTCGCGGCCGCCGAGCACGGCGATGGCCGTGGCCGACAGCGTGGCGATGCCGGCGCCGCGCAGGAAGCGGCGGCGGTCGGGGCCCGCATTCGCGGCAATGATCTTGGTCTCCTGGGTCGTCATCGGTTGGCTCCCTTCTGGGTCCGTTGGGGTTGTCTGCGTCGCGGCACGGGACGGCCGCTCGCGGCAAGCGCTGTCTGCCGCGGTGACGGAGTTTCGTGATGTGCGAGAAGTCCTTCGGGCGTCCGCTTCGGGCGGCGCGGCCCGTCCCATGCCGTTGTGCGCAATGTCTACGCCGCGCCGTCCGGCGCGGATTTTCGCTCACGGGCTTGTGACCTGGCCCGTGCCGGGAGCGGCCGGTCAAGTGATCCAGGCTACTTGGCGGACCGCCGGTTGTTGCCCCGGAATGGAGCTGCATGCGGCTCGTCGCACGCGCTCGAGCGGAGAAACGCGATGTTCGCCATCGGACACAAAGCCCTTGACCGCCTCTTCCGCGCTTCGGAGTTCGCGTTGCCGGCGGAGGCCGCAGTCCTGTTCGGACTGCGCGGCGCGCTGCCGACGAACGCGTTCGATCCCGAGCTGCGCGAGGAGCGCAATCTGGAGCTTGGCGTGGCCGACAACGTGCACCCGCGCTGCGCGATCGGCGTGTGGGACACGAAGAGCAAGACGGTCGCCGTCTTCCCGGGCAGCACCGTGCCGTTCATCGCCAGCATCCAGCAGGGCCTGCCCAAGCAGGGCCAAGGCACGAATCAGGTGATGGAAAGCTATGTCGCCTACGTCCCCGGCAAGCACCCGGGCAACAAAGGGCCCGCTTTCCAGTATCCGGCGTTCATCCAGTCCGGCGATTTCCCGCACCGGCGCACTGCCGACGATCTCGATTTCGACCAGGACGACGCGGTGTTCGTCGCGTTCCCGGGCGACAATCTCCACGCTGCCTTCTCCGAAGGCCCCGGCCAGAAATTCTTCTCGAGCTTCGGCTGCCAGGTCGTGTGCGGATTTCCGAAGCGCAGCCACGGCAACATCCAGGACATGGGGATGTGGCCGCGCTTCCGCGACCTCGCGATGAGTTTCAAGCAGAAATCCTATCGCTACGCGCTCGTGCAGGGGCGCGAGGCACAGGTGGCGGCGACCACGCCCGCGGGCGCGCTCGCGGCCAAGCTCTACTACGGTTCCCAGGGCTCGCTCACCGCAAAGGTCCAGAAGGCGCTCAAGGCGAACGGCTTCCCCGCGATCGGCGTGGATGGCGACTTCGGGCGCGGCACGCTCACCGCCGTCGTCGCGTTCCAGAAACGCAGCGGGCTCGACGGCGACGGCATCGTGGGCCAGAACACGGCCGACGCGCTCGGCATCGGCGACGCGTGGCCGCGCTTCTAGCGCGGCGTGCGACTGCGACAGGACTTTGACTTCGCGGGGCGGCCACGCGCATCATGCGCGCATGCCCCACTCCCTGGCCAAGAAGCCCGGCGACGACGAGATCGACTACGTGCTCGAAGAGCAGGTCGGTTTCCTGCTGCGCCGCGCGCAGCAGCGGCATACGTCGATCTTCGCGGCGCGCATCGGCCGGCATCAACTGACTCCGACACAGTTCGCGGCGCTCGCGAAGATCCGCGACGAGGGCATCGTCTCGCAGAACAGGCTCGGCCGGCTCACCGCGATGGATCCCGCCACGATGCAGGGCGTCATCGCGCGCCTGCTCGACCGCGGCTTCATCGCGCGCGCGCCCGATCCCAAGGACCGCCGCCGCGCGCTGCTGCGCCTGACGCCCGAAGGCGCCGCGGCCTTCGCCGAATCCGCCGCGAGCGGCAAGGCGATCTCGCGCGAGACGCTGTCGCCGCTTGGCGCCCGCGAGCGCGCGGCGTTCCTGCGGCTCTTGGCGAAGCTCGTCTGATCCCCGCCCCGCTCCGGCGAAGTATCGGAAAGGGAGCCGGGGGTGAAGAAAGAGTCGCCACCAAGACGCCAAGGCACCGAGAAAGCGACTGCGCCGCCGAGACGCGGCGCGGAAACGGCAGCGACTTCCTGCGCGCGCCGCTTGGCGCGCAGTCTTTTCCTCCTTGGTGCCTTGGCGTCTTGGTGGTGAGCCTTTCCTTCTTCTTCCCGGCTCCCCGGCTCACTGTTCACCTTTCTTGGCTCCCGCAGTCTTCGCCATCGAGCGCAGTTGCGTTCCCCCGAATGTTGGGCTAAATTCGTTCGTACACATACAATCTGCCCGGCCTCGTCCGCCGGCGGATTGCGGGATCGGCACGTCGCACTGTGGGAGGCGCGGCGAGGGAATGGGCAGCTATCTGCGCCCGACCGAACTGAACGAAGCGCTGCGAGCCCTGGGCGCGCAAGGCCCGCGAACGATTCTGGCCGGCGGCACGGACTTCTATCCGGCCCGCGTCGGCCGCGCGATCGACGACGACATCCTCGACATCACGGCACTGCCGCTGCGCGGGATCGAGAGCGCCGGCAACCACTGGCGCATCGGCGCGCTGACGACGTGGTCCGACCTGGCCGCGGCGCCGCTGCCGGCCTGCTTCGACGCGCTGAAGGCCGCGGCGCGCGAGGTGGGCGGCGCGCAGATCCAGAACGCCGGCACGCTCGCCGGCAATCTCTGCAACGCCTCGCCCGCCGCCGACGGCGTGCCGCCGCTGCTCGCGATGGACGCCGAGATCGTGCTCGCCTCGGCCGCCGGCGAGCGCCGCGTGCCGCTGGCGCAGTTCGTGACCGGCAACCGCAAGACCGCGCGGCGCGCGGACGAGCTCGTCACCGCGATTCGCGTGCCGAAGCCGGCCGCGGGCACGCAAAGCACGTTCCTGAAGCTCGGCGCGCGGCGCTATCTCGTGATCTCGATCGTCATGGTGGCCGCGACGATCGAGCCCGACGGGCGCGGCCAGATTCTGCGCGCGCGCGTGGCCGTCGGCGCGTGCTCTCCGGCGGCGCAGCGCCTGGGCGCGCTCGAAAGCGCGCTCGGCGGACTGCCGATCGACGCAAGGCTCGCCACCGTGGCCTGCGCCGAGCATCTCGCCCAGACGCTGACGCCGATCGACGACGTGCGCGGCTCGGCGCACTACCGCAACGACGCCGCGCTGACGCTCGTGCGCCGCGCGCTGGCCGGGCTCGGCGCGCAGATGGCGACGAACGCGGAGCGTCCGCCGAATCCGAAGGGTGCGCCGTGACCTCGCTGGCCCCGGCCATCGCGCTCACGGTCAACGGCCGCGCCGTCATGGTGCACGCGTCGCCGGCCGCGCGGCTCGCCCATGTGTTGCGCGACGAGCTGGGCCTCACCGGCACGAAGATCGGCTGCGATGCCGGCGATTGCGGCGCCTGCACGGTGCTGCTCGACGGCAAGCAGGTGTGCGCCTGCCTCGTGCCCGTGGCGCAGGCGGCCGGCCGCACGGTGACGACCGTCGAGGGCATGGCCGAAAACGGGCAGCTCTCCGCGTTGCAGCAGGCGTTCCACCGCCATGGCGCCGCGCAATGCGGCATCTGCACGCCCGGCATGCTGATGGCGGCGCGCGACCTGCTCGCCCGCAACCCGAAGCCCAGCGCCAACGAGGCGATGGACGCGCTCGGCGGCGTGCTCTGCCGCTGCACCGGCTATCGCAAGATCGTGGACGCGGTGCTCGACGCGGCCGGCGCGAACGGCGCGGCGGCGCCCGCCCCCGCCGCAGGTTGCGCGGTCGGCGCACGCATGGCGAAAGTGGACGGCGTGGCGAAGCTCACCGGCGCCGAATCCTACGGCGCCGACGCCTCCCCCGACGACGCGCTGCATCTGCGCGTCGTGCGCTCGCCGCACCATCGCGCGCGCTTCGCGGTCGGCGACCTGAAGCCGCTGCGCGCGAGATATCCGGGCCTGGTCGATATTCTCGGCTGGCGCGACGTGCCGGGCAGCAATTCCTTCGGCATCTACCCCACCGGCAAGGACCAGCCGGTGCTGGCGCAGGACGAGGTGCGCTACCGCGGCGAGGCCGTGCTCGCGCTCGTCGGCGACAAGCACACGGTCTATTCGATCCGCGACGACGAGATCCCGATCGCGTGGACGCGGCTCGAGCCCGTGATGGGCGTGGCCGCCGCGCTCGGCGCCGGCGCGCCGCGCGTGCAGGCGGCGAAGCAAGGCAACGTGCTGACGCGCGGGCACCTCGCGAAAGGCAACCTCGAACACGGATGGCGCGCCGCGTCCTTCAAGGCCGAGGGCGTGTTCCAGACCAGTTTCGTCGAGCACGCCTATGTCGAGCCGGAGGCCGGCTGGGCGCGCCGTGTGAGCGCCGGCGACGGTCCGGACCGGATCGAGATCCACGTCACGACGCAGACGCCCTACATGGACCGCGACGAGGTCGCGCACGTGATGGGCCTGCAGAAGGACCAGGTGCGCATCGTGCCGACCGCGTGCGGCGGCGGCTTCGGCGGCAAGCTCGATCTCTCGGTGCAGCCGCTGATCGCGATCGCGGCCTGGAAGCTCGGCCGCCCGGTGGCCTGCACCTACACGCGGCCGGAAAGCATGGCGGCGACGACGAAGCGCCATCCGGCATCGATCCGCGCGCGCGCCGCCTGCGCCGCCGACGGCAAGCTGACCGCGTTCGAAATGCACGCGGATTTCGACACCGGCGCCTATGCCTCGTGGGGGCCGACCGTGGCCGACCGCGTGCCGGTGCACGCGACCGGGCCCTATTTCGTGCCGAACGTGAAGAACACGAGCATGGCCGTGCACACGAACGGCCCGCCTTCGGGCGCGTTCCGCGGCTTCGGCGTGCCGCAGGCGGCGATCGCGCACGAAGCGCTCTACGACATGCTCGCGGAAAAGGCCGGCATCGACCCGCTGGAATTCCGGCTCATCAACGCGATCAAGCGCGGCGACGCGACGGCGACCGGCCAGGTGTTGCAGCACAGCGCCGGCCTGCCGCAATGCCTGATCGAGTTGCGCCCGCGCTGGATGGCGTGGCGGCGCGAGGCCGAGGCGTTCAATGCGGGCTCGACGGCGCTCAAGCGCGGCGTCGGCATCGCCTGCATGTGGTACGGCTGCGGCAACACCTCGATGTCGAATCCCTCGACGATGCGGATCGGGATTTCGCGCGAAGGCAAGGTCACGCTCTACAATGGCTGCGCCGACATCGGCCAGGGCTCAAACACGATCATGATCCAGATCGCGGCCGACGCGCTCGGCATCGCGGCGGAGCGCTTCGACTACGTGATGGGCGACACCGACCGCACCGCCGACGCCGGCAAGAGCTCGGCCTCGCGGCAGACGTTCGTTTCGGGCCGCGCGACGCAGCTCGCCGGCGAAGACCTGCGCCGCAAGATCCTGCGCCTCGCCAATGCCGGCGACAGCGCGACGCTGGCGCTCGAGGGCAGCACGCTCACGATCAGCGAGGGCGAGACGCGCCGCGTCGTCGACCTCGCGGCGCTGCCGGCCGACAGGAACGGCGACGCGCTCGCCGGCGAAGGCACGTTCGATCCGCCGACGCAGAAGCTCGACGCGAACGGCCAGGGCATCCCCTACGCCACCTATGCGTTCGCCGCGCAGATCGCCGAGGCCGAGGTCGACATCGAGCTCGGCACCGTGAAGGTGCGCCGCATCGCGGCCGCCCACGACGTCGGCCGCGCGATCAATCCGACCCAGGTGGAAGGCCAAATCCACGGCGGCATCGCGCAGGGCCTCGGCCTCGCGCTGATGGAAGAGTATCTGCCCGGGCGCACCGAGAACCTGCACGACTACCTGATCCCCACCTTCGGCGACGTGCCGCCGATCGAGGTGATCTTCGTCGAGGATCCGGAGCCGCTCGGCCCCTATGGCGCCAAGGGCATCGGGGAACCGGCGCTGATCCCGACCGCGCCCGCGATCTTCGGCGGCATCCACCACGCCACCGGCGTGCGCATGCATTTCGCCCCGGCGACCCCGCACCGCGTGCGCGAGGCGCTGCTCAAGGCGGGAGTCTGCAAATGAACGAAATGGTCAAACCGGCCGCATCCGACGACGGCATCGTCACCTGCGATGCGTGCCCGGTGCTGTGCCGCATCCGCGCCGGCCGCACCGGCGCCTGCGACCGCTACGGCAACGTGAACGGCAGGCTCGCGCGGCTCGATCCCTTCGTCGTGACGCAGAAGATCGCCGAGCAGAGCGGCGCCATGGTGCCGTTTGCGGGCAAGGACTGGGACGGCAAGCTCGTGCCCGGCGCGCCCACCTTCGTCACCGGCGTCGGCGCCGGCACCACCTACCCCGACTACAAGCCGGCGCCGTTCATCGTCGCCAGCCAGTACGACGGCGTGGACATGGTCACGGTCGTGACCGAGGGAATCTTCAGCTATTGCGGCGTGAAGGTGAAGATCGACACCGACCGCTACGTCGGGCCCGAGACCGCGGCGGTGCGCGTGGACGGCGAGCAGGTCGGGCACGTGACGACGGCCGAGTACGGCTCGCAGATGCTGTCGATCGGCGGCGTGCGCCACCTCACCGGCGGCTCCAAGAAGGAAGGCGTCGTCACCTGCGAGACGCTCCTGAAGCTGTGCAGCGGCGAAGCGGTGGCGATGAGGGTGGACGAGGGCGAAGCGCTCACGGTCCAGGCCGGCCGGCCGCCGATCATCGCCGGCGCGCGCGAAGAGCGGATGCGGGTCGGCTGCGGCTCGGCGACGATCGGCATATTCGCCAAGCAATGGTTCGGCCATGTCGACGAGGTCATCGTCGTCGACGACCACATCACCGGCGTTCTCACCGAGCACCAGGCCGGGCGCTTCCTCGACATGCCGCTGGCCGGCATCCGCGTTCGCGGCCGGAAATCGACTCCCGGGCGCTATTTCCAGGTCGCCGAGCCCGGCACCGGCTGGGGCGGCACGAACGTCAAGGACCCGCTCGAGATCATCGAGAAGATCGACCCCAAGAACGCGAAACCCGGCCTGCGCCTGCTGATGGTCAGCACGACCGGCGAGCACGCGGAATATTTCGTGCTCGACGAGCAGCTCAGGCCGCAGAAGGCGCCGATGCCGGCGCATTTGCGGATGACGGTCGACCGTATCGGCGAGAACTGCGAGCCGGCGCTCTCGACCGTGCTGTTCATGGCCGGCGCCGGCGGCAGCCTGCGCGCGGGCGTCACCGAGAATCCGGTGCGGCTCACGCGCTCGGTCAAGGATGCGCTGACGCGCGTCACCGCGGGCGGTGCGCCGGTCTATGTGTGGCCGGGTGGCGGGATCACCTACATGGTCGACGTGACGACGATGCCGGCCAAATCGTTCGGCCACGTGCCCACCCCGGCGATCGTGGCGCCGATCGAGTTCACGATGCGGCGCGAAGACTACGCGGCGCTCGGCGGCCATGTCGGCAGCATCCGCCGCATCGACGACGTGGCCAAGGCGGATCGCCTCCAGGTGCAGAAATGGCACGCACAGGGCCCGTGGCCCGGCGCGCCGCTGCCGAAGACGCCGGCGGAATGACACGCTCCGCCCGCTCCGGCGCCGCGCGCGCCCCGCTCTCCGGCCAACGCTGGCACTTCCAGCACGGCCCGATCGATCTCGTGCTGCGCGCCTGGGGCGATGCGGCCGAGTGCGCGCGGGCCTACGAACAGGCCTGGGCGCGCTTCGCAACGGTATTGCCGGAGCTGGTGGCGGAGCTTCCCGACTTGCGAGAGCCCGTGGCGCCCTCGACCTTTTCTTTCCCGCGCAGCGGGAGCGAAAAGAATCGTCCGCTATCGGGAGCTGTCGCCCGCCGCATGTGGCAGGCCTGCGCGCCGTTCGCGGACCAGTTCATCACGCCGATGGCGGCGGTGGCGGGCGCGGTGGCCGACGAGGTGCTGGCGGCGCTGATTGCGGGACGTCGGCTCCGCAAAGCCTATGTCAACAACGGCGGCGACATCGCCATCCAGCTGGCGCCCGGCGAGCGGTTCGAGACCGGGATCGTCGGCGATATCGGCAAGCCCAAGCTCACGGCGACGGCGAGCGTGGCGGCCGAGGATGGAGTGCGCGGCATCGCGACCAGCGGCTGGCGCGGGCGCAGCTTCTCGCTCGGCATCGCCGATGCGGTCACGGTGCTGGCGCGCGACGCGGCCGCGGCCGACGCGGCGGCGACGATGATCGCGAATGCGGTGACGACGGACCACCCGGCGATCGAACGCCGCCCGGCGCGGGACCTGGACCCCGACAGCGATTTGCGCGAGCATCCGGTGACGGTGAGCGTGGATCCGCTCGACGACGCCGCGCTCTCCGCGGCGCTTGCGAACGGCGTGCGCGCCGCGCGGGCGTATCGCGCGGCGGGACTGATCGAGGGGGCCTACGTCGAGCTGCAGGGACGGCGCGCCGCGGCCGGCGGCACGCAGGCGCCGGCGGCGATCCGCGAAGAACGCATGGCATGGAGCTTGCACGCATGAACGTGATGAATCCCAAGGCCGCTGGCCGCGCGACGGCCTACGAGAACGAGCTGGTCCGGGTGCGTAAGTTCGTCGTGATCGCCGAGGAGATCCTGCACGAGGGCGGCCCGCGCCCCGAGCGCCCGCGCACGCGCGCCGCGGTCGCCGCCGTGCTGCACAATCCCTATGCCGGCAAATATGCCGCCGACATCATGCCGATGATGGAGGCGCTGAAGCCGCTCGGCCTCGAGATGTCGCGCCGCCTGGTCGCGGCGCTCGGCGGCGATGCGAAGTCGATCGAGGCCTACGGCAAGGGCGCCATCGTCGGCGAGGCCGGGGAACTCGAGCACGGCGCGCTCTGGCACGTGCCGGGCGGCTATGCGATGCGCGAATTGCTCGGCGGCGCCAAGGCGATCGTGCCCTCGACGAAGAAAGTGGGCGGGCTCGGCGCCGCGATCGACATCCCGATCCACCACGTCAACGCCGCCTATGTCCGCTCGCATTTCGACGCGATGGAGGTGCGCGTGCCCGACGCGCCGCGCGCGCACGAGCTGGTGTTCGTGCTCGCGATGACCACGGGACCGCGCGTGCACAATCGCGCCGGCGGACTGACCGTGGCCGACATCAAGGTCGGCGACGGGCAGCGCTGAGCGGCGCAGACAGGGAGCGGCTTCGGCCATGAGCTTCGTACGCAACGCCTGGTACCCGGCCTTCTGGAGCCACGATCTCGGCCGCGCGCTGCAGCGGCGCACGATGCTCGGCGAGAAGCTCGTCTTCTACCGCACCGAGGCCGGCGCGCCGGTGGCGCTCGAAGACCGCTGCTGCCACAAATACCTGCCGCTCTCGATGGGCACGCTCAATGGCGACGCCGTCGTCTGCGGCTATCACGGCATGACCTACGACCCGACCGGCGCTTGCATCCGCATCCCGGGCCAGCCGAGCATTCCCGCCCAGGCGCGCGTGCGCTCCTATCCGGCGGTGGATCATCTCGGCCTCGTCTGGATCTGGGCCGGCGACGCGGCCGCCGCCGACGAGCGCAAGCTGTTCAGGCTCCCCGCCTACGACGCGCCGGGCTGGACGACCAATCGCGGCCCCTACACCTATGTCCGCACGCAGTACCAGAACATCGCCGACAACCTACTCGACCCGATGCATGTGAGCTTCGTGCATCTCTCGACGCTCGGCAGCCCGGAGATGGCCGACATTCCGGTGGAGACCGAGCAGGACGGCGACCGGATCACCGTGATCCGCTGGACGCTCGACCGGCCGCCGGTCCCGATCATCCGGAAGCTGACCGGCCTCGATACGCATTGCGACCGCTGGCAGTACTACAACTACTATCCGCCCGCGGTGGCGATCACCGATTTCGGCAGCGGCCCGGTCGGCATGGGCCACGGCGAGGCGGACCGCGACGGCGCGTACCGCGCCTATTCGTGCCATTTCATCGCGCCGGAGACGGAGAAAACCTCGCATTACCACTGGATGCAGGTGCGCAACTTCGCGCCGGGCGATGCCGAGGTTTCGCGGATGATGACCGACCAGCTCATCCATGCGTTCGGAGAGGACGTGGCGGTGCTGGAGGCGATCCAGGCCGCCGAGGACGAAAAGCCCGCGCGCCCGCCGGTGAAGCTCGTCATCGACAACGGCCCGCAGCGCGGCCGACGCGTCGTCGAGCGCATGATCCGCGCGGAACAGGACGCAGCGCAAGGCGCTGCTTCGGGTCGAAGCGCGCAGGCGCGCTTCGACAACAAGCCCGAGCGAATCTCGGGCGGCTCGCAAGCGGCTGAATAATGGCCAATATCTCAATCCGGGAGCAAAGGAGGAGGACGGCAATGACACTCAACAGGCGCTATCTGCTTGCATCGACGGCCGCGGCCGCCGTGCTGGGGCTGATCCCGGCCGCGGCCGCGCAGGAGACGATCAAGATCGGCGAGATCAACTCCTACTCCGGCATGCCCGGCTTCACGCAGCCCTACAAGAAGGCGTGGGAGCTGGCGCTCGAGGAGATCAACAAGGCCGGCGGCGTGCTCGGCAAGAAGCTCGAGGTGATCGCGCGCGACGACGGCGGCAAGCCCGGCGACGCGGTGAAGATCGCCGAGGAAATGGTGGTGAAGGACAAGGTCGTCATGATCGGCGGCACGTTCCTTTCCAACATCGGCCTGGCGGTGACCGACTTCGCCGCGCAGCAGAAGGTGTTCTTCCTCGCCGCCGAGCCGCTCGCGGACCAGATCGTGTGGGAGAAGGGCAACCGCTACACGTTCCGCCTGCGCGCCAGCACCAACTCGCAGGCGCTGATGCTGGTGGAAGAGGCGAAGAAGTCGAAGGCCAAGAAGTGGGCGACGATCGCGCCCAACTACGCCTACGGCCAGGACGCGGTGAAATCGTTCATCGCGAACCTGAAGAAGGTGCGCCCGGACGTCGAGGTCGTCGTGCAGCAATGGCCGGCGCTGGGCCGCATCGACGCCGGCGCGGAAGTGCAGGCGCTGCTGAAGGCGGCGCCCGAGGCGATCTACAACGTCACGTTCGGCGGCGACCTCGCGAAATTCATCAAGGAAGGCAACGCGCGCGGCCTGTTCAAGGACCGGACGGTGGTGAGCCTGCTCACCGGCGAGCCCGAATACGCCGATCCGCTCGGCGCCGACATGCCGGAGGGCTGGATCGTCACAGGCTATCCGTGGTCGAAGATCAAGACGCCGGAGCACGACGCGTTCGTGAAGGCGTATCAGGCCAAGTTCAACGACTATCCGCGGCTCGGCTCGATCGTCGGCTACACCTGGATGTATGCCGCGGCCGGCATCATCCAGAAGGCCGGCAAGACCGACACCGAGGCGCTGATCGCGGCGGCGCGCGGCATCCAGCTCAAGTCGCCGATGGGCCCCTATCATTTCCGCGCGATCGACCAGCAGTCGACGCTCGGCGCCTATGTGGGCCTCACGACGGTCGAGGGCGGCAAGCCGACGATGAAGAACTGGTACTACGCCGACGGCGCCAAGTTCATGCCGCCCGACGACGAGGTGAGGAAGCTGCGTCCGGCGGACGCGATGAAGTGACGAGTTGCGCGCGTGCGCGCGCAACTCGTCATCCTGAGCGAAGCGAGCGCGCCCTAGTGGGCGCGCACGCGAAGTCGAAGGATCGCGGGCCGGCGCGCGCTTTCGCGGCGCGCGAGGCGGCAGCAGCCGCATACGGTCTATCGTCGCGTCAGCGCCCCACCACCCTGCCCGGCGATCCCTCCACTTCGCACGCTCGCCCCAGGGCGCGCGTGCTCCGGTCGGGATGACGGGTCGTTGAGAGTGTGATGTCCTTCTACGTCGTCCAATTCCTGACCGGGCTGGCGAGCGCGTCGTCGCTGTTCCTGGTGGCGGTGGGCCTGTCGCTGATCTTCGGCGTCACCCGCATCGTCAACCTCGCGCACGGCTCGTTCTACATGCTCGGCGCCTATATCGCGCACACGCTGGTGACGGCGCTCGGCACCGGCGTCGTCGGCTATGTCGCCGCCGTCGCGGGCGGCGCGCTGGTCGTCGGCCTGCTCGGTGTCGCGATGGAGGTGCTGCTGCTGCGGCGCATCTATCGCGCGCCCGAGCTGTTCCAGCTCGTCGCCACCTTCGGCGTGGTGCTGATCGTCAAGGACGCCACGCGCGCGATCTGGGGCGTGCAGGACAAGACTTCGCCCGCGCTGCGCGGCACGATCCCGATCGGCGATCAGGCGATCCCGATCTTCGACATCGCGTTCATCGCGATCGGCCTCGGCGTGCTGGGCGCCATCTGGCTGCTGATGACCAAGACGCGCTGGGGAACCCTCGTCCGCGCCGCGACCCAGGACCGCGAGATGGTGGGCGCGCTCGGCGTGAACCAGAAGCTGCTGTTCACCAGCGTGCTGTTCATGGGCGCGGCGCTGGCGGGCCTCGGCGGCTCGCTGCAGATGCTGCGTCCGGAATCGGTCAATCTCTCCATGGACCTGTTGATTCTCGCGCCGGCTTTCGTCGTCGTCGTGGTCGGCGGCATGGGCAGCATCGCCGGCGCCTACCTCGCGGCGTTCATCATCGCCGAGCTGAATGCGTTCGGCATCCTCGTCTTGCCCAAGATCACGCTCGTGCTGATGTTCCTCGTGATGGCCATCGTCCTCGTCGTGCGCCCCTGGGGCTTGCTCGGCCGCCAGAGCGTGGCCACCGGCGGACACGGCGGCATCGCGGAGGCGCCGCTCCGCCCGGCCACGCCGCGCCTGAAGCTGCTCTATGCCGCGCTCGGCGCGGCGCTACTGCTGCTGCCGCTGCTGGGCGAGAGCATGGCGCTGCTCGCGGTCGACATGCTGATCCTCGTGCTGTTCGCGGCGAGCCTGCACTTCATCGCCGGCCCCGGCGGCCTCCACTCGTTCGGCCACGCCGCCTATTTCGGCCTCGGCGCCTATGCCGCCGCGCTGCTGCTCAAATACTACAAGGTGCCGATGGAGGTTGGCCTCCTCAGCGCGCCGTTCCTCGCCGCGGCGGGCGCGCTCCTCGTCGGCTGGCTCGCCGCGCGGCTCTCCGGCGTGTACTTCGCGATGCTGACCCTGGCCGGCGCGCAGATCATCTGGAGCTACGCGTTCCAGTCCGACTTCACCGACGGCGAGAACGGCATTCTCGGGCTGCGCCGCAGCCCGTGGGTGCTCGATCGCACCGCCTACTACTACCTCGTGCTCGCGCTCACCGCTGGCGGCGTGATCCTGCTGCGCCGCTTCCTGTTCGCGCCGTTCGGCGCCGTGATGCGCGCGGGCCGCGATTCGCCGCGCCGCGCCGACGCGATCGGCATCGACGTGCGCACGCACCAGTGGCTCGCCTTCACGCTGGCCGGCGCCTTCGCCGGCATGGCCGGCGGCCTCTTCGCCTACTCCAAGGGGAGCGTCTTCCCGGATCTCCTCGACATTCCGCACTCGTTCGACGCGCTCTACATGGTGATGCTCGGCGGCGCGCAGACGCTGGCCGGCCCCATCGTCGGCGCCGCGGCGTTCGAGTGGCTGCGCGACATCGTGAAGAATCCGGGCTTCTGGGGCCTGTTCGGCGCGCCCAAGCTCGCCGACTACTGGCAGGGCATGCTCGGCCTGCTCATCGTCGTCATCGTGCTCGCCTTCCCGCAGGGCATCGCCGGCTTCCTGCGCGACCGCGTCGGCACCGCGCTCGGCTTCGTGCGCCGCGAAGAGCTGGTTGGCGGGCGGGCATGAACGTCCTCGAGGTCCGCGACATCGCGAAGGCGTTCGGCGGCGTGCAGGCCGTGGGCGGCATCTCGTTCGCGCTGGCCGCGGGCGAGCTGCTCGCGCTGATCGGCCCTAACGGCGCCGGCAAGTCCACCTGCTTCAACCTGCTGAACGGCCAGCTCGTTCCCGACCGCGGCTCGGTGACGCTGCTGGGCCGCGACATCACCGGCTGGAAGCCGCGCGCGATCTGGCGCCTCGGCGTCGGCCGCACGTTCCAGATCACCGCCACCTTCGCCTCGATGACCGTGCGCGAGAACGTGCAGATGGCGCTGATCAGCCACGGCGGCCGCAGCCGCGCGCTGTTCCCGCGCGCCGACCGCATGTATGTCGACGAGGCGATGGCGCTGCTGGAGCGCGTCGGCATGCAGGACCAGTACGACCGGGCCTGCAGCGTGCTCGCCTATGGCGACCTGAAGCGCGTGGAACTCGCGGTGGCGCTCGCCAACAAGCCGAAGCTGCTGCTGATGGACGAGCCCACCGCCGGCATGGCGCCCAAGGAGCGCGTGGCGCTGATGGCGCTCACCGCCGAGATCGTGCGCCGCGAGAACATCAGCGTGCTGTTCACCGAGCACGACATGGACGTGGTGTTCGCGCACGCCGACCGCATCATGGTGATGAACCGCGGCCAGCTCATCGTCGAGGGCAAGCCGGCCGAAGTGCGCGCGAACAAGACCGTGCAGGAGATCTACCTCGGCACGATGCACGGGCTGGCCGACTGATGGACCCGATGCTGAAAGTCTCCGGCCTCAACGCGTTCTATGGGCGCGCGCACATCCTGTTCGACGTGGCGCTCGAGGTGGGGGCCGGCGAGGTCGTGGTGCTGCTCGGGCGCAACGGCGCCGGCAAGTCGACGACGCTCAAGTCCATCATCGGCCTCGTGCGCCCCGCCTCGGGCTCGATCCGC
>ERZ761602.3573-NODE-3573-length-21702-cov-4.264702_pt1 | contig 21702 bp, 11 predicted proteins | sample MGYA00512165_ERZ761602 | MGnify/ENA primary metagenome ERZ761602 (study PRJEB28899, sample SAMN02445085) | bioreactor sludge metagenome | biome: EBPR sludge; isolation source: Thorneside wastewater treatment plant | place: Australia: Brisbane, Thorneside...
ACGCGTTGAGCGAGCCGTTCCACAGCAGGTGGTCCTTCGACGTCGAGTTGCTGGCGGTAGAGGACTAGGCGGGCCCTTAACCACCCTCTCGCTGGCCGACGAAGAGGCCTGTCGCTTCGTCCCAGGCCATCCGCCACTCGGTGCCCTCGACGCCATCTATCCGCACGACAGGGCGCGACGTAGAGGCCCACCCGTCGAACAGATCCCACTCCGCCCTGCGGACGACCAGCTTGCCGACTTCACGGCATCGGACAGGGAGAGCAAGGTTCTTGGCATCGTAGCGGCCGTCGAGCAGGCCATCCATCCTCACGGACTGCCCGGCAATAAGGGCGCCCGACGAATCGAGCCAGTCGAGGCGGAGATTCGCGTCGCCCTGGCGCACCCCGGACGAATTCCGGAGGCCGATGGTTATCGAGCAGCTGCGCTTGTCGTCGAAGGGCTCGAGGTAGACATCGATCTGTCCCGTGTAGATCGCGGCCGGCGCCCGGGCACTTGGCATGGAAGTGCACGCCGCCACCAGCAAGCAGGCAGCCACGGAGACGAAGCCTGGCCCAGTGGCCCTTAGCGCCATCTCAGCGCGGCGATGAAGACTAGTCCCTGCCTGAAACCACGCCGGCTTCATCCCGGACCGCCTCCCGGTTTCCCTGTGCCAGTTCATCATCCAGCTTCTGCTGGTATTCCTGCAGGGTATTCTCGATGGCCACGGCCTTGAGTCCCGTGACTGGCTCCTTGTGCAGCATGGCCGTCAGTGGACCCTTCTCGCGATAAAGAGCCATGAGCTCGACATTGAGCCGATAGAGCTGGAGATTCTTGCGCTCAGTATCCGCAACTTGGGCTTCGATCTCCCCGAGGCGCGCCTGCAATTCGGCGTTGGCCCGCTCCTTCTCCCGGAGCCCCGCACTGGCGAGCCGGAGGCTCTCGCTCGTTTCCCGGAGCGCCTCCTCGGTCCGCGTCAGGCGCTCCGTCGCCGTCTCGAGGGCACCCCCGGTCCGCTCTGCCTTGCGCTGCTGGGACGCAAGCGAGGCGCTTGCCTCCTTCAGCCCGGCCTCGGACCGATCCAGCTTTGCATTGAGCGCGGCGACCTCGGCCACAAGTCGGGCATTGGCCGCCTCCAGTTCCTGCTTCTGGGCCGAGACCTGCCGCAGCAGGGACTGCGCCCGGGACAGCGCCTGCTGGGTCTGCGCGTCCTGGCCCCAGGCCGGAGCCAGGCCCACAAGGGCTGCTATAGCCAGCCAGCGGCCGACACGCGACCTAGAACCGGGCATTGAGGTCCACCTGCAGCACGTCGATCGCGAGGGGCGCGAATGGGTCTGCGAATCCGGCAGGAGCGCCGTCGATCTCGTCGGCGGACAACCAGCGGGCGCGCAACCACAGATTCTGGCCAATGCCGTAGCTCCCGCCCAGCAGCCATCCTTCCGCATCCGTGCCACCGGCATGGAAGTCAGAGTCCGTGAAGGAGTCCAGCACCGCATCGCGCTGTAGCGACTTGTAGCCCGCGAAGAGCTGCCACTCTCCTTTCCGGAGGACTCCGGAGGAGCCCACCTCGAGTTCGGCGAACCACCCCTGGTTGCGCTCCCTTACGCTCGTGCCGACGCGCGACTGAACATCAGCCGCTTCGAACCCGACGTTCGTCACATAGTCCACGCGCAAGACCACGTCCACCGGGGAGAACCCGCGGTAAGAGAGCTCGATCATTGCATTCAGCAGACTGAAGTCCGATGCCAGGGCGAAGAGCTGTGAGTCCGGGTCCAGGTCGTTACGGATGTCAAAGACCGTGTTCCCCTTCGCGATAAAACCCGGCGCAGTCCAGTCGTTGCTGGTGCTGTTGAACTGGTTGAGCCGGCCAACCACGTTGATGAAATCATAGTAGGACCCAACGACCATCAGTTCGAGATCATCCGAGATGTCGACCCCGAGGCCTGCCTGCGCACCCCACCAATACTTGTCATTGGTCCCGCCGTCGATCAGGTTGGGAGCCTCGGCCAGCAGCGCAAAGCCACCAAGATTGACGAAGAGTGCCTTGGCCTTGCCGAAGGCATCCCGGCGATAGCTGCCGGTGACGCCGTCGAATGTGAGATCGTCGTCGAACAGCAGGCTTGTGGCCACGAACGGGTTGGGAAGCCGGCCGCCACGGATGGCGAAGTCCTGGGTCAAGGACTCCTCTCCTGACCGCCACTCACCGTACGCGAGATCCACAAAGACATCGAAGGGCTGGTTATAGGTTCCCAGCCTCTGGTTCCGGGTGGTTGGATTGATGTCATTGCCAGTGGCAAGCCTGGCGACGACGCGGAACTGATCGGTTACCGCGGCAGTAGTCCCCAGCCGGAGACGAACCTGGCCCACCGTCGTATCTTCGGTTGTGTTCAGGAATACCTCGTCGCCCGCAGCGGAAGGACCTCCGGCCTCATTGATGGCCTGGAAATCTGGAATTGCAGAGTTGTTCGACCCGGGCTGGTAGAGACCAGCGCCCCGAAGCCGCAGGTCGCCCGAGACCTCGATCCGGGACAGCCACTCGGGGAGAGCATCCGCCGTGCCCCACTTCTCGGCCTTCGCCACGGCAACGACGTCGTTCGTCACGTCCTGGCGCAGCTCCTCCCGAACCTCCGCCCGGATCTCGTCCTTGACGAAGTCCGGTACGTAGGGAACCCGCACGACATTCGCGCCGTCGGCCGTGGATGGGGCGCCCGGCGGGCTGACGCCCGCGGCAGCTTCCTCACGGGCCTTCGCGGCCGCCTGCCGCTTCATCCCCTCGGCCTCTTCGGCACTCAGGACGCCCTTCTTAACCAACTGATCCACGAGGCTCAGGATCGTGTTCTTGAGTTCCTGGAGGTCGTTGTTGGCGGCCGCATTGCCGGACGCCAGGAGGAGGCCGAGGCCGGCCAACGCCAGGGCCGGGAACATCGATCGCGTGTACATGTTATCGCCTGTGGACACTGGAGGGGGACGGCCGGCCGGCGGCTAGCTGCGGGAGCTGATCCGGAGACGTATCGGCTGGGGAAGGTCTGCCGGGGGCTCGCGACTCAGCTGCACCCCTGAAGACAGTGCGGCACGCAAGGCGGCGTCGAGCCGGGGGTTGTTGCTCCCGCTGAGCAACTGGCTCTGCTCCACCATGCCGTTCTCATCCAGCGAGATACTGACAATGACGGTGTAGTCGCCAAGACCGCGGATGGATTCGTCATTCGAGAGCACTCTCTGCAATTCGCGCTGGAGGATCCCTGCGTACCATGCGTTCTGGTCACCCCCAAGGAGGCCACGGCCGCCTTTCCTGGCGCGGAGACCGAACGCGTCACCGCCGGCAACGCCGTCCGCGTCGAGGCCAAGCTCTTCACCCGGGGCCTCGGCACTCGTATCGTCGACCAGGGGCTCCGGCTCGGGCTCCTCGATCTCCAGCTCCTCGACTGGCTCCGGCTCCTGGATCTCGGGCGGAGGCGGCGGTGACGGCGGCATGACTATCGAAATCTGCTGGATGAGGGGCTGCTGCGGGGCTGACGTGCCGGACATGTTTCGGATCAGGGCGACACTCACGCCGCTGAGGACGAGGACCAGAACGGCGGCCCCAGCGAGTGGCAGCCACCTCTTCAACTTCGACTCCCCCGGATCCCGCTCCTGGACGTCGAGGTGTTGCCAGTTGTCCCTCTTCTTCACGACCCGATGCTCCGCCTGCTGCCCGACCGCTACTTGACCAGCTTCTGGGTCACCAGGCCCACCTGGCTGATGCCCACCTTCCCGACCAGGTCCAGCACGTCCATGACGAGCTGGTACTGGACCATCGCATCCCCGCGAATCACCACCGGAAGACTGGGATCCGCCGCGTAGTAGGCACCCAGCCGGCTTTGCAGCTCGCTCATGGTGACGGGGTAGGTATCCAGGTAGATGGTTCCATCAGCCGTGATCGTGATGGCCTTGGTCTTGGACTCGGCCAGGCTGGGCTGGCTGCTGGCCTTCGGCAGGTTGATGGTCACACCCTGGATCGCAGCCGTGGTCATGATGATGAAGATGATGAGAAGTACCAGCGTCAGATCCACCATCGGCGTGATGTTGATGTCGTCATAGGGTTCGGCATCGTCTTTGACGTCGGCGGACATGTTGAATTCCAGCCGGGGGCTAGGCCCCGTACTCCTCGTCGAAGCGGGCGATGAGCTCGTCGGCGAAGACCCGCATGTCCGCCACCTGCTCCTTCGCCCGGGAGCCCAGCCAGTTGTAGCCAAACAGGGAGGGGATCGCGACACCGAGGCCCGCCACCGTGGCGAGTAGTGCCGCGGCCATGCCGGGCGCGATGGCCGCGATGTTCACGTCACCGGTAGCGGCAATGGCTGCGAAGGTGACCATCACGCCTACGACGGTGCCAAACAGGCCGATGAATGGGCCACCGGAGATGGCGATGGTCAGCAGCACCAGCTGGCTGTTGAGACGCTGACCCTCCCGGACCATCGCTGCGTCCATGGCGGCGCGGATTGACGCCATTGCCTTCGCGTCGACGCCGGCAGCGTCTGCACCCACGGCAGGCGACAGTCTCTTTTGAACCTCGTCGACACCCACGTGGTATACACGCCAGAGTGGCGAGTCGCCGAACTCCCTGCGGGCGGCATACAGCGAACCGAGGTCCTGCTCGCCCTCCTTGGCCCCCAGGGCACCGTAGGCAATGAGGAATTTCCGGGATGCGGCGGCAGCACGCGACAGGGCTACCCCCTTCAGGAACATCACCACGGCAGCAGCCAGCATCATCAGTCCGCAGATGATGATCACGGCCTGCTCGACCCAGGCCTCCGGCTTGCCGAATACGTTCTGGAAGATGATGCCGAAGCTGCCTGCCTGGCCCGTGCCGCCCTCGGCACTCGCATCGACGCTGTAGGCAAGTACGCCGTCGCTGGCGTTCCCCTGTATCTTGGCCGCGAAGGCGACCCAGTCGGGCGCGCGCGCGACATTGGAGATGCGCATTTCGTCCAGGTCAGCGGCCAGCAGACCATCTCCGTCCACCGAACCGCCGACGTGGATGGGACCGGTCATTGTCGCTGCCGGGGCTGGGCCGGCACCCACCTGCGTCCCGTCCAGGAAAAGCTTCAGCCCATCCGGTGCGAGGACCAGGGCAACGTGATGCCAGTCCGCGGCACTCAGGGCAACAGCGGGCGTAGCCTCCCCATCGTTGACCCTCGCCGAAAGTCCGGCGGGGTCAATGACCAGTGAGAGTCGCTCACCGGAGCCGCCCCGCCTGTCGAACAGGTAGGCGGTCCCGGTGGGCGCGCCGCTCAGACGCACCCAGGTCTCGAATGTCCAGCCGGTGGCGGTATCAGCCGCCAGCTGTGGCGCCTCCCCGATCACCAGGGGCTCGGTTCCGGACAGCGTGGCGCCGCTTCCGATCAGGGATGCTGGTGAGGGAAAGACCTGCCCGGAGGACACTGACGTGCCGTAGGCGGTGCTGTCGACCGGAAGGCCCGAGGTCTCGCCAAAGTGAAATGCCGCCACCGTGTTGACGTCGAACGTGGCGCCCCGGTCCTCGGCCACCGGCGCCGACGGATTGCCAAAGTAGAGGAAGATCGACTGCTTGTCGGTCTGTGGGTTGACGGCGGGGACCTTGACCCAGACGTATGCCAGCTCGGCAACTGGATCGAAGCGCTCCACGTGGTACTTCAACGGCGTGGAATCGTCCCCACCGATGAAGCGAAAGTCCGCGCCGTTCTCGAGCAGGCCCAGGAACTGGGGAAAATTCCCGGAACTCAGGCGGATCAGGGCAGTGACGTCATTGAGTGCGGTGGTCGTATTGGCGCCGGTTGCCGTCGTATTGACGACGATCTCCTTCCGCTGGGTCCACTCCTCGTTCCACCAGGCAAACGAATTGGTGGATGCACACAGGAGGAAGATCGCAAGGAGCGGGCGCATGCAGGGGGATTCCGGGTGACGACGGTCGAGCCGGAATTATCGGAAGGGATTGTTTCAGGGATCTTACATTTGCCGCTGCACTTCCAGTAACCGGGTCGAAACATGGAAGTAACAGACCACGGCTAGCCTGACCCTCCAGGCAACAGTCCCGACTCGCGGTGACCAGGCAGTCCCAATTCGGTGTTGAACGGTCCGCAGGGCTCCCCCGGCCACTGATCCCCGGAGTGGTGGCGGCAGGAGCCCTGCTGCTGGCCGTCGGCGTACTCCGGCAGCCGCCGGATGCGCCAGCCACCTCCATGGCGCCGGGGGCAGCGGTACTGCCCGAACTGCGACCTCCGGCACCACCAGCACCCGGGCCGGAGCCGCCGGTACCGATGACCTCGCGTCCCGGATCTCCCTACGCCGGGGTAGTCGAAGAGTCAGCCATCCCTGCGCCTGTCGACCCGGGCGAGGAACAGACCCTCTACCTGACCATCGTGGGGGACAAGGTCTACCGCCTGATGGGACCGGTAAGCGGTCGGCCACCCCGCATTGACGAACTTCCTGGACTGGCCGACCGCCAGCGCAGCTCCCAACCGGTCCCGGGCAAGGATCTCCCGGTAAAGCCAGGCGCCGGATTCATCATCGCCGACTACGAGCAACCCGCCCCGCTCAGCCCGACGGAACGCCCCCTCGGGCCCGCTCCCCAGGAGTGCCCCAGGACGCTGCCGCCGGGAACGGACCAGGCGACGGTCGACGGCCTGCGCCGCCAGTCCGGGTGCCGGTACCTCAGCAGCTGCACGGCCGACACCAACGAGTGCACCTTCTACTACCAGGGACGCGGCTGACGTCGTACCATCAAGAAATTAGTCGCAGTTCTCGTCCTTCTCCGGGTCGCAGCCCTCCCCGAACGAAAGTACCTCGACCGAGATGAACGACACTTCCGTTCCCTGGATGGTCCGTTCGCCGGCGTCGTTCGCATCGCTCAGCATTCCAGCCTGATCTGACATGCCCTGGGTTGCCGCACTGGCGGCGTTCGAGGCACCGGGGGGTGCAACGGCTGCGACATCGCTTGTGGAGAAGCCGACCTCTACACCCCCCACATCGATGTTGTCGGTACCGACGATCTCCACGGCGCCGGTCGTGAGATCGCCGCTGGTCCGGATGCCCGCATCGCCAGCATTCACGGCACCCCTTGGCGCAAAGAGGGCCGCATTCTCGCCCTGCAGTCCACTGCCGGCCACAGCGGGCGGGAACTCGATGATGGTGTTGCCCGTATTGGGATCGATCCTGGTGATGGGGTCCGGGATGGAGGTGACCGTCTTTGCCCCCTTGCCCGCATCGATATTTCCGTTCGCGGAGAAAATCAGCAGGTCACCCTGGAGGGCAAAGACGCGGGTTGAATTGACGAGGAGATCCCTGTCCACGGCGATGTTGATGTCGCCGCCCCGCGCCGTGACGATGCCGAGGTCAGCAGGCCCCTTGTCGATGATCCCGGCATCGGCCGCGCCCGCATTGATGTCGCCTCCCGGCGCGAGCATGGTGAGACTGCCGCCTGCGAGCGTCTGCACCTGACTCAGCAGCAAGCTGATGTCGCCCTGGCGTGCTCGTGCCGGGAAGAACGTACCGAACAGCGAAACCTGGGCAGCGTTAGCCGCCTGCGGGTCAGTCAGTGTAAGGAAGTCCTGAACGAGCTGCTCCACGTCGCCCGGCGCGAAGGTGGCGGCGCGTTCCGCCAGGGGGTCATCCAGGGCGAACAAGGTGTCCAGAGCGGCGAAACCCCGCACGTAGTTCAGCCGGTCGGCCCGATCCGCCGTCTCCGAGACCGTACCCCAGTCCTTCAGCTCGCTGATCAGGATGCTGGTCAGGAGTACGCGCTGCAGGGGACGATCCAGGGAGCGGAACGTCGCCAGGGGGTCACCATCCACTATCGGTATGCCCTGGTCCTCCAGGAAATCAAGAAGCTCCCTGGCATAGCTGGCCGCCTCGACCGGCAACTCACGGATGGGGTCGTTGCTGGTCGGGAATCCGGCCCGGCCGTCGTCCACGCGCAACAGGAACTCGTTGATGGCATCGCGATAGCTGCTGGCATCACCCGAAAGGTACACCTCGATGAAACGGTCCCAGGCCGGATCCCCGCCTGTCCCGGCCAGGAGGCGCAGGGACGAGCCCTCCGCGGAGAGGGCCGGATTCCTGGTATTGCCGATGGACTCGATGCCCGCGCTCGTGCCGAGCGAGATGTTCCGCCCGGCTACGAACTCCGCGGAACCCGGCCCCCAGATCTCGAAGATCCGGCGATCGTTGGGATCGAAGCGCCCGGTGTTGTCCCGCAGTTCGCCCTGCACGATGTCCCGACCGGCCTGGAACGAGGTGAGGTCGTTGGTCGCAATGTTCTGTACCCGGACCGCCAGGTTGCTGATGTCAGTCCCTGCCAGGAAGATAGATTTCTTGGCCAGCTGAATGGTCCAGAAGCCCGCCTTGCCGGGACTCGACTGGATCGACCCGTCGCGGGCGACGATCAGGTTCGGCGTCGGATCCCCGGCATGAACGGGCAGGCGTGCGGGAATGGCCTCACCGAAGCTGATATCGGGGCGGTCGACGCTGGGCAGCGATGCCCGCTCCTGGTCCGACTGGCGCAACCGGGTCTCCGTGGAGCCAATGAAGTTCCCGACGACGCTGTCACGAGCCAGCAACTCCAGCTGGCCGACCGGCGACGGGAAGAATTCGAGTGGCGTGGCCACTACATTTACGTCGCCGCCAAACGCCACTGCGGCCAGGCTCGGCGGCAGGAACCCGCCGAAGCCCGGCCCGTCGAGGGTCACGTTGCCACCCAGGGAACCCAGCGTGACGCCGGCTTCGTTCCCGTAGGTAAAGAAGCGGTTGTCGATTCCGGCCGTCGTCGAGATGTTGGAGAACTGGCTCAGCATGGCAAGCTGGCTCTCGCTCAGCGCTGCGATGGTCGGATCCTGCAGCCCGCCGAGCTTCAGGTTTCGGCCCGCCAGCCAGTCGATCCTGGCATCACCACCCACATAGAGCTGGGGCGCGCCGGCAGCGCCGGTGTCACCGCCAGTCCGAACCACCCCGCTGCCCCGGCCGACGACGATCTGGCCACCCGCGAGGGCGCCCCCGGCCCGGACATCGAGGGAGCCGCCGCCAAGGACTTCCGTCGTCCGCTGGGATGGCAGGAACGTGAGCAGGCCATCGCTGCTGTCGACGACGACGCCGTCTAGGGAACGGCCAGTGGTCGGCGTCGCCAGTACCAGGTTCCGGAGATCGCCAGCGACGTTCACCCGCAAGTCGCCTCCACCGAACGCGGCAAAGCCATTGCCGAACTGGCTGTATACCGCGCCCCAGTGGGTCGGCACGGCGCCATAGCCTTCGCCCCGGGCATAGAGACCACCGGTGATCTCGCCGGAGCCGACCCTCGTCAACCACTCCGTGACCGGCCCCGGTGCGTCGGCCGCAATGACACTGCCGCCGCCGAGGACCGTCACGGAACCGCCATCGTCCGGGAATTGCCCGCCGTTGAGGAAGGCACCCAGGAAGTCGTAGGCGGTGAGTCCGCTCCCTTCCAGCGCCGGCGCCATGGCCTCAACCAGCTGGGCAGACAGGCCGCGGTCCCGGCCTGCCGTGTAGACGGCCGCGCCCGACTGCAGCCGGATGTCGCCGCTGGCGGCCAGGTCGATGTCGGCAGTGCCCGTGCGGACCCGCACGCCAGACCCCAGGCGGAGTTCGCCGGAACGCGCGCCGAAGGCGAGGACGTCCGCGCTGGCCAGATCCGCTCCGCCCGCCAGCCGGTAGCCCCAGGACTGGGGAATGAGCTGGTCGACCACCGAGCCGGAAGCGTCAACGCGGTCGATCGCCGCGGCCACCGCGTCGTAGGGCAGGAAACCGAACAGCAGCTGCTCCGTGAAGGAGTCGGTGAGGTCCGCCCTCAGGTCCAGGTGGCGGGCGGCCCGCAGGGTCACGGTTCCGGTCAGGCCCACGTCGGGACTGGCCGGATCACTGAGGTCCCGGCCGAAGTACCAGCCGTTGACGAAGTTCCAGGGGTCGAGCAGCACCAGGTCGCCGCTGCTCTCGACCTGCAGGCCCGCGGTGACCTGGAGGGGGCCTGCGGGCGGCGAGGACAGGCCAGCGAGAAACGCCTCCGTCTCGGCCCGCCAGGCTTCGATCTGGCTGCCGGTGACGTTGACCCTCGTAACCTGCACCCCGGTGCCCGGATCGGCGACGAGGGAGGCATCCGGATCCCGCAGCACGCGGGTGGCCACCAGCTGGGTGCGTTTCGACCCCGCGATGGCGCCGGAGACCTCACCGAGGAGCAGCTGGTCCGTCTGGCCGTCAGCATCCGTGTCGAGGCGCCGAGTGTGGACGACGACGTCGCCGCCGGAGCCACCCGTACCGCCGGTAACGTCCACCAGGGAGCCGGCACGCAGGTTCACGAGGTCGGTGCTTCCTAGCGGGTCATCACCGTCGGCATCCAGCGCGTAGAGATCGACCCGGCCACCCGTGGCACGCGAGTCGGTGGCGCGGGCGAGGAGCGTGCCGGAAAGATCCAGCCGGTCCCCCGCCGCCAGCCAGATCGTGCCGGCGGACGGTCCGGTCGCGTCGAGGGTCCCATCCACCGTGACTGACCCCGTATCGGCCACCAGCCGGATGTCGCGCGACCGCATGGTGCTGTCGGCCTCCACCAGGATGTCCTGATCACGTAGCCGCAAGTTGCGGCTGCCGCGAAACCCGCCCGACTCGAGTACCGCGGAGAGCGAGGTCATCGAGTTGCTGGCCGCCGAACTGCTGCTGACAAGGCTGCCGGCGTCCAGCAGAAAGTGGCCGGTGCCCTGCCGTTGGTCGGTGGCAACGAGGCTGACATCCCGCGCAAACTCGACGGTACCCCGTGCCGCGCGCAACTCAAGCGTACCGGCTTCGGCAGCCTTGGCACCCGACACATCGAGCAGAACGCCGGATGCCAGTTCGAGCGCGCCGGTCTCCGCCGCGAGCACGATCTTTCCGCCCGGTGTACCCACCTGCTTCGGCCCGAAGACCAGCGTCTCGCCTTTCACGTCAATGACGGCGTTAGCGGCCAGACGTAGGCCATCGCCGGCAACGGGTGCCATCGGGTCACCCCGCTGCGAGAGGCGGACGGTGCCGGATGGCAGGACGATCCGGCCACCGAAGTCGATGTCCGCCGCCGAGATGTCCAGGCTAGCCCCTAGACCGGCAGATTTCGGCACGGCGGCGTTCGAGTTGCCACCCGAAACGGCCAGGCGTCCCGTGGCCAGCAAGCTGCTGGACGTCGCCTGGCTGGAGGTGATCACCGGCGCATCAACGGTGAGCTGGCCGTCCACACTGACCTTACTGTCACCCGTGAACGTCAGAGCGGTTCCGGCCTCGAATACCGTACCGGCGTAGCCTTGCACGGCCACGCGGCCGGCGCCCATCTCGAGTCCCTTGGTTGCCCGCAGCTCCAATGCGCTTCCGGGCGCTGCCACCGTGTCACCGCCAATCGCCGTACTACCGGAACTGTTGCCGACGCGGATCGTCTCGGCAGCGAGGACCGTCGTGGCGTCCGCATTGGCGAGACCACGGATGCCCCGGGCGTCCAGCGAGAGAGTACGGAAGGCCAGCGGTGTGCCGGTGGCAGGGTCGGCCAGCCCGCCATAGATGTCGATGAGCCCCCCGCTCCGCAGGCGCAGGTCGCCGCCGGCGACTGCGCCAAGGTCTGCATTCGAGAACACCAGGCCACTGCCGATCGACTGGCCGTCGGTCTCGCCGATGCTGAGCTTCGCCGCCCCGAGGCTGAGAACCCCATTCCGGACCGCGACGGCGCCGGCCACCGTGGCGTCGCCCGCGGCATCCAGCACGAGACCAGCCCCGGCCACGAGGCTCGCATCGTCCGCAACGGTAAGGCTGGAACTGCCGGTGAGGCTGGGCGCGCCGCGGTCGAGGTTGATCCGGCGGTTGGAGAGTGCGAGCACCGCGGCGTCGTCCTCCACCAGAAGGCGGGCCTCCGCCAGCGTGGCCGGGGCAGATGACGTCAGGCGCGTCGCCGCGGAAGGGCTGCCCTCCACCACGATCCTGCCACCCACCAGCAGCAGTTCCGGCAGGTCAAGGTCGACGCCGGCCTCGACACGGACCTCGCTGCTCGTCGCGTTCAGCTGCAACCCGTCGGCGAGTCCGGTCCGGGTCCCGCCGAGCAGCAGGCTGTCGGCACCTAGATCCTCGAGGTCAGCTGCAAGGAGTTCGATGCCGCCGGCCCCGGTCAGCGTATTGACGACAGACAGTACGGCGCTCGTCGCGATATCCACGGCGGACCCGAGGCCCGCGGCAGCGCCGTCACGGACGAGCTCGGCCTGCAGCTGCAGGCGATCGCCGGCCTGGATCCCCAGGGTACCGGCATCGCGGGGAGAGCGGGAACCGCCGCCGGCGTACAGCTTGTCCAGCGGGGTGACGAGGTACTCGGCCCGTCGGCGCACCTGTTCGGCAGTCTCTACGGCGAAACCCTGGCTCCGGCCATCGGCGGAGTCACTGCCCGCCACGCCGAAGCGGCCCGCGACGATCTTCGCTCCATCCAGCCGCTGCAGCCCAGCGCCGGGACGGAGATCGGTGGTTCCCACCTCGGGTGTCACCAGGAAGCCGCCGAACAGGGCATAGCGGGCGGGAAGTACCGCGTACTCGCCCGCCGGAAGGCCCGCCACGCCATCCTCGAGTATCACCGTATCGCCGATGCGAAGGCCCTGCACGGCTGCGGCCGCCGGCGTCTCCAGGGGATCGTAGGGCGCGAAGCCCCCGATACCGGGCAGGATGGCGAAGGATGAGTTTGGCTCGATGGCCGCACCGCTCGCCAGGTCCGCCAGCAGGATGTCCCGGGAGCCACCGGGCCCGGGTACAAATTCGGTCGCGGCGACCCCGCTGCCTCCCCGCAGGTCGAACCGGGACCCGGGCAGCAGCTCCACCACGGGCGCCTCGAGATTGATCTGCTGGCGGGGCAGCTCCCGGCCAAACTCCGGATTGGGATCGGTCTCGACGAAGACGATCTGGTCCTCCCCGGTGGACGGCGCCGGCAGGATCAGCGCCCCGCCAGGCTCGGTGCGGAAGAAGGGCGCGACCACGCCGCTCGCGGAGGTCGAGGTCAGGCTGCCAGCCGTGAAGCCCAGGCTGGAAGCCGCGTTGAGATTGAGCCCTCCGAGCGGCGCGAAGAGCTGCCCGCCCTGGACGATGTGGTCTGCACGCAAGGTCAGCTCGCCGCCGACCGAGAGCGGGGCTGCGGACCCGCCGGCGCCGCCCAGCACGAGCTGGCCGCCAGCACCCTCCACTTCGACGGCAAAGCTGGTGAGGGTGGAGGGATAGATGCGCTGGGCGTCGATCCGGAGGTTGCCGGCCGTCCGGAACAGTCCCGCGTACTCCTGCTCGAGGAACTTGCGCACACCCCGCAGGCGCACGTCGCCCGTGGACTGGATGATGACGCCGTCCAGGCCGGCGGCCGTGTCGCCGAAGCCCTGTGTGACTGACTCGCCGATGAGTTCGGCCAGGTCGGCCGTCACCGTCAGCACGCCGCTGCCGGCGGTCGGTGACAGCCGGATGGGAACGCTCGTGGGCTGCGGGTTGCTGGTGCCGGTCTTGTCCGGGAGGGCGCCATCGAGCTTCACGCGGGAGTCCGTGTAGCCGATGCCCACGTAGGGCGCCGCCAGGCTGACCTGGCTCGATGCGGTCCGGAGGATCGCCGCATCGAGGGTGATCGACCGGGCCATCCGGAGCGTCAGGTCCTCCGGGAACTCGATGATGGGCAGGGAGTCGGGGGTGTCCGGCACCGGGGCGCCGGTCGTGATGTTGGTGTTGACTGCGGAGCTCCGCACGACCAGGTCCAGGCTCGAGAAGCCGCCGGCCCTGAGGGCGTTCAAGGGGACAAACCCCGTGCTGGCATACAGGGGATCGACGGCCGTGCCCGCCCCGGGCAGGCTGCCGCCAAAGTCCTGGACCAGCAGGCGGTGCGGCCCCCGCGGGATGCCATCCGGGCCCACCAGCGGCAGCACGCCCCGGTTGCTGGGATCCAGCCCGACGATCAGTCGACCGGCCGCGGCCTGGCTCCCGGCCGGCGCGGCGCCACTGAGGCTGCCCTGGTAGAGGAGTGACTCGGCGGCCGTGAGTTCGATCGTGCCGGCGGCGCTGGCGACGGAAGTGCGCACGGGAATCCCGGCCCCGATGTCCAGGAGGTCACGGGCGCCGTCAACGCTGATGCTGGCGCCAGTGGCGCCGACGATCGAGCCCTGCTCCGCGCGTACCGTGACGCGGCCTCCGCCGAGCACGTCGCCCAGTCGGAGCCCGGCGGCGTTCCGGGTATCAATGAGCGCCGTGCCGTTGGCGCGCAGGGCCGAGCCGGCCCCCAGCCAGATCATCTGCTCGGGACGGAACACGCCGGGGCCGTCGCCGACCCGCAGGTCGATGCGGCCGGCTGGGGCATCGATGGTGCCGTCGACGAACAGGCTCGTCTCCGACCGGAGCATGATCTCGCTGCCGGCGTCCGCACTGATGCGGGCTCCGGCCCCGATGCGCAGGTCGGCCACCGGCCCCAGGGGATTGGCCAGGCTGTTGTCCGCGGTGAGCACGAGTCTTGCCGGCGCCCTCGCGAACGATGGTGCAAACACCGGGCTGGCCAGCGCCGACACGAGGCTGCCAGTCGGTGCCAGCGATGGCGCGGTTCCGCCCAGCTGCAGGCTGGCCGTGCGCAGGTTCACCTGGGTGCCGGCAGTCACTTCCAGGTCGGCCCGACTGGCGGACAGCTCGTAGGAGCGGAATCCGCCCTGCTGGAAGGTCCCGGCGCCGACCTCGAACACGTACTGCAGGTTGCCCTGGGGGTCGCTCACCTCACGCAGGCCGAACTGCCCGCCGGCATCCAGCAGCACGTCCTCGTCCGTGAGGTCGTCGCCGGCAAGAACCTGAATGCGCTCCGTGGCGATGCTGAGCTCCCCGCCCCCGGCGAAGCCGAAGCCGCGCAGCTCACCTCCCAGCAGCAGCCGGGAGCCGAAGAAGGGGTTGTCCGCCACGGCGCCGGTGCCGAACGCGATGCGACCCCCCTTGCCCCCGGTGAAGGTGCCATCCGGGGCCCGCCAGGCCCCGGCGCTGACGTCGAGCCGGCTGGTGTCACTGACCTCGATGGCGGACCCGGAATTCACGGCCAGGCGGCCCCCGTCGAGGACGATGGGCGCCGTCGGCCGGACGCGGTTCAGCAGGGGGTTGTCGTTGACCCACGTACCGCTGAGATCGATGGTGCCATCGATGCGCGTGAGCAACTGCTGGTCGGGCACCACCAGGCCACCGACGAGACTGTTGCTCGAGTTCAGCGTGACCTGCCCGCCGGGAGCGCGCAGGGTGCCGGATACGCCAACCTGCGTGCCAGTCAGGCTGAGGGTGGCCCAGGCCGGCAGAACCAGGTCGTCGTTGACCGATACCGGCCCGGCATTCACGAGACCGATACGGGTGGCGCCGGAGGCAACGAGCGCCTCTCCGGACAGCACCAGCGGCGGGGCGCCGGCTGGCGCCCCGCCCGGAGCGCGGCCCACGACCAACTCCGGCAGCCCGGACTGGACAAGCGTGAGGGCGAGCGCCCCGCCGAGCGGGGCCTCGTCGTAGCGGCGCGCAAAGGCCGGCCGGCCGGAGGTGCTCAGGTCCGCTGCAGGTCCCCGCTGGTAGGCGCCCGCGGTGCTGCCGGCGGCAATGGCGCCGTCCAGGGCGAGCCCACGCGCCTGGATGGTCAGGGACCCGGCATCCTTCCCTTCCACGTAGCCAGCCTCGCGCCGCACCGTGTTGGCCACCAGTCCGGTGTAGGTCTGGTCGGGATCGGCGCCGGAGATGTCCACCACCCGGCCGTTGGCCTGGCGCAGGCGGCTGGTGCTCAGGATGCCTTCCGTATAAGTCACCTTGCCGCCGCTGACGTCGACCAGCGCGCCCTCCTCCAGCGTGAACGCGCCTTCGGACTGGATCGTGATGGCGCCCCCCACGGACTGGCGCTCGGCCGCGGAACGCTGGATGGACGAGACAGCGCCCTCGATGTTCAGGAAGTCGGTACCGGTCCGGACATCGACCTGCAGCGTCTCGTTGCGAATCGGGCCATCCCGCTGCACCGGTGAGTCGGCCAGCTCGTTGCCCCGCGCCTCGACGCTGACGACGTTGCGGGCCACGGAAGTCACCGTGGTGTCATCGCCGGAGGCATCCAGGATGGCCCCGGACTCCACGACGAGCCGGGCGGAAGCCGTTGCCGGATCACCAGGCTGCCGGAAATCCGGGGGAGCGCCGGGATCCGCCGCCGCCGTCAGGTTGATGAGGCCGCCCGTGCTCGTGACCCGGGAGCCCGACTCGAGGCGCACGCGGGTGCCGGCCAGCGCCACCCGGGACAGGGACTGGGCCTGGGCGTCCGCGGCCCGGATCTCCGCCCCGTCCTCGTCCGGGGTGGTGTCCGGCACCACTTCCGTGATGCTGCCGCTGCCGAGCTCCAGGTCGCCGCCCCGGACCGCCTGGGGCCGGCGCGGCAATCGTTCGCTGTTGACCGACAGCGTGCCGCTCATGTCCTGGGCCGCCAGCCGGATGCTGCCGTTCAGGGACACGCTGGTAGTCGCGCGGACCAGGCCATCCTGGTTCACCGCCATGCCCAGCATGGTGATGTTGCCCCGCTCGGCGATGAGCGATCCCAGGTTGGTGACGTCACCGCCGGTGCTGACCTCGACGAGGAGGCCGCGGAGGTTCGGATCATCCGAGGCCGCGATCAGCACGCGGTCCTGCGCCGCGGCCAGTACCTGCTGGCCCTCCGGCGTCTTGATCGTGCCTTCGTTGACGATGGTGGGCGCGAAAATAAGGATGCGGCCAGACTTGCCGGACTCGAGGGTCGCGCCCTCCGCGATGCGGATCTCGCCCATCGGCCTCCCGAGGCTGTCGAAGGCGGGCAGCGCACCGCCTGCGTCGTTGATGGCGTTGACGAAGCCGATCTCCTGGTAGACCCGGTCGTCGATCTCGAGTGTCGACGCGATGAGGCTCTGGGTGTTTACCTGGGCGCCGGTGCCAAAGAGGATGCCGTTCTGGTTGATCAGATAGACCTGCCCGTTGGCAGTGAGCTTGCCGTTCACCTGGCTGGGCGCCGCATCGAAGATGCGGTTCAGCGCCACCGACGAGGATGTCGGCTGCTTGAACTCCACAGACGCGCCGGCCCCGATGTTGAAGCTCTGCCAGTGCAGGGTTGCCTTGTCCGCCACCTGGTTGATGACCATGCTGTTCCCGGTGACCACCGGCAGCTGCGCACCGACGAAGCGCGCGTTGGCCCCGGTCAGCACCTGGGGCAGTTCGGCCGCCTGCAGCGCCGTGCGGCCCTGGATCAGCGCGAGGCAGGCGCCGGCCAGGACCAGCAGCACGTGGCGTAGAGGCGTGGCCTGGTAACGGGGGGTCATGGACTCAGTGCTTCCTGGCATGGACCAACGCGGAGTCTATTGACTCAGTTATTACGGTTTCATGATCAGTCCAGGCATGGCGATCAGCCTCGCCTGGCATCAGGAACAAGGAGGCCGGGCAGGCTCCCGTCAGGGTGCCTGCCCGGCCAATCGTCACGTCAGACCGATCTAGTTCTTGTAGGACAGTTCCTGGCAGCTGTCGGCCGTGCCGCCGGGCGTCTCGCGGGCCCAGGGGGTCCGCGGGTCGTTGCCGATGGGACCGCCCGAGAAGACCTGCGGGGCCGTCTTGCTGGCCGACAGGAGGCCACCCTGCCACGGGGTGGCGGCCGTGGCGACGATGAGGCCGTCGTTCACGGCGTCAACCGCCGCCGCGTCCGGGCTGTTCCAGTCGGCGAAGAACTCCTTCAGCACCTGGATTTCGCCGGCGTCAGCGGCGACCGTGCGGATACCGCCCGTGCGGGCTTCCGGGTTGCCGAGGGCGTCGACGCGGTTCTGGTAGCTCAGGTAGTAGATGTCGCTGTAGGCACCCGTAAAGGCGTTCTCCAGCGTCGGCGCCACGAAGTCGATCTTCACGAAGCGGTAGGGCCGGCCCAGGCTGGCATTCCGCTCAAGGCTGTTATACGTCATGGCATAGGCGGTGCGGCCCGTGGGGACCACGCTCGAGTTGCCGTTGCCGGCCGTCGGCGCGTTCGGGAAGGCCGTGAGGCCGTCCGTGAAGCCGCCGTTGTAGCCGGTACCGTTCGCCAGCGCCGTCATGGCCAGGTCGATGTTGCCGGAGCCCTCGTTCTCGTAGACCTGGGGCGCCGCGACCACGTTCGGCACGTTGTTGGCGAAGGTCTTGATGGCCGGCGAGTTGTTGATGCAGTTGGTGCGGAAGAAGTTCACCATGAACTGCGCGTGGGTGCCGGAACCCGCCGTCCGCCGGACCAGGTTGACCTTGGTGCCCTGGGATCCGCCGTTGACGAAGGGCGGCGGGTTCAGCTGCAGGCCGTAGGGATTGCGGGTCTGCCAGCTGCTGATTTCGCCGGAGAACACGGACTGGACCAGCGCCGTCGGCAGGCTGGGCATGCAGGCAATCGAGTCCCGCTGGGCCCGGGTCGGACTTGCCGGACAGTTCGGCAGTAGTCCTGCGGCCTGCTGGTCATCGGTCAGCTCGTCGTACATGGCAAGCGTCACTGCCACGCCAAACACGATGCCCGGGCCGGTCTTGACGATCAGGTTGCCGCTGTCCACGAAGTCGTTCTGGGGCTTGTCGGGCAGGCCCGGCACGCTCGTGCCGAAGCCGGTGGCCAGCTGGCCCACGAAGACCTTCGGCTCCACGTCGGAAATGCCGCCGTCCGGCGCCTGGGTGACGTTCAGCGCGGTGTCGGGGCAGTCATAGAGCTTGAAGCGGGTGACGCCGTCGACGGACAGGAAGGTATTGTCGGGCCCCGGGTTGCTGGTCGGGATGACCTGGGTGCAGGTGGCCGTCGAGGCGTTCATGTAGGTCTGGTCGGCGGCAGGGGCTACGGTGGGGTTGGCGACCGGCGCCACGCCGGTGCCCGAACCGCCGTTGTACTTGTAGACGGCCGTGCGGGCACCCGCCAGGTTGCCGCCGAGGGACGGCTTGAAGTTGCAGTGGGTCACCTGCTGGTTCCGGTGCTGGAGAGCCGGCAGGGCGGCCGAGCCGTTGCCGGCCCCGGGAACGGTCAGCACCTGGTCCACGAAGACCTGCGGCGTGATCACGCCGTCGGCATCGTTGGTGTTGCCGTCGAAATTGCAGAACCGCAGCATGATGTCCAGGTGGAAGGTCTCCTGAACGGCCGTGGCGCCGCCGATGAAGATCTCGTTGGGGGCGCCGATGGCCCCCGCGGAGGCCTGGCCCGCAGCAAACACGAGTGCTGCAGCGCTCAGGACGCCGTAATACTTGCTGGTAATAGTCATTGCTCGCTCCATTGGTTACTTCGCTAACTGGTTCTCTGGAAGGCAGGTATTGGATGGGTCGTCAGGCAGCGCGGGACCGGCCGCCCGTGCGACGAAGGCCGATCAGCGTCCCGAAGGCCGAGGCCAGCAGCCAGACGGCCGCCGGCACCGGGACCACGGTGCTGTTGAAGCTGATGTCGCCGGTCTGCAGGTTGCTGGTGATGGGTCCCAGCACCGCGCGGATGATTTCGAAGTTGGCGTTGGTCTTCCAGCTGATGATCTGGTTCGCGGCACCGAGCAGCACCTCGTTGCTCGGCTGGATCGCGCCGCCATAGCTGTCACCCCAGGCATTGCCGTGGAACCCCGGGTCGGAGGGCGTATTGGCGATCAACACGCCGTTGGCATTGAAGGTCCCGTTGTTGGCATTGCTGATCTTGGTGACGGTATTGATCACACCGGCGTTCAGCTGGGCGAAATTGTCCACGCCCGGCCCCGCGGCATTGCCGGTCGTCAGGAAGCCCTGCAGGTCCGTGGAGAACGACCCGTCGGTCAGCGCACCGCCCACGTTGAAGATGATGCGGCTGGTGGCGCCGGCCGACCCCACGAAGGCGAGGATGTCGGCCTCCTGGGCGGCGGTCGTGGACCAGGGCGTGCCGGCGAAGACGTCCAGCGCGCGGGCGCCGGTGTCGATCACCAGGTTGCGCACGACCTGGTTCAGGCTGTTGCGCTCGGCGAGCGAGATGAAGACGCTGCTGTTGCTGGACGGGTCGGTTCCCGGGATGAGGGCCGCGTTGGCGCTGCCCATCGCAAGTACGGCGATGGCGGCGGCGACCGGCGCTGCCTTGAGGCTGAGATTCATGCACGATCTCCCACTGTGGTTGGCGGTTGCTGATGCTTCTTCTTGCTGGCACGAGACGTGTTGGTGCCTCGCGACGGGGAGGAGTGTGGAGAGCGGGTATGACCCGTCGGTGATAGCGGGATGAAGATCCTGTAATGGCCGGGCGTGGTCCGGTGGTCCATGGGTGGCAAGAAAAAGGGCCAGGCAGTGTTCCCGTCGGAACGCCTGCCCGGCCCTTGCGCGTGCCGGTCGTGCAGTGAGTACCTGGCTCGTGGGGGCCAGATCAGCTGGCCGCCCGCGTCCCGCGAGCCGCCCGGCGGGCTGCGATCAGGCCGAGGCCAGAGGCCAGCAGCCAGACCGTGGCAGGCAACGGCACCACGGTGGACGTGAAGCTGATGTCGCCAGTCTGCCGGCTGCTGCTGATGAAGCCGAGCTGGCTCCGGATGATCTCGAAGTTGGCATTCGTCTTCCATCCGATGATCTGGTTCGCAGCACCGAGCAGCACCTCGTTGCTTGGCTGGATGGCGCCGCCGTAGCTGTCGCCCCAGCCATTGGCGTGGAACCCGGGGTCGGACGGGGTATTGGCAGTCAGCACGCCGTTGGCGTTGAAGGCGCCCGTGTTGGCGTTGCTGATCTTCGTGATCGTGTTGATCACACCCGCGTTCAGCTGTGCGAAGCCATCGATCGCCGGACCCTCTGCGTTACCGGTCGTCAGGAAGCCCTGCAGGTCAGTGGCAAACGAGCCATCGGTGAGGGCGCCACCCACGTTGAAGACGATGGTGCTGGTCGCCGCGGCCGAGCTGACAAAGGCCAGGATATTGGCCTCCTGGCCCGGCGTCGTGGACCAGGGCGTGCCAGCGAAGACGTCGAGCGCGCGCGCCCCGGTGTCGATCACCAGGTTTCGCACGACCTGGTTCAGGTTATTGCGCTCAGCCAGCGAGATGAACACGCTGCTGTTGCTGGAGGCATCGGTGCCCGGGATGAGTGCCGCATTGGCAATGCCGGTACCGACCACGAAGGCCGCGATGGCCGCGGCGAGCGGGGCCACCTTGGTATTGATTTTCATGCACGATCTCCCACTTGCGACTGGCTTTGTTTGGTTTATGACTCGCGTTCTTGGCGCGTGTAGCAAGGGAGTCTGAAGGGGCACTGTGACTGCGCCGTGATAGGAATGTGAACGTTCCGTAACACATCTCGGCCCGACGGCCGGGCAGCCGGAAGGATCAGAAGGCGAAGCGCGTGTTGAAGTGCCACCGGGAATCCCCGGCGAGGACGCTGTCGTCGTCACTGTCCCTGAGGGGGACCGCCCACTCGATCTCGGCAGTGAGGCGGCGCCAGAGCGCTGCCCGAAGCCCCACGCCCGTGCTCCAGAGCAGGAAGCGATAGCTCTGCTCCGGCAGCGGATCCTGGAGTCGGCCGGCCCCCGCGTCCAGGAACGCGAATGCTCGGCCTGATGAGAAGCCCGGCAGCCCCTCCCCCCAGTCCGGCGACAGGAATTCCAGCTGTGCATACATCCCGTCGTCGACGAACTGCTGGGACTCCAGGTACCCACGGACGCTGTCGGCTCCGCCGAAGGCGAACTGCTCGTTGCTGATCAGCGGGGAATCGGTGGCCTGGGCGCTCACTTCGAGCCGAAGGCGGGTCCTGGCCCAGAGTTCCTGCTCGTGGGCCAGACTG
>ERZ761602.3575-NODE-3575-length-21700-cov-10.018850_pt1 | contig 21700 bp, 20 predicted proteins | sample MGYA00512165_ERZ761602 | MGnify/ENA primary metagenome ERZ761602 (study PRJEB28899, sample SAMN02445085) | bioreactor sludge metagenome | biome: EBPR sludge; isolation source: Thorneside wastewater treatment plant | place: Australia: Brisbane, Thorneside...
GCGTCGCCGCCAGGGCGACGGGATCCAGCGTCGCCGCCAGGGCGACGGGATCCAGCGTCGCCGCCAGGGCGACGGGATCCAGGGTCGCCGCCAGGGCGACGGGATCCAGGGTCGCCGGGAGGGCCTCAGTCTCTTGCGCGAAGGCGAGGCTCAGCCAGAGCAGGAGGATCAGCATCCTCACTCCAACCGGAAGGGCATGACGAGCTGCATGCGCAAACGCACCGGCTGACCCTGGTAGACGGCGGGCTCGAACTGCCAGGTGCGCACGGCGGCCAGGGCGGCCTGGTCGAAGACGCCCGGCGGGTCGCTCTGGAGGATCTGGGCGTCGGCGACGCGGCCGGCCTCGTCGACCAGCAGCGCCAGCGTCACCCCGCCCTGCACGTTGCGGGCGCGGGCGGTGCGGGGGTACTCCGGCGGGAGCTGGCGGATCGGGCGAGGGGGCTTGTCGACGGTCTCCTCGGTCATCACCACCGCGCCCTGCTCGCCGAGCAGCTCCTCGACCCCTCCCGCGAGGCTGTCGGGGTCGAAGCCCTCCAGCCCCAGGTCCAGGCCCGACAGGCCCGCGCTGAGCAGGGCAGCCGGGGGAGGCGCCCGGGTCGGGCTGCGCTTGGGGGGAGCCGCTCGTTTCGGGCTAGCCGGGGGCGGCGGCGGCGGCGGGGCCACGCCGATGGCGGTGGCGGCGGGCTCCTCGACGGTGTTGGTCTCGACGCTGAGCCGGTTCATCCCCACCACCGCGAGGGCCACGAAGGCGCAGCCGACGGCGGCGCTGAGCAGGCCGACCAGCCGGGCCATCACCCGGCCGGGGCGCGGGACCAGGGCGCTCACCTCAGCCCTGCTCGAGGTCGGTGACGACCCCCACGTCGCTGGCGCCGCCCAGGCGGGCCTGGGCGACGACCTCGATCAGCGTCTGGGCCCGCACCCGCCGATCGGTGATGACCAGGACCGTGCCCTTGCCTCCCTCCTGGGCCAGGGCCTCGCGCACCCGGCTCTGCACCATCCAGGGCCGCACCGGGACCTCGTCTATCAGGATGCGCTCCCCGCGGTCAATGGTGATGCGGACGGCCTTGGTGCTGGCCCGGGTGGCGCTCTTGGCCGAGGGCCGCTCCAGCTCGACCTGGGCGTCGCGCACGAAGGTCGTCGTCACCATGAAGAAGATGAGGGGGATGAAGACCACGTCGATCAGCGGAGAGAGGTCGAGCTCATCCCCCGGGGCTTCGCGTCGCAGGCGCCTCATGTCCGACCCTGGGGGGTGGCCCGGACCACGTCGAGCAGCTCGTCCAGCTCGGACTTGAGGTTGATCTGGCGGCGGTTGAGCAGGCGCTCGGCCAGGATGCCCGGGATGGCCACCACCAGCCCGACCTGGGTGGTCAGCAGGGCCTGGGCGACCCCGCCGGCGACGCCGCCGCCCTGGCTGAAGAGGGCCATCTCGGCCAGCGAGTCGGAGGTCTCCATCATGCCGCCGACGGTGCCCAGCAGGCCCAGGAGAGGGGCGATCAGGCAGACGCTGTGCAGCAGGGTGGCCCCCCGGCCGAGATCCTGGCGAAGATCGCCCAGCATGGCCTGGAGCCGGTGATGCGCCTGGGGCGAGGGGTGGGCCATCACCCGGGCGGCTCGGGCGGCGGCCGTCCCGACGCCCCCCTGCGCGGGGAGGGGGCGGCCCTCGGACAGGGCCTGCCGATGGGCGAGCAGCAAGCGGTCCAGCGGGCGGCCATCTCCCCGACGGACCAGGACCACGCGCACGCCGATGGTGTACCAGAGCAGCACCGCCGAGAGCGCCAGGCCCGGCATGACGGCCCCGCCGTCCTGCCAGGTCGAGCGGAGGGCCTCCAGATCAAGCACTGGCCTGCTCCTTCGGGCTGTAGTCCCGCGTGTCCTGCGGGCCGGCTTCGGGGGCCAGGGTGTTGATCAGGGCCAGGGCCCCGGTCTCCAGGCTGCTCAGCACGGACTCCGCCCGGGCGCGCAGGCCGTTGCCGACCAGCAGGACCGGGATGGCCACCACGAGGCCGAGCTGGGTGGTCACCAGGGCCTGCGAGACCCCGGTGGAGAGCATCTTGGGGTCGCCGGTGCCGAACTCGGTGATCAGCTCGAAGGTGCCGATCATGCCGGTGACGGTGCCCAGCAGGCCCAGCAGCGGGGCGACCGCGGCGATCACCCGCAGGCCGGCGCCGAAGCGCTCCAGCGGCGGCTGCTCCCGAAGCAGCGCCTCGGAGGCGCGGCTCTCCAGCAGCTCGCGGCTGGGCTGCTCGACCTCTGACCAGGTCTGCAGGACCCGGGCCAGGACCCGACCGGCGGCTCCCGAGCTGCCGCGGGCCAGCTCCAGGGCCTGCTCGGGCCGCCCTGCCTCGATGCGCTCGACCACCCGCTCCCCGAGCTGATCGGCTCCCCGACCGGCGCGGAGCAGCAATGCCAGGCGGGCGAGGACCAGCAGGGCGGCCAGCAGGCCCAGGCCGATGATGACCAGCCCGACCAGGCCGCCGGCCTCGACGGTGTCGGCCAGGGTCTTGGGCTCGCGCTCCTCGACCCGTCGCTCCAGCGACTCGTAGAGGTGGACGGTCACGGTCTCGGGGATGGTCCCCGCGGCCAGCGCGCGCGCGCTTCGCTCGCCGTCGGCCACCCGCTCACCGCCGGCCAGCCGCAAGCGGCCCTCCCCGGCCGGGACCAGGGCTCCCGCCGAGCCGGCCTGCCCGAAGCGCGCCACCTCTCCGATCTCCACGATACGGCCGGGCTCGCTGGCCCCCTGGGCGTCGAACATGGGGCCCTCGACGACCCGCATCGTGGCCGAGGCCTGCAGGTCCTTGCTGGCCTGCTCGAAGAGCTGGACCAGGCCGCGGGTGAGCTCTTCAGGGCCTGCCTCGTCCCGGGGGCTGAGCGAGTCCTGGCCCTGCGTCCCGTCCGCCCGGCCCAGCGTAGCGGCGGCCTGGCCCAGGGTGCTCCGCAGCAGCTCGGTGGCCTCGACCGAGCGCTCGGCGCTGCGCTCGCTCTCCCGCAGCAGCTCCTCGGCCCGATCGGCCTCGCGGGTCAGCGCCAGCAGCCGGCCCTGCGCCCGGTCCAGCTCCCCCTCGGCCCCTCCCAGGCGCCGGTCGCGATCCCGCTCCAGCTCGGCGAGGCGGGCCTTCAGGGCGGCGGCCTCGGCGTGCAGGAAGGCGTACTCGCGCTGGTAGGCGCGGTCGAGCTCGCTCGTGGCGCTCGCCGCCTGGGCTGCTTCCTGCGCCCGGACGCCCGGAGCGGCGAGGAGGGGGCTGAGGAGGAGGGGGATCATCGGGCCGCCTGCAGGTGCGAGAGGGAGGCGCCGGGCAGGTCGAACCAGCCGGTGCGCACCTGGCGGGAGAGGTCGGTGAAGACCTGCTGGACCTGCCGGCGTTGGGTCTCGGTGCCGGCCACGGTCCAGCCCCAGCCTTCGGGGCCGCGCTCGGCCCAGCCGACGCGCCCATCACTGGCCTGGAAGAGGACCGCGACGGCGCCGATGCGGGCCACCTCGACCAGCAGCTCCTGCCCGTCGAGCACGATCACCTGGCGGTCGAGGGCGTTCTCGCGGGCGAGGCGCCGCTCGTCCTCCACCATCGCCCACAAGCGCGAGGCGGCGGCTTCGGGGCCCAGGAGCCCCTGGTCGACCTGCTCTTCCAGGTCCCGGAGCGCCCGCCGCCGCTCGTCCAGGCGGTAGGGCACCCCGTTGTCGATCGAGGCGCCGATGGCGCGAAAGGCCTCCGCCAGCGCCGGGCGCAGGGTGTCGCCCGCGGTGCTCTCCTGCAACACCACGAGGCGGCGCGCCTCGGCCGCCTCCTCCGCCTGGCGAAGCCGCAGCTCCTCGCGCCGGACCAGGGCCTCCAAATCCGCCTGCTGGACGGCGAGGGCGCGCAGGCGGGTGGAGAGGTCCTCCTGCTCCATGGTGAGCGTCGAAGAGAGGGACTCGACCTCCGCACGCAGATCCGCCAGCTGGCGGGCCTGCGCGCTCGGGTCACCGGCCCAGGCGCTGAGCGCCAGGGCGAGGACCATGCTGGTCATGACGACTCCAGGTCAGTTGGCGGCGCTGGTGGTCCAGCCGGCGGTCCAGTCCTCGTCCGGCCCGACCGCGCCGATGAAGTCCACCGGCGTGAAGAAGGCGTCCGTGGGGACCGAGGCGCCAGAGAGGGCCGGGCTGCCCGACTTCGGGGCAAAGTCCGGGCTGCTGCTGTTGGTCGGGTCGCCCAGCATCGGGTCGGTGACCTGGTTGCCGGCCTGGCTCATGAACCAGTCCTCGACGCTGCCGGCGTCGTCGTCGACGATGAAGTTCGCCCCGGTGTCGCACCAGACGATGCTGTGGGTCAGCGTCAGGTCGCCGGCGGCGCCGTTGGCCCAGGTCTGGTCGTGGTCGACGTCGATGCAGCCCTCGTTCCAGCCGGTGACGATGACGTTGGAGAGGTGGCCCTGGGTGCCCTCGCGCACCAGGATGCCGACGTCGCTGCTGCTGCTGGCGGAGCTGCCGATGATGGTCAGGTTGCTGATGGTCGGCGCGCTGAAGGGCTCTGCGGCGTTGTCCTCGCCGTTGTTGTCGGCCTCGACGCCGTTGTCGCCGTTGTCGCTGTACTGCTGCATGACCATGAACTGGACCATGCCCTGCCAGCCGTCGGTCCAGTCCAGGTTGTCGTCGCCGATGCCGGTCGTCACGAGGTACTTCGCGTTGGCCGTGCCGCCGAAGAACTCGATGCCGTCGTCCGAGTTCATGTGGACCTGGACGTACTCGATGGTCGTCCCCGAGCCGACCGCCTGGAAGGCGATGCCGTTGAGCTCGTTGTCCGGGCTGATCAGCGTCCCGGCGAACTCGACCCGGACGTAGCGGAGGACGCCGCTGTCGTCGGCCGGGTCGCTGCCGCCATACCAGCCGGTGCCGCCCTCGCCGTAGGCCTCGCAGTCGCCTTCGGTGCCCTCGGCGCAGGCGTTGATCGGGCCCAGGCCGTTGATGATCAGGCCGCCCCAGTCGCCGCGGGCGCGGCTGCCCGGGCTCTTGCTGCTGGTGAAGACGATCGGGGCGTCCTTGGTGCCGTCGGCCAGGATCCGGCTTTTGCGGCGCACGACCAGCATGCCGTCGGTGGCGCTCTCGCCGTAGACCGTGGTGCCGGGCTCGATGGTCAGGGTGGTGGGGTTGATGTCGTCGCCGATGAAGACGCCGCCGCGCAGCAGCCAGGCGTAGTCCGCGCTCCAGACCTGGTCCTCCAGGATGGTGCCCGAGACGACGCAGACGTTGTCCTCGCACTCGACGGTGCCCGTGGTGCCGCCGCCGTCGCCGCCACCGTCGCCGGTGCCGCCGTCCGCGCCGCCGTCGCCGGTGCCGGTGTCGTCATCCTTGTCGCCGCAGGCGAGGCCCAGGAAGGGGAGGCCGAGGGCCAGGGTCAGACCGAGCAGAGAAGGGAGCCGTGCGTTCATCGCGTCACCTCTGGGTGTGCCGAGCGGACTCAGCGGGTTGAGGACGCGCCCCTTATGAGTCCGCTGTGTCGGCTCCTTCCGGTGGGTGTGACGTGTTTGGACCGAGGAGAAGACCGCTCGATGATCGGCGCAGCGTGGGGCTCCTCGCTCAGCCCGGGTCAGCCCGTGTGGCGAACCCGTGACCGAAACGACAGCGCGGCGACGCCTGTGTCAGGCCCGGACCACCATCAGGCGGGGCTCGCTCAGCTCGGCCACCGCCCAGCGGGGCCCCTCCCGCCCCAGGCCGCTGTGCTTGACCCCGCCGTAGGGCATCAGGTCGACCCGGAAGGTGGGGGCGTCGTCGTGGATCAGCCCCCCGACCTCAAGCTCGCGGTGCAGCCGGAAGAGGGCCTGCACATCCCGGGTGAAGACGCCGGCCTGCAGGCCCCAGGGCCCCTCGTTGAGCAGGCCGATGGCCTCGTCCAGGGAGTCGAAGCTCTGCATCGCCATGCCCGGCCCGAAGAGCTCCCGCGAGAGGAAAGGCTGGTCCTCTCCGACCCCCTCCAGCAGCACCGGGCGGAGCAGGCGCTGGCCCTCTCGCCCGCCCCCGGCCAACACCCGGGCGCCGGCCTCGACCGCCTGTCGGGTCCAGGCCTCGACCCGGTCGGTCGCCCTCTCGTCGATCATCGGGCCGCTGATCGTCTCGGCCCGCTGGGGATCGCCCCAGGCCAGGCCCTCGATCGCGGCGACGAGGCGCTCGCGCAAGGCCGCGGCGACGTCGCGGTGGACGAGCAGCCGCTGCACCGAGATGCAGACCTGGCCGGCGTAGGCGTAGGCGCCGACGGGGACGGTCCGCAGGACGAGGTCGAGGTCGGCGTCGGGCAGCACCAGCACGGGCGCCGAGCCGCCCAGCTCCAGCAGCACCTTCTTGCGGCCGGCGATGGCCTTCAGCTTCCAGCCGACCGTGTCGCTGCCGGTAAAGGAGAGCACCGCCGGGCGCTCGTCCTGCACCATGGCCTGGGCGAGGCTGTCCTCGCAGAGGATCACCTGGCAGGCGGCCTCCGGCCAGCCGGCCTGCACGGCGAGCGCGCCCAGGATCAGGGCGGGCGTGGGCGCCTGCATGGGGGGCTTGAGGATGAAGGGGCAGCCGGCGGCGATGGCCGGGGCGAGCTTGTGGGCGACGAGGTTGAGCGGGAAGTTGAAGGGGGCGATGCCCAGCATCACGCCGGCGGGGACGCGGCGCAGGAGGCCCGTGCGACCCGCTCCCGCCGCGGCCGCCTCGACGGGGACCATCTCGTCGGCGGGCCGGCGCGCCTCCAGGGCCGACTCGCGCAGGGTCTGGATGCAGCGATCCACCTCTCCCCGGGCGAAGGCCAGCGGCTTGCCGGCCTCGCCGACGATGGCCTCGACCAGCTCGGCGCGGCGGGCCTGCACCCCCAGGGCCATCGCCTCGAGGATCTCCCCGCGTCGGAAGGGGGTCAGGGCGGCGCAGGCGGCGCGGGCGCCGTAGGACTCGGCCAGGGCGAGCTGCACCGCCTCGGGACCGGCGAGCAGGGCCTCTCCCCGGGCGAGGCCGGTCCAGGGGTCCAGGATCGGGCGCGCGCCGGCGCTCTCGTCAAGCTCTCGTCCGCTGAGCAGGCTGCGGCGCTGCATGAGACACGCTCCGAGGTAGATTCCCCTCCCTAACGAGGTGACCCCATGGCAGACCCCGGAACCGTGCTCCCCGACACCATGGGGGCCCTCACCTTCGACAGCAAGCGCGAGGAGTGGGCCCGCAGCACCGGGCTCGTGAAAGACCGGGTGCCGACCCCGCGGCTGGCCGAGCCCGACGGCGCCGACCGCAGCAATGTGCTGATCGAGGTCATGTACGCGGGCTTCTGCGGCAGCGACCGCGGCATCTGGTGGCGCAAGGCCTTCGGCGACATGATCCTGGGCAGCCTCGCCGAGGAGGGAAAGAGCACCCGCGTCGTCGGACACGAGCTGCTGGGGCGCATCGTCGGCATGGGCGACCGCGTGGCCGAGAAGTACGGCTACAGCGTCGGCCAGGTCGTCAGCACCGAGAGCCACATCGTCTGTGGGACCTGCTTCCAGTGCCGGGTCGGCGACACCCACGTCTGCGCCAAGGACAAGATCATCGGCATCAGCACCGACGGCTGCTTCGCCCAGTACGTCAAGCTGCCGGCCAAGGCGCTCTGGCCGACCGACCTCGACAAGATCCGGCCCGAGGTGGCCGCCGTCCAGGAGCCCTTCGGAAACGCGGTCCACGCCTGCCAGGCGACCGAGCTGCGCGGCAAGCGGGTGGCCGTCATCGGCTGCGGCACGATCGGCCTCTTCGCCATCCTGATCGCCCGCGGCATGGGCGCCAGCCAGGTCATCGGCGTGGACACCGATCCGCACCACGCCGAGCTGGCCCGCCGCCTGGGCGCCGACGTGGTCCTGACCCCGGCCTCGCCGCCGGCCGACCGGCCCCACGCCAGCGACCCGGAGCTGATCGCCCGGGTGCAGGAGCTGACCGAGGGCGCCGGGGTGGACGTGGCGATGGAGATGGCCGGCTTCAACAGCTCGCTGAACAACGCCATCAAGTCGACCCGCCGCGGGGGGCACGTCGTGCTCTTCGGGGTCAAGAACGGCGATGCCATCATCGAGGACATCCACCGCATCGTGATGAACGGCCTGCAGCTGCACGCCATCGTCGGCCGCCGCATCTTCGAGACCTGGGAGCTGACCCGCAGCCTGCTGGAGAACCGGGCCAACGGCATCCAGGACGCCGTCTGGGAGGTCATCCTCAACAAGGGCGAGGGCACCATGGTCGACTTCGCCGACTGGGAGCGGCAGGCCTTCGAGGACCGCATCAAGGCCCACCCCAAGGTGGTGATCCGCTTCGCCGGGCACTGAAGGGCTACGCTGCGCTTCTGGAGGGACGATGACGCTCGTGCTGCTGATGATGCTGTCCTGCGGGGACAAGGACGACACGGGGACCGACGGGGACGCCGACACCGACACGGACAGCGATTCGGACACCGACACCGACACCGACACCGACACCGACACCGACACCGACACCGATGCGGATCCCTCGGCGGTCTGGGAGCGGGTCGACCCCAGCCACTGCGACGCGGTCCCCGGCTTCGAGGGCGTCTCCGGAGCCGCCAGCTACTTCGTCGGCGAGTACCGGCCCTCGGGCGGACCGACCCAGGGCAAGGAGACCTGGGCCCTGTACGCCAACCCCGCCTGGGAGGCCGCGGGGGGCGCCGACTGCATCGTCGTCTGGTCGGTCACGGCCAGCTCCACCGGCACGGGCTCCTGCGGGAGCTGCGACTTTGGGATCAGCGTCCAGGCCCAGCTGGACAAGACCGCCAGCACCTGCGCCGAGGACCTCTACGAGGGCGATGAGACCTTCGAGGTGGACTACGCGGTCGACGAGCGGGAGGACGGCACCGCCGAGTGGTACTTCGCCAGCAGCGGCACCCGGATCGGCTCCGGGCTGGTGGAGACCGGCGGCGTCAGCTTCATCACCGACCCGAGCTGCACCTGGTTCTGAGCCAGGGCCGGGCGCCAGGGCAGGGTGATACGCTCGACCCCCACTGCGCACCGGGAGTCAGCATGTACCAGGGAATCCGCGACCACCTCCGCCAGGAGCTCGCCGCCATCGCCGAGGCCGGGCTCACCAAGCGCGAGCGCATCATCGTCTCGCCCCAGGCGGCCCGGATCCGGGTCGAGTCGGGGCAGGAGGTGCTCAACTTCTGCGCCAACAACTACCTGGGCCTGGCCAACGACCCCGATCTGATCAGCGCCGCCCACCGGGCGCTGGACGAGTACGGCCTGGGCCTCGCCAGCGTGCGCTTCATCTGCGGGACGCAGGACCAGCATCGCGATCTGGAGCGGGACATCGCCGCCTTCCTGGAGATGGACGACACCATCCTCTACTCCTCCTGCTTCGACGCCAACGCCGGGCTCTTCGAGACCCTGCTGGGGGCCGAGGACGTCGTCATCAGCGACGAGCTCAACCACGCCTCGATCATCGACGGCGTGCGGCTGTGCAAGTCCCGCCGGATGCGCTTCCTGCACATGGACATGGCCGACCTGGAGCGCCAGCTCCGCGAGGCTCGTGAGCTGAGCGCGCGCTTCATCCTGGTGACCACCGACGGCGTCTTCAGCATGGACGGGGACATCGCCCCCCTGGCCGAGATCTGCGAGCTGGCCGAGCGCTACGACGCGCTGGTCCACGTCGACGACAGCCACGCCACCGGCTTCGTCGGTCGCACCGGTCGCGGCAGCATCGAGCACTGCGGCGTGATGGGCCGGGTCGACGTCGTCACCAGCACCCTGGGCAAGGCCATGGGCGGCGCCAGCGGCGGCTTCACCTCGGGTCGGCAGGAGATCGTCGACCTGCTCCGCCAGCGCAGCCGGCCCTACCTCTTCAGCAACACCCTGGCGCCCGCCATCGTCGGCGCCTCCATCGAGGCCTTCCGCAAGCTCTCCGCCAGCACCGCCCTGCGCGACCGGCTGGAGTCGAACACCGCCCGCTTTCGCGAGGCGATGACGGCCGCAGGCTTCGCCATCCGGCCCGGCGTGCACCCCATCGTGCCGATCATGCTGGGCGACGCCCGCCTGGCCAGCGGCATGGCCGAGCGCCTGCTGGCCCGCGGCATCTACGTGATCGGGTTCTCCTACCCGGTCGTGCCCCAGGGCAAGGCCCGGATCCGGGTGCAGATCTCGGCGGGCCACAGCCCCGAGCAGGTCGACCAGGCGGTCGAGGCCTTCGTGGCCGTGGGTCGCGAGCTCGGCGTGCTGGCCGGCTGAGCCGCCGCCCGCGCCGGCCCCCAAACGAGTGCGCCCCGCCAGGGGGGGCCGGCGGGGCGCGGGAGCGGGCGATCGGGGGGGCGAAGGCCCGCTCCAGACGGATTCGATCGAGGTGGCGCAGCCAAGAGGAATCGAACCTCTAACCTTCGGATTCGTAGTCCGATGCTCTATCCAATTGAGCTATGGCTGCGTGTTCGGAGGGCTTCGGGGGTGGCGGAGACGGAGGGATTCGAACCCTCGGAGGCGTTTTTGACACCTCACACGATTAGCAATCGTGCACCTTCGGCCACTCGGTCACGTCTCCAGGGGTTCAGAGAGCTGCCTGTCGTCGGCGGGCCAGGGGGCGGAGGCGGTGGGATTCGAACCCACGGACCCTTGCAGGTCGGCGGTTTTCAAGACCGCTGCCTTCAACCACTCGGCCACACCTCCCGGCGGGCCCGCTGCGCTTATTCGGATGGTGCGCGGGCGTCAACCCCGCTGGATTCGCTCCTGCCCACCCATGTAGGGTCGCAGGACCTCGGGCACCGTGACGCTGCCGTCCGCCTGCTGGTGGTTCTCCAGGATGGCCACCAGGGTGCGGCCGACGGCGAGGCCGGAGCCGTTGAGCGTGTTCAGCGCCTCGGGCTTGCCACCGCCGGCGGGGCGGTAGCGGCTGCCCATGCGGCGGCCCTGGTGGTCGCCGCACCAGGAGATGCTGGAGATCTCCCGCCAGGCCTGCTGACCGGGCAGCCAGACCTCCAGGTCGTAGCAGATCCGCGCGTTGGCGCCGATGTCCCCGCCGCAGAGCAGCATGGTGCGGTGGGTCAGGCCCAGCCGGCTGAGCAGGGACTCGGCGTGCGCGACCATCTCCTCGTGCTGGACGGGACCCTGCTCGGCGGTGCAGAGCTGCACCAGCTCGACCTTGTGGAACTGGTGCTGGCGCAGCAGCCCGCGGGTGTCCTTTCCGTAGCTGCCCGCCTCGCTGCGGAAGCAGGGCGTGAAGGCCGTGTAGCGCAGGGGCAGGCTGGCCTCGTCGAGGATCTCGCCTCGGTGCAGGTTCGTCAGCGGCACCTCGGCCGTCGGGATCAGGTAGGCACGGCCGCCGTTGAGCTCGCCCTCCAGCTTGAAGAGGTCGGCCTCGAACTTGGGGAGCTGGCCCGTCCCGGTCATCGTCTCGGCGTTGACGATGTAGGGCACGACGTGCTCGGTGTAGCCGGCGTCCAGGGCGGCATCGAGGAAGAAGTTGATCAGCGCGCGCTCCAGGCGAGCCCCGGCCCCGCGCAGCAGGGGGAAGCGGGCCCCGGACAGGCGCCCGGCCCGCTCGATGTCCAGGATGCCCAGCGCCTCGCCGATGGCGACATGGTCGCGCACCGCGAAGTCGAAGCCCGGCGGCTCGCCGCTGCGCCGGACCTCGACGTTGGAGGCTTCGTCGCGGCCCTGCGGCACCCGCGGGTCGAGCAGGTTGGGCAGGCTGAGCAGGGCGAGGCGCTCCTGCTCCTCGATGGCCTTCAGCTCGGCCTCGATGGCGGAGAGCTGGTCGGCCTGCTCCTGCACCTTGGCCCGCAGCGGGGTGGCCTCCTCCGTCCGCCCGGCCTTCAGCAGGGGGCCGATCTCCTTGGAGAGGCGGTTGCGCTCGCCCCGCAGCTCGTCGGTCTGGGTGGAGAGCGCCCGGCGGCGGCCGATGGCCGTGCTGAGCTCCTCGAGCAGGGCGAAGGCCTCGGGGCTGGCGAAGCGGCGGCGCAGGGTGTCGGCGACGAGCTCGGGCTGGGTGGCGACGAGGTTGCGGTCGAGCATGGGGGCTCCGGGGGAAGGGCGGGAGGTATCCGCGGGGCTGGGAAGTGGCCATGGGGCGCTCTCAGTCCATGGGGTCTTGCGCTTATTTACGCATTGCTTTTAGTAAAGGTGAGTGGTATTAAACGACAATGCTGGATTCCGATGCCACTCTTGAACAGCTGAGGAGCCTCCCATTCATCACCGCGGTGTTCGCGGATGAGCTCACTGAGACCGCAGCGGTCCAGACTCCAGCAGGAGTGGTTGAGCTGGACCTCCGTGTCGAGAGGTCATTCTTGTCGAGCCGAACCGTCGACGACATCGTCGCATTGCCCCGCGCGCGGCCCCTGCTGTTGTTGGCACCGTTAGTGTCGGGTGGGGCTGCCGACCGCCTCAAGCGCGCCGGCGTCAACTACCTGGATGGTGCCGGCAACATGCACCTGGTCCTGCGCGATCACTACGTCGCCCTCGTCGAGGGGAAGCAGCTCCCACCCGCAACACGGCCTTCCGGATTGCGCTCCGCAGGCTACCGCGTGTTGTTTGCCTTGATGGCCTGGCCCGAGCTGGCGGGTCGCTCAACAAGCGAGATCGCCGCCTGGGCTGGTACCAGTCGAACCGCGGTGGCTTCGCTCCTCCGGGGCTTGGGCGAGGACGGCCACCTCATCGGGAAGGGGCAGCGCCGACGGATGGTCGTTGGAGAGGAGCTGTTCCGCCGATGGGCGGTGGGCTACTCCGACGTCCTTCGCCCCGCGCTGTTCATCAAGAGGTACCGGATGCCTGAAGGAGGGCGGGAGGTGCTCCAGCGGAGATTGGAGGCGACGGTCGGTGACCGCTTTGCTTGGGGTGGGGGAATGGCAGCGGCACGGCTGGGTGGCAACTTCATCGGACAGCGCGTGACTCTGCATGTCCGAGACTCGAAAGCCGACCTTCCCCTCAACCCAGACCCGGATGGGCAGATTCACGTTCTCCGCATTCCCGGACCGCTTGCATGGCCCGGCGGCTCGCCCAACTGGGACGGCGGGGGAGTCCAGGCGGCCCACCCCCTACTCGTCTACGCCGAACTGTTGGACCAACGCGATGACCGTGCGCTTGAGGCGGCGGCAGATCTCCGCGAGCAGGTTGGCTGGGTTGAACCGTGACGCCAATCCAGAAAGATGCACTACGCTCGGCCTCGCAACTCTGGCCGGGAAAGCGGTTGTACCTGGTGGGTGCGACCTCGCTGGTCGTGCTGGGGAAGCTGGCGCCTGACAGAGTCACGCTCGATCTCGATGTAGCCGTCGATGTCCTCCTCGATGAGCTTGCAGGCGCTCTCGACGACGCTGAGGACTGGACTCGAGATCCACGTCATGAGCAGCGCTGGCTCTTTCGAGGTGTTGCCCCCGTCGATCTCCTCGCTATCGGCGGCGAGCACCTCGAGACCGGACTCCTGGTCTGGCCCGCCACAGGGGCCCAGATGAGCCTTGTCGGACTTGAGCTTCTCGCTGGCAACAGCCAAGCCCTGAGCGACCGAGGCCTCGATGACGTCTTTGTACCTGCACCGGCCGTGGTGGCCATCTTGAAGATGGCTGCTTGGCTTGATCGCCCGGGCGAGCGAGCCAGGGACCTCGCGGACCTCGCCCACCTCTTCGACCGATACATCATGCCGAACGATGAGCGGTCGTTCGTGGGAGAGGCCGCCGATCGAGGTCTCTTTGGCGAGGAGGCCAGCATCTACCTGCTGGGCTACGACATCGGAACGACCGGCAGCCAGACTGCTGCAGGCTTGGCCCGGCGCTTCGTTACTCGCCTGCGCGACCACGAACCCTCTCTCGTCGCCCTCGTCCAGAGATGGCCAACCGCGGACGACGAAGACCAGGCGCTGCGTCGCCTGCATTTCTTGGAGGACGGGCTCACGGCTGGTGCCATCGTCTGATCTGGGCGCCATTGACTTGACTGCAGGGCGGCCCCCCTCACCAGTTCATCCACACCTCCAGGCTCCCCTCGGCCTCCTCCCCGACCAGCCGCCCGAGCCCCCGCAGCTCCAGGTTGGTCCTCAGGTGGGCCGCGATCCCGCCCTCGACCAGCACCTCGATCGCCTCGGCCCCCGGGAACAGCCCCTGCGCGCTCCAGAGCGGGTAGCGCGCCCGGCCCTCGACCAACATGCGGATCCCCTCCGGCGGCCCCAGCACGAAGCCGCCCGCCGCGCCCGGTCCCAGCCGCAGGTGCCGACCGACCCCCGCGCCGAGCGCCGCCTCGCCCTCGAAAAACCCGTAGGCCAGCAGCGGGCCGAGCTTCCCGGCCAGCCCTGGTCCGCCCGAGACCCCGTAGGCGATGCACCCCCGGCCCTGACAGTCGCCGCGCTGCTCGGTGAAGGGCTGCTGCTCCCAGCCCGTCCGCAGTCGCCAGGCCATCCGTGTGATCCAGGGCTCGCTGGGGGCGAGGCTGGCGGCGTCGAAGAGGATGAAATGTTCCAGGCTGGGCACGCCGCTGTCCAGAGGGAGGCGCAGGCTGAGGTGGCCCATCTCCAGGCGCGTGCCGGGCACGTAGCTCTGCTGCGAGGCCAGCGGATCGTGCATGGCCGCCCGCAGCCGCAGCCGCGCGAAGCTGCCCTGGGGCCCCTGCCCGACGCCCAGGGCCGACATCCCGCCGCGGTGTCCGCGCTCGGGCGGGTCGGGGGTGGGGATGACCGGGGCCTCGCTGGTGACCGAGACCCGACGCCGCGCGACGAGCAGGGCCTGGTCGTGGGCGCGCTGGGCCGGGTCGGGCTCACCCGCCGCTCGGTAGCGCTGGAGCTCCCAGGCGGCGTCGAGCACGGCGGCCTGTCGGGGAGCCTCCAGCGTCTCCAGCTCAGCCAGCTCGTCCAGGCTCCGGGCGAGCGAACGGGCCAGCCGCCGCTCGTCGGGCAGGAGCGCGTCCCGGCGGGCGATCAGCTCGCGGTACATGCTGGGCCGGAAGTCCGGCTCCTGCACGAGGTCGGTCTTGGCGGTCACCGCCCGCAAGGTGGCCGTCGGGAAGACCCAGGCGCTGTAGCGGTCCGTCAGCCGCAGCGAGGGGTCCATCGCCTCCAGCAGGGCCAGGAGCTGGTAGGAGCAGTTCTCGTCGAAGTAGTGGTAGCGGAAGACGACGGGCCCGATCTCCCAGAGGTGGTCGAGCAGCCGGTCGAGCTCTTCGGCGTCGATGTCCAGGGGGTACTCCCACAGGTCCCGGTTCTCCAGGGCGTTGTACTCTCGGACCTTCAGGTAGTAGGGGATCGTCGCGTAGGTCCCCGGGAACCAGCCGACGATCCCGGCGATCGGGTAGATGAAGGGGTTGCTGGTCCAGGGCTCCGCCGAGAAGTTGACCGTGTTGGCCAGCAGATCCCCGCCCTGGGCCTTGTCCAGCCGCAGGAAGGTGTGGCCGAACATGCTGGCGGGGTTGTTGATGTAGGCGTCGGCGAAGACCAGCGTGACCCGGGTCGCGCCCAGGCGCTGCTTCCAGTCCTCCAGCTCCGGGCAGCCCTGCTTCGGCAGGCGCTCGGGATCGAAGCCGAGCTGCTCGTCCAGCCAGGCGTACCGCCGAGGAAAGCGGCACTGCGGGTGCTGGTCGAGGTGGCTGGGCTCGCCCGCGGGCGGAGGAGGAGGAGGCAGGAAGAAGGCCGCCAGCGTGGCCTGCAGCTCGGCCTCGGGATCGTCGGCCCCATCGGGCGAGAGGAAGAAGTCCTCGCCATCGGCCTGCGAGAGCCACTGCCCCGGAGCCCGTCCCTTGTAGTGGCCCAGGACCCGCCAGCCGTGGCTGCGCCCGAGGTCCAGCTCCTCGACGCGCAAACGCAGCTCGGCCAGGTAGGCCGGATCGGCCTGCCCGTGTACAACGCTGGCCGGCTCGGCGTACACCGGGCCGGCCAGGAGGAGCGCGAGGATCCCGCTCAGATGCGGCCGCACTCCTTGACGAAGGTCGGGTCCTGCGAGAGCTGGATCTTCAGCATGTAGAGCGCCTGCAGCGCGGTGGTGTCCTCGGAGGGGAAGACGCTCTCGTAGCGGTCCTGGGTGAAGGCGTAGAGGTCGGTGCGGACCTCGTCCTCGCACTCCAGCAGGCTGGCGAGGGCGACGAGGTGCTCGCCCTGGCCGCGGGCCATGTCGCGGCGCAGCGCGTCGAGGTTGGCCTCGGCGAAGGCCTCCTGCTCCTTGTCGGCGCGCACGATGCCGCCGGTGGTGCAGTTGCTGGTCCCGAAGGTGATGCCGAAGGTCTGGGAGGCGAAGGTCCCGTTGGTCGTACCGGCGAAGAGCTGGAGCATGTTGTCGTCCTTGATGATCAAGGAGCCCAGGCCGCAGCCGGCGGAGCCGTAGTTGGCAAGCGCGGCGTTGCTGAAGGTGAGGGCGGCGAGGACGAGGGGGAAGGCGACGAGCCGGTTCATGGGAGCTCCACGTGAGGGGAAAGCGGCGCCGTTGCTGGGAGTGGGGCTCGGCAGCAGCGGCGGCCGCGCCGACGTTACCATAGGGGGGCGGACTGCCCCGGGGGTTGTGGTGCTGCTGTCGCTCTGCCTCGCTACGCAGGCCTTTGCCGATCCTGGACCCGCCTGGCAGACGCGCCTCACCGGCGGTGCAGGACTGGTCGCTGTGGCTGCCGGCGGCTCCGGCGGAGCGGGGCTCGGTGGGGACCTGGGCCTGCTCGTCTGGCGCCAGGGTCCGGCCCGGGCCCAGCCGCGACTGCTCGTCCGAGCCTCAACCGAGAGCCTGCTCCTGCCCGGCGCCGCCGTCGGCGAGGAGGCCCGCGGCGGCCTGCGGCTGGGTCCTCACGGCCGCAGCCTGGGACTCGACCTGGGAGCCGAGCTGGCCTGGAGCCGCCTCGACCTGCCGGGGATGGCGCTGGAGCCCTCGCTGGGCCTCGCCGTGCCGATCGGGGTCTCGGCGCGGGTGGGGCCGATCGAGCTGGGCGTCGAGGTCGAGCGCCTCTGGCTGACCGCACCGGAGCGCCGAGGCCCCGTCGGCTGGAAGGGCGACGAGCAGGCCCTCAGCGTCTCGCTGGGCCACCGCCCGCGGGCCACCTCGGTCTCGCTGCGCTACCGCCTGCACCAGAGCGCCGAGGGCCAGGTCCACGGCCTGGCGATGCGCCTGGGGGCGTGATCTGGGTTCGCCTCTGGGTGCAACTAGAGATAGTGCCAGGCACTAGCTGGTTGCACCCGGCCAGCGCATCGTGCAAGCTGCACCGGTCAGCCCCGACAGCCGGGAGTCACCCCTGTCCCCGCGCGCCCTGCTGCCTCTGCTTCCTCTGCTGAGCGTCGGCTGCGTCGACTTCGGCCAGCACGTCTCCCAGGTGCCGCTCCCGGTGGACAGCGGCGCCGCCGACGGAGGCGGCGGCGATCCGCAGGGCGACGGCGGCACGGGCGAGGACACAGGCGGGCCGGCGTCCGAAGAGGTGGTGGTCATCATGCTGGCCAACGCCTTCGACCCGCCGGAGGTGACGATCCGCGCGGGCGACACGGTGACGTGGCGCAATGACGACCCCTGGTTCCACATCGTCGCCTCCGGCACACCCGAGGACGTCACCCACGAGTGGCTGAGCCCGACCCTGAACAACGGCGATCAGTGGTCGCTCACCTTCGAGGAGCCCGGGGAGACGATCTACTACTGCTGGAATCACGCCTCGGTCATGCGGGACGCCCTCGTGATCGTGGAGGAGCGGTGACCTTCCTGCCGGCCGCCGCCCTGGCCCTCGCTTGGACCAGCCCGCCCGCGCAAGCCGTGCCGCGCTTCTCCGCCCGCACCGGCGCCAGCTGCGACGCCTGCCATACGAACCCCACCGGTGGAGGCATGCGCAACCGTTACGGCAGCGATGTGTACGCCCGAACGGTCCTGCCCGCCTGGCCCGAGGCCGCGCCGGGCTTGTCCATGGGCTGGTCGCCCCGAGAGTACCAGCGGGTAGCGGCCGGCGCCGACCTGCGCGCCGGCCTCCTGGGGATCGACACCCGGGTGGTCTTCGAGCCCACCGACGAGGCGGGGAGCCGGGGCGAGCCCTACCAGATCCCCGAGCTCATCAGCTTCTTCCTGATGCAAGCGGATGTCTACGCCGCCGTGGAGCCCAGCCGCTACCTCCTCCTGTACGCCGACTATGGCCTGGCCTCGAAGTCCTTGGAGGTCTTCGGCCTCGTCCGAGCCCCCCTCGCCGACAGCTACCTCAAGGTCGGCGCCTTCGTCCCGCCCTTCGGGCTCAAGCTCGCCAACCACCGCACCTACACCCGCGAAGACGGGCTGGGCATCGACGCCAACCTCCGGGACGCCGGCATCGAGCTTGGCAGCCACCCTGGCCCCCTCCGGGTGGTCGTCGCCGTGTTGAACGGCGGGAGCGGCGCCACGGGGCTCAACCCCGACTATCGGGTGTCCCTGGCCGGTACCGCCGACCTGACGATGAAGACGGACGCCCTGGTGGGCATGCTGGGCGCCTCGGCCTGGTGGGAGCCGGGAGGAGACGTGGTAGCGGGCGAGGACCAGACGACCCTGGACCGACGCCTGGGAGCCTACTGGAGCCTGTCCGCCTGGCGGCTCACCTTGCTGGGAGAGCTGGATCACCGACAGACACGGGACGTGGCCGCCGAGAGCGAGAGCGAGCTGCTGGCCGCCTACCACGAGCTCTCCCTGCTCCCGGTGCAGGGCGCCGACCTGATCGTCACCTACGAGTACCTCGATCCCGACCCGACCTTGAAGCCCAACGCGCTGCACCGCCTGGGCGGCGGCTTCGAGCTCTTCCCCGTTCCTCACGCCGAGCTGACCCTGCTGGTGCGTCACACCCTGGCGGACGAGGAGTCGCTGGACGATCTGCGCACCTTCTACTCGACCGGCGCCGTCCGGGGCATGTCCGAGCTCGCCCTCTTCCTGCACCTGTACCTGTGAGCCTGTACCTGTGAGCCTGTACCTGTGAGATCGACGGTGCCCGCTACCCCCCTCGCGCTCCTGCTGGCTCTGTCTTCGACCGGTCCGGCCCGAGCCGGCGATGACACCAGCCTTGGGCGGCGCGTCTGGCAGGAGAGCTGCGCCACCTGCCATGGCACCCAAGGTCGAGGCGATGGCCCCAGCGCCCGCCACCTCTCGGCCCCGCCGTCGGACCTGAGCGCGGGCATGTACTCCCTGCGCAGCACGCCCTGGGACCAGCCCCCGACCGACGAGGACCTCGCCCGGACCGTCCGACAGGGCATCCCGGGCAGCGCGATGCCCGGCTTCCAGGGCTACCTCTCCCCCGGAGCCATCCAGGCGGTGGTCGGTCATCTGCGCACCCTGACCGAGCGATGGCCCGCAGGCTCCACTCCCCCGCCGCCTCTGGCCCCCGACCCGCCGTCCGACCTGCCCGCGATGACCGGCCAGGGGCAGGCCCTCTTCGCCACCAACTGCGCCGCCTGCCACGGGGAGGGGGGGCGCGGGGACGGCGCGGCGGCCGACTTCCTGGTCAACGGGCGGGGCTCGCCGATCCGCCCCCTCGACCTCGGCCGTGACGCCCTGCGAGGCGGCGAACAGCCCGCGGACATCTTTCGAGCGATCAGCTACGGGCTGGAGGGCCGATCCATGCCGCCCTTCGCCCACCTCTCCGAGCCCGAGCGGTGGGCCCTGGTCGCCTACGTCCAGAGCCTTCGCCCGCGCCGGGTCCCCTACTCGGTCGGCGTCGACCCCCGGCCCTCACGGGAGGCGCGATGAGCTGGATCTTCCTGGTCCTCGCCTGCGGGCCCCGGGTGGGCGACTATTCGCACCATGGCACGGGCACGACCACCACACCGGATGGCGGCACGACGGACACGGCCACGTCGACCGAGGTGCGTGTGGTGGTGCTGCTGGACGGAGAGCCGTCGCCCGACACCACCGTCGTCCAGGGGGGCAATCCGCAGCGCTGGACCACCGCCCAGGACGGGACCGTCACCGTCGAGGTGGACCTCACGATCGAAGGAGACCTCGTCCTGATGGCCTCGCACCCCGAGGCGCGCATCGCCGGCGACTTCATCCCCGACGAAGGCCAGAGCCTCACCATCGAGCTGGTCCGCTTCGACCCCTCCGACAATGCCGATTACCGTTTCCAGCCCCCCGGCGAGCCTGGGGTCGAGCAGTCCACGGAGTACTGCTCCCACTGCCACGTCACCATGGTCAGCGACTGGTACGGTTCCCCCCATCGCGGCACGGCCTCCAACCCCACCGTCCACGATCTCTACTCGGGCGCCGCGGCGGCCCTGACCGATGAAGGGAGCTGCGTGGAAGGGGGCGGACAGTGGCGGGAGGGCATCGGGCCGGGCACGGCTGCGGCGGCCTGGCGGTGCTACGTGGGAGAGGGGGTGCTGCCCGAGCTGAGCCCGGGCTGCGAGCCGGACTGCGACGTGACGGCGACGGTCTACGGAGCCTGCGCCGACTGCCACGCGCCGGGCATCGACGGCGAGCTGGGCGGGCGTCACCTGCTGGAGGCGACCGGCACCGCCTACAACGACGGGGTGCACTGCGACGTCTGCCACCTGGTCGAGTCGATCGACCCTGACGCCCCGGCGGGTGTGGCCGGCCGGCTGCACATCGTGCGCCCATCCGAGGAGTCCACATCGTTTGCTTTTCAGAACAAGCCTCTCACCTTCGGCCCCTACCCCGACGTGCTCAACCCCCGCATGGGGAGCGTAGAGCGCAGCCTCTTCACCGAGGGCGAGTACTGTTCAGGCTGCCACGAGCTCGACCAGGAGGTGCTGGTTCCGGGTCAGGCGCTGGACCTGGCGCGGTGGCCCGACGGCACCCTCCCGGTACACTCGACCTACTCCGAGTGGGTGGAGAGCGGGCAGCCATCGTGCCAGGACTGTCATATGCCGCCGGACACCGAGGCGGGCAACTCCGCCGACCTGCAGAATGTCTGGGTGATCGATCCCGGCATCACCGGGGGCTGGATGCGGCCGGTCGGCAGCGTACGCAAGCACTCCTGGTACGGCCCGCGGCAGCCCGATGCGGGGCTGCTGGAGAGCGCCGCCGCCCTCACGGTGCGTGAGTCGGCGACGGACGACGAGCTGATCGTCACGGTCACCGTCTCCAACGTGGGCGCCGGCCATGCAATCCCCACCGGCGAGCCCCTGCGCTCGGTGATCCTCCTGGTGGAGGCCTCCTGCGGCACCGTGCCCCTGCGCCCCACCGGGGGCGACGCCGTCCCCGACCACGGCGGCGCTGCCGACCAGCAGGACGCCAGCGGGGATTGGAGCCGGTGGCCAGAGGCCGAGGTCGGCGACGTCGTGCGGGTGGTCGAGCAGACGGGGGCCTGGCATCTGTACCAGGGACACGGCCCCTTTGGAGATGGCAGCTTCGACGCCGAGGGCAGGGGCCAGCCGGTGGAGCACGTCAAGGGCTACTCCACCATCGTGGGGCTGCCTGACGAGGACGGGGGCCCCGTCGTCTTCGACCGGCCTCTCCCCGCGGGGACCCGCGCCTACCGCGTCCCGCCCGACGGCCTGGCCCACGCCGGCAGCCCGGGCTTCGCCTTCGCCCGCGTGATGGTCGACGCCCTGGGCCGGCGCATGACGCCGCACTTCCTGGCCGTGGACGTGGCCAGCGACAACCGCCTGCTCTTCGGCGACTCCTACACCACCGAGCACCGCTTCGAGTGGGGGTGCTCGGCTCCGGCAGTGAAGGCCACCCTGGTACACCGGGCCTGGCCCTGGTGGCTGGCCCGAGAGCGGGGCTGGGGCGAGCGGGACGAGGTCATGGCGGTGAGCGGCGAGTAGCGGGCGTGGTCCTGTGGAGGCGCCTCGGCGGCCTGGGGAACTATCCAGAAACAGCTCCGACCGCACCGCCACCCAGGACAGCGATCACTTAGC
>ERZ761602.3576-NODE-3576-length-21694-cov-4.525070_pt1 | contig 21694 bp, 24 predicted proteins | sample MGYA00512165_ERZ761602 | MGnify/ENA primary metagenome ERZ761602 (study PRJEB28899, sample SAMN02445085) | bioreactor sludge metagenome | biome: EBPR sludge; isolation source: Thorneside wastewater treatment plant | place: Australia: Brisbane, Thorneside...
CGCATGGACGGCTCGCCGGTGTTCCACCCGCCGCGGAAATGCATCGTCGAACACACCGCGAAGCACGTCGGCGACATCGTCGCGATGGTCGTGGCCGAGACCGTCAACCAGGCCAAGGACGCCGCCGAAGCGATCGAGATCGACTACGAGGAGCTGCCTTCCGTCACCGATCCCGCGGCGGCCGCCAAACCGGGCGCGCCCAAGGTGTGGACCGAGTGCCCGGACAACGTCGCCTACGTGCAGCGCCTCGGCGACGCCGCCGCGGTCGACGCGGCGTTCGCCAAGGCCGCGCACACCGTGTCCTACGAATGGCGCAACACGCGCGTGTCGCAGCATTGGATGGAGCCGCGCGCGGCGCTGGGCGTCTACGACCCGCACGACGACCGCTACACGCTGATCTCCGGCACCCAGGGCGCGCACGACACGCGCAATTTCATCGCGCAGAACGTCCTCAGGATCGCCGACAACAAGCTGCGCGTCATCAGCCCGGACATGGGCGGCGGCTTCGGCGGGCGCAGCAATTCCTATCCCGAGATGGCGCTGGTGCTGTGGGCCGCGAAAAAGCTCGGGCGGCCGGTGAAGTGGAACCAGGAGCGCGGCGAGGCGTTCCTGGCCGACGATCAGGGCCGCGACACCTGGAACAAGGTCGAGCTCGCGCTCGACGCCGAGGGCATTTTCCTCGGGCTGCGCGTGCGAACCGTCGCTACCGTCGGCGCCTACATGTCGGTGTTCGGCCCGTGGCCGAGCTTCGCGAATGCGGGCGGCCTGGCCGGCGTCTACCGCACGCCGGCGATCTTCACCGAAGTGCTCGGCACCGTCACGAACACGCCGACGATCGGGCCCTATCGTGGCGCCGGCCGCCCCGAGGCGAGTTTCTGCATCGAGATAGCGATCGACCTTGCCGCGCGCAAGCTCGGCATGGACCGCGTCGAGCTGCGCCGCAAGAACCTGATCCCGACCGGCAAGTATCCCTGGAAGACGCCGCTCACCTACGTCTACGATTCGGGCGAGTTCGAAACGGTGCTCGACAAGACGCTGGCCAACGCCGACTGGAAGGGCTTCGCGGCGCGCAAGCGCGAATCGGAGGAGCGTGGCAAGCTGCGCGGCCTCGGCGTGTCGTACACGATCGAACAATCGGCCGGCGGCTTCGACGAGGCGTGCGAGCTGCGCGTCGAGGCGGGCGGCAGCGCCACGTTGCTGATCGGCACGCATTCGCACGGGCAGGGGCACGAGACGGTGTTCCGCCAGCTGCTCGCCGACAAGCTGGGCCTCGAATTCGAAGACATCCGCATCGTCCAGGGCGACAGCGACATCGTCGCGCACGGACACGGAACCTTCGGCTCGCGCTCGTCCGGCCTCGGCGGCGCGGTCATCAAGCTCGCCTCCGAGCGCATCGTCGAGAAGGCGAAGCAGATCGCCGCGCACCGGCTCGAGGCGGCGCCCGACGACATCGAGTTCAAGAACGGCCGCTTCGCCGTGGCCGGCACCGACAAGGCGGTGACGTGGAAAGAGGTGGCGAAGCTCGCCTACGCGCCGCGCATGCTGCCGCCCGGCATGGAGGCGGGGCTGGCGGCGACGGCCGGCTTCACGCCGCCGGCGCCCACCTTCCCGAACGGCTGCCACGTCTGCGAGGTCGAGATCGACCCCGACACCGGCGTCGCCCGCGTCGACCGCTACACGATCGTCGACGACGTCGGCACGGTGATGAATCCGCTGCTGCTCAAGGGCCAGATCCATGGCGGCGTCGTGCAGGGCCTCGGCCAGATCCTGCTCGAGAATATGCAGTTCGACGCCGACTCGGGGCAGGTCTTGACGGGCTCGCTGATGGACTATGCGCTGCCGCGCGCCGACGACGTGCCGAATTTCGCCGTCGAGACGCACGCGGTGCCGACGCCGACCAATCCGCTCGGCATCAAGGGCGCCGGCGAGGCCGGCACGGTTGGCGCGATGCCCTGCGTGCAGAGCGCGATCCTCGACGCGCTTGCGCCGCTCGGCATTTCGTGGATCGACATGCCGGCGAGCCCGCACCGCGTGTGGGGCGCGCTCCGCAGGGTGCGCAAGAAGGCGGCCTGACGCCGCCTTCTCCCGCCCGCGCGCTACATCTTGCGCGCCGCGTCTAGCATGACCTTGAGCCGCGGCGCGAAGAACGGCGCCGGGTTCAGGATGCGGTTCTGCTGGTTGAGCACCAGGTGCGCGACCTTGCCGATATAGGCGCGCCAGGCCGGATCGGCGCCGAGCGCCGCGCGGCGCTTCAGGCGATCCTCGAAGCTCTCGTAGGCCCACATGTGGACGATGAGGTTCAGGTCGCCGACCTCGGTCGTGTAATAGCCCACCATGTTGCCGAGATGGCCGAGCTGGATCTTCATCCCCTCGGCCTCGTACGCCTTGAACCACTCGGCCGCGCCGGCGATCTTGAGCGTGTAGATCCGTTCTTCGACGATCATTTTTCTTCTCCCTCTGTTATCAGCGGCCGGCGGCGATCGCCGCCTCGCGGATCTTGGTGATGGTCGTGCGGGTCGTGATCGCCTCGGGATCGATCACGAGGTCGATCAGCGCCGGCTTGCCGGCGGCGAGGCAGCGCTCGAAGGCGGGCGCGAACTGCGCGGTCTCGGTCACGGTCTCGCCGTAGAGGCCATACGCGCGGGCGAGCGCGGCGAAATCGGGGTTCCGGAGCTGCGTCGCAATCACGCGCTTCGGGTATTCGCGCTCCTGGTGCATGCGGATCGTGCCGTAAATGCCGTTGTTCACGACGATGTTCACGACCGGCACGTTGTAGAGCGCCGCGGTCGCGAGCTCCTGGCCGTGCATCAGGAAGCAGCCGTCGCCGGCGACGTTCACGACGACGCGCTCGGGATGCATGAGCTTCACGGCGATCGCGGCAGGCGTGCCGTAGCCCATCGAGCCGGAGGTGGGGCCCACCTGCGTGCGGTAGCGCCGGAACTGGTAGTATTTGTGGATCCAGCCGGAGTAGTTGCCGGCGCCGTTGACGATGAACGCGTCGGGCGGCAGCCGCGCGCGCAGCCACACCATGATCTCGGCCATCTGCACCTTGCCGGGATTGGGCAGCGGCTTGATCCAGTCGAGATAGTCGGCGCGCGCCTCCTGGCGCCACGCGCTCCAGTCGATGGCGCCCTTGGGTTTCATGTGCGCGGCGGCCGCGGCGAAGGCCTTCATCCCGGCGTTGATCGGCAGCGCCGCCTGATAGACCTGCCCCAGCTCCTCAGGATCGGGATAGACGTGGACGAGCGCCTGCTTCGGCACCGGAATGTCGACCAGCGTGTAGCCGCTGGTCGTCATCTCGCCGAGACGCGCGCCGGCCACGAGCAGCAGGTCGCAGTTCTTCACGCGCTCGGCGAGCCTCGGAATGAGGCCGATGCCGACGTCGCCGACGAACTGGTCATGCGTGTTGTCGAAATGGCTCTGGCAGCGGAACGAGGTGCCGACCGGCAAGTCCCACGCCGCCGCGAAGCGCTGGAAGTTCTCGACCGCCTGCGCGTCCCAATCGCCGCCGCCGACGATGGCAAGCGGGCGCTGCGCCTTCGCTAGGCGCTCGGCGAGTTCCGCCATCGCCTCGGGCGGCGGCGCCGGCTGCGCCGGCCGGTAGCGCCGCGCATCGGCGCAGGCGACGCGGTCGGTCAGCATGTCCTCGGGCAGCGCCAGCACCACCGGCCCCGGCCGCCCCTGCGTCGCCGTCGCGAACGCGCGCGCCACGTATTCGGGAATGCGCGCCGCGTGGTCGATCTCGGCTACCCATTTCGCCATCTGGCCGAACATGCGGCGGAAATCGATCTCCTGGAACGCCTCGCGGTCGCGCATGTCGCGCCCGACCTGGCCGATGAACAGGATGACCGGCGTGGAATCCTGGAACGAGATGTGCATGCCCGCGCTGGCATTGGTGGCGCCGGGCCCGCGCGTGACGAAGCAGATGCCGGGCCGCCCGGTGATCTTGCCGTAGGCGTCGGCCATCATCGCGGCGCCGCCTTCCTGGCGGCAGACCACGAGCTGGATCTCCGGCGCGTCGTGCAGCGCGTCGAGGGCGGCAAGATAGCTTTCGCCCGGTACGCAGAACGCCAGATCGACGCCATGGATGCGGAGCTGGTCGATCAGCACCTGTCCGCCGGTGCGCAGATTGGTGCCGGACTTCTGGACGTTCATTCGCCGCCTCGCCGCTACGCGCGCATCTAAGCGGAAAGTCCGTGGCGAGCAAAGGCTCGGCCCGCAGGCCTTGCGTCGGCGCGGCGCGGTGCCTTAACTCACCGCCAAGAACGGGAGGACACGATGACCGACCACGGCAATTACATCGCCGGCGAATGGATCGCGAGCGGCGATGCCGGCCCTAACGTCAATCCGTCGAACGTCGCCGACGTGATCGGCCATTACGCGAAGGCCGACAAGCATCAGGCCGGAGCGGCGATCGCCGCCGCGAAGGCCGCGGCTCCGGCCTGGGCGCGCAGCACGCCGCAGCAGCGCTTCGACATTCTCGACGCGATCGGCAACGCGATCCTCGCGCGCAAGGAAGAGCTCGGCACGCTGCTTTCGCGCGAAGAAGGCAAGACCAAGCCCGAGGGGATCGGCGAGGCGGCGCGCGCCGGCGCCATCTTCAAGTTCATGGCCGGCGAGGCGCTGCGCACGCCGGGCGAGCGCGTCGATTCGGTCCGGCCCAACGTCTTCGTCGAGATCACGCGCGAGCCGATCGGCGTCGTCGGCATCATCACGCCGTGGAACTTTCCGATCGCGATCCCGGCCTGGAAGATCGCGCCGGCGCTCGCGTACGGCAACTGCGTCGTCTTCAAGCCGGCCGATCTCGTGCCCGGCTGCGCCTGGGCGCTGGCCGACATCGTCGCCAAGTCCGGCATCCCCAAGGGCGTGTTCAATCTCGTCATGGGCCGCGGCTCGGTCGTCGGCGAGACACTGATCAACCATCCAGACGTCGCCGCGATCTCGTTCACCGGCTCGGCCTCGACCGGGCGGCACGTGGCAGCGCGCGCCGCCGCGCGGCTCGCCAAGGTGCAGCTCGAGATGGGCGGCAAGAACCCGCTCGTCGTGCTCGACGACGCCGATCTCGCCGTGGCCGTGAACTGCGCGGTGCAGGGCGGCTATTTCTCGACCGGCCAGCGCTGCACGGCGTCGTCGCGGCTGATCGTGACCCAGGGCATCCACGACCGGTTCGTGAAGGCGATGGTGGAAGCGCTCGGCAAGCTCAAGATCGACGACGCGCTCGCCGCCGGCACCGATATCGGCCCGGTCGTCGATCAATCGCAGCTCGACCAGGATATCCGCTACATCGAGCTCGGACAGCAGGAGGGCGGCAAGCTCGCCTTCGGCGGCCGCCTGCTGGAGCGCCAGCACAAAGGATACTATCTCGAGCCCGCGCTGATTACGGAAACCGACAACAAGATGCGCATCAACCGGGAGGAGGTGTTCGGCCCCGTCGCGAGCGTGATCCGCGTGAAGGATTACGACGAGGCGCTCGCCGTCGCCAACGACACCGAGTTCGGCCTGTCGTCGGGCATCTGCACGACCTCGCTCAAATTCGCGAGCCATTTCAAGCGCAACGCGGAGGCGGGCATGGTCATGGTCAACCTGCCGACGGCCGGCGTCGACTATCACGTGCCGTTCGGCGGCCGGAAGGGCTCGAGCTACGGCTCGCGCGAGCAGGGACGCTACGCGGTGGAGTTCTACACGACGGTGAAGACCGCCTACACCGCGCCCTGAGTCGCGTCCGCAATCGTATTAGGGTGAAATTTACGCTCTGGTACCGTATATTGGGGGCGTATTCGACGTTTCGACCGCCGGATTCACAGAACCCACGAAGGACCATGGTCACGCCAGCAACCCTCCGGCCGCTCTCCTGGGCGGCTGTGCTTTCCGTTACCGCCGCCCTCGCCTTCGGCCTCCCGGCCCGAGCCCATGAGGGCAACCTCAAAGACAAATTCGAGCCCAAGGCGCAGGCCCAGCGTGACGCCAGGCACACGGCCGGCGAGCGCGCGCTCAACGACGCGATCAAGGACTTCTACGCGAAGCGCGAGTTCAAGCCGCTGTGGTTCGACGGCAACGGCCTCTCGCCGCAGGGCAGGGCGCTGCTGGCCGCGCTCGCGAAATCCGACGAGCACGGCATCGGCCCCGCCACCTACGGCATGCCGAAGCTCGGCGAGCGCGCCGCCAAGGCCAACGCCAAGGAGCGCGAGGAACTCGAGATCGAGTTGACGATCGCGTTCTTGGGCTATGCGGGCGATATCGTCGCCGGCACGGTCTCAAATCCGCGCCGGGTCGGCGGCACGTTCCGCGACGCCAAGCGGCCGGAGGCGAAGAAGCTGCTCGACGACGCCGCGGCCGCGCAGGACATGGCCAAGTTCCTCGACGAGCTGCCGCCGGATCTGCGCCGCTACAAGCAGGTCCAGCAGGCCCTCGCCAAGTACCGCGAGATCGAGAAGAAGGGCGGCTGGCCGCGCGTCGACGCCGGCCCCACGCTCAAGATCGGCATGAAGCACCCGCGCGTCGGCCAGGCGAAACGGCGCCTGGTGGCGACCGGCGAACTGGCGAAGATCGAGGGCGACGCCGACACCTTCGACGGCGCGCTGCTGCTCGCCGTCAAGAAGTTCCAGCTTCGCCACGGCCTGCTCGACGACGGCAACATCGGCGCCGGCACCGTCGCCGAGATGAACGTTTCGGCCAAGGAGCGCGTCGAGCAGCTGGTGATCAATATCGAGCGGCGTCGCTGGCTCGCCGGCTATCTCGGCGACCGCTACATCTATGTCAACATCGCCGATCACGACCTGAAGATCGTCGAGAAAGGCCACACCGTCTACACGTCGCGCGTCGTCGTCGGACGGCCGTATCACGAGACGCCGGTGTTCAGCGCGACGATGCAGTACATCGAGCTGAATCCGTACTGGAACGTGCCCTACAGCATCGCGACCCAGGAACTGCTGCCGGTCATCAGGAAGGTGCCGGGCTACCTGCAGTCCAACGACTATCTGCTGCTGACCCGGATGGGCGACAACAACAGCGCGATCGATCCGGCCTCGGTCGACTGGTCGCGCTACGGACCGGGCAATTTCCCGTTCCAGATCCGCCAGAAGCCCGGCCCGCGCAACGCGCTGGGCACGACGATGTTCATGTTCCCGAACCCGCACAACGTGTTCATCCACGACACGCCGATCCGTTCGATCTTCAACCTCGAGGACCGCTACTTCAGCCACGGTTGCGTCCGCGTCCAGAATCCGTGGGGCCTCGCCATCTTCCTGCTGAAGGACCAGGACAACGGCCAGTGGACGAAGGAGAAGATCGCCAAGGTGGTGGAGACGAAGGATCAGACGCGAATCAACCTCAAGGCGCCGATCCAGGTCCACATCACCTACCTCACCGCATGGGCCGAGCAGGACGGGACGGTTCACTTCCGCAAGGACGGCTACAAGCGCGACGCCACGCTCCGCGTCGCGATGAACAAGGTGGCCTACGCCGGCGCGCGCTGAGCCTGCTCGGCGCCGGTTGATCTGGCGCAAGGCAGAGCGGCCCTCACCGTGATTGCAGTGAAGCCGGCGGCCTCGCGGCCGCCGGCTTTCTCTTGTCTGCGAAGGTTCGATCGATGACGACGGGATGGATGCGGCGGGCGCGGGCCGGGTTCCTGGTCCTGGCGTGCATGGGCTTCGCGGCCTCCGCCGCAGCCCTTTCGCCCGAGGCTCTTCAAGCGAGCGTCCGCGGCGGACCCTCGTCGGCGTCGGCGGAGGCGATCCGGGCGTTCTACGAGCGCCGGGCCTACAAGCCGCTCTGGTTTGCGGAGGCGCGTCCGTCCCGCCACGCCGCGGCGGTGCTCGACGCGCTCGCGCGCGCGCACGAGCACGGTCTCAACCCGGCGCTCTACGGCATGCCGCAGCTCGCGGAGCGGGTGCGGACGGCGGCGGGCGCGGCGCAGGCGGAGGCCGAGCTGGCCTTGACGCGCGCCTATCTCGACTACGCGGCCGACATCTCGTCGGGCGTCATCGACAATCCGCGCCAGGTCGGGCGCATGTTCCGCGATGCCAGGCGCACGCCGCCCGAGCAGCTGCTCGACGGCATCGCGGCCGCGCCCGATACCGGCAAGTTTCTCGCGGCCCTGCCGCCCGACACCCGGCGCTACGAAGCGGTGAAATCGGCGCTCGCGCGCTATCGCGAGATCGAGCGCAGCGGCGGCTGGGGCCGGATCGCGGCCGGGCCGCCGCTGAAGCCCGGCATGCGCGGACCGCGCGTAGCCGAGCTCAAGCGCCGGCTGATCGCGACCGGCGAATTGCGGGCGCCGGGCGACGCCGACGTCTACGACGCGGCCCTGGCCGCCGCGGTGAAGGCGTTCCAGCACCGCCACGGCCTGGCCGAGGACGGCAACGCCGGTCTCGACACCCTCGCGGCGATGAACGTCCCGGTCGCGGGGCGCATCGAGCTGCTGCTGATCAATCTCGAGCGCCGGCGCTGGCTCGCCGGCCATCTGGGTCCGCGCTACATCTACATCAACATCGCCGACAACGACCTCAAGGTCGTCGAGAACGAGCATACGATCCACGTCGCGCGCATCATCGTCGGCCAGCCCTACCAACAGACGCCGGTGTTCAGCGCGACGATGACGCAGATCGAGATCAACCCCTTTTGGAACGTGCCGCGCAGCATCGCCGTCAACGAGATGCTGCCGATCATCCGGCGCAATCCCGGCTATCTCACGGCCAACGGCTACGTGCTGCTGACGCGGAGCGGCGACAATGCCAGCGCCGTCAACCCGCACGCCGTGGACTGGTCCGCGCTCGGGCGCGGAAACTTCCCGTACTTCATCCGCCAGCACCCCGGCGCGAACAACGCGCTCGGCTCGCTGCTGTTCCGCCTGCCCAATCCGCACAACGTGTATCTCCACGACACGCCGGCGAGGCGCCTCTTCGATCGCGACGCGCGCTTCTTCAGCCACGGCTGCATGCGCGTCGACGAGCCGATGAAGCTCGCGCTGCTGCTGCTCGGCGGACAGGAGGGATGGACGGAGTCGCGCATCAACGCGGCGATCGCGACGCGCGCGCTGCGCGTCGTGCCGCTGCAGCGGCCGATTCCGGTTCACGTCACCTATCTGACGGCGTGGGCCGAGCGCGACGGCACCGTGCATTTCCGCCGCGACGCCTACGGCCGCGACGCCGCCGTCGCCGCCGCCTATCGTGCGGCGGTGCGCGCGCGCTAACGCCCGCGATCGCGAACGTGCGCTGAGCAAACGCGCTGAATCATTCGTTGCGTCGGCGCGCGTTCCCATAATGGCCGGCAAGGATTTTTTCTTGCCAGCAAGGATTGCCTCTGTATCATCGCCCCACGTTGCGGCCAGGGGATGCGGCCGCACCATTTTTTTGATTGACGTGGGGTAGTGATGGATTGGGACACGACGGGCCCGCGGCGGGTCAGCCGCCGGGGGCTTTTGATCGGGGCGGGGGCCGCGGGCGCGGCGGCGATGACGGCGGGGGCGGTGGCGGCGGCGACGCCGCGCCGGAGAGACGGCGCGCGCTGGCTCGCATTCGAGAGCGCGTGGACCGGCGAGAAACTGAAACTCACCTATTACGAGAACGGCCGCTACGTCGAAGACGCGATGCACGCGCTCGACCGGCTGATGCGCGATGCGCGCGACAACACCGTGGTCCAGATGGACCCGAGGCTCTACGACATCCTGTTCGACCTGCACCGCTTGATGGACAGCGCGAACCCGTTCACGTTGATCTCGGGCTATCGCTCGCCGTCGACCAACGCGATGCTCGCCGCGCGCAGCCGTGCGGTCGCCAAGAACTCGTTCCATCTGCGCGGCTGGGCCGCCGACGTGCGCCTGCAGGGCCGCGATCTCCGGCAGCTCGCGCTCGGCGCGATCTCGCTGCATCGCGGCGGCGTCGGCATGTACAGCCGCAAATCGAACTTCATCCACGTGGACACCGGGCCGGTGCGCCGCTGGAACGTCTGACCGATTGCGAGGGGTGGGCGAAGAAATGGCGCGCCTCTGAAGGCGCGCCATTTTCGTTTCGGGCGAGGCGCGGCCGCCGCCGGCAGGCATGGCGGCCCGGGACGGATCTCGCTCGGGAGATCCGCCCCGGCCTGCGGCTTCACTTCGCGAGGAACGCCCTGATCGCGTCGCTCGCTTGCGCGATCCCGACGACGCCGTCGAGATGGCCGAAATCGCCGACCAGCTCGAGATACTCGACCTGGCCGCCATTGGCCTTGACGATGTCGCGCACCCGCGCCGACATCGCCGGGAACAGCAGCAGGTCGCCCTTCGCGGGCAGCAGCAGCATCGGCGCCTTGATCTTCTTGAGGCCGTCCTCGATCGATCCGCCGTGCCCGGCCACGAACAGCTCGTTGGCGCGCACGAGATAGAGGAAGTGGTTCGCGTCGGCCACCTTCGCGCGGGCCGCGGCGGCGGCGTTCAGCGAGGCCGAAACGGCATAGAGGTTGTCGAACGAGGCAAGCGGATCGGCGCCTTCCTTTGCCCATTTCTTGCCGAACGCCTTGTTGATGCGGGCGGGATTCTGCGCGTGCAGCGTCACGATCTTCAGCGCGAGCGCGAGGCCCGCCTCGGGCTCGGCCTTGCCGTAATACGCGCCGTTGTTCCAATTGGGGTCGAGGCGAATCGGCGAGGCCCAGATGTCGAGCCAGCCGGCGGCCCAGCCGTCGATCTCGCCGGCGCCGATGACCGGGATCACGCGCTTGACCATGTCGGGATACGCGGCCGCCCATTCGATCGCCTGGAGCGCCCCCATCGACGCGCCCATGACGGCCTCGAGCCGGGTGATCCCGAGGCTCTCGAGCAGCGCCTTCTGCACGTTCACGAAATCCCGGATCGTGACGATCGGGAAATCCAAGCCGTAGGGCTTGCCGGTGTCGGGATTGATCGAGGCCGGCCCGGTGGTGACGACGCCGGGGTTCTTGGCGCTCAGATTCACCAGCGTGTCGGAGCTGATGACGTAGTACTTGTTGGTGTCGAGCGGCTTGCCGGGGCCGATGATGGAATTCCAATAGCCCGGCACCGCGTCGCCCGGCTTGTACTTGCCGGCGGCGTGCGAATCGCCCGAGAAGAAGTGCGTGACCAGGATGACGTTGTCCTTATTGGGCGCGAGCTTGCCGTAGGCCTCCCATCCTACCCGGACCTTCTTGATCGTCTTGCCACCCACCGTGGTGTAGGACGGCATCTCGAAGGTTTGTTTCGTCACCGGATCGTCGTAGGCCCGCGCCGGCGTCGCCAGCAGGAGCATGGCGGCGGCGATTGCGGGCGCCGCGCGAAAGGCACGTCTCATGGTCGTTCTCCCTGCGTTTGCTTGCCGTCCCTCGCGCGAATTCAGCGCCGGATGAGGCGGCGAGTCAATCGAGCCGCGTGCGACGCTTGCTTCCGCGGCGAATTTTCGCCGTAGTGGAAGTGATTTCGCAATTCGACGGAGAGACCATGGCGAACCAGTCAACGCTGCCGGCGGCAGCCGATCGCGGCCGCATAGCGACCGAGAAGCGCGGGCGGGTGTTCCTGATCGGCATCGACCGCCCGAAGAAATACAACGGCTTCACGCCCGAGATGCTGACCCAACTCGCCGAGGCCTACACGGCCTACGAGCGCGACGGCGAGGCGTGGTGCGCGGTGCTGCATGCCGAAGGGCCGCACTTCACGGCCGGCCTCCAGCTCTCGGCGTTCGACATCACCGCCGAGCTGGTGCCGCCCGGCCTCGTCGATCCGCTGGCGCTGCAGCCGCCGTTCCGCACCAAGCCCGTCGTCGCCGCCGTCAAGGGCTTCTGCTACACGATCGGCATCGAGCTGATGCTCGCGGCCGACGTCGTCGTGGCCGAGGAGGGCACGCGCTTCGGTCAGGTCGAGGTGAAGCGCGGCCTCGCGGCCTATGGCGGCGCCACGATCCGCTTCGTCGAGCGCGCGGGGTGGGGCAACGCGATGCGCTACCTGCTCACCGGCGACGAATTCGATCCCGCCACCGCGCATCGCCTGGGCTTCGTGCAGGAGGTGGTGCCGCAGGGGCAGGGCCTGGCCAAGGCGCTCGACATCGCCGAGCGCATCGCCCGGCAGGCGCCGATCGCCGTCCGCGCTACGCGCGCGAATTCCTGGCTTTACGCGACGGAAGGGCAGGAGGCCGCCATTGCCGCCATGCCGCGCGACCGCGCGGCGATCGTCAAGACCGAGGACTTCGCCGAGGGCGTGCGCTCGTTCAACGAGCGGCGCGACGGCATTTTCAAGGGCCGCTGAGCGGAAGTCGGGGCCGCTCGACTCGCCACGCGGATTGGGGATAATCGCTCCATGTCCGACACACCGCACCGCATGCACCACGACATGGGCGGCCAGCCGGCGGGGCCGGTGGGCCCGTCCGAGCACGAGATCGAGCCCTGGGAGAAGCGCATCGAGGCGATCCTGCGCTGCATGCAGCTGCGCGAGACGCCGATCGTCACGGTCGACGAATTGCGCCGCGGCATCGAGGAACTGCCGACGACGCTCTACGATTCGCTCACCTACTACGAGCGCTGGATCGCGTCGCTGACCAACATCGTGGTCGAGAAGGGCGTGCTGACGCGCGCCGAGATCGAGCAGCGCATGGCCGCGATCAAGGCGGCGCGCGCCAAGGAGGCGGCATGAGCTGGGGCGAAGGGATCGCGTCGCGGTTCAAGCCCGGCGACAAGGTGCACGTGGCCGCGCGCTATCCGGTGCGCGGCCATATCCGCACGCCGTTCTACATCCGCGGCAAGACCGGCGTCGTCGAGCGCATCTGCGGCCAGTTCCACAACCCCGAGGAACTGGCGTTCGGCAAGTACGACGGGCCGGAAAAGGTGCTGTACCGCGTCCGCTTCGATCAGAAGCATGTCTGGCCCGATTACCGCGGCGGCCCGTCGGACAAGGTCGAGATCGAGATTTTCGAGCACTGGCTCGAACCGGCGAAGTGAGCGACATGACCCACGATCCGCACGACCACGCCCACGATCACGCGCATGGCGGCGATCCGCACGCACCGATCAAGGCGAAGGAGCCCGAGGGCCACTACCAGCTGCTCGCCGACGCGGTGCGCGAGCTCCTGATCGAGAAAGGCTATTTCACCGCCGACGAGCATCGCGCGTTCATCGAGCGCATCGACGCGCGCACCCCCGCGCTCGGCGCCAAGATCGTCGCACGGGCATGGACCGATCCGAAGTTCAGGCAGCGCCTGCTCGACGACGGCAAGAAGGGCTGCGCCGAGATGGGCGTCGACGTCGTCGTCGCCAACTTGGTCGTGGTCGAGAACACGCCTTCGGTCCACAACGTCATCGTCTGCACGCTGTGCTCCTGCTATCCGGTGTTCGTGCTCGGCCGCCCGCCCGATTGGTACAAGAGCGCGGCCTATCGCTCGCGCGTCGTGCGCGATCCGCGCGCGGTGCTGCGGGAGTTCGGGACCGACATCGCTCCGGAGCGGGAAGTGCGCGTCCACGATTCCACGGCCGACATGCGCTATCTCGTGCTGCCGATGCGGCCCAAGGGCACCGAGGGCTGGAGCGCCGAGCGGCTCGAGGCGCTCGTCACCCGCGATACGATGGTCGGCGTCGCCGAGTGCCGCCTCGCTTCGTAGCGGCGCCGGGGGATACCCGATGAACGACGCGCCGCATCGCCAGCATCACGACATGGGCGGCCTTCCCGGCGGGCCGGTCGACGCGACGGATCGCGCGTTCGAGCCGTGGCAGAAGCGCATCGAGGCGACGGTGCGCCTCGCGCTGATGAGCCCCAAGAACCGGTTCACGGTCGATCAGTTCCGGCGCGCCATCGAGGAACTGCCGGCGCGCCAGTACGACAGCCTCACCTATTTCGAGAAGTGGATCGCGGCCCTGTCGAACCTGCTGGTCGCGCGCGGCGCGCTCGCGCAGGGCGAGATCGAGGGCGGCGTCGCGCGCCGTGCCGCAGCCGGCGCCGCGCACGACGCTGCGGACAACCACGCTCACGACGATCACGATCACGATCACGATCACGGCCACGCGCACGTGCCGATCCGGGCGGAGGAGCCGGAGGGGCCGCATCAGGCCCTTGCAGACGCGTTGTACGCGCTGCTGATCGCGAAGGGTTACTTCACGCCGGCCCAGCACCGCGAGCTGATCGAGGCGATCGATTCGAGCGGGCCGGCTGCGGGTGCGCGCCTCGTCGTGCGCGCCTGGACCGATCCGGAATTCAAGCGCCGCCTGCTCGATGACGGGCGCGCGGCGTGCAAGGAGCTCGGCATCGCGCTCAACGAGGTGAATCTCGTCACTGTCGAGAACACCGAGCGCGTGCACAACGTCGTCGTCTGCACGCTGTGCTCCTGCTACCCGGTGTTCATCCTCGGCCGCCCGCCGGACTGGTACAAGAGCGCCGCCTATCGCTCGCGCGTCGTCCGCGAGCCGCGCGCGGTGCTCGACGAGTTCGGCACGGAGATCGCGCCCGGGCGCGAATTGCGCGTGCACGATTCCACGGCCGACATGCGCTACCTCGTGCTGCCGATGCGGCCCAAGGGCACCGAAGGCTGGAGCGCCGAGCGGCTCGAGGCGCTGGTCACGCGCGATACGATGGTGGGCGTCGCCGAATGCCGGGTGCGGCCTTGAGTCCGGGATCGCCGGGAAAGAGCGCGCCGCCGGACCGGGAGCCGCCGGAGCGTCTTTCGGTGCTCGATCCCTTGCCGCGCGGCTTCGTCGAGGCGCTGACGCGTGCCGGAATCAGGCTGCGCGTCTCCCACGTGCAGCCCGACGGGATGACGCCGATCTACGTGGCGGCGCCGATCGCGGCGGTACGGCGTTTCGTTCCCGCGGGCGCCGAGATCGAAGGCATTTCGGTGCGCTTCCCGGACGAATGGGTGATCGCGTTTTGCGGTTCCGAGCACGCGTGACGCGCTCTCGGAACGCGCGGCCGGCAGTTGTGAAAGGATGCAGTCCATGACCTCGTTCGACCTCGCCGCGTCCGCGCGCGGCAAGCACGTGTTCGTCGCCGGCGGATCGTCGGGGATCAATCTCGGCATCGGCGAGGTGTTCGCGCGCTGCGGCGCGAAAGTCTCGATCTGCAGCCGCAAGGCCGACCGGGTCGCGGCGGCGGTGAAAGCGCTCGAGGCGGCCGGCGCGGAGGCCTGGGGCGGCGCGGCCGACGTCCGCAACTACGCCGAGGTCGAGGCCGTCCTGAAATCCGCCAAGGAGGCGCGCGGGCCGATCGACGTGCTGATATCGGGCGCCGCCGGCAATTTCGTGGCGCCGGCGCTCGGCATGTCGTCGAACGCGTTCCGCACGGTCGTCGAGATCGACTTGATCGGCACGTTCAACGTCGCGCGCGCCGGGTTCGAATTTCTCCGGAAGCCGGGCGCGTCGTTCATCGCGATCTCGGCGCCCCAGGCGCTGCATCCCTATGCCTATCAGGCGCACGTCAACGCGGCGAAGGCCGGCGTCGACATGCTGACCAAGACTCTGGCGGTGGAGTGGGGGCCGCTTGGCGTGCGCTGCAACGCCATCATCCCGGGCCCGATCGCCGACACCGAAGGCATGGCCCGCCTCGCGCCGACCGAGGCAGAGCGCAAGCTGGCGCGCGAAGGCACGCCGCTCCAGCGCTACGGATCAAAGGACGAGATCGGCTATGCCGCGCTGTTCCTGGCCTCGCCGTTCGCCGAGTACATCACCGGCGCGATCCTGCCGGTGGATGGTGGCGCCGTGCTGCCCGGTCCCGGCCGCCTCGGCGACGCGATGAAGCAGGCCTACGAGAAAGCCGCGCCGCGCAACCGGTGAATGCGGGCGGCGTCCGATGACGCCAGACGACGGCGAACACGACGCGTATCGCTGGCACGACGATACGATCTACGCGCTCCATTTCGACGCGCCCGATCCCGACCGCGGCGTCTGGCGCAGCGACCTCGTGCTCGATATCGACCACATCGTCGAATGGATCTGCGGCGCGGACGGCCGGTGCAGATTCCGCGTGGCGCCGGCGACGCTCGTCTTCCACGAGGTCGCGGACCTGCGCATCGCCGTCGACTTCGGCACGAGCGCGTTTCGCGGAATGCTCAACGAGCTGTCGATCGACGCGATCGTCCGGATGCCGGATCCGTCGGGGCCGCAGGGCGCGGGGCCGCCGCGCTTCCTGTGGCGGATCGGTCTCACCGTGCCGCCGGGCGGCGAGATCGGCTTCGGCGCGACCGGGTTTTCCGAGGTGCTGCGCGCCGCGCCCGAGCTGCGCGACGAGCAGAGGCTTCCGGCAAGCACGCGCCCGCATTTGGTCCGGCGCGGCGGCGGCTGAGCGTGCCGCGCGCGGCCGAAAGCGATCAGGCCGCCTCCGTCTCGCTTTCCGGCGCGGTCTGGTCCTCAAGCGCGGCGACGTTGCGGTAGACGCGCTGGAGCATCGCCTTCAGCGCGGCCGCTTCCTCGGCGCTGAAGCCGCGCAGCGCCACGTTTTCGTAGTGTCGGGCGCTGGGGATGATCCGCCGCGTGAGCGCAAGGCCGGCCGCGGTCTCGTGCACCGTCACGACGCGCGCATCGCCGCCGCCGCGCCGGCGCTCGACGAAGCCCTTCTCCTGCATCGCGTCGAGAATGCGCGACAGCGTGGAGACGTCGATCGACGTCATCGCGGCCAGGTCGGAGATGCGCTGGCCGTCGGCATGGTCGAGCGCGGCGAGCACGCGCCACATCGGCAGCGTGACGCCGTGCTCGCGCAGCACGTCGCCGAAGGCCGTGGCGATGCGAACGCCGGTGCGGTTGACGAGGTAGGGCAGGTAGCGCGTGATGTCGAACGCGGTCATCGCGCGGGCCGCCGCCGCTATTCGGCCGCCTTGGCCAGGCGGCGCGCGTTGTGCTTGCCCTGGAAGTGCGGCGCCACCTGCTCCATGAAGCGGTGCATCTGCTCCTTGACCAGGTTGTGCGGCTTGCAGCCGACGTTGAAGTAGAGGATCACCTCTTCGACGCCCGACGCCTCGACGCGCTTCAGCGTGTCGACGATCTGCTGCGGCGTGCCGAGCAGGATCGACTTGTCGGAGAGATCCTCTTTCCGCATGTTCTCGAGGATCGACGAGATCTTGAGGAAATACTGCATCGTCGGCGGCGCTTCGCCGGCCTTGAAGTTGAACGCCGGCAGCGCGCACTCCTTGAAATAGCGGAGCTGCGATTCGCGGCCGTAGTCCTCCTCTTTGGCGTTGTCGGCGATGTAGATGAAATACGAGCACATCGCGCGCCCGGGCTTGTGGCCCTCGGCGACGCAGGCGTCGCGATAGGCCTGCACGGCCTTGTCGAGCCCGCCGAACACCATGCCGGCGGCGAACGGCGCGTAGATGATGTTGAGGCCGCGCTTGGCCGCGATCGCGATGCTCGTCTTCGAGAACGACGCCACGTAGAACGGAATCGGCTTCTGCACCGGCTTCGGCGTGATCTCCATTTCCGGAATGTCGTAGAACTGGCTCTTGTGCGACCACGGGCCCGGCGAGTTCCAGGCCTTGAGGATCACGTCGATGCCGTCCTCGAAGATCTCGGCCGATTTCATGAAGTCGGCGCCGAACGGAACGTATTCGCGGCGGTCGTAGCCGCGGCCGCAGGCGAAGTCGACGCGGCCGCCGGAAAGAAGATCGAGCGTCGCCCACACTTCGGCGACATGCACCGGGTTGTGCAGCGGCAGCACCGAGACGGCCGGCGCGAGGCGCACGTGCTTGGTCAGCGGCGCGATGCTGGCGAGGACGAGATCGGGGCGGGAGTTGACGCCGAGCGAATCGAAATGATGCTCGCCGATCCAGCAAGAGTGGTAGCCGAGCTTGTCCGCCAGCAGCGCCTGCTCGCGGATCTCGAGCACGAAGTCGTTCGCGGTGCGCGGATTGTTGCGATAGTGGTTGTCGCTCAGCGTGAAATACCCGAACTCCATGGTCGTCGCCTCCTGCAAGGAATGTTGATTTTGCAATATTTGTAATTGCAATATATTCGCGTGTCAAGCCGACGGCGACAGCGGCCGACCGCCTAGGTTTCGCGATCGTCTTCCGCCGGCGCTGCCGGCGAATGCGGCGGACGATAGCGGTCCCGAAGTTCGCGCAAATCGCGTCTAAAGCGCAGCACGGTCGAGCGATGTCTCGGCAGCTCGAGGCCCGCCCGGGTGGTCCGATGGCGCCCCGCTTCGGCTGCGTTCCGGCCGACGCGAAACTGCGGGGCGATCAGCGGCTGCGGGTTGCACTCCCAGGCCACCGCGTCCGCCGCGGCCAGCCAGAACTCGGCCTCGGCGAATTCGCGCGACTGCCGGCACAGTGCCGCCAATTCGAGCGCCGCCGTCGTCGCGGCCTCTTCGGTGCCCGACGTCGCCAGCAGCGCTCGTGCCGCATCCCATACGGTCGCCATACGCCCCGCCTCGGTGGTGGCGAGGAGACTGAAATATTAGTGTTAAATTTCTCGGAAGAAATTGAAAGCCCCGCCGGGCGGGTACCGGCGGGGCTTTCGGCCTGGGGGGCCGACACAGCGGATGAGAGGAGGGGAGACTTCCGTTGTGTCGAGGGAGAATGTAACCGAGCAGCGGCCGCGCCGCAGTGACCCGGGTCACACGGCGATGACGAAATGCCATGGCCGCGCTATCCTTTGGCGCACGAGGGGAAAGGGGCCATGGCGATCGATCCCGAAGAGCTCGAGCCCAAGAAGACCAAGCCGCAGCCGCGCGACCTCGAAGGGCTCGGCGTCGCGGAGCTGCAAGACTACATCGCCGGCCTCGAAGCCGAGATCGCGCGGGCGCGGGCGGCGATCGCGAAGAAGCAGGATCATCGCAGCGGCGCCGAGGCGTTTTTCAAGAAGCGGTAGCGGACGGCGCGCCGACGGGCGCCTGGAAACACGCGCGGCCGCACTTTCGTACAAACATTGTTCTTGCGCCGGCAAATGCCGGTCGACTACAAACTGTAGAAGAAATTTCGATTGCCGCCCCAAGGGCTGGGCCGGCCGGGAGTGTCCCATGGTTCTGCGTTGGATCTTCGTTCTCAAGGTGACGGGCGCCTTGCTGCTCGGCGGGCTGGGTCTCGGAGCCACGGCCGCGTGCGGGACCGTCGAGGGAATCGGCAAGGATATCTCCGCCCTCGGCCGCGCCGGCAAGCGCGCGTTCGACTGAGCCGATCGCCTCAGCCCAATTCGCGCTTCAACGCGGCGAGCCAGCGCTCGACGCGCGCGCGATTGACGCCGAAATCGCGGATTCCGAACCGCGCGCGGCTGTAGATGGCGAGCGCCGTCTGGCCGCCGGTGAGCGGCACGGCCTCGACGTCGATGTAGTCGGGAAAACGAAACGTCTTGCTGCGCTGCACGAGGGCCAGCCGGCGCTTGGCGCGGTCCTCGGCGAGCAGCGCGGTGCGCGGCTCGGCCAGCGCGACCCGCTTCAGCGCGTCGAGAACCTGTTCCGGCGGCCGGCCGAAAGACGGGCTGACGAGATGCGCTCTCGCCTTGGCCGCGAAGCCCGCCGGCAGCACGAGGAACTGGTTGGGCTTCCACGTCACAGCGAGGGTCGCGAAATCCATGGCCGTCGTCACCGCCGATACACGCCGTCGATGCGGCCGTTGAGCACGCACACCGCGGCGCAGTTGGAGGATGCCACGCTCGCGGCGCGGCCTTCGATCGAAATCGCGACACGGCATTCGGGCGCGTGCTGCGCGAAACCGTCGATGTCGCGCCCGCCGTCGGTCGTTTCCATGCGGAACGCGCAGGTGGGCGCGTCGGGGAGCGTGAGCGTGTCGATCAGCACGGTCACGATCGATTCCGGCCACGCGATGACCCACATCTCGCCCGAGACGCCGCGCTCCACGAAGCGGTAATACCCCGAAATCGCCCGCCCGCGCTCGGCGCGCTGGCGCTCGGTCTGCTGCGCCAGCTGCACGAGGCGATTGCGATACATGCCGAGCAGGCAGCGGTAGACCGGCCCGTCGGGATCGATCTCGCCGATCACGCGATTGCATAGCCGGTCGCGCGCGTTCTCCCACGCGGTCTGGCTCGCGTCGAGCACGCGCACGGCATCGTCCGACAGCGTCGTCTTGAGGGCGAGCACGTAGCGCGCAAGGTCGCGATCGAGCTCCGACAGGTCCTGGCTGTTGCAGATGGTCATCTGCACCCGCCCGTCCACGCCGGCGCAATCGAAGCTCGGGCGCGGACGATCGTTCTGTGCCGACGCCGCCTGCGTCCACAGCACGATCGCCAACGCCGCTGCAGATGCGATCCCCCTCATACCCCGATACTTCAGCCCTGCAACCAGTAGCGCAAGAGAGCGGTTGCCGCCACCGGCTGCTCCATCGTCGGTAAATGCCCCGAGTGTTCTACGACGACAAGTCGCGCGCCCGGAATGAGATTTGCCATCTCCGCGTTAACCTCGATGGGTGTGATCGCGTCCGACCGGCCGACGACGACCAGCGCCGGGCAGCGGTAGCGCGGCAGATGGGGCCGGCTGTCGGGCCGGGCCATGATCGCCCTCTGCTGGCGCAGGAACGCCGCCTTCCCGATGCGCTCGGCCATGGCCATGACGGCATCCGTCAGCGCCTTGTCGCCGAGCCGGTCGGGGTGCAGCAGCAGCGGCAGCAGGCGCGGGGTAACGCCCTTGAACTTGCCCTTCTCGGCGAGCTCGATGAGTCCGCGCCGGCGCGCGGTCTGCTCGTCGGTATCGGGCCGGGCGGAGGTATCGAACAGCGCCAGGCGGTCGACGCGCTCGGGCGCCGCGCGCATGATCGCATGCGCGACATAGCCGCCCATCGAGAGCGCCGCCAGCGCGAAGCGGGCCGGGGCCGCATCGAGCACGCGCCGCGCCATGGCCTCGACGGTCTCGTCGCTGCCGAGGTCGGGCACGATCCCCTCGGCGAGATCGGCCAAATGGTCGATCTGGTGCTGCCAGAGGGCCCGGTCGCACAGCAGCCCGGGCAGGAGGATCAGCGGCGCGCGGTCGCCCATGCCCGTTCAGGACCGCCGCAAGACGCCGGCGCGCGTCGGATTGCAGGACTGGCTGCCGATCTGTTCCAGGTGGAGGCCGCCGCCGCGCAACTCGCCGCGCCAGCGCGTCGAAGGGTTGCGGAGGCGCCGATCGGTCGACTCGACCAGCAGGATGACGCGCTGGCCCTGCACCGCGCCGCCCACGGTCCAGGAAACCGGGGCCCCGGAATGCGGGGTCATGGCGCTGCCGCTGGCTTCGCCGCCGCGGATCGTGACCGTGAAGGAGAACGGCCGGCAATTGCCGCCGCTGGGTGTGCCGCTGGTCGTCCCGCTCCAGGATCCGTCGAGGCCTTGGGCCGCGGCCGGGCTGGGCCCGGAGGCCCCGATCAGCAGACAGAGGCAGGCGAAACGAGCGGCGGCGGGGGCGATCATGGCGATGGGAACAACGAATGCGGTACGCGGGCGGGGCCAGATTACGCAAGCGGCGCGGGTTCGCAAACCGGGTGATGCCGGGCGGCCTGGGTGTTAACGCCGCGCCCCGCTTGAAAATTCCTGCCAACGCGCGATATTGCTGACGCCTGCTGCGGCTTCTGCCATCCGGCAACCGTCCGCCCACGGCGATCCAATCTCAAAAAAGAGCTGCATGAGTTTTGCCCAACTGGGACTAAGCGAGCCGGTCCTCAAGGCCGTTTCCGAAGCCGGATACGTCGATCCGACTCCAATCCAAGCCCAAGCCATTCCCGTCGTGCTCACCGGCCGCGACGTGCTCGGCTGCGCGCAGACCGGCACCGGCAAGACCGCCGGTTTCACGCTGCCGATGATCGACATCCTCTCGGCGGGGCGG
>ERZ761602.3577-NODE-3577-length-21694-cov-3.945607_pt1 | contig 21694 bp, 18 predicted proteins | sample MGYA00512165_ERZ761602 | MGnify/ENA primary metagenome ERZ761602 (study PRJEB28899, sample SAMN02445085) | bioreactor sludge metagenome | biome: EBPR sludge; isolation source: Thorneside wastewater treatment plant | place: Australia: Brisbane, Thorneside...
TCGCCAAGCCGCTCGACGGCCGCACCGATCAGTTCGGCTTCTGCGTCGCGCTCTACGAGGCGCTCACCTGGCGTCGCCCGTTCGACGCCGACAAGGGCGTCGTCGCCCTGGCCGAGAACGTCCTCGCGGGGCGGGCCCACCCGATCTCACCGGACCTGAACCTGCCGGCCTGGCTCGTCACCCTCGTAATGCGCGGCCTCGCGCCGAAGGCCGACGATCGCTGGCCGAGCATGCACGACATCATCGCCGAGCTCGAGCGCGACCGCCGCCGCCTGCGGAACGCCGCCAAAGACGGCTCGAGCGCCGACGAGCTCTTGGCCGCTTTCCCGCCGCCCGAGGACGAAGCCACCCGCGAGCGCGTCCTCAAGCTCCGCGGCAGGCTCGAGCGGGCGGCGGCGCTGAAGAAGAAGGGCGACTTTCAAGGCGCCCTCGCCGAAGCGACCGAGGTCGCGCGCGAGGCGAACGAGGTCGACTACGCGCCGTTCCAGTCGGCGAGCCACTACACGCTCGGCAACCTGCAACACCGCACCGGCGATCCTGCCTCGGCGCGCGCCACGCTCTACCGCTCGGCCGAGTGCGCGGCGCGGGCCGGCGACGACTGGCAGCTCGCGAACGTCTGGGTGTTCCTGGTGGGCGTGGTCGGGCACGGCCTCGGCCGGTTTCAGGAGGCAGAGACGGTCGCGCGCGTCGCCGAGGTCGCCATCGCGCGCGTGGGTCAGAACCCGTCGCTGCAATCGCGGCTGCTCAACGCGCGCGCGCGAAACCTGAGCCTCGAGGGCCGGCCGATGGACGCCATCCGTGAGCTCGAGATCGCGCTCGCGCTCGACGAGGACACCCACGGCGCGGAGCATCCGCTCGTGGTCGTCACCCTCGCCAACCTCGCCGACGCCCTCCTCTCGATGGACCGGTCGGCGGCGGCCCGGCAGCACCTCGATCGCGCGCTCGCGATATGCCGCAAGCACAACAAGCGCGGGCCCACCTACGCCGGCTGCCTCCTCCTCCACGGCCGCGCGCTCACGCGGCTCGGCATCACGGGCGAGGCGACTCGGTCGCTCGAGGAGGCCAAGACGCGTTTCGCGCGCTACCCCGATCGCGCCGCGGATCTCGCGGCCGCGACCGACGCGCTGGCGGCGTGCGTCAGTGGTGCGCGCACCGCTGCACCTCGACGGTGAGGTGCGTGACCGGGACGCTCGACTTGATGAGGTCCCGATAAAAGGCGGTCTCGCGCGGCGCCGACGTGACGAGCTTGACGATGCAGCCGCGCTGGCCGGGGCCCATCTCCCAGAGGTGCAGGTCGGCCACGCGGACGTCGTCGATCTCCTCGAGCGTCTTGCGGATGTGGTTGGTGTCGCGCACAGACGGCGTGACGTCGAGGAGCTGGCGGGCGGCGTCGCGCACCAAGCCGACCGACCATTTCAGGATGACGGCCGCGCCGAGGAGGCCCATGAGGGGATCGAGGACCGTCACGCCGAAATAGCGGCCCGCGACGAGGGCACCGATGGCGAGGACGCTCGTGAGCGCGTCGGCGAGCACATGAAAGTACGCCGCCCTCATGTTGTGGTCCCCCCCGTGCCCGTGCCCGTGCCCGTGCCCGTGCCCGGCGTGGCCATGATCATGATCGTCGTCGTGATCATGCCCGTGCGCGTGCCCGTGCCCGTGCCCGTGCCCCTGATGCAGGAGCTTCGCGCTCACGAGGTTCACGACCAAGCCCAGTACCGCGATCGGCAGTGCCTCGGCGAAGCGAACCGTCACCGGGCTCACCAGGCGCTCGATCGACTCGTAGCCCATCAAGAGCGCGACGAGCGCGAGCACGATCGCGCTCGTGTAGCCCGCGAGCGCGTACACCTTGCCGGTGCCGAACGTGAACGCTTCGTCGCGGGCGCGCGTGCGCGCGAACCAGTACGCCAGCGCGGTGAGGCCCAGCGCGCCCGCGTGGGTGGCCATGTGAAAGCCGTCGGCGAGGAGCGCGAGAGAGCCCGTCCAGAACCCGGCCGCGAGCTCGGCGACCATCATCGCCGCCGTGAGGATCACGACCGCCCAGGTGCGCCGCTCGTTCGAGCGGGCCTGGTCGTGGTCGCCGTGCTCCTCGGCGTAATGGTGGAGGTGGCCGTCGTGCACTCGCGCGTCAGCATAGCTCGGACTATCCTCGCGGGCATGTCGGATGACGCGTTCGATCGAGATGCCATCGTCGCCCGCCGTGCCGTGCTGGTGACGTCCGCGCTGGCCGCGCTGTCCTGCTCCTCGCCCGAGCGGCCGAACCCGGACACCGCCGTCGAGACGGTCGCGGTGCCGCTGCCCGGCTCGGCGCCCACCGCCACGTCGTCGGCCGCTCCGCGCGAGCCCGCCGCCGACTCGTGGGCGGCCGTGATGCAGGGCGCGCCGCCCCTCGACGTTCCGGCGCCGGCGTCGGGCGTCGGTGAGCCCGAGCGCAAAGCGCTCGAGGGTCAATCGACCGCACTTCGCGGCATCTACGACGAGCTCGGCAAGACCTGGGACAAGGGCCCGCCCGGTTGCGCGCCCGATGCATGCGAGGCCGAGTGGGCGGCGACGTCGAAGCAGATCGCGAACCTCGTCGAGGGCATGCGGGGCCCCCTCTGCGGCTGGAGCGACGAGCAGCCCATCAGCTACATCGAGCGCGATCGGGTGCACCGGGCGTTCATCCAGGCGCAGGCGACGGCGCTCGGCGAGCGCTGGGCGAAGGCGGCGGCGAAGGCCGATCAGACGCAGGCCTGGAACCGGATTCGACAAGGCAACGTCGTGATGCACCCCTGCCTCTCGTGCCTGGCGCCCCCGCCGCGGATCTTCGATCGCATCCAGTTCGGCGACGGCGCGGCCGACATCGACGCCGCCGGCACGACCGTGCTCGAGCGCGTGAAGCAGTTTCTCACCTCCAACGCCACCATGCGGCTGGCGATCCGCGGCCACGCCGACCCGGCCGAGCCGGGCGACAAGGCAGGCATCGCGAAGCGCCGCGCCGAGGCGGTGCGCGCGTGGCTGACGCGCCAGGGCATCGCGCAGAGTCGCCTCGAGATCGTGGCGCTGGGCGACGCCGTCCCCATCGCGTCGTCGAAGGGCAGCGATCGGGGCGAGAACCGCCGCGTCGACTTCGAGCGCGCTCGCTGATCCCCGCGTCTAACCGGCGTCGCGCTTGTCGATCCCCGCGCGCACGATCAGGCCGAGAAGAAACGCGGCGCCGAGCAGCGCCCAGAACAAGAACGGCGCGTAGCGTTCTTCCATCCCGTGCTGGAGGTTCATCCCGAAGATCGTCGCGACGGCGGTGATCGGGAGGAACATGGCGGCGATGAGGTTCAGCTTGTGCGTGGACTTGGCGATGTGCTGAGCCATGCGCGACTGCTCTTCGGCCTGACGCGCGATGGCGAACTCGAGCCCCGTCTTGGCGTCGGCGTGAGCGATCTCGGCCGCGCGCTCGACGTCGGCGGCGAGATCGCGCAGCGCGATGATGTCGCGATCGAGCGTCACCGCCTCGCGCGCCTCTTGGAGGGCGCGGTGCAGGTTGCGCACGGCCCGCAGCACGGGCGCGACCGCTTGGAGCGCCTGAAAGTAGTCGGCCGCGCGCTTGGCTTGGGCGACGCCGTCCTCGAGCGCGTCGACGCGCTTCTTGTAGTCGTCGACGAGCGAGCGCAGCCCGCCCAGGCCCCCCCGCGCGCCGCCCGAGCCGCCCGAGCTGCGCCACGCGCCGTCGGGGTGACGCCAGAAGAGCACCGCCTCGCGCTCGCTCTTGGCGGGGTCGGGCACCAGGTGGGTGACGAGCACGAGGTGGCCGTCGGCGAACATCGCGCGCTGCTTGCCCGCCGAGGTGCCGAACCGCGCGACGACCTTGTCGGGGACCTGCCAGCTCGACGGGACGACGCGAGCCATGGCGCTACTTCTTCTTGCCGCGCCTGCGAACGTCCTCGACCTGACGCTCGCGGGCGACGAACGACCGCGGGAACACCTTGGCGGCCGCGTTCTCGACCCGCTTCATGAACTTGTCGTCGTGGTCGGGCTCGTGGTGAAAAATGGCGAGCTTGCGCACGTTCGCGGCCTCGGACAGCCGCACCGCCTCTTGCCAGGTCGAGTGCCCCCAGCCGACCTTCGAGGGAAACTCGTCGTCGGTGTAGGTCGAGTCGTAGATCAAGAGGTCGGCGCCCTCGATGAGGCCGAGGATGTTCTCGTCCGGCTTGCCCGGCACGTGCTCGGTGTCGGTGACGTAGCAGACCGACGCGCCGCCGTGCTCGATGCGGTAGCCGGTCGCTCCGTTGGGGTGATTGAGGCGCGTCGTCTTGATCACCACGCCGGGCGTGAGCTCGAACGTGTCGCCGGCCGAAAAATCTTCGAACGTGAGCGAGCCGCGCATGATCTCGAGCGGAACGGGAAAGTTGGGCTCGGCCATCTGGCCGGCGAGCACGGTGCGAATGCCGCCGACCGCAGGCGGCAGGTGCCCGGCTAGGATGCGAAAGCTACGGCTGGGATCGAACGCGGGGGCAAAGAAGGGAAAGCCCTGAATGTGATCCCAGTGGGTGTGCGAGAGGAGCAGCGTGCCCCGCCGGACGTCACGCGCGAGGAGCTCGGCCCCGAGCGGGCGAATGCCGGTGCCCGAGTCGAGGATGACGACTTCGTCGCCTACGTCGACCTGGACGCAAGACGTGTTGCCGCCGTACCGGCTGTGGCTCTTGGCCGCGACGGCGATGCTGCCTCGGACACCCCAAAACGTGACGCGCACTCGGCGCGTTAGATTATCCGAGACGCCACCGCGGAGAAGCCTTTCTCACGAGCTCTCTTCACGGGGCGATGTTCGGGGGCGTCCACAGGGGGAACTCGACGATGGCCCAAGTGAACAGACCGTGTGAAAAGAGCACGGGCACGAGCCGTTCCATCCGCCACCGCAGGTACGACCACGCAAAACCGCAGCCAATCGTGCCCGTGACCAGGAGGGGGTTTGGCCCCGCCACCGGGTCCGACAGCAAGAACACGGTCGGCAGGTGCGCCACCGACCAGAGGACGGTGGAGACGATGGCCGCGCGCAGGGGGCCGACACGTGGCTCGAGGAGCGGCGTCACGAGCCCGCGCCACGTCAGCTCTTCGAGGAGCCCGATCGCGGTCACGCCGATCGCGACGAGATGCCGAGCATCCGAGAACGGGTTGCCGAGGAGCAGGTACACCTGGATGATCCACGCCTCACGCGGCGTGCCCTGCGACGTGAACAGGGCGTGGACGACGAACGCCAGGCCGTACAGCAAGAAGGCGACCAGCGCGCCGAACGTGATGTCGCCCGATCGGGGCCGGAGCAGGTGGAGCTCGTCGCGGGTCTTGAGGCGGTAGACGGCGTACCCGCCGAACACGAGGTACGGCACGAAGAGCGCGGCGAACGACGTCTTTTCGCCGGCGTGCTCGGGCTGGAGGGCGAAGTAGAAAGCCCCCGCAACCGCGGCGGTGATCACGAGCGCGATGGCGTAGGGCGTGAAGCCTCCGCCCTCTGCAGGTGCTTCGCTTCGATCGTCGCTCATTGCGCGGCCAGCCTCCTCACCTCGTCGAGCACACGGTCGGCGAGCTCGAGCTTCGGCGCCGGCCCGGCGAACGGCGCCTGGTCGCGGCTGACGAGCGCGATGCGGTTGTCGTCACGCCCAAAGGACTCACCGGCGTGGTTCGCGACCACGAGATCGACGAGCTTGCCGTCGAGCTTCTTGCGTGCGGCCGCGACCAACCCGGCGTCGTCGGCCGTCTCGACGGCGAACCCGACGAGCACGGGGCGCCGCGCCGACGTCGCGGCCGCCGAGAGGGCGTCGCGTGCGCGCCCGATCTCGCCGAGGATGTCCGGGTTCGGCACGAGCTCGATCGTGAGGGCGGCTGCGTCGCGCTTTCGTTTGTGCGAGAGCACCTCACGGGGGCGGTAGTCGGCGACGGCGGCGCTCATGACCAGAGCGTCGGCCCCCGAGAGGTCGCCGCCCAGCACCTCGGCGAGGGCGGCCTGCATGTCCCGCGTGCTGCGCACGTCGACCCGGCGAACGCTCGCCGGCGTCGCGAGGGCGACGGGGCCCGCGATCAACGTCACCTCGGCGCCGCGCTCTGCCGCACGCGTGGCGATCGCAAAGCCCATCTTGCCCGTGGACCGGTTCCCGAGGAACCGCACCGGATCGAAATCCTCGACGGTGGGGCCTGCGGTGACGACGACGCGAAGGCCTGCGAGATCGCGCGGGCCGAGCTGCGCCATGATCGCCGACGCTATTGCCTCGGGCTCGGCGAGGCGCCCGAGCCCGACGTCGCCCGACGCGACCTCGCCGTGCACGGGCCCGACGAAACGAACGCGGCCGTCGTGCGCGAGGAGCGCGGCGTTGCGCTGCGTGGCGGGGTGCTCCCACATCCGCGGGTGCATGGCCGGAGCGACCACGATCGGCGCACGCGCACACAGGCAGGTCGCGGTGACCAGATCGTCGGCGCGGCCCTGGGCCAACCGAGCGAGCGTGTCCGCCGTCGCGGGCACGACCGCGACGACGTCGGCCTTGGCCCCCAGCTCGACGTGGAGCTCACCGGGGTGGTCGAACATGTCGACCGCGACCTCTTCGCCCGTCAGGCCGGCGAGGGTCTCTTTGCCGATGAGCTTCAGCGCGGAGCGGGTCGCGATCGGGATGACGCGCACGCCGCGCTTCAAGAGCTCGCGCACGACCATCGGCGCCTTGTAAGCGGCGATGCTGCCCGTGACGGCGAAGACGCAGGTCGGTCGCTCGGGCGCGCTCACGGCGCGACCTTCGCACAGCTGAAAGGCCCGCTCAATCGCGCAGGCTTCGATCGCACGCGGGTCACCCGTCCTTCTTCTCTTTGTCGACCTTCTTCTTCGCGCCCTTCTTCTTGTCCTTTTCCTTGGGCTCCTTGTCCTTGTCCTTGGGCTCCTTGTCCTTGTCGTTGGGCTTGTCCTTCTTCTCGTCGTCGCTCGGCTCTTCGTCGTCGAGAGGCGTCTTCTCGAAGCCCAGCTTCTTGATCCAGCCCTTTTCGCCGGTGCGGCCGGGCTCACGCTGCTCGGTCATCGCGCCCTCGGCGCCCCCCGGGCCCTGCGTCATGACCAGGTACTCGTCGACGGTGTACTCGGCGTGCGTGTCCTCTTTCACCTTGGGCTTCTGATCGTCGGGGCCGGTGCCGACGGCGACGATCTGCGTGGTGGGCGGGTACTTTTCTCTCCACTTGGAGCGCTCGGCGTAGGAGCCGTCACGGACGAGGCGGGAGGCCGTCGCCACGAAGCCAGGGATGCCGCGCTGAACCACGACGCGCTCGCCGGCCGCGAGCTTCTCGGTCTCGCGCTCGACCTCTTCGAACGGGAGCACGTCGTCGATGCGGCGGAAGTAGCTCACGGTGAGCTTGCGGGCCGGGCCCAGAATCTCGGCGCGCACGACGCCGCCCGCGACCTTCTCGTGGAGCACCACCGGAAAGTCGAAGGGGTTCTTGAACCGGTAGTTGATGTTGGGGTAGCTGACGGTCGCATCCAGGCCCATGCGGATGTAGCTCGAGGGGCGCGAGTGGGGGTAGCGCTCGACGATCTCGAGCCCGGCAAAGAACGCGGCCGCGTGGAGCGTGCCCGATATCTGGCACGTGCCGCCGCCGATGCCGTCGACCAGCTCACCTTGCGCGATGACGGGTGCCACCCGAAAGCCGTTGGCCTCGTCGCGGGGGCCGACCACCGCGTTGAAGTCGAGCTCCTCACCCGGCATGAGAACGAGGCCGTCGAGCTTCTTCGCCGCGAGCCGCAGGTTGTACGTCCGGTGCTCGTCCTTCTTCGACGGTGAGTAGCGGGTCTCGAACCAGCCGAGCACGGTGTCGAACTTCACCCCGTCGAGCTGCGAGGCGACGCGCTTGGGGACGACCTCTTCGACCGCGACCTCGACCTCGGTCTTGCCGCTGCGGAACGCGGTCTCGAGCCGCGCGAGCGTGCCGTAGACGTCGAGCCGGTAGCCGATCTGTTCGGGGCGGACCTTGCGTGCCTCGAGATCGATCGCAGCATCCATCGACGGCTTGTCGACCTCGGCCTTGAGATCGACGAGGCGCGAGAGCGCGCGCTCGCCGTCGATGCGGAGCGGCAGAGGCACGTCGACGGGCTCATCGGAGCGACCGGCGGCGGCGCGCGCGCGGGCGAGCACGCTGCCGGGCACGACCGCCTCGTTGATGAACTGAGAGAGGCGCAGGCGATCGATCTCGAGGCCGAAGTCGGCGCGCGAGACGGCCACGCTGCGCCCGTCGGGCAGCTCGAGCTTCACCTCGGCCAGCGCGTAGCGGCGCACCATGTCGAGCGCTTGCCCCACCGGATCTCCGGAGGTCGAGAGCGCGTGTCCGGCGACGCGGAGCGCGGGCGGGGCCGCGACCTCGACCGGAGGCGGAGGTGGAGGCTCGCGAAGAAGAAGCGCGGTGGTGGCGCCGCCGACGACGAGGATGGCGCCCATCGCCACCAAGTATCCGTGCGAAAACGCCGAGCCGATGCCCATCGCGCGGCATCTTGGAAACCCGGGGCCCTCCGGTCAAGTACCGGGCTCGGCCGGCTCTTCGGGCTCGGCCGGTTCTTCGGGCTCGGCCAGCTCCGAGGGGGCGCGCCAGCTCAGGATCGCGGCGACGTGCCGTTTGTTCACGCCAGGGACGGCGAGCAGGGCCTCTTCGCTGGCGGCTCGGATGCCCTCTACCGAGCCGAAGAACTTGAGGAGGGTGGCGCGGGTCTTGTCGCCGATACCGCTCACGTCGTCGAGCACCGAGCGCATCCGCCTCGACGCGCCGAGCTTCTTTCGGGCCTCGTTGGCGAAGCGATGAGCCTCGTCGCGGGCGCGGGCGAGAAAGAACAGCGCGGAGCTCGAGCTCTTGAGCGGGATGCCGTTCTTCTGACCGGGCAGATAGACGCGATCGACGAGCTTGTCGCCGGTCACGCTCTCGCGCTCTTTGGCCAGGCCGACGATGGCGAGGTCGTGCAGCCCCAGATCGCGCGCGGCGGTGAGGGCGACGTTGAGCTGGCCGCGCCCGCCATCGACGACGAAGAGATCGGGCAGCTCCCAGTCGGCGTCCTTGGTCGATGCTTCGTCTTTGGCTGCCTTGCCGCGCCGAAAACGCCGCGCGAGCACCTCGTACATGGCCGCGTAGTCGTCGCCGCCCTCGGTGCTCTTCACGTGGAAGCTGCGGTACCGCTTCTTGTCGGGCGCGCCGTCTTTCACCGCGACCACCGCGCCGACGGTGTCCCCGCCGCCGAGGTGCGAGATGTCACAACACTCGATGCGCCGCGGTAGAGTCGGCAGTCGGAGCCGATCGCGGAGCTCTTCGAGCCTGAGCTCGACGTCCTCGGCCGCGCGCTCCTTGGACTTGTAAGCGTGGCGAGCGTTCTCGTTCGCCATGTCGAGGAGCTTCTTGCGCGGGCCGCGCTGCGGCACGAGGAGCTCGACCTTGCGCCCGCGCCGCTCGGAGAGCCAATCGGCTACGCCCTGCGCCACGTCGGGCAGCACCGGCACGAGCACTTCTTCTGGAATCGGGCCGCGATCGCCGTCCGAGCCGTAGAACTGGGCGAGAAAATTGGCGAGCACCTCTTCGTCGGGGAGCTCGATCTTGCGCAGCGAGTAGCTGACGGTGTCGGTCACCCGGCCCGCGCGAACGAACAGGACGTCGATCTCGACGTTGGCTCCCTCGCGATAGAGGCCGATGACGTCCTGGTCGACGTCGCTCACCGCGACGACACGTTGGTTTTCGCGGATCGACTCCACCGCGCGGAGTTGATCGCGGTAGACGGCGGCGCGCTCGAATTCCATCGCGTCGGACGACTCTCTCATCAGCCCGCCGAGCACCCGCGTGAGCTCGTCGTGACGGCCCTCGAGAAAGAGCGAGACGGCTCGGACCTGAGAGGCATAGCCGCCGCGGTCGATCTCGTAGACGCAGGGCCCCGGGCAACGCTTGATCTGGAACTGCAAGCAGGGCCGCTTGCGAGACGCGAAGTCGGCGTCGGAGCACGTGCGCAGGTTGAAGTGCTTGTTGACGAGGTGCAGGGTGCGGCGCGCGCTCGTCGCCGAGTGGTAAGGCCCGAAGTAGCGCGCGCCGTCGGGCGAAGGGCGGCGCACGGTCTCGAGGCGAGGCCACTCTTTCTTTTCGTCGAGCCGCAGACAAAGGAAGTCTTTGTCGTCGCGGAGCTTCACGTTGAAGCGCGGCTGGTGCTTCTTGATCAGCTCGTTCTCGAGGACGGCCGCCTCTTTCTCGGTGCCGGTGACGACGGTGTCGATGTCGGCGACCAGGCGGCGCAAGAGCGGGATGAAGTAGCGCGCGTCCGACCCGCCCTCTTGAAAGTAACTACGCACACGCGCGCGTAGGCTCTTGGCCTTGCCGACGTAGAGGACGCGTTTTTCCTTGTCGAGGAAGACGTAGCAGCCCGACGACGGCGGCAAGCGCGCGAGCTTGCCCAGGACGACGTCCTCTTCGGACGGCGCCGTCGTCTCCGTCAGCTCTCCCCCCTCGCTCGGCGAGGGGGGTTTGGGGGGTGAATGAGCAGCCATACCGCTGACGCGAGCAAGCGCGGCGTGATGGTCAGAAGACACCCACGAGCACCACGCCGGGCCCGACCGCGTCGCCCTCGCCGACGGGGGCTGGTACGAGGAGCGGCGGCGGAGGCCCCGGGGGCTCCGGCCGATTGGGCGGTCGCCCGTCGGGCGGGACGGGCGGGGCGTTGGGGTCGGGCGTGGGCACCATGAGCGGATCGTTGGGTGGCGGCGGCGGCGGCTCCGGCGGGAGCGGCTCGGGCGGCGGGATGTCGCTGCCGTTCCAGCCCGAGGCCTCGCCGATGATCGATACCACGCCGTGCACGGTGAGCACGCCGGACCACGCCGCGAGCGCGATCCATCCTCCGCGGTACTTCTCGTCTTGCGCGGCCCGCACCGACGCGAACGCGGCCTCGGCGCCCATGAGCCCCACCTCGGGGATGGAGATCCAGAGCGGCGAGACGCGCTCGTCGGCGAACGCGCCCACCGCGGCGGCCGTGAAAGCGGCGTTGGTCCCCGCCAGCCAGCTGACCCCGAAGCGCTGATCGGGCGCGACCTTGCCGGGGGCACCGACCGTCCACGTCGAGTAGACCGAAAGAGCGTTGATCCAGGCGACGACCGGGATGGCGAGCACGCTCACGCCTTCGTCGTCGTCCTCGGCGGCGAGGGCGGCCATGCCCACGTTCGCCGCGAGGGCCTGCGGCGTGGTGACGATCGACTGGGCCGTCATCCACGCCTGGTCGGGCTCTTCGACCCGCGCGGCCGTGCCCCCGGAGTAGGCCGTGAACGTCACGTCCGTCCCGACGAGCAGCGCGGCGCCCACCACCCCGAGCGCGACGAGGACGTCATCGTCCGCGTGCGCTTCTGCGGTCGCGGTGAGGGCCACCACGAGCGTCGCTGCGGCGGCCAGCCTCGGGCGGTTCACCCGGACTTCCCGCGTTCGACGAGCCGCAGGTACATGCCGGCGATCTTGTGGTCTGGATCGAGGGCCAACGCCTCTCGAAACGAGCCCGCGGCCTCGACCTTACGGCCCTGCATGTAGAGCGCGATGCCCGCCTGCACGCGCGCGCCTGTGTACTTCGGGTTCACCTCGGCTGCCTTTTGGAACGCCGCGAGGGCGGCCTCGGTGTCGCCGCGATCGCGGAGCGTGGCCCCGAGGCGGACGTAGAGGTCGGCGAAGGCCGGCCGGAGAGCGACCGCCTTCTCGAGCTCGGTCACCGCTTCGTCGAGGTAGCCGGCGTCGGCGTAGGCCTGCGCGACCTCGGCGTGCATGTTCGCGATCTTGCCGAGCGCGTAGGGGTCACGCCCCTCGCCCGTCTCGGACGGCTGCGCGGTGGCGCGCACGCGCTCGTAGACCTCGCGCCCGCCCTGGTAGTCGCCGAGATCGTTGCAGCACACCACCAGGTTGAGGAGCGCCTCGGTGTACCGGGGGTTGAGCTCGACCGCGCGCTCGAACGCCTCGCGGGCGGCGCGAAAATCCCCGCGCTCGTGCCTGACGATCCCGAGCATGTTGTAGACGTCGGCGAAGCGGTCGATCTTCTCGATGACCTGGAGGAGCAGGGGCTCGGCGTGCTCGAACTCACGCCGTTCGAAGTGCTCACGCGCGAGCACGAGCTTGTGCTTGAGCCGCTCGTCCATAGGAGGAGAGACTACTCGAGAAACGCCCCGCCGCGCGCGTGGGGAGCCTGCGGATCCGTTCACCGGTTTGCGCGCTCTCTGGCTCCCGAGGTTGCCGCGCCCGGCCGAGCTTGTTACAGGGCGCCGTGGCCGAGGAAGTCGCATCTCGACCTTCGCGCAGGCTGGCTCCTCCGGCCTACCCGGAAGATCCGGCCAACAGCGCCCGGCGCCGCGTCCTCGAGTCGCGCCTCCCCGCCAGCCCCGAGGCGGGCGCTCCGCCGTCGAGCGCTGCGCCCGCGGCGCCGGCCGAGGCAACCGGCTCGGCCGCGCCCCCCGATCGCGCCGAGCCGCGCCCGCCGACCGAGGCGTCGGGGCCCGCCGCGCCTCCCCGTTCGCCGCGGGCGTCGCTGGTCGCCGGGCCCGAGCCTCTCGGCGCCTCACTGTCGCTCTCGCCCCGCATGACCGCCCTCTTCGGCGGCCTCTTCGGCCTCGCGACCGTCACCACGATCATCGCGCTCTTGATCCAGGGCGTGCCCCCGCGCGACGACCGCGCCCTCGACAGCGCCGCCGCCGCGCCCTCTGCGAGCGCGAGCGAGGCCGCGCCGGCCGATACGGCGGCGCGCCCCAAGAAGCGCGAGCGCGTCAAGGTGCCGGGGCCCTGGCGAATCGCCGACATGGCGAACGACGCGTCGGCCCGAGTGGTCGAAGACAAGGTCGGCTCGCGTTCGTTCATCACCGCCCTCGGCGACAAGGGCGTGCCCAAGGACCAGATCTACCGCATCCTCAAGGCGTTCGAGGGCGTGCGGAAGTTCGACAAGAAGAACCGATCGGACCGGTTCGTCGTCGCGATCGACCGCGACACGAAGCGCGTGCGCGCCTTCGAGTACGTCGTGTCGGCGCACGAGGTCTACCAGGCCAAGGAGGTCGACGGCATCCTCACCGCGAGCCAGCTCGACATGAAGCTGGCCGAAGAAGAGGTCGTGGGCGCGTTCTACGTCGGCAAGAACCTCGCGAAGTCGATCGAGTGGGGCGGCTTCGAGCCTGCGCTGGCCAAGACGATCGACGAGGCGCTCGCCGGCCGCATGTCGACCGAGGGCTTCGAAGAGGGCGGCACCGTCAGGGTCATCGCGACCGAGGTGACGGCCCTGGGCGAGTTCGCCAACTACAAGAAGCTGGTCGCGCTCGAGTACCGGCCTGCGGACCCGTCGGCGACGCCGGTGCGCGTGTACACGTTCGACGGCAAGGGTGCGCGCGGCTACTTCGATGACAAGGGGCGTCAGCCCGACGGCAGCGGGTGGGCCTCGCCCGTCCCTGGTGCGCCCATCACGAGCCGCTACAACCCGAAGCGCATGCACCCGGTGCTGAAGAAGGTCATGCCCCACAACGGCACCGACTACGGCGCCGCCACCGGCACGCCCATCTACTCGGTGTACCGCGGCAAGATCACGCAGCTCGGGCCGGCTGGCCCCTGCGGCAACATGATCTCGATCGCGCACCCCAACGGGATCGAGAGCGGCTACTGCCACATGTCGAAGTTCGCGCCCGCGCTCAAGGTCGGACAAAAGGTCGGCACGCGACAGCTGATCGGTTTCGTCGGCACCACGGGCCGCTCCACCGGCCCTCACCTCCATTTCTGGACCAAGCGCGACGGGAAGTTCTTCGACTCCGAGACCCTCAAGATCGACGGGTTCCGGGTGATCCCGGTCGACGAGCGCTCGGCGTTCGCTCTGCGCAAGGCCGAGCTCGACGCGCGACTCGACACGATCGCGCTGCCCGAACCGCCCCCGGCCGACCCGGTCACCGCCGGCTCGCCCGTGTCCAAGGTCGACGACGACCCGAACGCGAAGAGCCCCGACCCCGACGACAACGCCGAAGACTCGGACGACGAGAAGGGCGGCGGCGCCAAGGCGAGCGAGAGCAAGAAGGCCACGAAGCCCGAAGAGATCGATCCCGGCGACGGTGACGAGCTCGTCGGCCCCGACCTCGCCAACGTCCCCACCGACAAGAGCAAGCAGTAGCCTCGGTCGACGATGAGCGCGCTCGACAGCGAGGAGCCGATCTGCACCGGGGCCCGCGAGGCCGCGATCGAGACTGTCATCGAGGCGCGGGCGCGCTCGATCGGCGACTTCGACGTGGGTCGCGTGCTGCCGGCCATCGCGCGGCGCGCGGTCGGCCCCTTCGTCTTCTTCGACCACATGGGCCCGGCCACCCTCGGCCCCGGCCGCGGCATGGACGTCAGGCCCCACCCGCACATCCATCTGTCGACCGTGACGTACCTCTTCGAGGGCGAAATCGTCCACCGGGACAGCCTGGGCTACGTGCAGGCCATCCGCCCCGGCGCCGTGAACTGGATGACCGCCGGGCGGGGCATCGTTCACTCGGAGCGCACGCCGGCCGAGCTGCGCGCCAGCGGGTCGCGGCTTCACGGGCTCCAGCTCTGGGTCGCGCACCCCGCCGGCAGCGAGGACGTCGATCCCGCCTTCGCGCACCACCCCGCGGAGACGTTGCCCGAGGTGGTGGTCGGCGGGGTTCGGGTTCGGGTGCTCGCCGGCTCGGTCTACGGGGCGACGTCGCCGGTCGAGACGCTCTCTCCCCTCTTCTACGCCGAGGCGCGCCTCGCGGCCGGGGACCGTCTCACCCTCCCCGACGAGCCCGCGGAGCGCGCGCTCTACCTGGTCGAGGGGTCGCTCGCCTGCGGGGTCGAGCCCGTCGAGGCCCGACGCATGCTCGTGGTCAGGAGCGGCGCGCGCGTGACGGTCGAAGCCGCGTCCGACGCGCGGCTCGTCGTGCTCGGCGGCGAGCCGCTCGAGGGGCCGCGCCACATGTGGTGGAACTTCGTCTCGAGCTCGGCGGACCGCATCGAGCAGGCGAAGCGCGACTGGGCCGAGGGGCGCTTCGCGCCGGTGCCGGGCGAGACCGAGCACATCCCGCTGCCGGCGCGCTGACGGCTCGCGCGGGGCGCGTGATCAGCGCGGGGCACGCATGCTGGGCGGCACGTCGACGGGCACCTTGGGTCGCAGCGCGAAGGCCAGCGCCACGCCGACGATGAACCCGCCGAGGTGCGCCTCCCAGGCGATGTTCGACTTCGAGTCGGACATGATCACGAACTGGAGCAGGAGCCAGACGAGCATGTACCAATAGGCGCGAATCTTCACCGGCACGAAGAAGATCACGAGCCAGAGCTTCACCCTCGGGAGCAGCACCAGGTACGCGCCCATCAGGCCCGCGATCGCCCCCGACGCGCCGACGAGCGGCGTCGCGCTCTTCACGTTGAGGGCGAAGAAGAGGAGGCCACCAGCGATGCCGCTCGCCCAATAGAGGAGCGACGCGCGGCCACGCCCGAGGATATCTTCGATGTTGTCGCCGAAAATCCAGAGCGTGTACATGTTGCCGAGCAGGTGCATCAGGCTCCCGTGCAGGAGCGTGTGCGTCACCACCGAGAACACGTTCTTGCCGCGCGCAAAATCGGCCGGCACGAGCCCGAACGTCATGATGAACGCGTCGATCCCGTTGGACGCGATCAAGAAGACCTCGAACACGTAGATGAGCGTCATCACCGCCACCGCGATCGGGATCAGGAGAGCCTTGCGCCGGAGCGGCGCGTGCACCTCCGAGGGCAGGAGCGTCGCCACCTGCAGCAGGTACATGGCGGCGACCCCCAGCGGCCCCTTGCTGGTGCCGGGCATCGCCGTCTCGTGGTGAACCTCGGTCGTGATCGCGGCCACGATCTCGGCCTCACGCGCGTCGAGCCACAGCCCGCGACACACCATGCAGCCGTCGATCTCGACTTGCCTCCCCTCGTGCTTCAGGTGGTACGAGACCATGCGGCCGTGCCCGCTGGGGCACCCGATGGCGCTCGGCATGGCGGGGCGCGCGAACGCCTGCGGTTTCCACTTGGAGGGGTCGGCGTGCTCGCCGATCGCCTGCGTCACCCCGTGCGGCTCGATGAAGCTGCCGCCGCAGCGCCAGCAGTGGTCGATCCAGACCGTCTTGGCCGGCAGGTGGTAGAGCGGATACGAGCAACGCGCGCAGTAGCGACCCGTCGGGTGGTATCCCCTCGGATGGTGTCCGTGGTGCACGGCCCGTGATCCTAACAGTGGAGCCAGCCGAAGATGGCGTCGGCGATGCGCTCGGTGGCCCCGGCGGCCGAACCCGCGAAGAGCACCGGGTCGATCGCCTCGAGCTCCATGAGGACGAAGCGCCCACGGTCCAAGACGCCGTCCACGCGCGCGATCAGGGGAGGCTCCGGGCAGAGCGCGGCGATGCGCTCGGCCTCTAGCGCCAGCGCCGGTCCGGCCTCGTAGGCCTCGCGCGTGCCGCCGAGCTCTTCTTGCACCCGGAACTCGCCTGCAGCCGGTCGCTTGAGGACGGCGTGTGAGAGCTTGCCGGCCAGCACCACCAGCGACACCTCGCCCTGCTGGATCTCGGCCCGATACGCTTGGACGAGGACGTCGCCGTGGGCCCGGAGCCGGTCGATCGCGGCCTCGACGTCTCGCGCGTGCCCGCGGTCGAAGCGGTGGGTCTCCCAACCGCTCATCGACACCGCGGGCTTGACGACGACAGAACCGTCATGATCAATGGCGGCGCCCCGCCGCGTGCCATCCGGGCCGATGACCGCGGTCTCGGGTATCGCTACCCCCCGCGCCTGGAGGTCGAGCAGGTAGCCCTTGTGGATGTTCCACAGCACCGTGGCCGCGGTGTTCGCGAGGCGCGGCCCCGACACCTCACACGCTCGGACGAAGCGGCGAAACGCGCCGCTCGCGAGGTGGTAGTCCCAGCACGACCGAAGGACCACGCCGTCCAGGCCGGCGGGCAGGGCCTCGCTCCAGACGACGGGCCCGGCGTCCACGCCACGAGCGGCGAGCGCGCGCACGAGCGCGCGGTCTTCATCCGTGAGCGAGGCGTACGACGCAGCGGTGCCGACGCCGAGGCGAAAGCGGCGGGCCGACACCGCGCGGGCTGATCAGCGCTTGGAGTACTGGAACCGCTTGCGAGCGCCGGGCTGGCCGTACTTCTTGCGCTCTTTCTTGCGGGCGTCGCGCGTGAGGAAGCCCGCGCGCTTGAGCGGCGAGCGCCGCTCGCTGTCGCCGGCGACGAGCGCCCGGGCGATGCCGTGACGCATCGCCTCGGCCTGGGCCGAGTGACCCCCGCCCGCGACCGTCGCGACGACGTCGTACTGATCGAGGACCTCGATCAGCTCGAGCGGCTGGCGCATGATCATGCGCGAGGTCTCACGCTCGAAGTACTGCTCGGCGGTGCGCTGGTTGACGGTGATCTGCCCGCTGCCCGGCTTGAGCCAGACACGCGCGACGGCAGTCTTGCGTTTCCCGGTGGCGTAGATCGTCTGCACGGTCATGTTCGAAGAACCTTACTTCAGGGGCTCGGGCTTCTGCGCCGCGTGGGGGTGGTCGGGGCCGGCGTACACCTTGAGCTTGGTGAGCAGCTGGCGGCCCAGGATGTTCTTGGGGAGCATCCCCTTCACCGCGTGCGTGATGGGCACGTCGGGCTTGCGAGCGAGCACCTTCTCGGCCGTCTCTTCACGGAACCCGCCGGGCTCACCGCTGTGGCGGTAGTACTTCTTCTGCTCGAGCTTGCGGCCCGTCAGCTTGACCTTCTCGGCGTTGACGACGACGACGAAGTCACCCGTGTCGACGTGCGGCGTGAAGATGGGCTTGTTCTTTCCCCGCAGGACGGTCGCGATGCGGCTGGCGAGGCGGCCGAGGGGCTGGCCCGAAGCGTCGACGACCCACCACTTGCGCTGGTCGCGCACCTCGGCGGGCTTGGCCGAGAAGGACTTTTGAACGGGGGTTAGAAGGGCGGTCATTTTGAAACGGGTTCCGGTCACCGAGCCGGCGGCTCGGATGGTGATTCGGGCGTTCAGGCTTCGCGGCGGCCAGCGACTGCGGCGCGCCCCGAGGGCTTCGGGCCCAAAAGGGGGCGCAGACTTACGCCCCTCGGTCCACTCTGTCAAGCGTGAGCAACGGCGCCACGGAGAATGATGACGTGCCGGCCCTCACCTCGGCCCTCACCTGGAAGGCGCGTCGGCCGGGGGCTTCTCGCTGGGGGACTTCTCGCCGGACGACTTCTCGCCGGACGACTTCTCGCCGGACGACTTGTCGCCGGCGGGCTTCTCGCCAGACGGCTTCTCAGAGGACTTGTCGTCCTTGGCCGGAGGCCGGTCGCCATCGGCGGGGGCCCCGCTGCCGCTCGGCTTGCCGTCCTTTGCCGGGTCGGCGGGGGCTCCCCCCGCCGCATCCTCGACCGCGAGCTTGGCTTCTTCGAGGCAGGTGCCGTCGGGGAAGCGCGAAAGATACTCGAGGGCGAGGCCCTTGGCCTTGCGGCGGGCCTCGACCGTGTCGCGCGGCGCCGCGCTGATCTGGCTACAGAACAGCGTCTCGGACAGGCGCTGCGATTGCATGGCTTGCGCGCGGTACTTGGCGGCGAGGTCGGCCTTGCCCATGCGCTCGTAGGTGTTGGCGAGCGTGTTGGCGGCGACCGCACCGTTCGGGTCGGATGGGAACTCGTCGGCGACGCGACGGAGCGCGGCGTTCGCCAGGTCGTGGCGGCTCTTCATCGCGGCGATTTCATAGAGCGACATCAGCTCGCGGACGCTCTGCGCGGCGGTGATGGCCGAAGAGATACCACCGCGCTCTTCGAGCACGCGCGCCGCCTCGTCGAGCTTGTCTTTCTCCCAGAGGGCGAACCAGCTGGGCGCGGCATCGACGGCCGGAGTGCCCGGGTTCGTCGTGGACGCCACGGGCTCACCGTCGGGCGGCACGACGTCGGTGGTCGCGCGGTCCGGGTCCGGCGAGGCATCGGGTGCGTGCGGCGTGCGCTGGTGCGCGACGACAGACGGCGCGGGCAGGTCGTCGGCCGACGTGATCGCCGCCACGATCGACACGCGCGAGGCCTCGCCGCCGTTGATGACGCGGCGCCCCGAGGGCGACAGCACCTCGACCGAGCCCCGATCGACGGCGACGTCGACGTCGGTGTCGAGGCGCGAGAGCGAGACGACCGACCCGGCCGGAGCGACCGTCGTCGCCTCACCCGCGACGACCGCGAACGACATGGCAGCCGTCGATGCATCGAGCGAGGCGCGACCGCGGAGCAGGTGGAGGCGGACGTTGCCATCGCGCACCTCGACCACCTCGACCAGCGACTCGGGCTGGAGGACGAGGCGCCCGCCGCCCGGGAGCGCGAAGGTGCGCTGGCGCGTACCGGCGGCGAAGACGTCGGAGAGAGGGGAGTCGACCGCCACCGCCTCGGGGTCGCCCGACGTCGTGAGCTGGAGCTGCGACGAGCCGATGAGCAGGCCGACCCCGAAGACGCCGCTCAGGGCCGCCGCCCAGAGGAGGACCCGCCCCGCGCGAGCGGGACGGGGAGCGAGCGCGGCCCCGCCGGCGCCCCGGTGCGCGGCCCCCCGACCCAACGCGACCGGGAGGTCGCGGCGTACGCGACCCCAGATGCGATCGACGCGAGCCTGGTCCGCGTGGTCGCGGAGGTCGCGGGGGTTGATACGCGGGAGGCGGCTCATGACGGGCGCTGGATGCGTGGAGTGGAGGGCTCGGCGAAGGCGTCGGAGGCTGCTGGACCAGCAGCTGCACCGCCATCTTCAAGACGCTCGGCCGCCACGAAATGGCTCTCCAAAAATCGTTGGGCGGCCAAGATTCGACGCTTCACCGTGGCGAGCGATTTGTCGGTGAGCTTCGCGACCATCTCGAGCTCATGGCCCTCTACGTGCCGGAGCGTCCAGGCGATGCGCTCGTCGGTCGGCAGCGTCCGGAGCAGGGCGTAGATCTGCGCGAGCTGTGCGCGCGTGTGGGGGGAAGCCTCGGGGCTGGTCAGGCTGTCGAGCTCGACCGGGTCGGCGCCACGGCCGAGGCCGAGCAGGTTCATCAGGCGCTGGCGCCGGAGCCGCGAGCGGACCGCAAACACGACGATGGACCCCAACCAGGACCGGAACGCGGCCGGCTCCTGGAGATCGCCCAGGCGCGAAAATGCCTTGATGAACGCATCGTGGACCACGTCTTCGACGTCACGCGCCGACCCCTCGATGCGGGTCGCGAGCTGGATGGCGAACGGGGCGTGGCGCCGGTAGAGGACCTCGAGCGCGCCGCGGTCACCGGAGCGCGCGACGCCGACGAGCTCGCCGTCGAGAAGCTGCTCGAGCCGGGCTCGCCGCAGGCGCGACGGGCGGCTCTCGTTGATCGACGGCTCGGGCGCGTTGGACGGTTGCGCCTGGGATAGCCCGCGATCGGCGGCCTTGCGACCTGATCCTTCGACCAGTCGGAGGTGGCTCGGTTTCGCACGGCTCGTCATGGGCGGGGTTTTCGTCGTGATGACTCGGGCCCGTAGCGGGCATTGACGGTTGGAACGCTAGCGCAACGCGAGGTCCGCCGGAAACTTGGACGCATGGCACCCGTCTCTAGGCTCACCGGCAGAAATCGTCGGTGGGGTGGAAGGTCGAGGCATGGAGTTTGTTTCACCAACGCGCTTGCGAAAGAATCCTAACGGTGGACCCGAAGGCCCGAGCGGCGTGAACCCACGGATGGTAGGCTGCAACCAGGCTTGAGGCTTTCTCAATCATGAACGAACGCGATCAAGAGGCCTCCCCGCCGAGCGTCCCTTCTGGGACGGTCGTCGCCGGCCGCTATCGCGTCGAGCGCCAGCTGGGGGTCGGTGGGATGGGCGAGGTCTACCTCGTCCAGCACGTCCACACCGACGAGAAATTCGCGATGAAGGTCCTCTTGTCGACCGTCATCTCGGATGCGACGGCGCTCGAACGGTTCCGTCGCGAGGCCCGAACGCCCGCCCGAATCGACAGCGAGCACGTCGTTCGGGTGACGGACGCCGACGTCGCGCCCGAGCTCAAGGGTGCGCCGTTCCTGGTCATGGAGTACCTGCGCGGCGAGGACCTCGACAGCTACGTCGGCCGCGTCGGTCCGATGCAGGCACGCGACGTCGTCGCCTATTTGCGACAGGTCGCGCGCGCGCTCGACAAGGCGCACGCCCTCGGGATCGTGCACCGCGACCTGAAGCCGGAGAACATCTTCATCACGCAGCGCGAAGACGGCACCCCCCACGTGAAGGTGCTCGACTTCGGGATCGCCAAGTTCACCTCGCAAGCATCGAGCGATCTCGTCCACAAGACGGCGACGTCGCCCGGCCAGATATACGGCACGCCGCTCTACATGTCGCCTGAGCAAGCCAAGGGCGAGTCGAAGAAGATCTCGCCCCAGACCGACATCTGGGCCCTCGGGCTCATCGCCAACCGGATGCTCTCGGGCAAAGACTACTGGGACGCCGAGACGCTGACCGCGCTCATCGCTCAGGTCGTCTACGAGCCCATGCAGCGGCCCTGCGAAAAGGGCTTCGACTTCGGCCCGAGGTACGACACGTGGTTCCTCCAATGCTGCAACCGTGATCCCGAGTCGCGCTTCTCGACCGCTGGAGAGGCGGTCTTCAAGCTCGGTCAGGCGACCGGTGTCATCGACTCCGACGCGGCGTTCATGAGCGGGGCGCCGTCGATCACGAACGAGCTCGCTCCGGTGCCGGCCCACTCCGCCCGGGGTAGCGCGAGCGTGAAGCCGCTGAGC
>ERZ761602.3578-NODE-3578-length-21693-cov-9.938072_pt1 | contig 21693 bp, 14 predicted proteins | sample MGYA00512165_ERZ761602 | MGnify/ENA primary metagenome ERZ761602 (study PRJEB28899, sample SAMN02445085) | bioreactor sludge metagenome | biome: EBPR sludge; isolation source: Thorneside wastewater treatment plant | place: Australia: Brisbane, Thorneside...
ATCACGAGGCGCGGATTGCAGCGAATGGGCGCGGGTTTGGAGCATCGACAACACCTGCTCGGGGCCGAGGTGCCAGTCGGGCCAGGCGGCGTTGTAGGCGCCGACCTCGAACATCGTCAGATCGAAGGGCCCCAGGCGCGCGCCGATCTCGTCCAGCGTCGGGAAGAGGCCGGTGTCGCCCGAGAAGAAGACCCGGTGCTGCGGGCCGACCAGGGCGAAACCAAGCCAGAGGGTCTCGTTCTGATCGAAGGCTTGCCGGCCCGAAGCGTGCCGCGCGGGTGTGGCGACCACGCGCAGCCCGTCGACCTGGGTCTCCTCCCACCAGTCCAGCTCGGTGATGCGCGCCGGGTCGATGCCCCAGTACTCCAGGTGGGCGCCGACCCCCAGGGGCACGATGAACTGCGTCTCCCAGGCTCGCATCGCCTTGATCGTCGGCATCTGGAGGTGGTCGTAGTGGTCGTGCGAGATGAGCACGGCGTCCACCGGGGGCAGCTCGGTCAGCGGGATGGGCGGGTCATACCAGGTCTCGGGCCCGGCCCAGGTGAACGGCGAGGCCCGGCCCCCAAAGATGGGATCAGTCAGGATCGTGACGCCGTCGAGCTCGATGAGCTGGGTGCTGTGGCCCAGCCAGGTGACGCGCAGCCCGGTGGCGGGCGGCAGGGCGAAGCGCTCGCGCGTGCCGCTCTGGACGGGCAGGGGCGCGTCGGGCTCGGCCACCGGGCTGACCTCGAAGAAGCTGGTGAAGGTGCCCAGCACGTCGTTCCACATCGGCTGCGGGTTGACGAAGCGGCCGTCCTCCCACTGGGGCGAGGCCTCCATCCGGTCGCGGCGCGCGCCGACGGCGCCCTTTCCGAAGGGGACCCAGGCGTCGGAGAGCAGCGCCCCGGTAGTGGCGGCCAGGGAGAGGCCGACGATGGAGGCGCCGCGGCGGAAGAGGCGGGAGCGGACGGAGTCGGGCATGGTCGCGGATAACCGCGTGGGGGAGCGGCGTGATAACGAATTGAATGGCCTCATTCTCGGCGATGGCCAACGGAATGCCCGACGCTCCGCGACTCGTGGCGCGTCGATACCGACTCCTGCGCCTGCTGGGCGAAGGGGGGCAGGGGGTGGTCTGGGAGGCCCACGACGAGCTGACGGGCCGCGTGGTCGCGGTCAAGCTGATCGAGCCGGAGCGACGAAACGCGCACGCCATCCGCGAGTCGGCCTGGCTGAGGGAGCTGGTCCTCCCCGGCGTGGTGCGGCTGCTGGACGAAGGGCTCGACGGCCCGCAGCATTACCTGGTCACGGAGCGGATCGACGGGCGGCCCTTCCCTGGAGCGCCGACCCCGTGCACCTGGGCGGCGCTTCAAGGCCCGACGCGCGAGCTGCTCCTGGCGCTGGCCGGGGTCCATGCCGCCGGGATCGTCCACGGTGATCTCAAGCCCGCCAATGTGCTCGTCGACGCCGACGGGGGGGTGCGGCTGCTGGACTTCGGCCTCTCCAACCGCGCGGGGTGCCGGGGAGACGCCCTGGGGGTGCGCGGCACCATGGAGTACGTCCCCCCCGAAGCGCTGCTGGGGGCATCCCCGACCCCCGCCGCCGACCTCTTCGCCCTGGGGGTCATGCTCTACCAGGCGCTGACAGGTCGTGGGCCCTGGCAGGCCACCAACCTCGGCTCGCTGATTCGGGCCCGCTGGAGTCCGGCTCCTCCGGTCGCCGATCCGCAGGGGAGCGTGCCCCCGGCGGTCGTCGAGGCCGTAGCCAGCCTCCTCTGCGCGGACCCCTCCGGGCGCCCGCCCGACGCCTGGCAGGCGCTGCGGCAGCTGGGCCTCTCCTCGAAGCGAGAGGTCCTGCCGCTGCCGTGGACCGCCGAGGGCCCACCCCTCAGGCACGAGGAGCTGGCGGGGGCCTTCCACGGGCCGGATCGGGTGCTGCACCTCCCGACCGACGCCGCCTCCTGCCTGCTGGAGGTGACCCAGGGAGATCGCGCCAACGTCCGGGAGGAGCTGGAGGCCTGGCGCGCGGCCGGCCTGGTCCGCCCTGACGCCGGTCGGCTGCGTGTGGAGCGCCGGGATCTCGACCTGCTGCGCCGACGGGGCCCTCGCCCCCTGGCGGCCTGGGTCTCGAAGGGATGGGCCAGCCCCACCAGCCTGGACTGGCTGATCAACGACGGCCCCGAGGGGGGGATCGACGTGATCCCGGCCCGCCAGCACGCGGCCCGGCAGCGGCTCGAAGGGGACCAGGGAGGTGCGCTGGCCACGCTGGAGCTGGCCCTGCACGTCCTGCGTGCCAGCGGACAGAACGAGGAGGATCTCGCGCTGGTCGCCAGCGACTACGCGGAGGCGGCGCTCGCGACGGAGCGCTCCCCCGTCCTGGCGCACGCGATCTGGGAGCTGGAGCGCGTCTCGGCCTTCCCCGGACGTCCGGAGCTGGTCCAGCTCCTGGCCTGCTCCCGCGCCGCCCTGGAGGGGCTCCCCGAGCTGGCCCGGGAGCAGCTGGAGGCGATCGCCTCCCTTCCGTGCCCCGTCCTGGAGACCTGGCGCGACGCCGTTCGCATCCAGGCGGCGCGGCGGCAGTCGACGGCGGAGGAGCAGCGGGCCGTCGAGCTGGCCGCGAGCCGGATCGGGCAGGCCGGCTCGCCAGAGGACGAGGCGCGGCTGGCGGGCTGGCGGGGGCACCTCCTCTACCGGCAGGGGCGCTTCGCCGAGGCGGCCGAGATGCACGAGGCCTCCAGTCGAGGTCGGACCGATCTGCACTCGAAGATCGCTGCCAGCATCAACCAGGCCAGCGCCTCGCTGGAGGCCGGCCACACCGAGCGGGCCGAGGAGGTCGCCGCTTCCTGCCTGCAGCTCGCCCAGGACGCGCGACACTGCCTGCTCGAGGCGCGGGCGCGCTGGCTGCTACGAACGGCGCTGGTGCGGGCTCGACGCCCGGCGCAGGCCGACGAGGAGCTGGTCGACGCGGTCTTCACGCTCGGTGATCCAGCCCAGGGTGGGCTGGTCGCCCTCAACGAGGCTGTCCTGGCCCGACGGGGTGGCGAGCGCGACCAGGCCCTGAGGCTGGGGCGGCGTGCGCGGACGGGCTTTCACGCCGCGGGGCTGTTCGGGCCTGCCTTGCTGGCGGCCGCGCTGGAGGCCGAAGCCGGAGGGGCGGAGGGGCTGGCCTGGGCGGGGACCTACCTCAAGGAGGTCGACGAGCGCGGGAGCGACGAGCTGCTGCTGCAGAGCTGCGCCCTGCTGCACCAGGCGACCGGCCTGGTCGAGTGGGCCCGCCGCGGCCTGCGTATCGAGGCCTCGCTCCCCGGCGCCGAGGGCGATCGGGAGCTCGATGTGCTCAGCCTGGCCGAGTGTCGGGCGCTGTTGCGGGCGCGGCCGGCACGAGGGGAGGGGGAGGGTTGATCGTCGCGCTTCGGAGGCGCTCGTATCGAAGGCGAAGCTCGGGGTCGGCGGCGCGGGTGGCCCAGGCCTGGAGGCGCCGGACGGTGTCCTGGGTGAAGCGGATGCAGCCACCGGGATCGGGCACCAAACCTGGTTGGGCAGCCAACCAATAAACTTCAGCGGCCAGCAGCAGCCCCGCTGGAGAGCTGTCCTGCGCCAGCGTAGCCAGCGCCTTCTGCATGGAGGCCTGGACCGGCGCACGCGCGGCGAGGGGCGCCCGCGGGGGGAGGCGCGACCAGGCCAACAGCGCGGCCTGAGCCCGAGCCTGGGCGCACACGCGGACGAGCGTGCCCCTGCCATTGAGGAGCGCGACGGCGCGGGCCGGCTCCTGCGCCGTCATCCAGGTCCGGGCGAGCTGCTCGACGAGGCTGTCGGAGAGCTCCAGCCCAGGGCGCTCCGCCTCGTCGGAGAGGGCGGCGAGCGCGGCGAGGGCGGGGACTCGCTCCCGCGCTCCCGCCTGGATCCGGTCGGCCAGGTCGTCGAGGGTCGCCGCCCAGTCCTCCCAGGTGGCGGGGGTCTCGGCGAGCCGCAGGTCCGGCAGCGGGTGGAGCGAGGGGTCGCCATAGCCCTGGAAGGAGGCCCAGGTGCGGTCCTCGGGCGCGCGCTGCCAGGAGGCCCGTCGGCCGGTCAGCAGCGCCCGACCGAAGGGGAGGCGGCCGAAGAGGATGGCGCGATAGAAGGCCTCGCCGAAGGCGGCGGCGGCGTCGTCCCGCGTTCGCCAGGCGGCGCCCACGAAGGCCCCGACCCCGGCCTGGATCAAGGAGCGAGCGAAGGGCGTGTGATGCTCGGGCGAGGGTCCGGGGTCGACGGTGGTCCCCAGCTCGCAGGCGTTGAGGAAGACCAGCCCGGGAGCGGCGGCCGAGACGCTCATCGCCTCGGGGAGCAGGCGTCGGAGGCGGCCCTGCGCGTCGGTCAGCAGCAGCGCGCCCAGCCCAAGGTTGTTGGACGCGACCTCTCCGTGGGCGGCGACGTGGATGATGGCGTAGCCCTCGTCGTCGGCCAGCGCCTGGCGGAGGATCTCGTAGCCCCCGCGCTCGACGAGGGTGGTGGGCAGCCCCGCGAGCCGGAAGAGGCGGGCCACGGCTCGCCCCTCGGCGCGGGCGAAGGGCAGATCGCCCGCGCCGGGGACCCTGGACTCGGCGATCACCAGGGCTCGGGCGCGGGGCGGGATGACCGCTGGCGTGGCCCCGACCCGGAGCTGGCGCACCAGCACCCGAGAGAGGCCTGGCGCAGCGGCGTGGGTGCCCCCGACCGCCTCCCAGGGGATCGCGGCGAGGTCGTCCCCGCTGGAACCCTCGCTCTCCAGGAGCAGGGTGATGTCGCGCGCCGCCCAGGCGCCGAGCAGCTCTTCCGGGAGCAGCTCCTGGGCGGGCAGCTCCGCCCCGGAGCGCTTCGGAAAGCCTCGCACCTGCTCCGCGAGCCGCTCACGGCTGGCGATCGGCCTCTCCCGGGCCGCCAGGCCTGCTGCCAGGCCATGCTCGGTCCAGCGCAGCTTCGAGGCCAGCCAGGCGGGCTCCAGGCGCAGCGAGGCCGGCCCCGGCTCGGCCCAGGGGCGCCCCCTCCCGCTGGCGCGGGCGTCGATCACCAGCTCCTCGTCCGGCTCCATGGCGAGCCCCAGGCAGCATGGCATCGAGGGCAACAGGGCGCGGAGGCGAGCCGCGAGGTCGGCGCTGCGGCTGGCGAAGCAGACATCCCTCAGCGCTCCGCTGCGGGACGCGAGGATGGCGCCCTCCACCCAGGCGAGCAGGCCTGCCTGGGGGCCGAGCGCCGCCACCGCCGCGTCCACCGAGACCCGCGCCCGGTCGCCCAGCTCGACCAGCGCTTCGCGCGCGGCCTCGCGTTGGGACAAGAAGCCGGGGGACACGAAGCCGGTGCCGGCTGGTGGCGCCTCGGGGGACGAGGGGATGTGGGCCACCGAGAGGCGCAGGGGGCGTCGAGGCGGAGGGGGCCAGGTGGCGCTGCCGGCCACGGCCAGGGTCAGCAGGCCGGCGTCGTCGAGCGCGCCGGGCCAGGGGGCAGCCGTCGGGCTCAGGCGCAGGGCGCGGGCCGAGAGGCAGGCGCCACGCTCCAGGCCGAGGGTCCTGCCCCCGCCGACCAGCTCGGCGATCGAGTCGAGGATGGCGGGGTCGCCGAGGAGCTGGGCGTGGCTGGCCATCGCCGACCAGCGGCCCACGCCTCCGGGCAGCAGCGTCGAGTCCGGCTCGTCGGGAGGGTGGTCGAGGGTCGTGCCGAGCCAGGGGGTTCGGCCGTCTCCGTCTTGGACCGCGGCCTCGATCCAGGTCGGCTGCCCACCCCCTTGGACCAGGTGCAGCTCGCACGGCGGGCCGTGCCGCGTCCTGCCTGCTCGCCAGTCGGCCCAGCCCCGCTCGATCAGCGCCCGAAGGGCGCCCAGGCCCGAGGATGCCGGCAGGCTGGCGGCCAGCAGGCGGCCGTCCACCCCGCGCCCGGCCACCCCGCGCCCGGCCAGGACGTGGTGGAGCGCGCCCTCGCCGCGGCGCAGGCTGGCGAGGCGGGCGCAGCCGCCCCACGGGGGGGCCAGCATCACAAGGCGGCCGTCCAGTTGCACGAGGCGGTCCGCCAGGGCGGGATCCCCCACCAGGGCCGCCCAACAGAGCAGCCCGCCGAAGCCGTGACCCACCACCCGGGGGGGGAGGGCCGCGGGGCCGCTGTCGATCCAGGAGCGCAGGGCGGAGGCCAGCAGGCGAGCCTGCTCTTCCAGCTCCTGGCGCCAGTCCCAGGGCATCCAGGAGACGGGCCCCAGCTCTCTCAGGCGCTGCTTCAAGGGGGCGTAGACCGCTGGCAGGCCCTCGCCCAGCGTCAGCGGCGCCTGGACCAGCCGCTCTCCGTGCTCGCTGAGCCACGGCCGCGACGGCCAGGCTTGCGTGCCGCCATCCCACAGCTCGCTGCCCATGAGGTCCGGCACGACCACGATCCGACAGCGCGAAGGCGCTCGGTCCTGCTCTGAGGCGTTCATTCTGCGTTTCCCCTGGAATTCCTCCCCCGACGGTAACAGAATGCGCCCGTGGCTCCATCTTGCTGTACCCCCAACCTGGAGTACCCCTTGTCCTTCCTCTTCGATGACCTCCTCCCCGCTCCTCCCCTCCTTGGTCGGCGGCAGATCGACCCCGGCACCGTCGGCATCGAGCGCGACGACACGACCGCGGGCTTCTGCTACTCCGAGCTGCTCTCGACTTCGCCCTCGATCAGCCTGGAGCACTGGCTGCTGCGCCCGGGGCGCGCGCCCTCCCAGGGCTACGACACCAAGGTCCAGGAGAGCGCCACCCAGCACGACGATCGGCAGGAGTTCTTCGACTGGGTGGCGGACGCATACCCCTCCGAGGCGGCCAGCTTCGTCTACGACGCGGTGCTCTGCCTGTCCCGGGCGGGCATCCCCAACGGCGGGGTCGGCGGTCCGTCCAACAACATCGTGGTCAAGGCCCGGGTCCTCTACAACAACACCCTGGCGGGCTTCGTCTACGTGCACTCCGTGCCCAGCGTGTCCGGACGCCTGGTCGAGCACTGGGCGCTGATGCCCGGCTACGATGCCCCGGAGAGCACGAACCATGTGCGCTTCGTCCCGCTGGTCTCGGGGCCGGACAACGACGTGCTGGGGGCTACCAGCCCCGACGCCTTCCTCCAGGCGATGTTCACCCGGCAGGGCCAGGACACCTGGACCTGGGTGCTGGGCCAGGTCACCCGGACCATCGGGATCCCCACGTAGTGCGAAGCCCTCACCTGCGGGTGGCCTGGCACCCCGACGCCGTGGGCGCCTCGGCCCTGGCGGAGGCGGTCTTTCGCGCCTTCCACCTGGATCCGGCGCGACCCCTGGAGCCCTCGCTCGGCCTGCCGGTGGCCTTTGGCTGGAGAGGTGAGGGGAGCGCGGGCGGCCCGATCGCCGCGCATCACACGCCGGGAGACCGGGATCTGCCCGTCCTGGTGCTGCTGGTCGACGACCTGATGGTGGCCGAGCCCGAGGAGGCCTTCAAGGGAGCGCCTGGCGGGCTGGAGGGCCTCCTGGACCGCTGGGTCGGGCGACCGGGCTGCCTGCTGCTGCCGGTGGCCCTCTCCGAGCACGCCTTCCGCCTGGACCCGAAGATCAGCGCCGTCAACTTCGTGCGCCTCGCCGATCTGCCCGTCAAGGGCGAGGCCCGCGCGGCCCGGCTGATCAGCCGCCTGACCCACGAGCTGGCCCGCGAGGTGCTCGGGGATGGCGGCTCGCCCGGCCGGGGGCTGCGGCCGGCGCCGATCTCGCTCTTCCTCTCGCACGCGAAGGAGGACGGAGACGGGGTCGCCGGAGACCTGCTGGACTACCTCGCCCGCAACAGCCCGGTGAAGGCCTTCTACGACAGCTCGGGCATCGCGCCGGGCGAGGACTTCGCCGCGCGCCTGGACCTGGAGGTCCGGCGCAGCGTCTTCGTGGCCATCCACAGCGACGCCTGGCCCTCTCGGCCCTGGTGCCGCTGGGAGGCCAACCGGGCGCGCGAAGCGGACCTGCCCTTCCTGGTGGTCGAGGCCGGCGAAGAGGGGGGCGAGGAGTCCTACTCCTACCCGGGAGCGGCGCCTCGGATCCGCTGGCGAGGCCCGAGCAGCTGCCCCGAGGTGGTCGACGCCGCCATCCGGGTCGCCCTGCGCTGGGAGCTCTGCCGCGCGCGGCTGACGGCCAAGGCCGAGGCCCTGGGTGGGCGCAGGGTCCTGGTCGTTCCGCATCGGCCAGACCTGGTCGACGGCCTGCGGGCGATGCGCCAGGGGGGCGAGGGGCTACCGCTGCTGCTGCACCCCGATCCACCGCTGCAGGCGCTGGATCGTGCGCACTTCAAGCGCCACCTGCCCGACCTGGAGCTGCGAAGCGCGGGCGAGGGGGAGGGGGAGGGGGAGGGACAGGAGCAGACGCTGAAGCTGCGCGTGCAGGTCTCGGTCTCGGAGCCCGAGGAGGCCACGCTCCTCGCCCAAGGGGCCAGCCTGCTGCATGTCAAGGCTGTGCAGATCGCGGTGGCGCGGGCCCTCCTCCAGCGCGGCGCCAGCATCGCCTACGGCGGCGACCTGCGTCCGGATGGCTTCACGCTGCTGCTCTTCAACCTCGTCGAGGCCAGCAACCGGCAGTCTGGAGGGGAGGGTCTGGCGCCGATCGAGGCCTTCGTCGGCTGGCCCCAGGCCATCGGCAACGACCGAAAGGCCTGGGCTGCGTTTGCGCGGACCGCGATCCGGCACGTCATGCCCCAGCCGGAGGATCCGCTGATCGATCTGCACGAGCTCAGCCCCAAGGGCGAGAAGATCGACGCCCGGAAGGGGGATCCCGAGCGCTACGCCTGGAGCCGCGGCAGCTCCGAGATGCGGCAGGCGCTGGCGGGGATCCGCTCCCCACCGGGCAAGCCCCTGCCCGAGGCGCAGGCCCTGGTGGCCCTGGGCGGCAAGGTGGGCGGCTTCTTCGGCACCGTGCCCGGCGTGCTGGAGGAGATCGTGCTCTCCTGCCGGGCCCGAAAGCCGGTCTTCCTCTGTGCGGGTTTCGGTGGCGCCACCGCCCTGGCGGCGGCCCTGCTCGGGCTGCCCTCGCCGGTCTCGCGGGACGAGGCCTGGGCCCGGCTGCGTCGGATCGACATCGAGCAGGCCTCCACCCACGCCTGGGCCGGGCCCGAGCACCCGCTTCCCTCCGCCGAGGCCCTGGGCGAGGAGCTCGTGGCGCGCGGCGGGGCAAGCGCGGCGCTGGGGACGCACCTGAGCGAGGCACAGCAGGCCGAGCTGGCCACCACCACCGACCCCGACACCATCGTCCGCCTGGTCCTGACCGGGCTGGCACCCGTACCCCAAGGAGCCCCGACATGAACAGAGCACGGACCTTCGCCGACCTGCAGGAGAACGAGCTGCTCGATGTCTTGCAGTCGACCGGCCGAATGGAGCCGCGAGCAGAGCTGAGCGAGGCCCGGGCCGACCGGCGGGGCTGGTTCGACAAGCCCTGGCGCTACGGGAATCACCAGGTCGGGTTCGTGCCGAACACGACCACGGCCGACCCGGTCCTGGAGATCCTCCCCGGCGGCGGCCAGGGGGCGGACGCGGGGCTGGAGAACCAGCCCCTGGTCGTGAAGCTCGACCGGGTGCGGGTCGAGGACTACCCCGGGGTCGGCGGCCACGACATCGTGGTCAACGTCGAGGGCACCCACCGCCAGGGGGAGGGGACGGTCCCCCTCTCGTTCAACCAGGCCTATCGGGTGGGGCGGCAGGACTTCGCGGGGGTCGCGGGCACCACCGTGTTTCGCGGGGTCAACCCCGGGCGGCAGGGGCTGGGCCTGAAGTTCACCACCCTGCATGTGGCCAGCCAGGGGGGCAAGGCCTTCAAGACCCTGCTGGACTCCCCGGCGATCCGGGCCGGCCTGACGCTGTTGAACGCGGCGCAGCCGGCCCTGGCGCCGCTGACGGCGACCGCCCAGAGCCTGCTGGAGAGCCTGCTGGACACCGAGAAGGCCGCCGTCCAGGTCTTCGAGCTGGGCCTGGACTTCGACACGGAGGCGCCCGCCGGGTACCGCCTGGCGCTGGGATCGTACATCGTGGCGCAGGTGCCCCGGGACGGCGTGATCCACTGGGAGGAGTGGCGCTGGGACCGGCGGGTGCAGGCCGTGGTGCGGGAGGGGAGCCGGGAGGAGTACCTGCCGTACAACACGCTGGTGTTCCGGGTCAGCCGGTGGGTGGAGTGAGGCGGACGGGTGCCTTCGTCGCCTGGGATGTGTTCCTCTGTCACGCCAGCGCCGACAAGGAGGCCGTGCGGGCGCTCGCGGCGGCCCTGGAGGGCGCGGGGAAGCGGGTCTGGCTCGACGAAAAGGAGATCGGCCCCGGAGCCTCGATCCCGGACAAGGTGAACGAGGGCCTGGCGCGGAGCCGGTGGCTGGTGGCCTGCCTGTCGGACCGGCAGCTGGCGTCGGGCTGGGCACAGGGCGAAGTGGATGCCGTGCTGCACGCCGAGCTGTCCGACGGGGCGACGCGGGTGGTCCCCGTGATCGTCGGGGAGCTGGACGAGGCGCACCTCCCGCCGCTGCTACGGGCGAAGCGGCGCGTGGACTGGCGGAGCACCGCCGGCCAGGGCGAGCTGCTGGCCTGGGTCTCGGGAGCGCCGCGCGCGCCGCGGGGCAAGACCACCGAGCGGCGCCTGCGCCTGCGGGCCGAGGGCGACCAGCTCGAAGCGCGGTGGGTAGGGGGAGAGGAGGATCAACACCGCTTCGACCTGCCGATGGTCAAGGGCGACGACGACGATCACCGCTGGTACCTGGAGCAATACCTGCGGCTGCCGGGGCCGGGGGACCACGCGCGGGCGAGGCGTTTCGAAGAGCGGCTGCAACAGTGGGGCGAGCGGCTCCACGCGGACCTGTGGACCCACGGCGGGACCCACCCGCTCGACGCGCTGGCCGGCACCGCCGGCCCGAAGGTGCTGACCCTGGTCTCGGACGACCCCGGGGTGCTGTCCCTGCCATGGGAGCTGCTGCGCACCCCCGCGGGCTCGCTGGTCTTCCGCGACGTGAGCATCCGCCGCCAGTTCCCTGGCACGCCGGCGACGAGCGCGCCGGTGGTGGCGGTGCCGCTGCGGGTGCTGCTGGTGATCGCGCGGCCCACGGATACCGGCTTCATCGACCCGCGCACCAGCGCAGCGCCGGTGCTCGACGCGCTGGACCGGCTGGGCGGAAACGTCCACGTCGACTTCTGCGAGCCCCCGACGCTTCCGGAGCTGGACCGACGGCTGACGGCCGCCCGCGAGACCGGCCAGCCCTTCCACGTCGTGCACTTCGACGGGCACGGGGTCTACCTGCGCCAGTCCGGGGTGGGGGCGCTCTGCTTCGAGCAGCCCGACGCGACGAAGGACCTGGTCGAGGGGCGGCGGCTGGGCGAGCTGCTGGCGGCGATGCGGGTGCCGCTGGCCCTGCTGGAGGCCTGCCAGACCTCGGACCTGGACAAGGAGGTCTTCGGCTCGGTGGCGCCGGCCCTCTTGCAGCACGGCGTGGGCAGCGTCATCGCGTTCTCCCACTCGGTGACGGTCACGGCGGCCCGGCTGTTGGTCCAGGCCTTCTACGAGGGGCTCTGCGACGGCGCCTCGGTCGGCGAGGCCCTGCTCCGCGGCCGCCGGGCGCTCCAAGCCGATCCCCGGCGCGACATCGGCCGGCGCGAGAGGATCGAGCTACACGACTGGCACATCGCCCAGCTCTACCAGGTGGGAGAGGACCCGGTGATGGTCCCCGGGGGCGCCCCGGCGAAGAAGGGCGGCAAAGCGCTTCGCGGCCGGCCGCCGGACAAGCACTTCCCGCCGCCGCCGCTCTACGGCTTCACCGGCCGGGCCGGCGACCTGCTGGCGCTCCGGCGCGCCCTGCGCAAGCACCCGGCCGTGGTGGTGCACGGCATGGGGGGCATGGGCAAGACCAGCCTGACGCGCGAGGCGGCGCACTGGTGGGCCCGCACCGGAGAGCGGGCCGGGGGCGCCTGCTTCACCACCTTCGAGCGGCGCGCCGGCCCCATGGTCGCCTGTCGGGAGCTGCTCGCCTACGTCCATGGCGCCGATGCGGTTCCCGGCTCGGACGAGGAGGCCTGGGTGCAGGCCGTGGCCCTGTTCCGCGAAGAGCCGCTGCTCTGGATCTGGGACAACTTCGAGAGCACGCTGCCGCAGTACGCAGCAGACGCCTACCCGGAAGAGGACCGCCGCGACCTGCGCCGGCTGGTGCGCGAGCTGACCGACCCGGCGTATCGGCCGCAGGGCTGGCTGGTGGTCACCTGCCGGTCCGCGGCCTCGGGCCTGCCCGGGATCAAGGCGCTGCACCTGGGCGGCCTGGGCAGCGGGGACGCCCTGGACCTGGCCGAGCTGGTCCTGGACCGCCACGACGTGCCGGTGGGCTCGGCCGGCTTCGAGCGGTCTGAGATCGAGGAGCTGGTCCGGGTGCTGGACGGCCACCCCCTGTCCCTGGAGCTGGTGCTGCCCCACCTCGACAAGCTGACGCCCGCTGCGGTGCGTGCGGAGTACCGGCGGCTGCTGGACCGCTTCGCCAACCCGGAGGCGGAGGAGGACCGGAACAAGGGGCTGCGGGCCTCGCTGGAGTTCTCGACCTCCAGGCTGAGCGAGGCGGCCAGGGCGGTGCTGCCGCGGCTGGCGTGGTTCGAAGGTGGGGCTTTCGAGGTGAACATCATCGACCTCGTCGGCCTGGAGCCCGCCGCCTGGGAGGCCGTCCGCGCCGAGCTGGAGGGCGTGGCCCTGGTGCGGGAGGAGGACGCGGGCGTCCAGATCGGCGGGCGCCCCTTCCTGCGCTTCCACCCGACCCTGCCCTTGTCGGCCTCGCCGGAGCTCGAGGCGGCCGAGCGCTTCGTAGAGATCTACCGGGCGCTGGCGGGGGGCATCGACCAGGCCCTCGATGGCGGCTCCCCCGCCGGCGGGATGGCGTGCGCGGCCCGGGAGGAGGGCAACCTGCGGCGGGCGGTCCGCGCCGCCTTCGACCGGGGCGACGGGCGGGAAGCGTGGTTCATCGCGAACACGGTGGGCAGCTACCTGGAGCGCGCCGGCCGCCCCAAGGAGCAGGCCCGCTGGGCCGCCGGGGTGCGACAGCGGCTGGGGGCGCTGGCCCCCGAGGGCGGCGCGGAGAGCGACGAGGGGCTGGCCGCCGAGCGGCAGCACGCCTGGGGCCTGTGTCTGGAAGGCAGGGCCCAGGATGCGGTGGACCTGCTCCAGGCGCAGCTCCTGCGACTTGAGGGGGCCGCCGGTCGAGAGCATCAGGTAGCGCCGTGCAGATTCTTCCTGGGGCGGGTGCTACTGCACTCCGGCCGCCCCGACCTCGCCCTGGGCCCGCTGGAGGCGGCGGCGGCGGGCTTTGCAGAGCTGGGCGAGCGGGCCAACCTCTCGGCGGCCCTGGGGGACCGGGCCAACGCGCTGCACGACCTGGGCCTCCTGGACGAGGCGCTAGAGGTGTCGGAGCGTGGGCTCGCCATCAACCGCGAGCTTGGCCGCACACAGGCGGTCGCCGCGGGGCTCGGGCAGACCGCCGCGATCCTCGCCGCCCAGCAGCGCCATGTCGAGGCGGACCGCCGCTACGACGAGGCCCTCCAGGCCGCCCGCGACGTCGGCGACGCCGGGCTGGAGGCGGCCACCCTCCAGCACCAGGGCCTCCTCGCCCGGAACACCGGCGACCTCGACCGCGCCGTCGCGCTGTTCCACGACGCACTGGACCGCTTCGGCCGGGCCGTCGACGAGGGCGGTGAGATGCAGACCTCCGACCTGCTCGGCAGCGCCGAGCAGCTTCGCGGACACCACGACGCCGCCCGCGCCTGGAACGCCCGCGCCCGCGAGCTGGCGATCCGCCTGGGCGATCGGCGCCAGCTTGCGGCCACCGCCCACAACCTGGGCATCCTGCACCAGGTGATGGCCGAGGACCCGGACCTGGCCGCCGAGCGTCCCGCCCTGCTGGGCCAGGCGGTGGCCTCGGTCGAGGAGGCGCTGGCCATCTGTCGCGAGCTGAACACCGAGCCGGACATCGCCGCCTCGCTCTTCCAGCTCGGCGTCCTGCACCGCCTGCTCGGCGACCTCGACACCGCCGAGCGCCACGCGCGCGAAGCCCTCGCCATCCGCGAGCGCCTGCGCTCCCCCGACACCGTGAAGGACTACGCCAACCTCGAACAGATCGCCCAGGCCCGCGGCGACGCCGCCGCCGCCGCCCGCTGGGCCGCCCGCAAGGAGGAGCAGCTCGCCGAGCTGGATCGCCTCGCCCGAGGCCCTGCCGACAACCCCACCCGCGTCCCCAGCCAGCTCCTCGACGCCCTGCGCCAGCTCGCTGCCGCGGCCCACCACCACCGCAGCACCGGCACCCCGCCCTCCGCCGAGCTGGCCGAGGTCCTCGCCCAGCTCTCCCAGGCCCCGCCGCCGCTGCCGGCCGTCGGCGCCTTCCTCAGCGGCGTCGCCGCCGGTGACCCGGTGCCCGCCGTGCCGGGCGGGCTCCCCGAGGAGATCGCGGGGCTGCTGCAGGCGCTGGCCAAGGCGACCGCGGGCTGAGGCCGGGCTGGTCACACCAGGTCGAGTCCGCGGAGGGGTGCATCTGGTTCCTGAAGCTGTGCAAGCGGGAATGGACAGACGTAGCGATCCTTTGGGACTCAGAGAGCCCTGCTACGTCCGCACACCCAACCCTGGCCGCGCTCGACTCTGTATTGCAGGCTGACGATACGCCACGCCCACCAAGGTACCAACGAGATGACTGCTCATCCTCCGAGGAACTTGACCTCAATCCAAGTTGCTCATGGGATGAACGCTCATCCTACAAGCAACTTGGGTGGCGAGCCACCTTTCCCCCTGCCAACCCACCCTCTCCCTCGCCCCCCAAATCGGAAACAGCGGGTGCTGGAAGCCGGACGACCCCCCTCCGCCTCGCTCCGCTCGGCACCTCCCCCCGCAAGCGAGGGGAGGGTGAGAGCAAATCAACCCTCCCCCTGCTCGCGGGGAGAGGTGGCCCGAAGGGCCGGAGTTACTCTCTTGGCTGTCAAGCCGGAATTGGTAGCGACCTGGGGGCGAAACGCTTCGGGCCGACGATGTGCGTGACGCGGCGAAGAGGTCAACAGTGCCTACGACCGTGCCACTACGGAGGCTGGCCACGCCGCTGTCGTCGAAGCCCATCCCCCCTTCATCGTCGCCATCGCGGTGGGCCGCGACAAGGATGTCGTCAACCCCATCGCCGTCGACGTCTCCGGCAGCCGGGAGGAGTACCTGCCGTACACCACGCTGGTGTTCCGTGTCAGCCGGCGGGTGGAGTGAGGGGAGGTCGGTCGACGCTGACGCGGCGCTCCTGAGAAGAGCGGTGCCAGACCCTACGGATCGACCACCTGGAAGGCCGAGACGTTGACATGCAGGCCGAGCGTCTTGACGGCCATCATGCCGAAGACGGTCTTCTCCGCGACACCGCTGATCTCGATCACCGTGCCCGGCGCGAGGGCGAGGACCCGGTCCGCGTCGGCCTTGGCGAAGGAGATGGCGAACGACGGCATCGCCGAGACGCCAACCATCCCTGAGGGAATGGCTGGAGTGGCCGGATCATGGTGGTTCACGAACACCCGGTCCTTGGTCTTGATCTTCGAGTTCCGGTAGAGCGTGACGATGTTGGGGCCCGATACACCGTCGTAGACGACCCGGAGGGTCACGGGCTGACCATCCAGGTCCTTTACGAAGGTCTCACCGACCAGCTTCTGGTACGGTACGGTCGCTGCGGCTTGCGCGGGCGCCGCGACCTCTTGCGCGCGGGCGAGCGGGACGAAGCAGGCAAGGGAGAGGGCGAAGAGGAGGATGGAGGAGCGCATCCGGCCGCTGTAGCGCGAGGAGGTGGACGCATCAATGCCCTCACAGATCCGGCGAGGCGTTCACGCCCCATGATAGGTGGCTCCTCCATGACCCCCGACAAGCTCCAGCTCTTCGACGCCGTGCGCGCCACCCTCGACGCCGAGCTCGCCGCGATCGAGCGCGTCGCCGCGATGGCCCGCGACGAGGCCACCAGCGAGGAGACTCGCTCCGAGGGCAAGTACGACACGCGCGCGACCGAAGCGTCCTACCTGGCTCGCGGGCAGGCCGTCCGGGTCGCCGAGCTGCGCGGGCTCTGCGCCTGGTTCCGCGAGCGCGAGCCGCTGCCGAGCGAAGATGGCGTGGCCCTGGGCTCCGTGGTGCGGGTGTCGGGGCCTCGCCCGGGCTGGCTGCTGCTGGCGCCGACGGGCGGGCCGACGGTGCAGGTGGCGGGCATCGCGGTGCGGCTGATCTCTCCCGACTCGCCGCTGGGCAAGGCGATGCTCGGGGTGGAGCAGGGGGACAGCTTCGAGGTGGAGGGACCGCAGGGCATCGTCTCCTACTGTGTGGAGGATCTTCTCTGAGGGCTCGCGCCGGGCTAGACGGCCCTCTTCCCCGGAGCCTCCGAGATGTCCGAACTCCTCTCCACCGCGGTGGGCCGCTTTCGCCTGATGAGCCTGCTGGAGGGCCTCTCCTACGTGCTGCTGATGGGCGTGGCGATGCCCTTGAAGTACATCGCCGGCTTCCCCGAGGCGGTCCGCGTGGTGGGCAGCCTGCACGGCGCGCTCTTCATCTTCTTCGTGCTGGCCCTGGCGGCGGCGATGCGCGAGGCGCGCTGGAGCCTGGCGAGGGGCGCCTGGTTCATGGTCCTGTCGATGATCCCGCTGGGCGCCCTGGTGATCGAGGCCCAGGCCCGCCCGACGAACCCTCAGGTAGAACCTTAAGGCAGCCGCGCCCGCAGCCAGGCGCCGATGTCGGCGATCTGCTCGACGCAGACGGCGTGGGCCATCGGGTAGTCCTTGAACACCACATCGCGGCCCGGCGTCGCGAAGACCTGGTACGCGGCCTTGCCGGCGAAGTGCGGGACGACGTCGTCCTGGCGGCCGTGCGCGAAGAGGATGGGGGTCTTGGCGTTGGCGGGGTGGCCTTCGGCGAGGGCCTCGGGGCGCAGCAGGTAGGCGGAGAGGACCATCAGGCCGGCCAGGGTCGCGGGGTGGCGGTGGCCGAGGTGCAGGGCCAGCGCCCCGCCCTGGCTGAAGCCGGCGAGCACGATCCGGCTGGCGGGGATGCCGCGAGACTCCTCCTTGGCGATCAGGGCGGCGACCGCCTCGCTGCTGGCCTTGATGTCGGCCTCGTCCTCGCGGCCGGCGGACTGGAAGTCCAGGTGCCGGATGTCGTACCAGGAGGGCATGACATAGCCGCCGTTGATGGTCACCGGCCGCTGCGGCGCGTGGGGGAAGACGAAGCGGGCGTGCGGCATGCCCAGCATGGGTACGACAGGCTCGAAGTCGTGGCCGGAGGCGCCCAGCCCGTGGAGCCAGACGACGCTGGCGGTGGCGGGGACCTTGGACTGGACTTCGACGCAGGTGAGGGGAGTCATGGGTGTCCTTTTAGCTTGCTGGGGCAAAGCACTCCGCGACCCGACTCCGGGCCTCGGCCAGGGTCTCGCTGCGCAGCACGGCGGTGCGGGCCTCGCCCCCATCGCTCTCGTCGTCGAGGAAGTGCTTGCAGAGCTGCTTGAGGCGGCCGAGCGTGGCCCGGTCGGGATCGCCGTGGCGGCCGCGCGAGGACTGCGAGAACTGCTCCTGACAGGAGTCGAGGTAGCGCAGCAGGGCCTGGTGGCGCTGGGCGGAGTCGATGCGGGGGAGGGGCTCGCCCCGCAGCCAGGCGGCCAGCTGGACGAAGATCCAGGGGTTGCGCATGGCCCCGCGGCCGACCATCAGGCCGTCGCAGCCGGTCTGGCGCAGCATGGACTCGGCGCTCTGCACATCGACGACGTCGCCGTTGCCGATGACCGGCACCCGCAGGCGGTCGACCACGGCGGCGATGGTCTCGAGCTCGCGCTGGCCGCTGAAGAGATCGGCGCGGGTGCGCCAGTGCACGGTGACGGCCTCGGCGCCCTCTTCCTGGGCGATCCAGGCGATCTCGGGGGCGTTGCGCGCCTGGTGGTCGAAGCCGGCCCGCATCTTGACCAGCAGCGGCACCTGCACGGCGGCCCGCACGGCGCGCACGATCTCGGCGACGAGCTGGGGCTCCTTCATCAGGGCGCTGCCGCCGCTGTGGGCGCAGACCTTCTTGCTGGGGCAGCCCATGTTGATGTCAATCGCGCTGCAGCCCTGGTCCTGCATCAGGCGGGCGGCCTCGGCCAGGACCTCGGGGCGGCGGCCGTAGACCTGGACGACGACGGGGCGCTCGTCGGGGTCGAAGGCGGCCATGCGCAGCCAGCGCTCTTCGCCCCGGGCGATGCCCTCGCCGGGCACGAACTCGGTCCAGGTCATGCCGACGGGGCCCATGGCGCGGACGAGGCGGCGGAAGGCGAGGTCGGTGACGCCCTCCATCGGGGCCAGGACGAGGCCGGGCTCGACGCGCAGATCGCGCACCTGGAAGGAGATCGGCAGCCCGCGGGGGCCAATGACGGTGTTGGCGTGCATCGGCGGCAGGTTAACGCCGCCGCCCCGACCTGGAGCAGGGATGCAACGGCCACCGAAGGCGCTCAGCGTGACGAGAGAGGGGCAGCCCGACGGCTTCGTGCCGCCCGCGGTCCTGGTGCCCCAGGTGCTGGACGGGGGCTACACCCGCCTGCTGGTGAGCGTGCCGGCCGAGGGGCTGGTGGCGCTGCACCAGGAGCTGCTGAGCCTGCTCACCCCGCCCTGGAAGGTGCTCTATGTGCGGCTGACCGACCGCGCGGTGGGGCAGCTGGAGAAGCCGCAGCAGCTGGTCGGGGTGGACCTCGGGCCGGCGGCGGTGTTGGCGGCGCTGGAGGAGTGCAAGGAGCTGATCTACGAGGACGGGCGCCACCAGCTCTGGGTGCGCGGCCACCGCGGCGAGCAGGTGGTGCTGGAGGAGCTGGGGGTGATCTACGTCTACCCGGACGATCCCGCCTCCCGGGAGGTCTGCGAGCGCCACGGGCTGGTCGAGCAGGTGCGGGTCACGACGATGGCCGACCGCGACTATGTGCAGGTCAACTTCCTGGCCGAGGCCGACGCGCAGGAGGATCGGCTGCGCTTTCGCCTGGGACTGCAGAGCTGGGCGGGGTGAGCGTCCATGTGCTGATCCCGGCCCGCGACGAGGGGCCGCGTGTCGGGGCCACGGTCCACGCCGTCCAGCGGGTGCTGGCGGGCGCGCGCGTGCTGGTGATCGATGGTGGCAGCCAGGACGACACGGCCGAGCGCGCGGTGTCAGCCGGGGCCTCGGTCATCGCCCAGCGCGGCACGGGCTACGCGGGGGCCCTGCTGACCGGCTACCGCGCGCTGCAGGCCACCGACGCCTCGCAGGTCGTGCAGCTGGACGCCGACGGCCAGCACCCCGCGGACGCGGCCCCTCGGCTGCTGGCCCTGCTGGGAGACGGGCGGCACCTCGTGACGGCCAGCCGGCAGGGCACGGGCAGCGGCGGGCAGTGGTCTCGACGGGCCGGCAACCGCGCCCTGGCCTCGCTGGTGCAGGCGATGACCGGGACCCGCCTGCACGACGTGACCAGCGGGTTCTGGGCGATGGATCGATACGCCCTGGACCTGCTGGCCCTGCACATGCCCGCCGACTGCGCCGACGCCAACATCCGCATCCTGGCGGTGCGGCTGGGCCTGGGACCGGTCGAGGTCCCGGTGGCGATGTCGGCGCGCGCCTCGGGGCGCTCGATGCACGACGGCTGGCACGGCCTCGCCAACTTCGGCACCAGCCTGCGCCGGGCGGTCCAGGCCGGGCGCGCCATCACAAGTTCGCAGGACAGGGGCGACGCTCGGGGCTAGCATGTCCGGCATGGCCTCCCTCCCCACCTCGGCCGACCGCTTCGTCGGGGCGACCCTCGCCGGGCGCTACCGCCTGCTCGATCTGATCGGCCAGGGCGCCGCCGGTCGGGTCTACCGGGCGGTCCAGGAGCCGATGGGCCGCGAGGTGGCGGTCAAGATCATGCACAGCCTGGCCGGCCCCGAAGAGGCCCACGACGTCGAGGTCCGCTTCCTGCGCGAGGCGGCCCTGGCCGGCCGGATCCAGCACCCCAACGTGGTCACCCTGCACGACTTCGGCCGGACCGCCGAGGGCGACTGCTACATCGTGATGGAGCACCTGCGGGGGCGGACCCTGCGCTCGCTGATGCGCGACGGCCCCCTGCCGGTCCCGCGCGCCCTGCGCATCTTTGAGCAGCTGGTCCTCGGCCTGCGCGCCGTCCACAAGGCGGGGATGGTCCACCGGGACATCAAGCCCAGCAACATCATCCTGCTGAAGGCAGACGACGGCGGCGACTTCGTCAAGCTCTTCGACTTCGGGCTGGTCAAGGGCGACGACGAGGTCACGATCTCGCAGAACGGCGTCTTCATGGGCACCCCGCACTACGTCTCGCCCGAGCAGGCCCGCGGCCTGGACGCCGACGAGCGGGCTGACCTCTACTCGGCCGGCGTGGTGCTCTACCGGCTGCTGACGGGGATGTTGCCCTTCTACGCCGACAACCCGCTGTCGGTGGCGGCGATGCACATCCGCGAGCCGGTGCCGCCGATGGCCCATATGGCGCCGGACATCGAGGTCCCCGCGCCGGCCGAGGCCCTGGTCGCGCGCCTGCTGGAGAAGGACCCGGCGCAGCGCCCGCCCGACGCCGACGCGGTCCTGGCCGAGCTGGCCGCGCTCCGCCAGGCGCTGGGCCTGGCGGAGGAGTCCTCGGTGCTGCCGGCGCCCTCGGAGCCGGTCGAGCTCCCGCCGCTGCCGGGCCGACGCCGGGGTCCGCTGCTGATGGGCCTGGGCCTGCTGGTCGTGCTGGGAGGGGGGGGAGGCCTGGCCTGGCTGAGCCAGCGTGCGCCTGCTCCGCGTGAAACGCTCCCCCTCGCAGCGGCGCCGGTCGCCCTCCAGGCCCTCGAAGCCGAGCCGGTCGAGGCGCCCCCGGTCGAGGCGCCCCCGGTCGAGGCGCCCCTCCCTCGCGAGGTGGTCCTGTTGATCTCCAGCGAGCCCGGCGGGGCCGAGGTGCGCTGGGGCGAGACGTTGCTGGGGACCACCCCGCTGGCCCGCGGTGTCACGGTCTTGGAGGGCGAGGGCGGGCCGCAGCAGCTCAGCCTCAGCCTGAAGGGGCACCGCTCCGCGACGGTCGAGGTGGACCTCGACCAAGAGCGGGCCACCGGTCACGCGGTCCTCGCCGCGCTGCGCAGCCCGGAGCCCGCCTCCGCGGCTCCTCGCTCGACCCGGGCCATCCTGGTCGACGAGGTTCGCTTCAGCGCCGAGCAGGCCGAGGCGGCGCTCCGCTGGCTGAACAGCGCCGACAGCGACAGCCTGCGCGCCTCGGGCATCGCCCCGCGCCAGGCCAACATCATCCTGGATGGGCGGCCCTTCGAGAGCGTGCAGGCCTTCGGCGACACGCCCTACATCGGCACCAAGACGGTGCAGAGCGTCCTGGACCAGGTCTCGGCGCCCTAAGGCCGCAGGACCAGCGCGGTGCCGTCGCCGTCGGCGGCGAGGCAGTGGACCTCGCCCTTCTCGGCGCTCTGGCAGGCGATCCGGGTGTCCTGCGAGAGGTTCAGCGGCGCCCGCGCGGTGCCCCGGGCTCGCACCTTGCCCAGGAGCACGTACTCGCCGGCCGGCAGGCGGGCCTCGCCGCCGGGGTTGCCCTTGAGCAGGCGGGCGCCGGCGCTGTCCTCGACCGCCAGCCACTGGACCAGCTCGTCCTGGCTCTCCAACAGGAGGAGGGCCTCGCCACCGGAGGGGCCGGGGACAGCGGGGGGGGCGTCGCCCGCTGCGGCGGCCAGGGCCGGGTCGGGGAGCGGCGGCGCCTTCGCGAGCTCGACGGGAGCTACCCGGACCTGCGTGTAC
>ERZ761602.3579-NODE-3579-length-21687-cov-21.269000_pt1 | contig 21687 bp, 13 predicted proteins | sample MGYA00512165_ERZ761602 | MGnify/ENA primary metagenome ERZ761602 (study PRJEB28899, sample SAMN02445085) | bioreactor sludge metagenome | biome: EBPR sludge; isolation source: Thorneside wastewater treatment plant | place: Australia: Brisbane, Thorneside...
TCTGGTTTTGCGATCATATCAAGCAAAAGTATATACTTTTTACAAGCTCTCCCCTCTTGCATTGTATCTCCGAGGCAACACTCAATCTCATCAAGACATTTGCAACCAATCATTTTTGCCATATTCATGAGAAGAATGGTAAATTTGAACTATTCACAAGAACTCAAAAGAATCAATGCAAGGAAAACAACTTAAAAAACTCGAAGCAGAACTTTGGAAAGCTGCCGATCAGCTCAGAGCAAATAGTAAATTAACTGCTTCAGAATACTCGATGCCCGTTTTAGGGCTTATATTTTTACGTCATGCCTTTAATCGCTTTGAAAAGGCGAAAGTCACGATAGAACAAGAGTTACCCGTCCACCCTAAGCGAGGCAGAAGACCCATAACTAAAAAAGATTTTGAGGAACGGAATGCTATGTTCTTACCGGAGCAAGCACAGTTCCATTATCTTGTCAATTTACCGGAAAATATTGATATTGGTGAAGCCATTGATAATGCCATGAAACTCATCGAAGACGAGTATGACAATCTCAAAGGCGTATTGCCCAAAAACTTTTCTATTTTCAGCAAAGACCTATTGCGAGAGCTGCTCCGCATTTTTAATAAAGAAGTCTTGCAAAAAGCAGAAGGTGATTTATTCGGAAAGATTTATGAATACTTCCTCAATAAGTTCGCTATGACAGGCGCACAGGAAGGTGGCGAATTTTTTACACCCATGAGCTTGGTGCAAACTATTGTCAATGTTATTGAACCCGATCACGGCATTGTCTTCGATCCGGCTTGTGGTAGTGCCGGTATGTTTGTACAAACAGGGTATTTTATTGAAAATGAAGGATTAAGACCTGCTGAGAAAGTGACGTTTTATGGGCAGGAAAAAGCGGAACTTAATACGAAACTTGCCAAAATGAATCTTGCCGTTCACGGATTGGAAGGCAATATACAGGAAGGCAATACTTTTTATGAAGATAAACATTCGCTTATCGGTAATGTTGATTTTCTCATGGCTAATCCCCCATTTAATGTGGACGGCGTGGACAAAGAAAAAGATATTGTCAAACGTGATCCGCGGCTTGTGTTAGAGAATAAAGTCATTATGCCTAAAAATGATAATGCCAATTATTTATGGATTCTCTATTTCTACAATTATTTAAAACCGACCGGTAGAGCAGGTTTTGTTATGGCTTCTTCTGCAAGCGATGCCGGTCATAGCGAAAAAGACATACGGGAGAAATTGGTTAAAACAGGTGCCGTTGATGTGATGATGGCAATTGGCAATAACTTTTTCTATACTCGTTCCCTGCCCTGCACTTTATGGTTTTTTGATCGTGGGAAAAGCCTCACCCTTGATCCCTCTCCACTTGGAGAGGGACTTGTTACCGTTGAGACACAGATTCCTGCTCAACTTTTGGCAAATGCAAAAAAATTGAGAAAAAATCAAACAGAAGCTGAAGACTTGCTTTGGCAGCTATTAAGAAACAGGCAGCTCAATAATTTGAAATTTAGAAGACAGCACCCACTAAAGGTAGGATTTATACTTGATTTCTATTGTGCAGAAGCAAAATTAGGAATTGAAATTGACGGCGGTTACCACTCTCGGACTGAACAGAAGGAATATGATGAAACAAGAACTAAAATTATTAATGAATACGGTATTCGTATTATCAGGTTTGTAAACGAACAAGTTCTTCAAAACACAGAACAAGTTCTCAAAGATATTGTCTCGGCTTCATCTCCCTTCTCCAACCGGAGAGGGGCAGGGGTGAGGACAAAAGACACTGTTTTAATGCTCGATGCTCGCAAGATTTACCGAAAAGTAACAAGTAAAGTCAATGACTTCAGCCCGGAGCAATTAGACAATCTTATTTGTATTGTCAATCTTTACAGAGGAAATACAGAAAAATTTTCCGATACGGTGAATCGCTATCGGCATAATTCTGAGGACTATTCACAAAAAGCAGCCAAAGTGATGAAGGATGTACAATCTCATGTGAAGAAAATACTGAAAACGCTCAGTTCTTTCACTTTGAAACAGGACTCAAAGTCTATGAAAATTGACAAAATTATTCCCGAATGGCATACATTGCACAAGGAAGCAGAATCAATTTTTGCATTACAAACAACATTGATAAACACTGTAAAGAACAATAAGAATCATCGGTTCATTGCAGAAATCGCGCTTCAGACGAAAGCATTGCGCAAGCCGCAAGATACATTTGTGAAGCAAATCTTCGATGCCATCAATGGCGCAATTAAACAATATCAATTGGGTAAAAATAAAGAATGGAAAGAATTACAGATTAAAGAATTACTGGAGCAATTAAAAGCACTACACATGGACCTTGCCGGCAATCCCGATGAGGAAGAACCCGGATTGCTGCATGAAACGGAATATTTTTACAAACAAGCTCTTTGGCTTACAAGTCGTTTCCCCGATGGCGTTTATACCGATGTGGAAGGGCTGTGCAAAGTGGTAAACCAAAAAGAAATAGAAGCCAAAGATTGGAGTTTAAGTCCGGGCAGATATGTCGGCGTTGATACCGCCACCGATGAAGATTTTGACTATGAAGCACGCCTTGCCGAAATTCATATTGAGTTGGAAGGTCTCAATGAGGAAGCTGCTCAATTAGCCCAAACCATTATGAATAATTACAAAGAGATTGCACTATGAGAAAATGTCTGAACCTTTGTTCTGATTCTTTTGATTGCATGATTAATCAGGGTCATCTCCTCATTATAAAAATCACTGTACAGACAAGCATTGCTGAAAGCTATACAGAGGTGGTGATATGAGTGATTCAAATAGTCAATCGTCATTGCCTGATAAGATTTTTTTAGGTATTACTCACATTATTGATAACACAAAATTCAAGGTTGCAGTGTTTCTCAATGCTGAAACCACTCTTATGTATTGGACAATAGGCAATTATATTAATACCAATATAAAAGAAAATCAGCGCACAGAATATGGGAGTAACATCATTGCGACACTGTCGCAACAATTGACCAATAGATACGGTAAAGGATATTCTTACAGTGCTTTAACAAGGATGTGCAAGATAGCAGATATTGTAAGTAAAGACAATATTGCGACACTGTCGCAACAATTGAGTTGGAGTCATTTAGTTGAACTAGCAACTGTTTCAGACGAATTGAAAAGGGAGTACTACATGGCACTCTCTGTTCAAAACCAATGGGGTGTGAGAGAACTACGGGACCAAATGGATAAGATGCTTTTTGAGCGTTCTGTTTCAGCAAAAATGCCTAAAGAAGAAATAAAAAAGCAATTGCAAAATCTAAAAAATCATAACAACATTCATCCCGATTTGATATTTAAAAACACGTATATACTTGACTTTTTGAATCTTCCACAGTTATACACAGAAAGTGATTTAGAAAATGCCCTAATCTCAGGTATTGAAAAGTTTATTATGGAACTGGGTAATGGTTTTGCCTTTTTAGAACGACAAAAGCGTATTTCAGTTGATGGTGAAGACTACCATCTTGATTTGCTTTTTTACCACCGGAAGTTAAAAAGGTTGATTGCTATTGATTTGAAATTGGGAAAGTTTAAACCTGCTTACAAAGGACAAATGGAGTTATACCTGCGTTGGCTCGAAAAATATGAAATGCAACAAGGTGAAGAAAAGCCTATTGGTTTACTGCTTTGTAGTGAAGGCAATACCGAACACATTGAATTACTTATGCTCAATGAACCCGATATTAAAGTAGCCCAATACCTTACCGAATTACCTGACAAACAATGGTTTGCTGATAAACTTCATAAAGCAAAAGAGTTAATAAAGATACATACAAATGTAAAAGAGGATTCATAGATGAAATATACAATACATCGGACACTTCTTGGACTCAATGAGGAAGCTGCTCAATTAGCCCAAACCATTATGAATAATTACAAAAAGATTGCACTATGAGAAAATGTCTGAACCTTTGTTCTGATTCTTTTGATTGCATAATTAATCAGGGTCATCTCCTCATTATAAAAATCACTGTACAGACAATTATTGCTGAAAACTATACAGTGGTGGTGATATGAGTGAAGAAATAACAGAATCTATGTCATTTAAGAAATGGACAAATTTAATTGCCGATAGAATAAAACTGGCACAAACCCATGCTTCATTTAAGGTAAATGAAGAAATGCTGCAATTGTATTGGGAAATTGGAAACTCCATCATTACACAACAAAAACAAGAGGGTTGGGGCACAAAAATCATTGATTTACTGGCGCAAAACTTGGCTGATACTTTTCCAAATAGTACCGGATTTTCCGTGAGAAACTTAAAATATATGAGAGCATTTGCAGAAGCATATCCTCAATACCCAATTGTGCAAGTGCCGCTTGCACAAAGCAATACCGAATTTGTGCAAGTGCCGCTTGCACAAATTACGTGGTATCACCACATCAGTCTTTTGAGCAAAGTAAAGGAGCAAAAAGAAAGAGCTTTTTATATCGTAGAAACGGCTAAAAACGAATGGAGCAGAGATGTGATGTTGCTTCAAATTGAAAGCAAATTATATGAAAGAAATGGAAAAGCAATCAACAATTTCGAAAGCACCTTACCTGATTATCAGTCGGATTTGGCAAAAAGTATTTTTAAAGACCCATATCATTTTGGCTTCTTGACCTTAGCCACCAAGATAAAGGAACTCGAAATTGAAAAATTATTAACCGAAAAAATCACCGACTTTTTACTGGAACTCGGCAAAGGTTTTGCTTTTGTTGGAAGGCAATATGCCATAGAGGTGGACCAAACAGACTACAAAATAGATTTGTTGTTTTACCATACCGTTTTACATGCCTATATTGTCATAGAATTAAAAGCAGGAGAATTTAAACCCGAATACATTTCTAAACTCAATTTTTACATAAGTGCCATAGACGACACCCTAAAGACAGCGAAAGATGAACCGACTATTGGATTGCTTTTGTGTGCCTCAAAAAGCAGTGTAAAAGTGGAATATGCTATGCGTGGCTTAGACAAACCTCTTGGGGTGGCGAGTTATCAATTAGAAGCCTTGGTAAAAGAAAATATAGATAAACTACACCTATTAGAGGATGAAAATGAGCTATAGAATTGATATTGCATTGGAAGGACTCAATGAGAAAGCTGCACAATTAGCCCAAACCATTATGGATAATTACAAAGAGATTACACTATGAACATATATCTGAACCTTTGTTCTGATTCTTTTGATTGCATGATTAATCAGGGTCATCCCCTCATTATAAAAATCACTGTACAGACAACCATCGCTGAAAACTATACAGAGGTGGTGATATGAAGTGGGAGAAAGTAAAAATAGGCGAATTATTTCAGATTAAACACGGCTGGGCATTTAAAGGCGAATACTTTAGCAACGAGGGTGAATTAATAATTGTAACACCAGGTAATTTTTACGAAGGAGGGGGATTTAGGCAAGTTGGGGGGAAAGAGAAGTTCTACACTGGTGATTTTCCTCAAGAATTTTTATTGAAAAAGAATGATGTAATTATAGCAATGACCGAACAAGGTCCCGGTTTATTAGGCAGTCCTGCACTTGTTCCTGCTGATGAAAAGTATCTTCATAATCAGAGAATAGGTTTGATAAACGAAATTGATAATACAAGAATAGACAAAGAATTTATCTATCGATTGTTTTATACAGCAATTGTTCGAAATGAAATTTTTGGCTCTGCAACAGGAACAAAAGTAAAACATACAGCTCCGAAAAGAATTTATAGCATTGAAGTCGAAATCCCCCCGCTCCCCACTCAACGCCGCATCGCTTCTATCTTATCGGCTTATGATGATTTGATAGAGAATAATTTGAAGCGGATAAAGTTGTTGGAGGAGGCTATAAACATATACTATAAAAAACTATTATCAATTGGATATAAAAACTTCACCAATGAAAAACTTAATTCTTTTGTAGATATCATTTCCGGCTTTCCTTTTAAAAGTAATTATTATAATGACAATGGAAAGCACAAAATAGTCACGATTAAGAATGTTCAAGATGGCTTTTTTGTACCTGTAGTTACTGATAGAATTGAGGATCTGCCTGATAATATGAATAAGGCTTTATTTCTCTCTACAGGTGATGTGATTATGTCTCTAACAGGAAACGTGGGTAGGGTTTGTCTTGTATATGGCGATGATTATGTTTTGAATCAACGTGTGGTAAAGCTTTCTTCTAAAGAACCAATAGACCAGTCATTTATATACGCTCTTGTAAGAGATAAAGAAATGCTTACAATTTTGGAAAACTTATCAAACGGCACAGCACAGCAGAATTTGAGTCCTATCAAAATGGGTGAATTACTTATTAGATATCCAAGTTCAAATCTCCGAGAAGATTTCAATAAGAAAGTTTCACCAATGATTGAAATGATTTGTAAGCTCAATATACAAAACACCAAACTTCGTGAGGCGCGAGATATATTATTACCGCGATTGATGAATGGGGAAATAGAGGTATGAGTGAGATAGTAATATACCAGACTGCTGATAATCAAACACAGGTAGAAGTGCAGTTTGAAGGAGAAACCTTTTGGCTCAATCAATACCAATTGGCAGAATTGTTTGACACCGACAGAACGTCCGTTTTAAAGCACCTTCAGAATATATATTCCTCCGGTGAATTATTGGAGGATGCAACATGTGCAAAATTTGCACAAGTTCGTCAAGAAGGAAAAAGAAAGGTGAAACGAGAGGTTTTGCATTATAATCTCGATGCTATTCTTTCGGTTGGCTATCGTGTTAATTCCAAGCGTGGCACACAATTCCGTCAATGGGCAACCCAACGGCTTAAGGACTATTTTGTGCAGGGCTACGCCATTAACGAAAAGCGTTTGGCTGAAAAGCAACAACAAATAGAATATCTGAAAACAGGAATCCGCATCCTTAATCGTGCTATTACACAACAAGCATCCGCCTATGAAAGCCGGATACTTGATACGTTTGCTGTTGGGCTGGCACTGCTTGACGACTACGACCACGAGAAGTTAGATGAGCAAGGTGCAACAGTACTGCAAGCTGTGTATCCAAGCGTTGATGATTATCTTATGTTGATTGCCGGCATGAAATCTGAGTTTGCCTCGGGTGTATTTGCCAAACCAAAAGACGGTAGCTTTGTAAGTTCCGTCCGGCAAATTGAACAGAGTTTTGATGGTAAGGATTTATACCCGAGTATCGAGGAAAAAGCCGCCACACTTTTATATCTGATTGTAAAAAATCACTCGTTTATTGATGGCAACAAACGAATTGGCGCGGCATGTTTCCTGTACTTCTTAGAAAAAAACGGCAAGCTGACAACAACATCACATCAGGAGTACCTTAGTAATCAGGCACTGGCGGCACTTACACTTTTTGTAGCTACAAGCAAACCCGACGAAATGAATATCGTACAACAATTTATTATCAGTATTCTCAATCGAACTATATGACATACGAATACTCAGAAGACACTCTCATAGAACAAACAGCCGTTGATTTGTTTTTCCATCAATTGGGTTGGGACACAATCGTAGCATTCAATAAAGAGAGCTTTGGCGAAGGCAGTACTTTAGGCAGACTGAACAAAAAAGAAGTCGTGCTAAAAAGGATATTCTTGGAAAAAATCAAACAATTTAACCCCGATTTGCCTGAGCAAGCATATAATCAAGCGTATGAAAAACTCATTGAAGAAAATATCACCAAATCATTAGCAGAAATCAATCATGAGAAATATCAATTATTACGCAATGGTATTCCCGTTGTTCTTCCTGCTTCTTCTGACAGGAGAACCGACGGGAGTGAGGTCAAAACGCTCAAGGTTTTTGATTTTGAGAATGTCGAAAACAATAATTTCTTAGCTGTTCAGCAATTGTGGATTCAAGGCAAAAGCAACCGAGAACGCAGACCCGATATTATTGGTTTTGTCAATGGCATTCCGCTTGTTTTTATCGAATTGAAAAATCCGACTAAAAAAGTAAGGGAAGCTTATGATAATAATTTTTTAGACTATGTAGATGTCATTCCACGTTTGTTTCATCACAATGCTTTGGTAATTTTAAGTAATGGCAGAGAAAGCAAAATAGGAAGTATCACATCAAAATTTCATCATTTTCACGAATGGAAACGCATCTCAGAAGAAGATGAGGGTGTGGTTGATTTAGATAGAATGATAATTGGCGTTTGTCATAAGCAAAGACTTTTAGACATTCTGGAAAACTTCATTCTATTTGATAGTTCATTAGGCAAAGTAGTAAAACTCATTGCCCGTAACCATCAATTTATTGGTGTGAACAAAGCCATAGAAAATATCAAGCACAAAGAAGAACTGTATAAACTTGGTAAAATCAGTCTAGAAGAAAAACAAAAACTCGGCGTATTTTGGCATACGCAAGGAAGCGGAAAATCCTATTCTATGGTGTTCTTTTGTCAAAAAATCCATCGCACATTTACTGGCAGTTATACTTTTCTTATTGTAACAGACCGTAATGAATTAGATACGCAGATTTACGGTACCTTTAGCGGTGTCGGAGCGGTACCGCAGGTAAAAGCAGGCGCGAAGGATTCATTAAAAGCCAATAGCAGCCACCATTTGAAAACATTATTGCGTTCGGAGCATCGCTATCTTTTTACGCTTATCCACAAATTCAATTTTGACGAAGAAATCACCAAACGTGACAATATTATCGTCATATCGGATGAGGCGCACAGAACACAAGGCGGAAATTTAGCAATGAATTTGCGAAATGCCTTACCTCATGCCTCCTTTATTGGTTTTACCGGCACACCACTGTTTAAAGACGATGAAATTACGAAGCGCATCTTTGGCGATTATGTTTCTCGTTATGATTTCAAGCGCAGTGTTGATGATGGAGCAACCGTTCCTTTATATTATGAAAACAGAGGCGAACATTTGGATTTGAAAAATCCGCAAATTAATGAGCAAATCAGGGCTGTGATTGATGCCGAAAGTGAAGATTTAGATAGCGATCAACGTAATAAGGTAGAACAACTTTTTGCAAGAGAATATCCGATACTTACTGCAAAAAAGAGACTTAATGCCATTGCAAAAGATGTCGTATGGCATTTTTTAAACAGAGGATACAAAGGGAAAGCAATGTTTGTTGCATTCGATAAACTTGTGGCAGTAATGATGTATGATCGCATCGTGCATCATTGGAAAGAAACCGTCGAACAATTAGAAAAAGATATTACCAAAGGGAAATACGGCGACCAAGAATTATTGGAGAAAAACCGTGAATTGCAATGGATAAAAGAAACGGAAATTTGTGTAGTTGTAAGTTCAGAGCAAAACGAAATCAAGAAATTTCGTGAATGGGATTTAGACATTGAGCCACACCGTGAAAAAATGAATAAAGAAAACCTTGAAGATAGGTTTAAAAAAGAAGATGACCCTTTCCGTTTGGTTATTGTGTGTGCAATGTGGATTACAGGATTTGATGTCCCCACCCTTTCCACATTATATTTAGACAAACCTTTAAAAGCACATACATTAATGCAAGCCATAGCGCGAGCCAATCGCATCAGTGAAGGAAAGAACAATGGCTTGATTGTGGATTATATTGAAACATATACTGCTCTTTTGGACGCTCTGGCAATATATGGTTCCGGCGGAGACAATGGCGGCGGCGGTGGAGATAAGCCGGAAACACCCGTGAAACCCAAGCAAGAACTTATACGACAATTAGAAGAAGCATTAGAAGCAACAGAACTATTTTTGCGTGACGAAGCAGGTTTCGATCTGCAAGAATTAATCAAATCTGAGGGCTTACGCAAATTAGCAGCAATAGAAAAAGCCGTTAATGCTATTTATATTAATGATGAAACCAAACGCAAATTTCAGGTATTGGCAAGAGAGGTTTTCAAGAAATACAAAGCCCTTCAACCCGATAAAGTATTAAACAGCTATGCACCACAGAAAAATGCAATTAATGTCTTGTACTCAGCCATTGAAAATAACATTGAAACTGCTGATGTTTCTGAAATAATGCGTAAAATTCAAAACGTGGTAGATGAATCTATTGAGAATATCATTGCTGAACCACATCTCAATGAGGGTAATATCATTGACCTTAGCGGGCTAAATTTTGAAATGCTCGAAAAGTACTTTTTGAAAGCGAAACATAAGAATATCTTGGTTCAATCACTCAAGGATAAAATTGAAAAACACCTCAAAAAAATGGTGGAACGCAATCCATTGACCGTTGACTATTACAAACGTTATCAGGAAATTATTGAGCAATACAATAAAGGTAAAGATGAAATTATCATAAAAGAAACGTTTAGAAAGTTAATTGAGCTTGTCAATTCCTATTCACAACAAGAAGCAGAAACTAAGCGCGAAGGACTCACAGACGAGCAAAAAGCAATCTTCGATATTTTGCGACAAGGAAAAACATTAGAAGAGAGTGAAAAAAGTGAGATTAAAGAAATATCTATCGGCTTACTCGAAGAATTGAAAAAAGACAAGCTAAGAGTTGAGCAATGGGCTGATAAATCTCTCACCGCAGCGGCTGTCTTTACAACCGTACATCAAACCCTTTTTGACGCTCTCCCCTATCCTACATATCAAACAGATGACATTGACCTAAAAACACAATTAGTCTATGAGCATCTCAAACACCAATATTATGGCGGTGGACGAAGTATCTACGGGCAATATTAAAGAACATACTGTCAGAAAGTTTTTTTGATTTCTGATAATATTGAACTTATTTTGCAATAACAGCTATTAGATAGTATGAAACACAGAAAGAAAAAGTCACTTTTCTTTCTGTGTGGAGATATACATAACAAGAAAATGGCATTTTATGGAGTGTATTGCATTGAGGATGAATCCGAAACAGAAGCAAGCAAAGAAACAATGTCTCGGTTAATATAATAATTGTCTTTTCCTCTCTTTTCTTTTATGAGAACCCCTATATCAACCAATTCAGAGAGATAACGCACCGCCGTTGGACGACTGACCGATAAATCTGCCATAACAAATTCAATCTTCGTGTAAGGATGACGAAAGATATTATTCAATAAATCTTGACTATAAATTTTTGGTCTTTTATCGCGAATCGTGTTTTTATGATTCTGCATACTCAGTTTTATACCATGAATAATATCTATGGTCTGACGGGACATTGTTTCCACAGCATCAAGAATAAAGAGAATCCATTCTTGCCACTCCCCTTTTATTCGGACATTCTGCAATAATCTATAATATTCCGCTTTGTGTTGATTGATATATCGGCTGATATAGAGTATCGGTATATCCAATAATTGTTGCTGTACTAAGTACAAAAGATTGATTATGCGCCCTACCCTGCCATTACCATCATAGAAGGGGTGAATACTTTCAAATTGATGATGGATAATAGCCATTTTGATAAGTGGGTCACTATCGTCAATTTTATGGTCATTTATATATTCTTCCAAATTTCTCAAATAATGCACGATTGTATCATAATGTTGCGGCGGCGTGTAAACTATCTCCCCCGTTTGTTGATTTTTTAATTCTGTGCCGGGAAGTTTTCGTAATCCCGAAGTATGGTTTTCAATCAAAGAATGTATTTCGACAATATGGTTTACGGAAAGATACCCTGCTTCTTTTACAATAGCATATCCTGTCTGCAAGGCATGAGCATAATTATGAACCTCTTTTGCGGCTCTATTAGTAAAGTGCAAAGTTTGTGCATCTGATCTGTACAGTTCATCGTGAGTGGTAATAATGTTTTCTATTGCTGCACTATCTTTTGCTTCCTGCAATGACAGAGTACTGATGAGAATACTTTGATTCGGTATAGAAACAGCGACCCCTTTCAGCTCAGCCAAAGCACTTCTGGCAAGAGCTGTTTTTCGTAGGACAATCTTGGACTCTATGTCTTGATTGTCAAGAGGAAGCAATGGTAAATCATACATAAGTCTATACTCAACTGTTAATTACATACCCAATCAAGAAATAAAAGACATGTCTTTTATTTCTTTTGCAAAAGTGCAATGATGTCTTTTAATGCAATGACAAGCTCTCCCCTACCCTTTTGTTCTGCATTTTTTTGGACAATGTCAAGAAGATTATTCTTCTTCAAAAATGCCACAGAGAAGACCACCGCGGCATCTTTTGCCGTAGCTGATTGCAGCACTTTGCTCATGTCATTTTCCGGTACGGATTTCTGTTGCGCTTTACTGTCATTCTTCAAACGCACAATTTGCTTTTTGACGGCAGCAACACTTTGCCCCGTATCATGAGCTATTTTTTCTGCGGACAAAGTCGGAGTTTCAGAAATAAAAGACATGTCTTTTTTTCTTCTTCCCCTTCTCTCACTTTCAATCCACGATTCAAAATCAGGATACATTTTTTTATACAAACTCACCCATTCCGCTTGAGATAAATGACGGCGATAAAGATTGTCTTTTATCAAAAAACCTGTTTCTTGTTCATTTGTTAGTTCATCTTCCACATATTGCACAGGAACAACGGAAAATCCCAATTGTTTAGCAACATAAAGTCTATTATGTCCCGACAGCAATGTGCCGTCTCTTTTCGCAATAAGAGGCACAAGAATCCCCCGCTCTTTGATGTCTGCTTCTAATGTAGAGAAATATTGCTCATTCTCTTTTTTGAACAATGCAGAGTTTATAGGGTTTTCTCTTAATGTGTCTATTTCAACATAACGTACTTGTGATAGTTTGATGCCTGTAATCTCATTATTTTGAGGTTTTGCAATGAGAATATCAAGTCCTAATCGTGATTTTTTACTCATAGTAGATTCCTTTTTATACATTCTTTCGCTAAAGATTTATAATCAATTGCTCCTCGGCTTGTCGGTTCATAATCAAAAATATGCTTTCCATCAGCACTCGCATCGGATAAAGAGGAGTTAATCCTTATAACCGTCGAGAACATTTCATCGCCATAGTTTTCACGTGCTTTTTCAAGCGCATCACCATGTAAAGCTCGGCGTTTATCGAACATTGTTGCAACAATACCGGCAAAAACCAATTTTTCATTGAGATTATCGCGTACCACATCAACAACCTCAGTCAAAATGCGCGATAAGCCGTGTAAGGCAAAAAACTCCGTCTGCATAGCAATAATAAAAGCATCGCTTGCTGTAAGAGCATTAAACGTTAATAATCCAAGAGCAGGGGGGCAATCAATCAGGATAAGATCATAATTATCACTGACCGTTTTTATGGCTTTCTTTACTGCCATTTCACGAGCAGGACGATTCACCAAACTTATCTCAACACCTGATAAATCTAATTTTGATGGAACTAAATCAAAAGTAGGGAAGGAGAGTATAGCATCTTTCATAGGTAAAGAGGAATACAACACCTCAAAGATGGAGTTTTCCGGCTCTGTAAACACGCCGCAGTGCGTCGTAAGATTCGCCTGACCATCTAAATCTATAAGAAGGACTTTTTTCTTATGGAACAAAGAAAGAGCAGCCCCAAGATTAATGGCTGTTGTCGTCTTGCCAACTCCGCCTTTATGATTGATAATTGAAATAATTTTACTCATTGTCATACTCCTCTGCATTATCATCAAAGAATTCTTCGATGAGTTGATTAATTTTTTGATTATAGATAGGTAATAAGGGCTTTCTCAGCTCAACATATTCCTCTTTATCGCTTAAAAAGTATAGACGAAAAAAACGAGGCATATACTCAACCGCAAGTTCTTCTATTTTTTCTCTATCTTCTTGATTTAAAATAAAATATCGTTTGTCAATTTGTACAATAGGTTCTTCTTGTACATGAAGCGAAGTATCCTCACTATGCATGACAACATCTGCCTTTTGTGGTAATGAAGAGGGGAGAAGGGGAGGCATTGATATATCCTTTGTCATAACTGATTCTTTATTACGTATCAGCAGTTTGATAGCAACCACTCGGCGTTTTTCTCTTTTGAAGATCGGCTCGATAATAAAATCTGAATAATTGACAATCTCTTCTATCGGGTCATAAATGACACGTTTACTTAGTCGTTTAAACTCAAGATATTCATCCGGCTCAATACCCATCAGTTCCCTGAATTGTTCAATACCGATAAACGGCGTTTCACCTTCATTGCGCTTTACATCATAATAATCCACACACAACTCATACAGTGCCAAAGCGTACTTACTGCTAAACCTGTTTTGTAAACTGAAACTGATACGAGCATACATAGCAGGGTTAAATAACTTTTGCCGCAAAACTGGGCTATAAGAATAATAGACAACAGATTTTTTGATAGTAGCAGATGAGAGTAGGGAAGTGGCAGCCCATTCTGTGTCATCTTTGCGTAAAATATTCCACGAAACCACAGTGCCTATCAATGTTTCCAAAGAAGATTTCAGGTAATCATAATTATTGCTTGTAAAGTTCAGTAAATTAACAAGTTCCTTCACGGGAATAGCATGTATTTCTCTTTCCATCAATGAATCATACGCATGAGCCAACAGGCAATTCCATACTTTTCTTTCAAGTAATGAAATCGTATTAGAAGAATGAATGGCTGCACTGGATTTGACTACTTCCTTTTTTCGTGTTACCAAAGCATGCTTCTCAGCCGGAACACTTTTTGCATCATCTTTGATACGTTTCTTAGCCATATAGATACAGAAAGTCTAAAAAATAATATGCAATATACTAAAAACTACGTTGTAATCAATATTTTGTAGTCTTTACAAAGTTAAAAGGAGAAATTTTCCCATAAATGTAGTCTTTTGATCGAAACGGTAGCTTTTTTCCCATAAACGTAGTCTTTATGGAGCAAATAAGTACTTTTTTTCCCATAAACGTAGTCTTTAAAGAGTAAAAACAGCCAAAGAAAAGACTTCCCATAAATGTAGTCTTTTGCTAAAACAAGGAGAAACAAATTTCCCATAAACGTAGTCCATACTTCCCATAAACGTAGTCCATACTTCCCATAAACGTAGTCCATACTTCCCATAAACGTAGTCTTTTCATTCATCAATGTTCTTGTATTGCATTGATATAAAAAGACTTACAGAGCCATTTTTTCGCCTTAAAACTATTAAAAGTTTAAAACATTAAAACTTTAAAATGTACTCTTTTTTTCCTTTTGGTTTTTTTTCTCTATTATGGAGTCAATTCATAAGAAAAAGGTTATATTTGAAATAGTTAAAGCAACAAAAATTCTATCATAGTAGAACAATGAAACATCCTTACCCATACAAACGAGTCTCATGGCAGAACGGAAGTGTAATCACTGAAGAACATTTCACAATGCTCGAACATTGGATAGAAGACCAATTTTCTTTCTATTGTCAGATAACATCCAACTCTCATGGTTTACTGAAACACCATACTCTTATGACAGAATTTAATCAATTGGACTCAATAAGGTTCACACGATTAGATAATATTTTATGGAGAGTAGATATTGAAAACTTTGCAGGGATTACCGCAGCCGGTGAATACATAGTCATAGAAGAAAGGAATTCTTATGATTTTAGAATCAAAAAATCAGACCAAGATCATTCAGGTTTTTTATACATATATATATCATCGAGTGAAGTATTAGACTCGTTTAGCGAAAATTTAATAGAAGAAGAACAAATAATTTCAACGAAAAAGCAATATATTATTTCAACTACTCCTAATCCAAATCATGGAATACCTATTGCACGATTTATATTAAAAGGAGACAATGTTGTCGTTGATGATACATACATTGCACCATTTATAACAACAACCAGTTCGCATCAAGCTGTATTGTATAGAAGAAAAATTCAAGAAGCAAACTCAGAGCTAGCACATAGTCTGAAGAAGTATATCAAAGCGATTACTATAAACAATGAGTTGATGAAATATTGGAACTTCACGGCAAATAGTTTACGATATATCCACCAATTTGGATTATACATTGAAGAGTACAGCAATGTAACATTTACTCATCTGCGTCAAGAAACAAGAAAACTTTTTATGGGAATCCATGATGAGTTATTTCTTCTATCATTACATTCAGGACAAGATAATTTACTACATCGCTTTCAAGAAGTAAAGGATGTTATAAGGTTTTTTGTTGAGGAATTCGAGAATGATGCAAGAAACACCGATGTAATACTTGATAAAACCATACAATCATACAAATCTATAGTAGAGTTTTTAAGCTATTTACCATTAGGACCGGAAAAACAACAACAAATTCCATTAAGAGAGATCGTCATTTCTCAAGTACCTACAGGAAATAGAATTATACTTTACTTTACAAAAAGAGAAAGTTTTACAAGACATAAAACACAATTATCCATTAAACTATCAGAGTTTAAGGTTGGTATTCCAATCAGAGAAGGTATAAAAGTAGGATTAAATCCATTGTTACCGTTTGGAGGTTTAGAAGATATTACGCAATACTTACAAACTCTACCGGATATAAATGGTTATTTACTTGAGATACCAATACACTTAGTTGATAGAGATACGACAGATGCAATAGTCTTATATTTACCCCGCCCATTGGGGGAAGAAGTCAATTTAGAAAAAAATATTGCCGTATTTGTAAAAGATTAACGAAGTGATTTGTCCAATTTATTAAGAAACTCTATGCAATTCAAACCAAGTACTCAAATAGGTCAAGACTTTGACAAAAGATATAAACAACTTACACATCATATTCAAAACCATCATAATTATACTACACAACAGGTATCTGCTGAGGTAAATAACTTTTTCGAGTATGCCCAATCATTATCCAATAATATTGCTTCTTATGAGTACAGTATTACAGCAATGTTTGAAATAGACCAAACATTGCTCGGTAGCTATGGCGAACGTTTGTTTTCTGAGTCAAGTCACGATGAATTGATTCGATTACTACGTGATATTATAGCATTGTATTATAGATACTCATTACTTGGTGAGATTGAAAGAATAAAACCCAATTTTCAAAAAATATCGGGAATAAGAAATTTTTATTCGGATTGGCGCTCTCTTGAAGGTATAACAACGGAAGGCGATAGAGTTATTGATAATTTGGTTGCTTTGTTGTCTTTAGAAAGTCAATTAGAAAACAAATCAAAGATACTCTTGTTTTCAATTTTAGGTAATATACTGATAACTCTGGGGTTTACAGCAGAAATAGTACCAGCGAGACTATATGATTATCTTGAAATAATTGAAAAAAGAGAAAAAGATGTACCTTTAAAGGCATTGGCAGAGATAAGTATATTTTTGTATATACTTCATAAACAAAATGGTGATATTTATGCAGATGGAATCAATAGTAGTGCTATCTATAAATTTGTGAGATTTTGGGTAGCCAACAGTAAATTTTTTCATGAACTATATAGTTCATGGGGAGTATATTGGAGTCATGATTACTACTCATCATTGCAAAAAGGAGATGAAATTTTCAGAGATTCATCATCATTATTGTATAAATTATTGAATAAAACGTATGATCTTGGTGTAGGTAGGAACTATACAGACAGGGATTTCAATATTCCTTTGTTTATATTCGGTCAGGCAGGCAGCGGAAAAAGTTCTTTGTTCACAGCTTTTGCTTATGATGTGACCCAGAATCCTGCTATGCGCCCTACCACACTTGGTAGAGAGTTACAAGCACATTATGATGTGACCTATGACCAATGGATAACAAATACACTCACTTCAACACAACAACAGCATTCATTTTCTTTCTGGAGAAATTTGGAAGAAATACGCTATGATATTCTGGATTATAACGGAGAAGAGGTGCATCCTGAGCGTTGGAATCAAGAATTACAACAACGGTTCATCAAAGCCAAAGGTATTATATATATTATTGATGATACAGTGTACACAAATGAGAGAAAGTTACGAGAAAGTGCTTCATGGTTTGATACAACTCTCCAGTACTGGATGCGGGAGAATCCCGGAGTTGTTCATGTGCCTGTGATGTTGCTTCTTACAAAGATAGATAAAGTAATTGGCAAAGAAATAAGCGCTCTTACCAGTTCAAGTATCATTCCGTCAGGAGTACAAGGTGCTGCTATAGAATACTATTTTCCTCATAGATTTAATGGCAGTTCAAGTCCTGAATTGCGTAGTAGATCCGGGAGATTAAAGGATTGTCTCTTGCAGAATATAGACAATAACAAAACTCCCAATTTACAAGATATTGTTCAAAATATTGTGGACTCAATGGGAGTATTTTTGAATCGAGTGCTTGATCTTACATATAATTACCAAATCATGGTAAGCAGTTCTCTGCCACCAAGTACTGACAGAAGAAATTCAAAACTTCCATTTGGTGTGCAGCAGCCCTTCACATGGGTTATGGATGTCATTGAACAAATCTATATGGCTGAGAGTGTGGGCAACTATGAAAGTGAAGAGAAAAACGCCGAAACAAACTTAACGGGGTTACGAAACAATATTAAAAAGGTATATGAACAGGTTGGTATCATTCAGAAAGCAGAAACGGAGTTACATCGTCTCAGACAGACTCCTACTCTCATGGAGAAAACAACACGTACACTTCAACCTGAAACATACAACAACTGGGTCAAAACTCAGGAAGACTATTTGATGATTGCATCAAAAGAAATAGAACAAATTTATACAACGTATTTTCCGGCGCAGAAAGAAACTAACCGAACATTACAGATACAAGCTTTAGAAGCAGAGGCAAAGCGCCAAGAGGATGTTTTACGGATGATTAGAAACAAAAGACAAGACTATGAAACCAAGACATCAACACGATAAGTTTGGTAAAAAGTGGTACAAAAGTGTATATGGTGGGGAACAGGTATGACTATATTGTAAGTCAGTTTATGGTCTAAAAATCAAATTAAGTAGTTGTTGAGGAGAGTCTTTGTCAAGTATTTGATGTGTTTTGTATAAAAATCCATACTTTAGTAGCAAAGTTTGAGAACTATAAAGAGTGAGAATTCAATATGGATAATCTGATGAAACGTTTCGTTATAGGTATGTTGTTTTCATTGTGTGTGATGAATGCCTCCGGTCAAACATGGCAAACAGTACAAAATGGAGTTTCAAATGCTGTTTCAGATGCCTATACAACAGCCGGTTATCGTATCTATGTTGCGGTAGGGGAGATACTCTATGTCAGTAAGGATAAAGGTGAAAGTTTTACTCCTTTGCAAATTGGTAATTCTGGTATCATTCAAACTGCGTATTCATCAGGTGATTATGTGGTTGTTGGGTGCGATAATGATGGAGTCTATATCAGCTCTGATAGAGGAAACACATGGAATAAAGTTTCTAATAGTGTTGCAGGAACAAATGTTACACTTACCTCTTTGATCACTTCAAATTTTATCTTTGTCGGGTCAGGTCAACAAAATCAAGGAATCATTCGATTAAGTAAATTAGGTAGTTTTGAGAACAGAAAATTAACAGATGAGACACGAATTTTATGTTTAGCCGAGCAAGGACAATATATATTTGTCGGAGTCAATAGGACAGATGCTGAAACAGGAAAAAGCACATTGTACAGATCATCTGACAATGGAAATAGTTGGCAACCACTTACACATACTATTAGACAAAATGTCCCTATTACTGCCTTAGCTGTTTCCGGTGATCAAAGTGTGATTTATGCGGTTTCCGGACAAGATATTAATGGTACACAACCTAAGAATGGGTATGTCTATAAATCAACAGATAATGGCAACACATGGACAGAAATTCAAATACCTCAGTTATCCCCGTCAAGTAATGCCTTCTATGCCATTGCACTAGGATATGGTAAAGATACTGTATTGATTGGTAGAGTTGGAGTAAGTGGATCGGGGACAAGTCAAGTTTGGAGAAGTGTCAATGGAGGAAGCAATTGGTCACCTTTAGATAATACATTTAATGCCGACGGGACAAAAGTCACATCATTATTAATAACTAACGCTTACTATTTCGCATGTAGAGATAGAGATAATGGACATTTTCATAAATACATAAATTATCCTAAACCTGTAATCAGAAGTGGTAAAACAAATGTTCTTGCTGTCTGTAGTGATCGGGATACAGTATTCCAAATCATTACTGAAGACAGAGGATTAAATGATACTTATACATGGTATAGAGTCGAAGGAGGTGAAAAAGTTATACCACCAATAAAAAATGGGAATACACTTTCAAAAACTGAAATGAATTGTAGAGCTCAGTTCGGAGTTTCTTGTGATTACAGATGTATTGTAACAAATAATAAAAATCTGCAAGATTCAGCTGACTATAAAATAACTTTTTATCAAAAACCTACAGTTAAGCTCCAAGATACAACGAATAAAACAAATGTTTGTGCAGATAAAGAATATGAATATGGGATTGCACCAACAGCTAATACCTATTCATTTCAATGGTCAGTTATAGGTGGTAAACAAGTCGGTAGAATAGTGGGAGACTCAACAAAAGAAACAGTAAATGTACGATGGTTTAAACCCGGTAAATTATCTGTCAAAGAAATAGCAACCGATGGTTCTAAGAGTGTAAAATTATGTGAGGATGTAAAAGAAATCACAATAAAAGTTCGTGATGTAAAACCGGATATTACAAACACAAGTATAGTGAAAAAAGGAACCAAAAAAGAGGTTAGTATATGTCAAGGAGAGTCATTAATTTTTCAAACTCTCAAAAGATTAAGTAATACATATACATGGTTTTTAGATGGAAGTCAACAACAAGTCACTGCTAATGATTATACTTTTAATGGTGCTGTCGCAAAGGAAAAAGAATATGTAGTAAGAGTACGTGAATCGAATGGGGATTGCAGCGAAGAAGATTCTGTATTTATTACGGTTAAAAAATTGCCTGATACATCAATAATAGGTAACACTACACTTTGTCGTTCAAATTTGACAACAGACTATACTGCGAATGAAAAAGATGCTCTATATGCGTGGGAAGTAAAAGGAGGAAAAATCAACAATGGTAAAGATAAACAAAAGGTCAATATTGAATGGTTTGATAATACTCAAGACAAGTCATTAACACTTATGGTAACAAAGAATGGATGCACAGAAGGGGGAGAATGGAAGATATTTATTACTGATAGTCTTAAACCACAAACCCCTAGAGTAAAAGAAGGTAAAGCTCAATTTATAACTAATACATTGTATAAATGTGAGAAAGAACAATCAGTAATAGTGCAAGCCCAAGTTAATGACCAAGGGAGTTATGAGTGGCGTAAAGGCAATATTATTATATCACAAAAAGATACATTAGTATGTAAAGAAGATGGTGAATACACTTTAAAAGTAACCAATAATAATTGTTCGGGAAGTTATACATTTATAGTCAAGACAAAAGATATTCCCAAACCGACAATTCAACAAAATGAAGACCGTATAGTTATCACAAATCTAAATACGTTACCAAAAAATCTGAAATATCAATGGCGCAAAGGTTCTGCTATTGTAGGTGACAAGGAAACATATACACCAAATGAAGATGGTTCGTATTCCTTAGAAATAATTGATGAAAATGGACTATGTTCCAAAGAAAGTGATCCAATTACATTTACAAGACCTAAAAAATTTGAGATTACTTTTGAAGAAAATTTTGATGGAAAATTTTGCAATAATGAAGATATAAAACTCACGGTAATACCTAAAAATAATAATGGAAAAACAGTTAAATATAATTGTAACGAAGCTATAGCAACAGAGAACGAAACTGGTATATTCCTGTCTCTTATACACATCTCCGAGCCCACGAGACAGGCAGAAATCTCGTA